>Ga0187848_10000306_pt1 | contig 45019 bp, 26 predicted proteins | sample June2016WEW_4_40_FD_132424 | JGI IMG/M metagenome (GOLD analysis project Ga0187848, IMG submission 132424) | Peatland microbial communities from SPRUCE experiment site at the Marcell Experimental Forest, Minnesota, USA - June2016WEW_4_40 | ecosystem: Environmental > Terrestrial > Soil >... | reverse complement strand
GCGTCCTTGCCCTGAATCTGCTTCAACAGCCCGCTCAGCACGCGTCCCGGCCCAACCTCGACAAACTGCGTCGCTCCCTCGGCCGCCAGCAGCTCGATGCACTCCACCCAGCGCACCGCTCCCGTCACTTGCGCCACCAGCGCCTCGCGCGCGGCAACTCCCGTAGTTATAAGCCTCGCGCTCACATTCGCCGCCACCGGAAATGCCGGATCGCGGAACTCCAGCGCCGCCAGGTCCCGCGCCAATGACTCCTGCGCCGGCTGCATCAGCGTGCAGTGGAAGGGCGCGCTCACCGGCAGCATCACGGCGCGCTTCGCCCCGGCCTGCTTGCACAGCTCCGCCGCCCGCTCCACCGCCGCCGCAGCTCCCGAGATCACCGTCTGCGCAGGCGAGTTCAGGTTGGCGGGTGAGACCACCGCGCTTCCCGGCACGAAGTTCAAACCCGCCGGATCGCCCGGCAGCGGAGTCAGCTTGTCCTCCACCTGTTCGCAGATCACGCGAATCAACTCCGGATCGAGCCCCAGGATCGCCGCCATCGCTCCCTCGCCCGCCGGCACCGCCTGCTGCATGTAGCGCCCGCGCAGCCGCACCGCGCGCACCGCATCGGCAAAGCTCAGCGTTCCCGCCGCCACGTGCGCCGAGTACTCGCCCAGCGAGTGCCCCGCAGCCATCGCCGCCGTCACACCCGCCTCCGTCAGCACGCGCGCCGCCGCCGTCGAAACCGTCAGGATCGCCGGCTGTGTATGCTCGGTCAGCCGCAGCGTCTCCTCCGGCCCCTCGAAGATCACCTTCGACAGCGCGAAGCCCAGCGCCTCGTCGGCCTCCTCGAAGACCGCGCGCGAGGCGGCAAAGTTGTCGTAAAGGTCGCGCCCCATGCCAACGGACTGCGAACCCTGGCCGGGAAAGAGAGGTGCAATTGTGTTGTGTTGGGCCATCCGAACCATCTTAACCCATTCGCGACGCTCAGCCCCTGAGGGCTTCCAGCTCCGCGGCTTCGACTCCGCCGCGCACGCTCCGGCGATGCCCGGTGATACACTCATACTTGGATCTCCAAGGACTCGATAATTTCCCCATGCTCACTTTTCTGGTTGTGATTCACGTCATCATCTGCGTCTTTCTGATCTTTGTTGTGCTGCTGCAGCAGGGCAAATCGGCCGATCTCGCCGGGGCCTTCGGCGGCCAGGGATCGCAGACGGCCTTCGGCCCACGCGGCGCGGCCAACCTGCTCACCAAGCTCACCACATGGGGCGCGGTGCTCTTCATGGTGGTCTCCATCTCGCTTACCGTGATGCTGGGCCGCTCGCACGTCGACCGCTCCGTCCTCTCCGGGACGCCAACCCAGCACTCCACGCCAAAGAAGTAGCTTCGGCGGGGGGCAGAATCGGGTGCCCCATCTTCGCGACGGCCTTATCGTCGCTAAGGTGGGGTTCTCACCACGAAGGTGGGGTTCTCACCAAGAATTCAGGTTCACGATGGTCCACGAGGTCCTTCCCGTCGGCGCGTTGCAGTGCAACTGCTCCATCCTGGGCGACGAAGCCTCCGGCGAGGCCATCGTCGTCGATCCCGGCGACGAAGTCCCCCGCATCCTCGCAGTCCTCGCCCGTCACAAGCTCACCGTCAAGCAGATCCTCATCACCCACGCGCACATCGACCACATCGCCGGAGCAGCGCGCCTCCAGGCGCTGACCGGCGCACCCATCCTCTACAACCAGAGCGACCTCCCGCTGGTCAAAATGATGGCCGTCCAGGCCGGTTGGCTGGGAGTCGAGACCCCCGAGGTCCGCCCGCCCGACGACACCCTCGACGACGGCAAGCTCATCGCCATCGGGGCCGTCGGCAACGGACCGCCAGCCCTCTCCGGCAGCATCCTATTTACCCCCGGCCACACCCAGGGCAGCGTCTGCCTCTATCTCCCAGCGCAGAACCTGCTGCTGGCTGGCGACACCCTCTTCGCCGGCTCTGTCGGCCGCACAGACCTTCCCGGCGGCGACGGCCCATCCCTCCTCCGCTCCATCCACAGCAAGCTGCTCCCGCTGCCCGACGAGACCATCGTGCTTCCCGGCCACGGGCCGATAACCACCATTGGCGACGAGCGGAAGACAAATCCGTTCCTGGTTTAAAGCACTTTCACAATTGGTGTAGAAGTAAATGAATTGTCATACTGACCCTGGCCCTGAGCGCAGCCGAAGGGGAATGGGGAAGAATCCCCGCATTTTGTCCGAGGCGCAACGCTCTATGCCATCTTAGATGATGCTCTAATTATTTTACAAACAATTGTTTGCATGATTAATTGAAATCAATAGACGAACTATTCTCCTGTCCCGATTATTATGTGTATTCATGCGAAACTTGAGCGTTTTCACATGTGGAAAACTCAGGCTGTGGCTCGCTGAATGCTTGCCGCAAACTCCTCGGCCAGCCCAATCAAACTGACCACGACGCGCCCCGCTTCAGCCATGCCATAGAACGATCCGGGGTGGACAATCACTCCCCGCTCGCGCGCCAGCCGCCCGGCACAGTCAACCTCGCCGACGCAGCCCGGCAGCCCCAGCACTGCGCTCCATCCCGCATCCACCTGCAACACCTGCAGCCGCCCCGGCGACTCCCCCGCAACCCTCCGCAGCGTGGCCAGGTTCCCCCGCGCGCGCTCCCGAATCTGCCCCTGAATCGCCGCGCAACCGGCCAGCCACGACGCCATCGCCGACTGCACCGGCGCGTTCATCGAAAGAAACGTGTCGGCCACAATCTCCAGCCGCGCCAGTGCCTCGGCCCGCTCGCGCTGCGGGCCGAGCGCGGCGATCCATGCGGCCTTCATCTGCGGCAGCCCGGCGATCTTGCTCAGCCCACTCAACACGAAGGTCGGCGCAGGATGCGGCCCGCAGGCAAAGCTGCGCGGCGTAGGCGTCAGTTCGCGCAGCGGGTAGTCGAGGAAGACCTCGTCCACAATCAGCGCGAGGCCATGGAGCACGCAGAGAGCCTCCAGCCGTTCCCGTTCGCCCGCGCCGGTCCAGTGGCCGGTGGGGTTGTTGGGATGCACCACCAGAATCGCCCGCGTGCGCGGCGTTATCGCCCGCTCCAGCTCACTGAAGTCGATCCACCAGCCGTGGTCGTAAAACAGCGGGTAGGGGCGCAGGCGCACGTCGTCCAGGCCGGCCAGAAAGTCGAAGAGCGGGTAGCTGGGCTCGGCCACCAGCACCTCGTCGCCCGCATCGCACAGCAGCCGGAACAGGAAACTGTAGCTCTCGCTGGTGCTGGTCGTCAGGATTAAATCGTCGTCCGCAACGCGCGCCCCGTGCCCCGTGTAGTAGCGCGCGACGGCCTCGCGTGCGCCAACCATGCCGCGCGGATTGGGATCGTAGACCAGAGCGCGCGGGTCGCGCAGCGGGCCGAGCAGCGCCTCTGCATCGTAGTTGAATCCGCAGCGCGTGGGGTTCGACACTGTCAGGTCGAACACTCGCCGCCCCGACGCGCGCGCCTCCCGCACCGCGGCAGCGTAGCTGCTCTCGGCGTGGTCCCATGCAGTTCGCATAGAGAATCGGCTCACAACCACATGGTATAGCATCGCCGCGCCCGCGGCCTTCACATTACATCCACGCAGATTCCCGGCTCGCGGCCTGCGCGGAAAACAAAGCAGTACTACTCCGCGTGGCCCAGCCCGTTCTCCTTGTAGGCCTCCTGCAGCACGAAGAACGCCGCCTTCTTCTCCCCCTGATCGGAGACCAGCCCCTTGCGGTTGAAACCATCCTGAATCCCCGGCAGGTTGCGCACCGGCGAGCGGAAGTCCATCAATATCCACGGCGTCGTCCCGCGCAGTTGCGGAATCTTGTTCAGCATTCCGATCTGGTGGCGATAGATCTCTGCCTGATACTCCTCGGTCCATCTCTGATCGGCCGCACCATGCAGCCCAGCCTTCGCGCCGCCGCCAAACTCGCTGGTGATCAGCGGCTTGTCGTAGGCCACCTTCCACTCCATCGTGTCGGCGCTCTCCGGCGTTCCCTCGTACCATCCGATGTACTCGTTGAATCCGATCACATCCAGCGCCTTGCCCAGCGGGTCGTCGATGTACTTGGTGTGCGAATCGCCGCGCACCAGCAGAGCCGCCGTCACCAGCCGCGTCGGGTCCTCCTGGTGGACGAACTCCGCCGACCGCGTCAGGAACGCCGTGCGCGCCGCGTTGTTGGGTGTTTCGTTGGCGATCGACCACAGGATCACCGATGCCTTGTCGCGGTCGCGCCGGATCTCCTCGTGCAGTTGTTGCTGCGACTTCGCGAATACATCTTCCTTCTCGAACTCCACCGCCCAGTAGACGGGAACCTCCGACCACACCAGTATCCCCATCTTGTCCGCGGCCCGCGTCATCCTCTGGTCGTGCGGGTAGTGGGCCAGCCTCACATAGTTCGCTCCCAGCTCCTTCACCCAGCCCAGCAGCGTGGCCACGTCCTTGTCGTTGTTCACGCGTCCGGTGCGGAACGGCGCCTCGGCGTGGATGCACACCCCGTGCAGCACAATCGGCTTGCCGTTCAGCAATATTTTGGAGCCGGAAGATTCGATCGTCCGAAATCCCATCTCGTCGGTCAGCGTGTCTTCTCCCGCCTTCAGCACAACGTGGTAGAGCTTCGGCGTCGCCGGCGACCACAGCGTCAGCCCCGTCGCCGGCAGGCTGATCGCGACGCGTCCGTCCGCATCCGTCACGCCCTCCGCATGGAGCTTCGCCGCCGGCAGATCGACCGTCACCTTCGTCCCCGCCTGCGCGCGCTCCACATGCACGTAGCCCTCGATCACGCTCCGCGTGGCGCGGTCCAGATGCAGCTCGAAGTCGTCGATAAATCCGTCCGGCACCGTTACCAGCGAGACGTCGCGCGTCAGCCCGCCGTAGTTGTACCAGTCGGTCTTCAGCGTGGGAACGCCGTCGGCGATCCGTGTGCTGTCAACAAAGATGACCACGCTGTTCGCGCCCGCCTTCACCGCCTTGGTCGCCTCGCAGTCGAACTGCGTGAACCCGCCCTCGTGCGCGCACAGCAGTTGCCCGTTCACCCACACCCGCGATCGATAGTTCGCCGCGCCAATGTCCACAAACGCCCGGTGCCCCGCCTGCGGCTGGTACTGGAAGTGCCGCTCGTACCAGAAGCCGCCCTCATAGTTCATCAGCGACACCCGCTGCGTGTTCCAGTCGCCCGGCACCTTGATCGTGGGGCTCTTGGCGAAGTCGTACTCCACCAGCTTGTTGCTTCCCGCGGGCAGCTCCTCGTCCGTTGGGTAGCCGCTGCGTCCGCTCCCACCGCCGTTCAGGTACGGGTCGAGAATGGTGTGCCACTCGCCGTTCAGGCTCTGCTGCGTCGCTCGCTGATCGACAGCCACCAGCACGGTGGTGGCCGGAGTCGAAGGCGCAGCGGCGGGCGACTGCGCGTGCAGTGCAGCCGAACCTGTGACACCAACCCAGATCAGGCAGACGAGCAGCGACATCGCCGCGCGAACAGCGGCCTTCGGCAGAACAAATCTCTTGTGTGGCATGGAACTCCTCGATGGGGGGCCGCACGCGGCCACGCAGCCATCCTTTCACACCTGTACAGCCATGGGGAAGTCCGCGCCGGTCTTCCGAATCCGGCCGACAGCGGAGACTTCCACTCAACAGGGAAATCCGATCTGCCCGCTGAAAATTCTGCGACCCCTGCGACCCCTTTGTCCCAGGCTCATCTTTTACCTGTCCAGTCTTCTTCCCCGGCCCGAATCCTGTGATTTCACTCCCCGTTCAGGAGCACTCATGAAGATCTTCGGCCTCATCCTGCTCGTCCTTCTCTTCGCCGCTGTCCTCGTCTACGCCGACGGCGCGCGCCTCCCCGTCAACCACACGGTCTCCGTAACCGGAGTTGTCCCCGCGCCGCCGGACAGGGTCTTTGCTCGCATCGCCGACGTCGCAAACGGAGCGGCCTGGCGTCCCGGAGTCAAGTCCGTCACCGTGCTTGCGCCCGTCCCTGGCCCCAATGGTAGGCAGGACCACTGGGTCGAATCGATCGGCCACGGCCAGACCATGACCTTCCTCGCCGTGCGCAGCGAGGCTCCCACTCGTCGCGTTGTCCAGCTCGACGTGCCGAACGGCTCCTACGGCGGCACCTGGACCTACGAGCTCTCGCCCGGCCCCTCACCCGCCACAACCAGCCTTCGCATCACCGAAACCGGCTTCATCCATCCGCCCCTCTATCGCTTCATGATGGTCCACGTCTTCGGCCCAACCCGCAACCTCAACCAGTACCTGACCGACATTCAGGCCGCCACCGGCAAGCCATAGCTTCAGCCGGGCTCCGCTCATTCCGCGTTCTGCTCCAACTCCCGTTCTGTTCTCCGCCGTGTTCCGTTCCAGTAGATCGCCACCCCCACCAGGTTCAGCGCCAGCGAGACCCCCGCCACCTTGGCGCCGAAGACCAGCTTGTTCGCCACGTTCACAATCGGCAGCAGGTTCAGGCCCATCGCCAGCAGCGTCACTGCCAGCCCGCTGGTGGCGGCCAGCTTCAGCCAGCTCCCTGCGCGTGCGCCGAACCGCGCGCCCACCACAAAAGGAATCGCGAACATCATCAGGTAGTAGATCCCGTAAAAAATATTTCCCACCGAGCTGATCAGTTGGAACGCCTCCTGCGCGCCCGTCCCATAGGTCGCCAGCACACCCATCCCGATCGCCGCCGCCACAATCACCGCAATCGACCGCGTCGGCGTCTTCCAGCGCGGATCGAGCCGCGTGAACCACGCCGGAATAATTCCATCCCACCCGGTGACCATGGGCAGCCGGCTGGTCTCGGCCACCATCACCGTGTACTGCGCCACCAGCGCCAGCGCCAGCACCAGGATCGTCGCCCGTCCCAGCACCAGCCCCAGGTCGATTCCATGCCCGCCGCCCGCCGCCCCACCGCCAAACGCCGCCGCCAGCAACTGCGGAATCGGCCCCGTCAGGTCCACCTTTGCCGCTGGAATATATGCCAGCATCGCGCCCGTCATCAGAATGTAGATCAGCGCAACGATCGGCGCCGCAATCCACGCCGAGCGCAGGATCGTCCGCCCCGCGTCGCGCGTCTCGCCCGCAAACACCGCGACCATCTCCAGCCCGGTCAGCGCGTTGAACGCAATCTTGGAGAAGAGGTTCATGCTGAACAGAGTCAGCACCGGCATGGCAAAACTGAACGGCGCCTGCGGGTCCACATGGGGATGCATCGCGCTGGCGTGGGGATGGAGGAACAGCAGCCCCATCAGCAGCAGCGACACCAGCACCGTCACTGTGGCGCCAAAGTGCGACACCCATCTCCCGATCCCGAACCCCGGCAGGTTCACCAGCAGGATCAGCAGAAACAGCCCGACGCTCAGCCCCAGGATCAGGCTGTGGTTCCCCTCCATCCACGCCGCCCTCGGCCCCAGCCCATAGCTCAGGCTCGTCGCCGTCATGATCCCGACATTCGACATCGCCAGCAGCGCCCACATCCCGAAGTTCCACGCGCTCATAAACCCCGCAAACGGCCCCAGCGCGAACTTCGTCCACTGGTAGACGCCGCCTTCCAGCGGCCACACCCTGGAGCACCACCCCACCACCGCTGCCTGCGGAACAAAGATCGTCACAATCGCCGCCAGCCAGAACCAGATGTGCGTCCCACCCTGTTTGGCCGCGGTGCCCGCCCAGGTGATCCCCACCACCAGCAGGATCTGCATCGGCACCAGGTCGCGCAGCCCCAGCGTCCGCCGCAGCGCATGGCTCTGCGCCGGCCCATCGCCCGGCGTCCGACCGACACCCTCCGCCGCCATCTCTCCCGCGCTATCGTTCAATCCGCGACTCCACCATCACTCATAGAATCTTTTGCCCGCACCATCACGCCGCAATCTTATTCGCCGCATCGCCCCCACTCCAACACAGTACACTGAACCCCAGCCCTCCATGAACCTCACCGCCGTCACGCTCGCCCTCATCGTCCTCACCCTGCTCACCGTCTCGCTCACGCGCCTGGGCAAGGTCCACACCCGCGCCGACTACCTCATCGCCGGCCGCTCGCTGCCCGCCTTCGTCCTCGTCTTCACTCTGCTCTCCAGTTGGATCGGCTCCGGCTCGCTCCTGGGCGGCGCGGAGAACGCCTATCGCCACGGCTTCGCTGCCCTCTGGCAGCCCGCCGGAGGATGGGCCGGCCTGGCCCTCATCTACTTCATCGCGCCGCGCGCCCGCCGCTTCGCCCAGTACACCATCCCCGACCTGCTCGAAGCCCGCTACAACCAGACCGCCCGCGTCCTCGGCGTCCTCGCCATCCTCTTCACCTACACCGCCATCACCAGCTACCAGTTCATCGGCGGCGGAGACATCCTTCACCTCATCTTCCCCGGCTCCATCACCGCCATCCACGGCCGCTATCTCATCGCCGCCTTCGTCATCGTCTTCACCGCCATCGCCGGCATGTCCTCGGTCGCCTACATGGACGTCGCCATCGGCCTGCTCGCCACCTTCACCCTCTGCGCCGCGCTGCCCGTCCTGCTGCACAACTTTGGCGGCTGGTCCGCTGTCCGCGCCGCGCTCCCCGCCTCCCACTTCCGCATCTTCGGCGACCTGCACCCCTTCAACAGCTATTACGGCCCCAACCTTCTTCCCGACGGCACGCACGAGCGCATCTCCTCCGCGCTGGAGATATTTCTCCCCACCTGCCTGCTCATGCTGGGCAACCAGTCCATGTATCAGAAGTTCTTCTCCGCCCGCTCCGAAAAAGACGCCTCCCGCGCCGTCGCCGGATGGATCGTCGGTACCGTCATCCTTGAGACCGTCATCGTCGCCCTCGCCGTCACCGGCTCCGCCATCTTCCCCGCCGGCGAGGTCCACGACCACCCCCGCGAGATCCTCGCCACCATCGGCCTCCACGCCTTCACCGGCTCCAAGCCTCTCATGCTTCTCGGCGCGCTGCTCGTCGGCGCCATCTTCGCCAAGATCGTCTCCACCGCCAACAACTATCTCTTCTCCCCCGCCGCCAATCTGGTCAACGACATCTTCGTCCGCTACATCCGCCCCAAAGCCGGAAACAAGCAAATCCTCCTCGTCTCCCGCCTCATGGTCGTCCTGCTCGGCCTCTGGGCGCTCTATCAGGGCCTGCACACCGAGTCCGTCCTCAAACAATCCCTCTACGCCTACACCATCTATGCCGCCGCGCTCACCCCCGTCATCCTCGCCGCCTTCTACTGGAAGCGCGCTACTGCCTCCGCCGCCGTAGCCAGCATCTTCACCGGGACCTTCGTCACCGTCTTCTGGGACACGGCCTTCATCCACACCCACCTCCCCGCCGTCATTGCCGAACGCGACGCCATCTTCCCCGCCCTCCTCGCCAGCTTGCTCTGCCTCGTCACCGTCAGCCTGCTCACGCACCGCCCCACCGACTCCCACCTCCGCGCCTTCGCCGAGAGCCCGTAAGCGGGTGCCCCATCTTCGCGACAGTCTCATCGTCGCTAAGGTGGGGGCCTTCCCCGGGTGTCCGCCCGCGCATTGACGCCCCCTCGCCCCCTCTGCGAGACTCCACCCATGCCCTACCGCGGCAAGCTGGAGTTCGCCCGCGAGCGCCCCATGCGCCAGCGCAACACCCGTCTCTACCGCCTCGCCCACTGGCCCCTCTGGATCTGGGTCTTCTTCCTCGCGCCCGGCCCACTCACCTTCTCACTTTTCGCGCGCGGCTTTGGCCGGGGCAATCTGGCATGGCTCGCGCTCGTCCTCGTCGGCACCGGCATCGCCGCGCTGCGCGGCCGTCTGCCCGGCTGCGAGCCCCGCCCCTACATCCTGCGCTTCGACGAGGACAAGCCCAACCCCCTCTACCGCCGCGTCTGCTACACCTTCGCCTGGAACGCGGTCCTCAGCTTCGCCCTGCTCAACCTGGCAGGCCTCATCATCGCCGCCGCCAGCGGAACCTGGTACATGAAGCAGATCTACGCCTTCGCCTACGCGCCGCTCTGCGCCGTCATCCTGCTGCTCGGCGCGCTTGGCCTGCTCCCCCGCGTCCGTCCCTCCACCCGTGGCGAAGGCACCGAGCGCCGCTACTTTTACGGCTCCGTCTGGGCGGTCGTCCTCGCGCAGGCCCTCCTCCTCGCCGTCTGGAAGACCCTGCCCGCCACGCGCGCCGCAGCTTGCGCGAAGCTCGCCGTCTTCGCCGGGACCTTGCTCCTCATGGCTCTCGCGGCTCACCGCGGAGCGCTGCCCCGCACCCGTCCCATCGTTCCCGGCGAATCCATCCTCGCCGACTGAACAGCCGGCAGCGTCTTCATGCCAATCTCTAATTCTCCGATGGCCATCGTCGATCGGTGCTTCCATCCGCCTCGATCCGTGTTAAGCCTTTGGCTTTGCAATTGCTCCTGCCTTTACTTTTGCCCTCGACGCTCGAATCCGGTTGACAGCCACGCGCCAAAAGCTAAGACTTGAAGTGGACCCCAAAGGAAAACTATTTCACTCCCATGACGACCAAGCCCGCCGCCGCTCCCCCGACCACCAACACCCATCTCATTCGCTGGGTCGAAAAGATGGCCGAACTCACCCAGCCCAAGAGCATCCACTGGGTCACCGGCACGCAGGCCGAGTACGACCTCCTCTGCGACAAGCTGGTCGAGGCCGGGACCTTCTTCCCGCTCGACGACAAGAAGTGGCCGGGCTGTTTCTATGCCCGCTCCGCGCCCACCGACGTCGCGCGCATCGAGGAGCGTACCTTCATCTGCTCGCTCTCCAAGGACAACGCCGGCCCCACCAACAACTGGGAAGACCCTGATGTCATGCGCAAGCGGATCAAGCAGCTCTTCACCGGCAGCATGAAGGGCCGCACCATGTACGTCCTTCCCTTCTCCATGGGCCCGGTCGGCTCGCCCATGTCGCAGATCGGCGTCGAGCTGACCGACTCCGCCTATGTCGTCGTCAACATGCGCATCATGGCGCGCATCGGCGCCCCCGTCTTTGCCGAGATCGACAAGGGAATCCATCGCGTCATTCCCTGCATGCACACCGTCGGCGTGCCGCTGGAGCCCAAGCAGAAGGACGTCCCCTGGCCCTGCAACGACCTCAAGTACATCGTCCATTTCCCGGAGACGCGCGAGATCTGGTCCTACGGCTCGGGCTACGGAGGCAACGCCCTGCTGGGCAAGAAGTGCTTCGCCCTGCGCATCGCATCCAACATCGCACGCGACCAGGGCTGGATGGCCGAACACATGCTCGTCGTTGGCATCGAAACGCCGCCCGACGCCAACGGCCGCACCGAGAAGACCTACCTTGCCGCAGCCTTCCCCTCCTCCTGCGGCAAGACCAACCTCGCCATGCTGATTCCACCCGCCGGCTTTGAGGGCTGGAAGGTCTGGACCGTGGGCGACGACATCGCCTGGATCAAGCCCGACGCCAATGGCCAGTTGCGCGCCATCAACCCCGAGGCGGGATTCTTCGGCGTCGCTCCCGGCACCTCCGACAAGACCAATCCCAACGCCATGAAGACGCTGGCCCGCAACAGCATCTTCACCAACGTCGCGCTCACCGTCGGCGCCAACGGCAAGCCCGACGGCGGCATCTGGTGGGAGGGCATGACCGACACCCCGCCTGCTCGCCTCATCGACTGGTGCGGCAATCCCTGGACCCCGGAGAACAAAACCCCCGCCGCCCATCCCAACGGCCGCTTCACCACCCCCGCCAGCCAGTGCCCCTCCATCGACCCCGACTGGGAGAACCCCGAGGGCGTCCCCATCTCCGCGTTCCTCTTCGGAGGCCGCCGCCCCACCACTATCCCGCTCGTCTTCCAGTCCTTCAATTGGTCGGCCGGCGTCTACATCGGGGCCACCATGGGCTCCGAAACCACCGCCGCCGCGGGCGCGCCCGTGGGCAAGGTGCGCCGCGACCCCATGGCCATGCTACCCTTCTGCGGATACAACATGGGCGACTACTTCCGCCACTGGATCAGCATGCAGCGCAACCTCAGCTACACTCCGCGCATCTTCCAGGTCAACTGGTTCCGCAAGGACGCCAGTGGCCACTTCCTCTGGCCCGGCTACGGCGAAAACATGCGTATCCTCAAGTGGATCGTCGACCGCATCCACGGCCACGCCAACGGCAAGGAGACCGCCATTGGCTGGACCCCCTTCTTCGAGGACATCAACTGGCAGGGCCTGGACATTCCCCGCGACGAGCTGCGCGAACTCTTCAACCAGCTCCAGCACATCAATCCCGACGCCTGGAAGCGCGAGGTCATGGACCACGAAGAGCTCTTCATCGCCCTCCACAACCGCCTCCCCGCCCAGCTCGTCTACGAACGCGAACTCCTCATCTGCCGCCTCTAGCCTCCCCCCGCCGAAATGTCGGAATGGCACGCGTTTACCCGTGCCACATTCCGCTCGCCCTTTGTTTGTCATTCCGCAGCGTAGCGGAGGAATCTGCTTTATGACTGTTCGCCCCACAATACAAGGGGGCACGAATCGGAAGGGCACGCGTTCACGCGTGCCACAAACCGCTCACCCTCACCTGTTTGTCATTCTGACCCTGAGCGCAGCGAACGGGGAAGAATCCCCGTATTTGATTTGTTTTGCTTAAGGGCACGGGTTCACCCGTGCCACAATCCGCTCGCCCTTTGTTTGTCATTCCGCAGCGTAGCGGAGGAATCTGCTTTATTACTGATCGCCCCACAATCCAAGGGGGCACGAATCGGAAGGGCACGCGTTCACGCGTGCCGCAAAGGCAACTTAAATTAAGATAGGGCGGGACTTCAGTCCCGCCGCAAGAGCGCATAAACAACGGGGCTTTAGCCCCCGAGGGAGTATCAGCCGGGTGCCCCACGTCTCGCTTCTGAGACGTGGGGCCGAGGGTCTACAATACCCCCATGCCGCCGCACCTCCGGCGTCAAGCTCCTCAACCTCGACACCGACGACAAGGTCGCCGCCGCCGCCGTCATCCCCCCGAAGACCCCAAACCCCAACCCGAAAACGGTACACTGTTGCAGTGAATTAAGGTCCTCTTCTATCCGGAAGAGGACTTGGCTTTCGGCTTGATGATTTTGCTCCGCGCTGCGTCCCTCTGGTCCTTTTCCACAAATGAATCAATTTTCTCGACCTTCGTAATAGGACGCTGAGCCGGGGGAACATAATTTGGCAAGATTTCGCGAAACTTCTTATTGAAACAAACGGCTAACTTCTTGGGAACCTTCGCTGACTCCTCGGTCCCCCAGATAGTGGCAATGCGGCGAAGAGCAGGAGTCGAGTCGCTGTAATCACCCGCAATCCACAACCTATCGTTTCGCTGTGCAGCATGCAGCGTACTCCCTGAGCCCGAAAAAACGTCCAGCACTACGTCGCCAGGATTGGTCGCCATCAGGATTGCTCTCTCAGGCACGTGTATTGGCAGCTCATTTATCCGGCTCGCGCGAGCCTTATCGAAAATCGCGGGCCGTGTATCTTCCCAAAAGTCGCTAACCTGTACCCAGGGAACACCATCCTCTTCGAATTCGCGATATTTCTCCCTGTAACCACCATAGTCCCGCTGAAGCGTGCCACAGTTCTTACATGTGGGGGACTTGACTCTCACAACGTTGAATGTGGGCCGATGGCCCTTCTTGACGAAGTAAAGAAGACCGTAATGTGCAGGATGGACCCGACCCTTGATGGGAAACCCGGCTTTCATCTTTAGAGCAATCCAATTCCGAAATTCAATCTGAGGAACGTTATTCAGCCAAGCACCAAAATCCATCAACCACTTCGGCCAGTGATAGACGAACACGGACCCGCCCGGCTTCAGAACCCTTATTGACTCCAGCAACCAAGTCCTGCACCAACCCCGATATGCCTCTTCAAGATGCTGGTCTGTTACACCAGGATCCTCGTATCTCTTACCTAGGTTGAAAGGAGGATCAGCAAATACCATGTCAACGGACCCGCTCCGAATATTTGCCAACAGGTCAAGGCAGTCAGCTTGGAAGAGTATGCCCTGCTTGCTGAGATAACGAGTCGAGATAATAGGGCCGCTTCCACCAAATAGTTGCACATGAGGAATATATCGGCTAGACGATATATTGTCAATCACGCTTTGGCCCTGGCTTCGGACCACTGTCGATATATTGCCTAAGCGATGCTTCATCTACGAACCAATCTCTCCCTGGCTTATCACCTTTTATTATTCCCCGCCTGAGCAGCAACCCGACGTGATCGCGCGTGTAACCTACAAGCTCGGCGGCGGCCTGTGTGGAGATCAGCCTCACTGCCTTCGATTGCCCCAGACTCAGGGTTTGTTTGGCCACGTCTTCACCGCTAAATCGGCAAGTTTGTCCTGCCTCTTTTGGATTTCCGCGGGCGTCCATTTGGTCTGCGTGCCGATCATAGACGTCAACTTTAGCGTAGAAGCCGCCAATTTGGCCTTCTTTGAAGCGAACGACTCGTTCCCCACCCCTGAATTCACCCCTGCAGGCAACAGAGCCAGATTACCCATTCGCTTCGTATAAGTCCGAATTATGTCAGGATCCAGTCTAATCCAATCCGCCGAGGGAACTTGAGGCATCACATGTTCCAAATTCAGTTGATCCTCATTCTCATTCGGAATCCACTCCGGCTGCGTCTCGCCGGCCTTCTGTTTCTCCAGGGATTGAAGGTAATAGCGGGCAATTCTTCCCTTGGAGACACTCGCTATCTTGAACGCATCTCGAAACTGGTCATCAGTTGGCACTATCGACTTCATCGTGGCGTGCAACTGAGCAACAGTCTTGATCGCGCCATCCCTTATGGATTTTGCTGTTGAAGCGTATGCCTGTTCAGTTGTGCCAGTCCCCCCTCCGCCCGTTATTGTCAGCCTCGCCCCGGCATTGACGAGGTAGCGCAAGCTCTTCTCAACCTCCTTCTTGCTCTTGATCGTCGACATCAAGGCCAATAGAAGCGGTCGCATTCGAACCATTCCCAACCTCCGGTTGAGAATATCGATATAGTCCCGCGACGACTGGGTCTGTGTAGCCCAATAGGAGTGGTTCTGGCTTATGATCGCCGCGTATCTGGCGGCCTCCTTCTCGATAGTCGCGGCAAACTCGAGGGCCGTTTTTTTGTCAGTAACCTGCTTCTTGAACTCCTCATAGAGTTGACGATCCCGGGTCAATCCGTATGCCGAAGACCAGTAATGCCGAATAAAGTCGACAATGATCTCGTCCGCAACGGCCTCGAGAACCGCCGTCATACCAATCCAATGACGCTTCACATGTTCCAGATTGCCCTTAGATTCCTTGAATAGGTGGTTCTTTAGGAGGTCGCTGATTGCTAACTCCCGCCCTCTGTCGTTCAGTGCTTCGAAAATCATGTAAGCGTTGGCATCGTCCGGTACCTCGACCCAGATGATCTTCGCCTTGATTTTTAGATACTCGGTCAGATCAAACAACCTAGTCGGCGAAGCGGAAGACCCGGCGAGCGTCGCAACGTGCTTAGCAGCCAATTCGCGGGCGAGTTTTAGATTCTCCTCCGACCCCTTGTTCTTTCCGGGAGCCCGGTTACGCTTCGCTCCTCCTGGCCTTTCGAGCACGGTGTCCATGAAGTAGCTCTGGTCAGATCCGTTGAGGGTCAGCCTTGGCGACTTGTCTTGAGTGCGAAAATCCGTACTGAACAAATAGTCTTTTTCAAGCCCTTCAACACGAGATACATCGTTCTTATTCGCGAAGAAATCGCGTATGGCCGCAAGTAAGATCGTTGATGTAGCCAAACGCTGTTGCCCGTCGACAATCTCCGGCGCGCTACCGTCGGAAGACTGCTTGATAACTATAGACCCAAGAAAATATTCGTCCTCCCCGCGCGCCATTGCATCATCGAGATCGTTGAACAGCTTGGTTATGTGCTCATGTTCCCAAGCGTAGGAGCGCTGGTATGCAGGGATCTTCCACGGACCCCGAGCCAGCGCCTCTCCAACGCCCACAAGTTCTATACCAATCTTTTTCACTCCAGGGGCCATAACGGAAGCCTATACCATGTTGTCAGAAACTGTCAGGCGACCACCCACCCGTAACCCTGGGCGGGTGGCCCACCCATCATACTGGGTGCCCCATTCATCGCGGTCTCATCGTGATGGGTGGGGATTTCTAACTCCCGCAATTGTACCCCCGGTCGGCCGGGCACCCCACATCTCGCCATTGAGATGGGGCTTCAAACCCTGCCCTCGACCCCGCTGCCCGCTGAGTCAAGGATCGGAGGCCCCACGTCCGCACACCTCGCGCGGAATCTCTGCTAAACTGCTTATGCCGGCACTGCGGTCCAGTGCGCCTCTCGGCCCACGGATCGCATCCCACACACCGGCATCCACTCGGCCACAGGTCGTGGCGGATTGCCCATGGCTTGTGGCACTTGGCATCATGAGTGGCGCCGGGCAACAAAGTTCGGGGCGTAGCGCAGTCTGGTAGCGCACCTGGTTCGGGACCAGGGGGTCGGAGGTTCAAATCCTCTCGCCCCGACCATTCCTCTCCATCCTTTAATCCCCATTGAATCCTGCCTCGCTGTCGGCGTGCCCACCGCGCCAACCCACTTTCCTGCATCTCTCCTTCCGTCTCCTGCATCAATAGGAAGTCCGACCGAACGCGCATTGGGCCCATGATCGCCATCTCCATGCTCCCGAGTAGCCCAGATGCGCCCTCCTCGCCTGCATGGTTGCAACTTCACTTCCACGGGAGAGCGTATGCAGCGTAGAGAATTTCTCAAGGCGGCCGCCGTAGCCGGAGTGGCCGCCGCGGCAACATCGAACCTTCTTGGTCAGGCGCAGACTGAAACGGCGCCCTCCTCTTCAGAGATGCAGTACCGCATCCTGGGCCGCACCGGAGTGAAGGTCTCCGCCATCGGCCTGGGCGGCTACCACATCGGCGTGCAATCCGATCCCGCCGAGAGCGTGCGCATGGTTCGCACCGCCATCGACCGCGGCATCACCTTCATGGACAACAGTTGGGACTACAACGACGGCGCCAGCGAGTCGCGCATGGGCGACGCTCTCAAGGACGGCTATCGCAACAAAGTCTTCCTCATGACCAAGATCGACGGCCGTTCCGCGCAGTCCTTCAACACGCAACTCGAGCAGTCCCTCGCCCGCCTCAAGGTGGACACCATCGATCTGATGCAATTTCACGAGCTCATTCGCATGGAGGACCCCGACCGCATCTTCGCCGCCGGCGGCGCGCTGGAGGCAGCCCTCGCAGCCAGGCAGGCGGGCAAGATCCGCTACATCGGATTCACCGGCCACAAGGACCCTGCCATTCACCTGCGCACGTTCGAGATCGCGCAGCAACATAAATTCCACTTCGACACCGTGCAGATGCCCATCAATGTGCTCGATGCGCACTTCCGCTCGTTCAACGCGCAGGTCATTCCAGTAGCCCGCGCGCAAGGCACAGCCGTGCTTGCCATGAAGACCCTGTGCGCCGGCATTCTGCTGAGAAACACCACCGTCAGCGCCATCGAAGCGCTGCATTACGCTCTCTCGCAGCCGCTCTCCGTCGTCATCACGGGCATGGACACCATGCAGATCATGGAGCAGGCCTTCACCGCGATGCGCACCTTCAAGCCGCTGACCGAATCCGAGACAGCCTCGCTCCTTGCCCGCACCCGCGACGCCGCTCTCAGCGGCCAGTTCGAGCCCTTCAAGACCACCGCGCGCTTCGACGGTTCGGCACGCAATCCGGACTGGCTCGGTTAGTTGTGTAGCCGACGTTCGCAGGTGTCGCTCAGAACCGCTTGATCTCGATCCCATGCTTGCGCAGCGCGTAGCCCATCTGCCGCGGCGTCAGGCTGAGCAGCCGCGCCGCCTTGGCCTGCACCCATCCGGCCCGCTCCATGGCATCCACCAGCCGCTCCCGCTCGCTGAAGCCGCCTGCGCCTGCGGCCTCCGCGGCGGCCACGCCCTCCGTCTCCGCAAAGCCCGGCCCAGCGGCGACCTGTTCAACTCCATTCAGCTCCGAAGCAGGAAAGACCATCGCGCCTTTGCCGGAAGAGCGCGCCCTGCTCATCGACTTGCCCATCGCCTCCGAACTGCTCCTGCTGCTCAGGTCGAAGTCCTCCGCCTGCAACACTGGGTTCTTGGTCAGCGCAGCGGTACGCCGCACGCAGCTCTCCAGCTCGCGCACGTTGCCCGGAAAGTCGCACGCCGTCAGCGCCTCCATGGCGCGCGGCGAAATGCTCAGGCTGACCCCATGCTCCTTGTTGAAGCGCTTCAGAAACTCGCGCGCCAGCAGGGGAATGTCCTCCCGCCGCTCGCGCAGCGCGGGCAGAAAGATCGGCACCACGCTGATGCGATAGTAAAGGTCCGAACGGAAGTCGCCGGAGATCACCGCCGCCTCCAGGTTCCGGTTGGTCGCCGTCACCAGCCGCACATCCACCTTGATGGTGTGGTTTCCGCCCACCCGCTCGAACTCCCCCTCCTGCAACACGCGCAGCAGCTTGGCCTGGAAGCTGGTCGAAATCTCGCCAATCTCATCCAGAAACAGCGTCCCGCCATCCGCCATCTCGAAGCGCCCCTTGCGCATTCCAATCGCCCCAGTAAACGCCCCCTTGTCGTGGCCGAAGAGCTCCGACTCCAGCACCGTCTCCGACAGCGCCGCGCAGTTCAACCGGATATACGGCTGCTCCTTGCGCGGAGAGTACTCATGGATCGCGCGCGCAAACAGCTCCTTGCCCGTCCCCGATTCGCCGCACAGCAGCACCGGCAGGTTGCATCGCGCCACCAACTGCACCTTCTCCGTCACCTCGCGGATCGCGGGGCTCACTCCAATGATCCACGAGATCCCCTCGTGCTTCGCCGGGTTCCGCTCTTCCAGCTCCTGCTCCAGCCGGTTGCGCTCGGCCATCAGCCGCTCGCGGTCGCGCTCCACCATGGTCTGCAACGCCACCGTCTGGCCCACCAGGTTGGCAATCATCGTCAGGTAGCGCACGTCTTCGTCGAGCGTGCCGGGCGAGGACTGGCTGCCCACGCGCTCGATTGTGATTGTCCCGATGGTGTGTTTCTCGCCCTTGATCGGCACCCCCACAAACGACCGCACCGCCGCCGCATCCCCGGCCTTCAGCTCGCTCCACTGGGCGAACAGCGGGCTCTGCGCCACATCGCGCACCACCAGCGGCATGCCGGAGACCACAATCTGCCCCACGGCCTGCTCCGGTAGCCGTTCAAAGTGCTCTTTGGCCTCGGCCTCGTTCCATCCCGCACCCACCACGGTGGTCGTCCGGTCCTCCTCGTCCAAAAGGGCGATCAGTCCGCCGCTCATGTCCATAAAGCTGTTCAGCAGGTTCACCACGCCAGAGAGCGCCGTCTCCAGCCGCGCCGGCCGCGTCAGCATCTTCGATATCTCGTAGATGCCCATCAATGCCGCATGAGTGCGCACCGACGCCGGCTCAATCGCACTGGCTCGCGTGCTGGACTCGCTTTCGTTCAACACATGCCCCTTCTCTCGATTCCTGCGCAAGACGAAATTGGGCCTCTCCACTGGAGGAACTCCAGCAGAACAGACTCGCTCATCCATAGTGTAGTGCGTCTCGAGCGAAACCAGAGTAGGTATACCCCGGGGGCAATCCCTCCGAGTGGCTTTTTCCTCAACCGGGGCCCCCGGCGACGGGTCTTCGTCGCTGGGGTGGAAGTAAAAGCCACCTTCAATGCTCTTCGTTTGGGCACTGTTACTCTGGTTCCGCTCACGCGTGTGGCAACTACTTCCCTTTGCGCCCAGCCTCCGCCATCTTGTAGACCTCGCTGCCTGCCATCAGGAATCCGCCGACCCCATAGTTGTAGCTCGCCGCAGGTTTGAACGCCGCCGGCTCCGCCCCGGTCTGCTGAATGTCTCCCAGCCGCCCGTCCGCGTAGATGTGCTTCAGCATTCCGTCCCAAGCCTTCGTCACCACAGGCCCATACACCGAGCGGTCCAGAATCCCGTTATTGATCCCCCACGCCATGCCGAACGTAATCAACGACGACCCCGAGATCTCCGGCTGGTCATAGTCCGCCGGGTCCAGCAGTCCCGCGCGCCACAGCCCATCCGGCCCCTGGATCTTGGCCAGCGCCGCAGCCATCTCCCTCAACTGCGTCTCATACTTCGCCCGCGCCGGATCGTCCTTCGGCAAGTACTCCAGCGTCCGCGCCAGTCCGCCCATCACCCATCCCTCGCCGCGCGACCAGAACATCTTCTGCCCGTTCTTCTCCGTCCTTGTGATGAACGACGCGTCGCGCGAATACAGGTGCGCCTGCGGGTCGTACAGCAACTGCGATGTTTTGGCCCACTCCTCGTCCAGATAGCCGATGTACTTCTTGTCGCCGGTCGCCGCATACATCCGCGCCCACACCGGCGGCGCCATGAACAGCGCATCGCACCACCACCACGCGATCCTCCGCTGCGTTCCCAGCTCCACGCGCGGAGCGGCCAGGATCCCGTCCAGCGCAGCCTGGATCGGTGCAATCTGCTCCGGCTTCTTGTCCTTCAGGTACAGCTCCAGGTACATCTGCGCAAGGCTCTGGTCGTCGCCGCTGGGCATCTGCGTCGATCGCAGCCCCCAGTTGTAGCTCTTGCCCACCTGCTCCATCGCGTCGCGGTACCTCGCCTCGTTCAGCGCGTCCGCCGCGGCCATATATCCCGCGTACAGCACGCTCCACGTCCATATCCGCCCGTCCATGTTGCGCGCGCGGTCCACCACCGTGAAGTACTGCTGCGACCCGGCAAGCTCCGAGTCCGCCACCTTGCGCATCGCCGCGCCCACCGCCTCGGGCGTAATCGCCGGCGACAGGTCCCTGTCCAGCGGCCCGCCATCGTCCGGCGAGGAGCCGAACCCGCGCGAGTTGTCCCTCGCAATCCCCGCCAGGCGCATCGCCTCCGTGTTGGGAGGCGCCACCGGCGTGTCCGTCAACTGCGGCGGAAACTGCCGCGCACCCGGCTGTGCGCCCGGAGCTCCCGCCTGCGCCCATGCGCCCTGCTGAATCGTCCCCAACAAACAAACGCCCGCCGCCACGGCAAGCAACCACGTCTTCCGCCCAACGACCATCGCACAACCTCGCTCTTTGACCCTTGAAAGAGAATGACAAATGATGACACCGATGAAAGCCGGTGCCGCGAAACCACCCCTGCCTCCGGCAACAGGATCATACCCGAACCACCAAACCAAAGTTAACTCCACCAGTCGAGATCAGCCGGAAGGGCACGGGTTCACCCGTGCCGATAAGACTGCCAATTTTGAGGATTGATTACTCCTCGCGCAGCACCTCCAGCGGCTTCTGCTCCAATATCCTGTGGCTCGCCATCCAGCCCGTCGCCACGGTCAACATTGCAACCCCCGCCAGCGCGCTGAAGTTCAACAGCAACTGCGCCTGGTACGCCACATTCATCTGGTGCAGGATCGTCCTCGTAATCAGGTTGGCAAACCCGATCCCCACCACGCCTGCCACCAGCCCCAGCACGGCAAACTCAATGGAGAAGATCGTCGCAATCCGCCCCCGCGTCGCGCCCAGCGTCTTCAGCACTACCACCTCGCGGATGCGCCGGTACTTCGTCCCCGCAATCGACGACGCCAGAATCACCACGCCCGCGAAGATCGAGAACGCCGCCAGGAACTGGATCACATACGTAATCTGGATCACCACCGCGCGCACCGTCTCCATCGCCTGCGCCACGTTGATCACCGTCACCGTGGGATACGCCGCGTACAGCGCGCGCTGCAACTCGCCCACGCGCTCCGGCGTCACATGCACGCCGCCCGACCACACCACCGGCAGCCCGTCCAGCGCCGCCTTCGGCAGCGTGAACTGCGCGCGTCCGAAGAGGTGCTGTCCATCGTCTTTGGTCAACGCCACCACGGTCGCCGCAATCTGCTGGTCTTCGACCCCAAACGTGATCGTCGATCCCAGCTTCACGCCCAGCCACTGCGCCTCCTGCTGCGAGATTGCCAGCTCCGGCCCGCGTTCGCCCGCCTTCCACCATTCGCCCGACACCACCTTCGTCCCCACCGGCACGGCCTCCGCCCAGGTCAGATTCACCGAACGCGGCATCCGCCGCCGCCGCCCGTTCCTCGGTGTTCCCTGCGCCTGCGCCTGCTCCCTCTCCGCATCCGCTCTTTCCCTTGCCTCCGCCGCCGTCACGCCATCCATCGCCTCCACCCGCGCCCCCACCATCGGCACCAGCTCCGGCTGGGTCGTCACTCCCGGCTGCGCCTTCAGCACCCTTTGAATCCCATCGATCTCGCTATTCGCAATGTCCACCAGAAACACATTGGGCAGGTTCGGCGCAGACGTGATATGCAGCTCGTTGACCACCGCCCGCTGCACCAGGAACACCAGCATGATCTGCATCACGCCCATGCCCAGCGCCGCCAGCAGCGCCGCCGACGGATTGCCCGGGCGGTACAGGTTCGCCAGCCCGTGGCGCAGCGCCGAAGGCAGGTGCAGCCGCGTTCTATTCAGAAAGAACTTCAGCCCCCACAGCACCGCCGCCGACGCCGCCAGCAGCACCAGCAGCACAATCACCAGCCCCAGCGAGAAGACCCGTCCCACCACCGCCGAATCCGACAACGTCGTGGCAATCGCCGCAATTCCCCCCAGGATCACCGCCGTCGCCACAATCTGCGCCGCATTTTTGGTGATCTTCTTCCACACCGCCGCGATAAACGGATCGTCGTTGTCCTCCACCGCCCTCCGCAGGATCAGGCTCGGCCTCACCCCGCGAATGTCCAGCAGCGGCGGCAGCGTAAACAGCAGCGTCGTCAGCAATCCCGCGCCCAGCCCCGTAAAGATCGCCCTCCACTGCATGTGCAACTCTGTCGGAACATTGATCAGCCTGCCCAGCACCGACGGAAACGCAAGCTGCACCGCAACCCCCAGAAGCACGCCCAGCAATCCCCCCGCAAGCCCCAGCAGCAGCGTCTGCAGCAGGTAGATCTTCATGATCTGCCCGCTCCGCGCGCCCAGCGACTTCATGATCGCGATCGTGTCCAGCCTCTGTTGCAAATGAGCGCGCATCGCCATCGCCACGCCCACCGCGCCCAGCACCAATGCCACCAGGCTCATCAGCGACAGCAGGCTGGTCGCGCGGTCCAGCCCCTCGGTCAGCGAAGGGTTGGTCTCGCGATAGTCCGTAATCTGCGCCTCCGGAAGCAGAGCCGCAATCTTCGTCTTCAGCGCCGCAACCGCCGCATCCGACACGGGCCGCCCATCGCTCGGCGGCGGCAGCTTGAACAGCACGCGCTCCGTCGCATGGTTCCCCGGTGCAAGCAGCCCGGTCGCATCCAGCGCCTCGCGCGAGATCAGCACGCGCGGCCCCGCTTCGAAGTTTCCCGACAGCCGGTCCGGCTCATCCACCACCGTCGCCGCAATGCGAAACAGCTTCCCGCCCACGCGCACGTCATCGCCCACATGCAGCCCGGTGCGCAGCAGCAGATCGTCGCCCACCGCAACCGAACCCGGCCCAAGCGCCGTCTTCAGCCCCATCGCCGGCGCGAGTTCAATCTCCCCGTAGAACGGGTACAGCGCCGGATCGACCGCCTTCAAGCTCACCAGCAGCGGCATCATCGACTGCGGCGACGCCGCCATCGACATCATCTCCGTCACCGTCGTCATCTGCACGCCGTCCGCGCGAATCCCCTCCAGCCCCTTCAGCTCCTCCGGCGTCGTCTGCTGGATCGACTTGGCCGCCAGGTCCGCCGCCATGATCGACCGCGCCCTGTCCAGCAGCGTGGCGCGGAACGAAGCCGAGAATCCGCGCACCCCGGTCAGTGCAGCCACGCCAATGGCAACCGAAAGAATGACAAACAGAAACTTCCCCCGCGAGTGCCGCATCTCGCGCGCTGCGATCTTCGCCGCCGTTCCCCATGCCAGCCCGTTCGCCATCTATCGGCCCACCGAGAACCCGAAGGGCGTCAGCCGGTCCGGCCTCGTACGTTCAGAATTCATCTCATCCGAAATAATCAGACCGTCGCGCAGCACAATCCGCCGGTCCGCGCACGACGCCAGCGTCGCATCGTGCGTCACCAGCAGCAGCGTCGTTCCCTCCGTGCGGTTCAACCCCAGCAGCAGTTCCAGCACATGCGCGCCGTTGACGGTGTCCAGGTTCCCCGTCGGCTCGTCGGCCAGCACAATCGGAGGCCGCATCACGAACGCCCGCGCCAGCGCCACCCGCTGCTGCTCGCCGCCCGATAGCTGCACCGGGTAGTGGTCCATCCGGTCGCCCAGCCCGACGCTGGCCAGCAACTGCCGCGCCCTCGGTTTGCCATCGCCCTCGGCGTTCAACTCATGCGCCAGCAGAACATTCTCCAGCGCGGTCAGCGTCGGCACCAGTTGGTACGACTGGAAGACGAACCCCACCGTCTGTCCCCGCACCTGCGCCAGCCGGTCCTCCGGCAGATAGCTGATCGCCGTCCCGTTCAGCCGCACCACGCCCGCGCTCGGCGTATCCAGCCCCGCCAGCAGCCCCAGCAGCGTCGATTTCCCGCTCCCCGACGCCCCCATGATGGCCACAAACTCGCCCTTCGGCACGCTGAAGTCCAACCCGCGCAGGATCTCCACCGTCCGCGCCCCGTTGCGGATCGACTTTCGCAACCCCTCCACCACAATCATCGCCTGCTCTCTGACGATCTCTTCGCTCAGGTCTTCGTCTTCACTCACGGCCAAACTCTCCCTCTGCGTTGCGCAATCAAGCGTTGAGAACACGCCGCAAACTCGTTTTGAAGGGGCGGGACTTCAGTCCCGCCTTTGCCATCCCTTGACAACGCGGCTTTAGAGCAAAACCGGGGATGCTAGTTCCATCGCCTTAACTGATAGCTTTATGGCTGATAGCTTACAGCTCAAGAATCATGCCTTTCGTCTTTGTCTTGCCGTTGGCCTCCCGTCTTCAAAGGACCACGCCAACGCTGGTTTTGCTCTAGCCGCCGAGGAAATCTCCAGAACCGGTTCGGACCTTCGCCCCAAGACCGCAGGCATTCCCCTCATGCACCTGTATCTTTGATACGTTGGAACGATGCGGAAAGTTTATCCTTTCTCGGTCCTGGCGTGCCTTCTGCTCACTCTCTCCGCCTCCGCCCAGCTCAAAGTCCAGCCCCCATCCGCGCACACAGACCACCGCCCCGTCCTGGTCTGCTTCGGCGACAGCCTCACCGCCGGCCCCGGCGTCGATCCCGGCCAGAGCTACCCGGACTACTTGCAGGCCCTCCTCGACCAGCGCCACATCCGCTACCGCGTCGACAACCAGGGCATCAGCGGCAACACCACCAAGGACGGCGTCCAGCGCCTGCCCCAGGTCCTCGCCCTGCATCCCGCCGTCGCCGTCGTCGAGTTCGGAGGCAACGACGGACTGCGCGGCCTGCCCATCGCCGACACCCGCGCCAACCTCGACCAGATCGTCGCCACGCTCCGCCGCTCCGGCATAAAGGTCGCCCTCGCCGGCATCACCCTGCCGCCCGACTACGGCCCCGACTACATCCAGCAGTTCAACCAGACCTACACCCTGCTCGCCAAAAAATACCGCGTCCCCATGCTTCCCTTCCTGCTCAAGGACGTCTATGGCGTACCCGGAATGATGCAGCGCGACCGCACCCACGCCACCGCGCGCGGCAACCAGGTCGTCGCCCGCAACGTCCTCACGCTCGTCCTTCCCCTCCTCAAAAAATAGCCCGCAAACTGAAGCCGGGTGCCCCATTCATTCCGCGTTCTGTGCGGAATGGGTGGGTTATCGTTTGCGGTAGCAAACGACCGTCTTACTCGACCAATCAATAAAATTGTCATCCTGAACGGAGTTGCTTGGGCCGCGCTATGGGACCCGCAGCGGGCGGAAGCCATCGACCGGGAAGAGGCCCGTGGGGTAGCCCTCCGACGCGTGCTGCTTGCGCAGGGCGTAGCGGAAGAAGAAGCCGCCCGAGACGGCGTTGTAGTTGTCCGTGTTGTTGGCGGAGACGAAGCCGCCCAGATACCAGTGCTCGCCAAAGCGGTAGGAGACCTCGGAGTTGATGGCGTAGTTCAGGCTGGTGTCGACGCTGACTGGATACTCCCCGCAGGTGTGCGCGGCAAGCTGTGCCAGGGTGCATCCGAGGGTGGCTTGCAGGTTGGCCTGCAGCCCGGCATTGAGCGGGTAGAAGTACTGCCAGTCCTGCTTGAAGGTCTGCACTCCGAAGGCCCCCGACACCAGGTAGTGGAAGCTCGACTTGTAGGCCCCGTTGAAGGTGACCGGAACGGCGGCCAGGAAGTAGGAGTCTGGGCTGAAGTAGCCGCCCTGGCCCCAGGAGAGGCCAACCTCGTCGTAGTGGTAGTGCATCCCGAAGAGCGCGCCGCCCACGGTGAGGCTGCCGGCCGAGGGCCAGTTCTTCACGCGCAGGTAAGCGCCCATCGCGCCCTCGGCCTTGGAGTTGTTGAGCACGTGGTATCCGTGCAGGATGCCGCCATCCGCGGAGAAGTAGAAGCCCGAGCCGCCGCTGCCCAGGTCGATGCGCGCGCCGCCTGTGCTGGAGACGACGCCGCCCCAGCCTTTGCCGATGTAGAGCGGCGTAATGGTCGCGGGATCGCGCAGCCCCGCGTAGGAGAGCTGTGTGTCCCTGACCGGGTCGCGGTCGCCGAAGAGCGTGAAGTGCCCGCCAAAGAGACGCCAACTGAAGTGCCCCGTAATGTTTTGAACGAGGAAGTTGGACGGCGTATACCCGGCGGCGAGGCCCAGGTTCCTGGTCGTCAACTGCACTTCGCCGCCCACCCCGCTGGAGAACTGCTGGGCAGGCGGGTTTGCGCTGTTGGCGGGCATCGTGCCGAGGTAGGGAACATTGCTGCCGGTGAAGGAGGAGGTGTTGAGCACGCCGGAGTTGAGGAAGACCGGGCGCGCGACCGCGGTGAGCCGCAGCGACTGGCCAAGCACGGTGGAGGCTTCAGCCGAGGCCTCCACATCGGTGAGCCGGTCGAGTCCCGAGGTGCCGCTGCGAACCCTCCCGATGGGCGTGACGCCCCACCAGCCGCTGTACGAACCCTCCAGCGACTCCAGTTCGCTCTCGGCCTGCTGCCTTGGGGTCATGGGGAGAGGGGCCTGCGCCTCATAGAATCCGCCGAGCGGCGGAACATTGCGCGCCATCTGTTCGCCATAAGTGGGCAGCGGATACGGCGGCCCGATCAGAGGGTAGGGCTGGCCGCCCAGCGGCTGACCGGCGCTCGGTGCACTCGCTGCCGGCGGATTGGCGGCGGGCGGAGTTGGCTCAGGCACGGACGGTCGCGTTCTGGCCGCGACGCGTGGGGCAGGAGTAGAAGTGCGGGCCGGGAGACGGGACGGAGTGCGCGAAGGCGTGCTGTGAACCACGGCACGGCGTGGAGCGTTGGACGAGGCGCCCGGCGATCGGTTCGGTGCGGCAGCGGGTGCGGGTGCGGTCCGCGGCTGGGGATACTGCTGAGTGCCGGTGTCGGGGATGTTGCCGGTCTGGCCCGAAGGCGGCCTGGACGGCTGGGCCACCAGCGGGCTGCTCTGGTTCTGCGCCAGAAGCTGCGGCGAAGTGTACTGCGCGTTCTCCTCGGTGGCCATGATGGAGTCCTCGGTCGGGGGATTGCTCTGCCCGGTCCTGGCCGTGCCGGGGTCCGACTGATGGCGGCGAATCTCGGCTGCCTGCGCGGCGGCGATGTCGGGATGAGAAGAAATAGTCTGCACGGCGCGCGCGTTGGAGACGTAGCGCGCGGTGGGAAGAACGTCCGTCACCTCGGCCAGAGGCAGCGCCGGATGCGGCGTGCTGTCGCCTAGCTGGACCGCGACGGCGGAGTGCATGGCAGCGCCGGAGAGTTCGGCCCGTTGCGAGGTATGAGCTTCAGTCTGGAGCGACGGCTGGAGCGAGAGCTCTGGAGCGGACCGGGACGCGGTCATCGTCTCAGGCTGGGGCATGGTCCCGGAAGTGGGCTGCAACGCGATCTCAACTGCGGCCCCGGACTCGCCCAGCTCGCGGGCGATTGCCTCGCGCACCCTCAACGCAACCTCTGCTTGGCTGGGCAGATTGTACGCACCCTGGTCCAGGCGGGACTGCGGGGCGATCTGGTTCGGTCTGCCCTTGCCGGTGCTCTCCGGCTGCGCGGCGGGATTGGTCATATAGGGCGGCACAACACCGGACGGTCCGCCGGTCGTTCCGTTATTCGGCAGGCCCGCCGGTTGTCCGTTCGGGGCCAATGGAGCGAAACCGGCTGGATAGTAATATCCGTAGATGTAGCCATAGCTGGGCAGATAGGGCTGGGCCTGTGCGCCGGGCAGGCTGCCGGCGTTCCCCGGAGCCAGCAGGTCGGAGAGGTCCTGCGCCTGCTCCGCGCTGGGCAGGCGCGAAGCCCCGCTGGGCGCGGGCAGCCGGAGCTCCGCCGCCAGTTCCGCGCCGCGGTCCAGGGGCGGCATGGCCTTCAGCGACGCCCGGTAGTAGTCGATGGCCTTCGCCGTATCTCCACGCGCCTGTTCGAAGCGCGCTCCCAGAATCAGGATGCGCGGGTCGTTGGGGAATGCTGCCATCGCGTAGTGCAGCCATGTGTCGGCGACCTTGTTCTCGCCCGCGGCCAGGGCCGCGCCCACTGCCGCCTCGTACTCCTCGACACTGGCCGAGGACAGGTTCTGTGCCTTGTAGATGAGCACGGCCTGTTCCGGCTGCCCGGCGCGCGCGTATCCGCTGGCCAGCGTCTTGAGCACCGCCGGATTGTCCGGGAACGCTCGCGCAGCCGCGTTGAGAATGGCCAGCGCGTGCCGCGAGTTCCCTGCCGCCGCGGTCTGGTTGGCGCGCCGCACCGCCCAGTTGGTCCAGATCGCCTGTACCGTTCGGCTCTGCTCCCCGGTCAGGTCGGGCCGTCCGCCCAGGGCCATCAACTGGCGATAGAGGCCCGTCTCGTCCTGGCTGTTGTAGAGCAGCCACGCGTTCTGAATGTCGATGTCGGCGGGCGGAGCGGTGTGCTGCGCCGCATAGTACTGCTGCACCCGGTTCAGCAGCGCCAGCGCCTGCCGCGATTGGCCGAGCGCCTGGTACACCGAGCCCATGGTCTGCAGGTAGTTCACGCTGCTCTCCAACTGGGCGCGCGCCGCGGCGGGAATCTGTTGCGCCTGCGCGGCCGCCTCCTTGTCGTTGCCCGTCGCGTGCAGCGAAAACAGCAGCTCGGCCCACGCGTCCGCGCGGCTTGGATCGTCGGTCGCCACTCGCCGGTAGATCGGGACGGCGAGCTTGGGGTTTCCGCGCTCCACGTAGATGCCCGCAAGCTGCATCTCGACCCCCACGGACGGTTTCTGTCCCGCGCCGGTCTGCTGCGCCGTCACCTTCTCCAGCAGGTCCTGGGCCACATCCAGTTTCTTCTCCGCCTGGTAGATCGCAGCCACGGTGGCCTCAAAGCCGGGATCGCGCATCACCGCCGCATAGCTCGACGGAGGCATTCCCTCCACCGTCGCCAGCGCCTCCTGATCGTGGCCCATCCCGTGCTGCACCCGCGTCAGCCCCTGCCACGCCGCCGTGTTCCCATGGTCCAGCGCCAGCACCTGGGAGTAGAGCGTCGCGGCCTGCTCCAGGTGGTTGGAGGCCAGCAGAATGCCCGCCAACTGGACCTGCATGTCGGTCTTCACTTTCTTCGCATCCACGGCGAAGGGCAGTTGCAGGGCGGCTTCCAGCGTCTTCTGTGCGTCGGGGTCGCGGCCCACCGCAGAGTAGCTGGAAGCCAGCGCGCGCATATACGCGGGATCGCGCATCATCTGAACATGGATCGCCGAGGGAATGCGCTTGTCCGTGGCCAGCGCCAGCGGCGCGTTGCCCGCCTCAACCTGCGCCAGGAAGAGGCCGCGCCAGCCCTCGATGGATGCGGGGTTTGCCTGCACCGCGCGCTCATACAGCGGCGCCGCCGGTCCCGGCTGCTGCGCCTTCTGCAGCGTACCGGCCAGCCCATTGAGCGCCTCCGGGCTGTTGGGGCGCAGCAGCAGCGCGGCCCGGTACTGCTTCTCCGCCATCGTCAGGTCGTTGTCGTTGAGCGCCGCCTGGCCCTCGCCCATGAGGAACCAGAAACGCGCGGTCTCCAGCGCCTCCGCCAGCTCCTTGTCGCTCATGTTGCCGCGCCTGGCCTGTTCCAGGAAGCTGATTGCGCCCAGAAAGTTCCCCTGCTGCATGCGGATGTAGCCCATCCCCGCCAGCGCGCGCGGATTCGCGGGGTCCTTGTCCAGGACCGCCTTGAAGAGCGCCTCCGCCTGGTCGAGGTGCTTGGCGTTGAGCGCCTTGTATGCCTCGACCTCCATCGTTGACTGTGCGATGGTGCTCTCCGCGGCTGGTTGCGGCGCTGGCACGGTGGTCTGCGCTGGCACGGAGGTCTGCGCTTGTCCGGCAGGCCGCGCCTGTGCGGCGGCCTGCGCTGGAACCGGAGTCTGCGTCTGTGCCGCGGTCTGAGTATGCGCGGCGGGCTGCGCTGGTCCGGGCGTCGGCGCTGGCACTGGGCCCGCAACCACACTCGCATTCGACGGGGACTGCGCCGCCTCCGCCAATTGCAATGCCTCGGCGAGCTGTGGGTCGGGATGCTTCGCCAGATAGGCGCGTATCTCCGCGGCGTAAGCCGGGTCCGACGAGTCCCACAGCAGCGACTGGCGCAGCGCCTCGTCCGCCTGCCGGTCCTCCGGATAGCGCTCCAGGTACTTCCGCCCCTGCTCGCGCGTCTTCGGGTTGTAGGTCAGAATGCGTCCCAGCGCAATCTGGTATCGCGAGTCGTTGGGATACTTGCTCACCAGCGCCTGCAAGCCCGCGATGGAGTGCGGCCGGCCGTCGTCGGTCGCCGACTCCGTCTCGTAGTACACCAGCGCCCACTCTCCCGGCGGAGGTGTGGCGCCGAAGATTTGCCGGTAGATCGCCATCGCCGCCGCATACTTCCCTGCCTCGGCCAGCTTGTCCGCCTGCTCCAGTTGCGCCAACTGCTTCTGCTGCGCGCTCATCTCCTCCCCGCCGGCGGGCTCCGGGGCGCTCGCCTGGGCTGCCCGCAGCCGCTCCAAATAGCTGTTGGCCAGCGCCGTGTTGCCCTCCTGCTTGGCCGCGCGCGCAAGCCCTCCCAGCGCGTCCGGATTGTTCGGGTCCGCCTGCAGCACCTGCTTCCAGGTCTGCTCCGCCAGGTCCATGCGGCCGCGCGCCTCAAAGCCATAGGCCTTGTCCAGCAGCGCCTGCGTTGCGGATGGAGGGGCCTGAGTTGCAGCCGAAGGGGCCTGCGCTGCGGGCGGAGAAGCCTGTGTTGCCGGAGGAGAGGCCTGTGTTGGGGGCAGGGCAGGCAGCATCGTGGGCGGAGAAGCCTGCGTATCCGGCTGGGAAGACTGCGCTTCAACCCGGACGGAGAACGCTGCCAGCGCCACGCCGCCAAGTAGAATCGCAGGGGCCCAGAGCCGGATTGCACGCGGTTTCATCATCGTTGTCTGTGCGCTGCCCGACGCCGACAGGAATCAAGGCCGGCAAGAACCAGGATTGGTACTGCGGCTATTCCTGAAGACTACCGCCTGGGCTTCCGTCTTGTACCGCGATTTTGGCCTCCAGAACCACTCATCTGAGGATAACTGGGGACACAATTCCATTTTTTTTGCGTTTCCGCGCCGCCCGGTCCCCCTTCGCACGTTGCACGAAGGATGGTGCAGCCGTTTTTCAGCAAAATGGAAGGGGCTTTTTCAGAAATAGGTCTGGTTCCGCTCTAGTCGCTGCCCTGCAGCCGTACCCGCGCGCGCCGCCGCACCATCGCCCAGATCAGAGCCGCCATCGGGAACGAGAAGATCGCCACCACCAGGACGATCAGCCAGGGAAACTCCGTCAGCACGATCGCCGCGCGGGCGAGCAACGGAATCCTCCCTACCCTGTAGCAGCCGTATCCGATCCGGTAGGAGGCGAACCGCGTGCCGCGCAGCACGCTCACCGTCTGCGAGATGGCGGACGACTGCGAGTTCTCCAGAAAGGCCGCCGCGAAGTTCGCGCTCGCCGCCGGGTCGCGCAGCAGCACCACCACCACCGTGCGCGCCGAGCCGCGCGGCCACTCGGCGGCCTCGATCAGCGCATCGGGCAGGCCGCCCGCCGTCTCCAGCTCGTCCGGCTGCACATGGTCCGAGCTGCGCACGCGCCACCACGCGTTCCCGGCGCGGCGGAAGAAGCCCTGCGCGTCGCGGATCTGTAGCCCGGCCTCATCCACACCCACCGGCAGGGCCGGGTCCACCGTGCGCAGCGCGGGCTGGTCGTCCACCGTGCCCAGCACCAAATAGTCCTTGTAGCCGTCGCCGCTCATGCCCGCCGCATCGGTCACGCCCACATTCAGCGCCGGGGTTCCGGTCTGCGCGCCGAAGTGTCCCATCAGGTCGAGGAAGACCTCCAGCTCGCCGGCCGAGGGCCGCTCGGGAAGCACCACCGTCGTCTCACTCAGGTCCGCCAGGCGCGTGAAGGGGTAGCCCGCATTGGCAAACAGTTCGAGGTCCGGCAGCACGGCCCAGTGCGGAATCCCCGCGATGTCGAGGGTCGAGTCCTTCAGCACCGCGCCCTCCAGGTTTGCCGGCGCCGCCTCTTCGCCCTCTGCCAGCTTCGCCCTCTGGAAGGCGAACTGTAGCCTCAGCGTGTTGGAGAACGGCCGCATGTCCACCACCGGGATCGGCACCACGGTCTCCAGCACCTGCGACGCATTGTCGGTGTGCGGCATGGGCGTCGAGCTGACGTATGCCCCATTCATCGTCACCTGCAACGTGCTCTGGCTGCCCAGCGGGACCCCGTTGTAGCGGTAGTTCAGATGGAACGCGAGGTTCTGCGTCTGCCCGTAGTAGAGGTCGGGCGGCAGGCGCATGAAGATGCTCACTGGCGCTGTGCCGTCGCTTTGCAGGTCGCCCGTCTTCGCGATCTCGCCAATCTCGGTCTTCCGCTCCGTGCTCAGCCATCGCGGAGCGTCGTCCGGCTGGCGCGGGCCGGGCATCTTCAGGCCGGCGAAGCTCACCTGACCGCCCTGCAACAGGTCGCACTCCAGCGCCAGCCCAATCGCCGCCTTCACCAGCTCGTCCGCGTTGCCCCCGGTCACCAGCAGCAGCTTCGATTTCGGGCCGGAGGGGTTGGCGCGCAGCGCCACGGCCGGAGCGGAGACCTCCGCCAGCCCCAGCGAAGCCGGAATCTCCCGCGCCTTCTCGGCGATCACAATCGCGTTGCCGTCGGGAATCGTCCCAATCGATACAGGGAAGCGCACCGGATGGTCGTCCGTCAGGATGCCGAACCACGACGCGATGATTCCCGCCGCGCGCATCGCCTTGGGCGTGGGCGGCGACAGGAAGACGATCGGCACCGCCGGATGCAGGTCCACCGCGGGGTCGTAAAACGGGCGCGGAAGCAGGTTGAGGTTGTCGTCGTCCCTCGCCGCCGCAACGGCCCGCGGCCTCGACGCCACACTGGGCGCCGTTCTGGGGGCGCTGGGCGCACCGGCCGCCTGCGCTCCCCGCGCATCGCGCGTCGTAACTCCGGCAAGCACTCCAAGCAGCAGGACCGGGACGACGCTCGCCGCCAGCCCGCCCTTCGCGGCGCTCCTCTTGTTGCTCCTCCACGGATTTCCCAGCAGGGAACCGGCCGTCTGCGAGAGGCCATAGAGCGACAGCCGCAGAATGCGCCCCAGGCTGCGCATCGGATGGTCGGCCTCGCGCGCCTCGCACGGGCACAGCCAGGTGTCCGCGCGCGAGTACAGAATCATGGCCAGCGCCTCGGTCTCCTGCAGGTTGAGCGAGTTGAACTTCGCGCGCAGCGACTCTTCCTCGATGGCAACGACCGTGGCCGGCAGCGTCGCCGTCCCGTCCAGCAGGGGGAAGACGAACCGCAGCGGATCGCCCACCCCTGCATGGATGGGGCCGTGGATCCTGGCCAGCACGCCTCCGTTGGACAGGTTGCAGGTGACGCCCTGGGCCATGTAGCCGTCGGGCAGCAGGATGTCCGACGGCACCGCCTTGGTGATGCGCACCGACTGGCGGCGCTGCCGGCTCTCCCGCGCAACCGCTGTCGCAACCCCAAGCAGCGCCACGCTGAACAGAAGCCACAGAACGTTCATGAAGATCGTCCCCGGATGGCCGCCGTCGTAGATGCTGGCCGGCCAGTTGACGAAGCGCAGCCATCGCGTCACATTGAAGACGGGAAACTGCACCGCCCTGGGAATGGCGCACAACAACCCGAAGAGATCGAACCCCAGCAGCACCAGGAACGGCCGCGCGATGCGCGCGTCGAAGTACTCGTGGCTGACCACGCCGCCCTTCGCCGTCACGTTGAAGCTGCCCGTCCGCGTGCTGAACAGCGCCAGCACCGTGGGCAGAAAGATGTAGGGCGCCAGCACCGTCTCGTAGATATCGTTCCAGAACGAGTGCCGGTGGCGTCCCTGCACGCGCGAGTTGGTCAGGTTCGACAGCACCAGGTGCGGCGCCGCATAGGCCACGATCGTCAACCAGTAGCCCGGAATGTTGACCCGTCCGAAGATGAGGTAGATCAGCGGCGCGGTCAGGAAGATCAGCCGCGGCAGCGCGTACAGAAAGTGCGACATCGCATTGAAGTAGCAGAGCCGTTGCGCCGGCTTCAGCCCCGGCGCAAACAGCGGGTTCTCGAAGCGCAGCACCTGCACCATGCCGCGCGCCCAGCGGATGCGCTGCCTCACATGCCCGCTCAGCCGCTCGGTCGCCAGGCCGGCCGCCTGCGGAATGTTGATGTACGCCGTGTTCCATCCGCGCATCTGCATGCGCAGCGAGGTGTGCGCGTCCTCGGTCACGGTCTCCACCGCAATGCCGCCCACCTCGTCCAGCGCAGCGCGGCGGATCACCGCGCAGGACCCGCAGAAGAACGCCGCGTTCCAGAAATCGTTGCCGTCCTGCACGATTCCATAGAACAGCTCGCCCTCGTTGGGAGCGACGCGAAACTGCCCCAGATTGCGCTCGAACGGGTCGGGCGAGTAGAAGTGGTGCGGCGTCTGCATCAGGCCCAGCTTCCGGTCGCGCAGAAACCACCCCATGGTGACCTGCAGAAAGCTGCGCGTCGGCACATGGTCCGAATCGAAGATGGCGACAAACGGCGATCCAATCTGCGCTAGCGCATGGTTGATGTTGCCCGCCTTGGCGTGCCGGTTGTCGTCGCGCGTCATGTACCCGATGCCCGCCTCTTCGGCGAACGCGCGGAACTCCTCCCGATGGCCGTCGTCCAGGATGTAGACGTTCAGCTTGTCGGCCGGCCAGTCGATATTCATCGCCGCCAGCGCCGTGAAGCGCACCACGCTCAGCGGCTCGTTGAGGGTCGGGATCAGCACGTCCACCGCGGGCCATTGCTCCAGGTCGTCGGGCAGCGGCACCGGCTTGCGCCCCAGCGGCCACAGCATCTGCATATACCCCAGCACAAGCACCGCGAAGGCATAGCACTCCGCCAGCAGGAGCATCCACACGAAGAACGCGTCCAGAGCGGTCCAGTGCGTGCCCGGATTGCGGAAGAATGCAAGCACCGTGGAGATGCGCCAGAAACCGTAGCGAAACGTCGAGTAGAGGGAGAGCAGCATCAGCGTCAGGGTCACCGGATACGAACTCGAGCCGCGGTCCATCCATACCGCAAGCAGGATCGTCATCACGGCCAGAATCAACTGCTGCGGCCAGTTGAGAGAGAGCGCTCCGGTAAAGCAGAAGAAGAGCGCCCCGCCCGCCAGCACCGAGAAGCGCAGCACACGCATCTGAATGCTGTCCGCCGACTCGAACTCTCTCCACAAAAGCGAGCGCGTCATCGTTGACTCCATTGCTGGTTGGACAACTCCGCATTCGCCGGCGGGGAGACGCTGCGCAGCCAAGAGGCGACATCCATGTAATCCTGCGAGACCGGCGCCTCCGGAGCGTAATCCACCACCGTCATCCCCTCGGCCAGCGCCTCGCTCACCGCCTGCGAGCGCCGAATCACAAGACGCAGAAGGCGGTCTCCAAGCTGGCGGCGCAGCACTTCGCGTACATCCAGGTGCAGGGGAAGCGATGGTTCGAACTGGTTCAGCACATAATAGGGCAGCAGGGGCCGGCCGTCGCGGTCCGCAATGGACTGGAAGACCCTCTCCACCGCGTGCAGGCTGATCACCGAGTTCATGTCGCCGGTCACCGGCACAAGCACGACGGGATGCAGCTCCACCATGCGCCGCACCAGCCAGCTCGATCCCGATGAGAGGTCCAGCACAAGGCGCTGGTTGCCCTGGCCAATGCGCAGGATCTCATTGGTCAGCGTCTTCTGATGCTGCTCGTCTCCACCCATGCTCGCGGCGTCGAAGATCACCAGCGAGACCGGCGCGCCGGGGCTCCCCGCCGGCGGCTGGAAGGTGCGCACCTCCCCGGGGCGAAGCTCGCGCTCCCCAAAGTAAAACGGGAGCAGGCCGCGCGAGGTCGTATCGGTCAGCACCACCTTCTCCCCTTGCGAGGCGAGTGCCCGCCCCAGCGTCGCCGTTAGGCTGGTCTTGCCCACGCCTCCGGCCAGCGAAAATACCGCCAGCAGCGGCATCCGCCCGTCGACCGGCCTCGCCGGGGGCATCGCGGGCAGCTCCGGCACGGCCTGCTCGAAGACCTCCTTCAGCGCAGACCAGCGCGCCGCAACCCGCTCCCGCGAGTCCTGCAGCGTCTCCCCCTCAGGCGCCTCCCTCTTGTATCCCTTGCCTGCTGGTGCGTCCCCCCTGGGGACCTGCGAGTTCGCCTGCAACAGCCGCGTCGGTGGCGGGCCCTGCGAAGCATAGAGCCACGCCGGTCCCGTCGGTTCGGCATCGGCATCGGCGCCCACAGCATCGGTCCCAACGGAAATCGCGCCAACGGATTCCGTGCCCTCAACCTCCGCGCTGGATGGCTGCAACTCTTCCGAAAGCACAAGCTCGCGCACGCCGTCCAACGTCTCACGGTCCATCGTCGCGCGGCGCACAGTCTCACTTTCCATCGTTCGGTCGGCCATCGTCGCGCGGCGCACAGTCTCACTTTCCATCGTTCGGTCGACCATCGCCGCGCGGTCCGGTTCTGGTTCGTGCGCACCCTCGCCGTTGATCTCCGGGGCCGGCACCGCGCTCCAGGCCGTACTCGCCCCACCCATCGGATCGTGTGGCTGAGGCCCCGCCAGTCGACGCCGCCGCGCCTCGGACTCCGCGTAACGCAGTGCCTGGCGCCTGGCCGACGCCTGGGCCTCGGCGATCTCGCGCTCCTCGCGCAGCACGACGGCCACGGCATGGGCCGCAGCCTCGGCCCGGCGCGCGGCTTCTATCCGTTCGCCGTACGCCATGCGCGCGGCCTCCTCGGCATTTTGCAGCGACTGCACTCGCAACACCCGGTTGTCGCCTGCGTCCTGCAACTGGGCCGTGGCCATTGCGGCCAACTCCGCGCGTTGCGCCGCCTCGGCCGCCACCTCCGCCGCCGCCTGCGCCCGCAACTCACGCTCCCGCATCGCCTGGGCGGCGCGGTACCGTACCTGCGCGCGGTACTCCCGGCGAGAGGCCGAGAAGTCGCGGTACTTCGCGCCCTGCAGGTTCGCCCACAGGTAAAGTACGGCCACATCCTCCGGCGTTCCCGCTACCGCCTCCTCGTCGCCCGCTTCTCGGCCGCTTGAGTCCATTGCTGCTCCGGTTAGGCCCTCTGCCGCATCGGCATCGCCGCCAGCCGGCGGCACGTTGTCTTGATTGCTCTGTATGTTTAAATCACTTTCACTATTGGTGTAGAGGCAAATGAATTGTCATTCTGACCCTGAGCTTGCGAAGGGGAAGAATCCCCGCATTTTGTTCGAGGCGCAAGCTCTACACCATCGGTGAAAATGCTCTAGCTCTCAGACGCATCGCAATCGTCGCCAGCCGTGCAAATTACTACGACTCCGGGACCGGGGTACAGTCCCGCTGCAAGATCTCGATCACCGCCATGCTGCGTGGCGTACTCTATTCCATCGATTGCACTTATGCGTACTCTTGCAAGTTATGCTTCAAGCCTACGTTCGTCTTTATGCCAAGTCAATCAGTCCTCCCTGCAACTTTAGTGTCATTCAATGCGCCTTTTTTTTCATAATCTTAGTTGTCTTCTTCTGGTATTAAGCCCTCCCCAATCAGGATTACGGTCCGCATTTCTCCATCGGTTCCCCTCCAACGGCACGCAAATTGCTTTCATACATTAAGTCGCTTTTCTGTCAGTCCCATCGGCCTCGCGCTGCATTCCATCCTCAGCCGGTCCCTCCGCGCTCTGCTTTGCGCAGCTTCCCCATAAAGCGCTCGCCCCCCCAACCCGCATGGCACTCCTTCGCCCTCTCATTCGCGCGCGGAATCGGGACGCTTTATTCGCCTCTCCAACTGCGCTTCCAGGCGCCTCGGGGGCCGCTCGATATGCTACCGTTGGAGTGTGGTTCGAGAGCGTAGCTCAGTTGGTAGAGCATCGCCCTTTTAAGGCGTTGGTCCTGGGTTCGAGTCCCAGCGCTCTCACCATCCATTTCATCCCTTCCATTTCCAATCGCCGGTTGCAGCCGGGAAAAGATTCGCTCATCGGCTTTACAGGCTGCGGGAAATTCCCGTATTTGCTTAAAGACACCGTTTCACCGGCTGCGGAAATACCCTGTTTTGCTTAAGGGCACGGGTTTACCGTGCCGTAAGTGCAGCAAAAAATTAATGGGGCTTTAGCCCCTGAGGTCAGCTTTTCACCCAAACCACGATGATTACCGCCGCCTTCAAACTCACTTTGATGTTGGGCCGGGACGGAATACGTCCGTTGGGGCCCATCGGTCCTGTGACATCGCGCACCGGAGAGAGGCGGCGCTTGCAGTATGATTTGATTGATTGAATATTTTTCAATGGAGAGGTTCTTGCGATGCGCATTGGAATGCTGACCGGGGGCGGGGACTGTCCTGGCCTGAACGCTGTGATCCGTGCGGTGGTGCACAAGGGCGTACTGCACTACGGCGATGAGTTCATAGGCTTCATGGAGGGCTGGCGCGGCGTGCTGGACGACCGCACCATGCCGCTCAGCATGAAGACCATGAGCGGGATGCTGCATCGCGGCGGGACCATCCTGCGCTCGTCACGCACCAATGTGAAGAAGATTCCCGGAGGATTCGAGCGCTGCCTCAAGGTGATCCAGGACGAGAAGCTGGACGCGCTGATCGCCATGGGCGGAGACGATACGCAGTCCATCTCCGTCGAGCTGGCCGGGCGCGGCGTGAACGTCGTGAGCGTACCCAAGACCATCGACAACGACCTCAGCGGCACCGACGCCTGCTTCGGCTTCGACACCGCCGTGATGATTGCCACCGAGGCGGTCGACCGCCTGCACTCCACCACCGAGGCGCACAGCCGCGTGCAGGTGGTCGAGGTCATGGGCCGCGACGCCGGATGGATCGCCGTCACTGCCGGCATCGCGGGCGGCGCCGACGTCATCCTGACACCTGAGCACGAGATCGACATGGACGACGTGGTGCGCCTGCTGCGCGCGCGCTGGGAGTGCGGCAAGCGCTTCGGCATCGTGGTCGTCGCCGAGGGCGCGAAGTTGCCCAACGTCGAGGGCCAGATCACGGTCGGCGATAAACTGGACTCCTTCGGCCATGCGCGCCTCAGCGGCATCGGGCAGGTCCTGGCCGAGGAGATCGAGAAGCGCACCGGCTACGAGACGCGCAGCGTCAACCTCGGCCACACCCAGCGCGGCGGAACTCCCACGGCGTACGACCGCATGCTGGCAACCCGCTATGGCATCGCCGCCATCGATATGGTGCATGAAGGCAAGTTCGGCCGCATGGCGGTGCTCAAGGGAACCAAGATCTGCGACATCCCAATCGCCGACGCAATCGCCCAGACGCGCACCGTGGGCGAGGATATCTTCGCCGTCATCCGCGGCCTCCAGCCCGCAAAGTAATAGCAACTTGCCCGAAAGGGCACGGATTTAGCCGTGCCCTAATGCTGCCTTGCCGGAAGGGCACGGCTTCTGAGCCTGTTCTGAGCGAAGTCGAATGGATGCCGTAATGCGTTCCCATTATGTCCGCGCTTGCTGGATCGCGGAGCGATCCAGCAAGCGCACAACAGCGCCGATCCGCCTTCTTGTTTATCAATCAGTTAGTAGCAAAAACATGCACCCCTGGATGAACAGCCGGAATCCTGTTGCCTGGACCTTCGTTTGGGAATACAAAAGGAAATGCCGGTTTTGTCAGGCCTTTGTCCCGGTATCTTCGGGTTTCCGGCATCTTCATCATTCAGGGACTTCGGGTCTCAGGGAGCGTTCTTCCATGGCGGGTGCAGTCCAGCAGATGATGCGCGAGGTGATGGATATCCGCCAGGCGTCGGACTATTTAGGCATCAGCGGCGACACGCTCTACCGCTATGCCTCGGAGGGCTTCATCCCGGCCTTCAGGCTGGGCAATCGCTGGCGCTTCAAGCGCAGCCTGCTCGACGCCTGGATGGTCCGCATGAGCTCTGCCAAGGCCCCATCGAACTACTCCGTCATGCCCCGCGAAAAGAAGCCCGCCGGCCGCGCGCGGTAAGGCGCAAGAGGTTCAAGGTACGCGGAAAGACCTCGAACCTACGCACTCTTCAGCGTAAACAACGTGATCTCCGGCGGGCAGTTCAGCCGGAACGGCAGCCCCACCGTGCCAATTCCGCGGTTCACATAAAGCTGCATCTTGCCTAGCCGGAAGTACCCCTGGATGTATTTTTTGCCGCCATCCACGCGATGCAGCGCTCCGACAATCGGCAGCCGGACCTGGCCCCCGTGCGAGTGCCCCGCCAGCATCAGGTCGACCAGCGCCCCGCGCGGGTGGGCCAGCACGTAGTCGGCGTAATCGGGGGCATGGCACAGCAGCAGGACGGGGCCGTCGGGGTTGGCGGGAATTGCGGCGCCCAGGTCCGGCACATTGCTTAGGGCGTCGGCGATGGCCGCCAGCCACAGCCGCTCGCCAGCGCGCTCGATGGCGACGTGTTGGTTGACCAGCAGCGGGATGGACGCGGTCGCAAGCGCCTCGCGGATGTTGGGCGCGCCCAGAATGGAGTCGTGGTTTCCCATCGCGGCGAAGCGCAGCGGGCAGGCGAGCTCGCGCAGCAGATCGGCGCAGCGATAGATGGCGCCGTAGGCAAAGTCGTGTCCCCGCGGGGTATTGCTGATGTAGTCGCCGGTCATCAGCACCAGATCGGGCGCAAGCTGGTTCACCTCTGCGACCACGCGGCGCACAAACGCGGGCTCGGTGTACTCGTCGAAGTGGATGTCGCTGATCTGCGCAATGCGATAGCCATGAAATGCGCCGGGCAGCCGCGTCAGCGCCACGTCGCTCGCGACGATGCTGATCTCGTGGCGGGCAATCTCGCCGGAGTAGAGCGCCAGGCCGCCGGCAGCGGCAGCGGAGCCGAGCAGAAAGTTGCGCCGGCTAAGCAGCGTCTTCTGCTCTGCATGCGGAGGATCGGCGACGAATCCGGTCATACTGCATGATAGCCGGTTTCGCGCTTTCAATGCATTGTGGCAGGTCGGAATCAGTGTTTCAGTGTTGATTGAATCGGAAGGGCACGGCTTCTGAGCCTGTCCTGAGCAAAGTCGAATGGATGCCGCATAGCAGGTCGGAATCAGTGTTTCAGTGTTGATTGAATCGGAAGGGCACGGCTTTAGCCGTGCCAAAAGGCGCGCTCATTTTAAAGACTCGCGTCCCTTGATCGCATTGCGATCAAGGGACGCGAGAACGGCAAACAGCCAAACTGTGGTTCATTTAGGTCCCTTCGGAAATGACAAACGCGGCCGGTTGGGTAGAATTGAACGGATGGGCTTGAATGCGAGGAAGAAGAGAGCGGCGGGCGCGGCGCGGGCGGCGGGGGTAGACGCGCTGCTGGTGACGCACCTCCCGGATGTGCGCTGGCTGTGCGGCTTTACCGGGTCGAGTGCTGCGCTTGTGCTGCTCTGCGCGGCGGGTCATCGGGCGCGGCCGTCGCGTTCGCCAATTCGCGCGGTTCTCTTTACCGATGGCCGCTACATCGCCCAGGCCAATGCCGAGGCGGTGGGCACCGAGGTGGTGATCGCCACCCGGCCCCCGCTCACTGAGGCCTGCGAGTGGATCGCCGCCGCCCGCGTCAGGCGCTGCGGCTTCGACCGGACGCAGACCACCGTCGCCGCCTTGGCCACCATGCGCAAGTCCGTCCCCGGCAAGCTGCGCCGCAGCCTCTTCGTCGCTGTAGACCCGCTGGTGGCCCGCCTGCGCCAGGTCAAAGACGCCGAAGAGATTGCCAGCCTGCGCGCCGCCGCCGCCCTCGGCTGCCGTCTCTTCGACCGCATCCTCACCTTCATCCAGCCGGGCATGACGGAGATGGCGGTCGCCGCGGAGCTGGAGCACGCGGCGCGCCTCGCCGGGGCCGAAGGCATGTCCTTCGAGACCATCATTGCCAGCGGCCAGCGCTCTGCCCTGCCCCATGGCCACGCAACCCTTGCCAAACTTCCCCGCCGCGGATTCGTCACCCTCGACTTCGGCGTCCTGCTCGACGGCTACTGCTCCGACATGACCCGCACCATCCACATCGGCCGCGCCAGCGCCAGTGAGCGCAACGCCTACGACGCCGTGCTGGAGGCGCAGGAGGCGGGAATCGCCGCCATCCGCGCGGACGTCGTCACTGGCGATGTGGACGAGGCAGCCCGCTCTGTACTCCGCCGCGCAGGCCTCGCCGACTGGTTCACCCACTCCACCGGCCACAGCCTCGGGCTGGAGATCCACGAGGAGCCGCGCCTCGCCGCAAAGAGAACGGAGAAGCTCAAAGCCGGAATGATCGTTACAATTGAACCCGGGATCTATATGCCCGGGAAGTTCGGAGTGCGCATCGAAGACACGGTGCTGGTCACACGCTCCGGCTGCGAGATTCTAACTCCAAGCCCCAAGGCGTGGATCGAGTTGTGAGGACAGGGAACCGGAATGCAAAGGCGCATGATGCGCGAGGAAGAGGAACGATGGACAGCAATAAGCTGAAAGAGTTGCGCGAGCTGGTCGATTTCCTGAAGGAAAACGGCATCGCCGAGTTCGACATGGAGCGCACGGATCTTAAGGTGCGCATCAAGTTTGCCGGCGCCGCCGGAGCAAGCGCCGCCGACCTCGCGCTGGCGCGGCAACTGGCCGCAAGCGCAACCGGCAGCGTCCCAAGCCCGGGGGAGCAGCCCGCTGCGGCGGCCGAGGAGAAGCTGCACGAGGTCAAGTCGCCCATCGTGGGCACCTTTTACGAGTCGCCCGCGCCCGGCGCGCCCCCCTTCGTCAAGGTCGGCGACCAGGTCGAGCTGGGCCAGGTGCTCTGCATCGTCGAGGCCATGAAGCTGATGAACGAGATCGAGTGCGATGTCGCCGGCGAGATCGTCCGGCGCATCGCAACCAGCGGCCAGCCAGTCGAATTCGGCCAGCCCCTCTTCGCCATCCGCCCACGATAGAGAATCTATGAGTCAGTATTTGTTTTGATAGGGACGGGCTTCAATCCCTCCGCTGAATTTGTTTTGAAAGGGCGGGACTTTTGAGGATGCTGAAAAACTCCGTTTTTGCTTAAGGGCACGGGTTCACCCGTGCCGTAAAATGCTTTATTTGCAATACGGCTTTAGCCACTGAGGGCAAGTTCCGTCGATGAGTTGCGCTGGCCAAGCATGAAAGCAGGCTGAGTTTATATGTTTCGTAAGGTTTTGATCGCAAATCGGGGTGAGATCGCGCTGCGGGTGGTCTCCGCCTGCCGCGAGATGGGCATCCGCAGCGTCGCCGTATACAGCGAGGCCGACCGCCACAGCCTGCATGTCAAGTTCGCCGACGAGGCCATCTGCATCGGCCCGCCCCGCTCCGCCGAGAGCTACCTCAACGTCCCCGCCGTCATCTCCGCCGCCGAGATCGCCGGCGTCGACGCCATCCATCCCGGCTACGGCCTGCTCAGCGAGAACGCCAACTTCGCCGAGGTCTGCCGCGCCTCCAACATCAAGTTCATCGGCCCGCCGCCCGAGGTCACCCGCCTCATGGGCGAAAAATGCACCGCGCGCCAGACCATGAAGAAGGCAAAGGTCCCCATCCTTCCCGGCTCCGACGGCGTGCTCGCCGGCGAGTCCGAGGCCCTGGAGTGCGCCCGCTCCATCGGCTACCCCGTCATGCTCAAGGCAGCCGCCGGCGGCGGTGGACGCGGAATGCGCATCGTGCGCTCCGCCGAAGAGCTGCCCGCGCTCTTCCAGCAGGCCTCCGGCGAGGCCGCGGGCGCCTTCGGCAACGGCGACCTCTACCTCGAGAAATTCATCGAGCGGCCCCGCCACATCGAGTTCCAGGTTCTCGCCGACGAGCACGGCAACGTCCTCAGCCTCGGCGAACGCGAGTGCTCCATCCAGCGCCGCCACCAGAAGCTCATCGAAGAGGCCCCCAGCCTCATGGTCTCGCCCAAGCTGCGCGCCGAGATGGGCCAGACCATCCAGCGATGCATGAAGGACGTCGGCTACCGCAACGCCGGAACCGTCGAGTTCCTCATGGACGAGGATGGCAGGCTCTACTTCATCGAGATGAACACCCGCATCCAGGTCGAGCACTGCGTCACCGAGATGGTCACCGGCATCGACCTCGTCAAGGCGCAGATCCGCATCGCCGCCGGCGATCGCCTCTCGGAAATTATCCCCTCCCCGGTCGCCATCTCCGGCCACGCCATCGAGTGCCGCATCAACGCCGAGCATCCCGAAAAATTCACTCCCAGCGCCGGCACCATCACCGCCTTCAACCTTCCCGGCGGCAACGGAGTCCGCGTCGACACCGCCCAGTACGCCGAGGGCGTCGTCCCGCCCTACTACGACTCGCTCATCGCCAAGCTCATCTGCCAGGGCGCCAATCGCGAAGAGGCCATCAACAAGACGCAGCGCGCGCTCTCGCAGTTCGTCGTCCAGGGAATTTACACCACCATCCCCATGCATGAAAAGATATTCGCCGACGCCGACTTCCGCGCCGGCCAATTCGACACCAAGTTCATGGAGCGCTTCTTCGCCCGCCAGGCAGAGAAGGCAAAGGCAGAGACAGAGACAGAGGCTTAGCCCTACATTCCTTTAAGCCGTCATCCTGAACGCAGTGAAGGACCCCTGTATTTCGTCGTTGTCTGTTTTTGATTGTCATTCCCGCAGGGAATCTGCTTCAGCATTTCGTCGTTGTTTGTTCTTGCACG
>Ga0187848_10000296_pt1 | contig 45710 bp, 56 predicted proteins | sample June2016WEW_4_40_FD_132424 | JGI IMG/M metagenome (GOLD analysis project Ga0187848, IMG submission 132424) | Peatland microbial communities from SPRUCE experiment site at the Marcell Experimental Forest, Minnesota, USA - June2016WEW_4_40 | ecosystem: Environmental > Terrestrial > Soil >... | reverse complement strand
TAAGAAATCCATTACGGCTTTAGGTATGGCTATAACGACATCAACATAATCGATTTTCTGTTTTTCAGTCAATCTTCTCACCCCCTGCGTTTTCTTTTAGAATAAGTTCACTGTTCACTTTGAGAAGGATTGATTGAGCAGCTGCGGAAACCCTCGAGCGCAGATCAGTAACCAAATTAGGGTTGTAGTAGTGAACCATGAACACGGATCCGGTAACGCGGCCATGCAGCAAATCGATTTCTTCAGGTCGAAGCCATTTAGTTGTAAAACTAGCATGGTTCTCTCTAACATCGCTGAAACGCTGCGGAATATGCTTACGCTCCAAAGCCCTATTCTTCAAGTGATTCTCATTAATGAGTTGTTGCTTTCCAATGGATTCTAAAAGCTCCAGGGGAACATACGACAGAAACGCCTTCTTGCAGCTCCTTATGAAAGTCTCTTTGAAACGATAATGCTCCAAAAAACCAGTGTCTACATTATAGTATTTCTCAGCTAAAACCCCTTCCGCCGACAGCTGCACTATCAAGTTGTAAGAGTGGATTGCTTCACTAAGCCTAAGGCCAGTAACAGCTATGAAATCCATGAAAACAGAGTAGTCAGGACACGCCTCTTTGACGTCGCGTATCCACTTGAAAACGTCGTCAGGTTCCCGCCTTGCATTCAAACGATCAATAATCAAATCATCAGAACTGCGGCCACTCCAAGTTAACCCAAAACTCTTAACAAGCTGCCTATACTCCTCATAACGTCCCTGAAACTTCGCCAAAGCAGACAACGCCTTAACAACCTCAGACCGCATACTCGGCGACAACTGCTTAATCTTCGAAAGGTCACCTGAAACATAGCATTCTGAATACTGCAGCGACAAATTCAATAGTTGACTGCCATAATAACCCCTATAATGTATTTCATCAAGCGATTTCTTAAAAGCACTCCAATCTATGACGCTTTCACCTAAAGAACCCTGAAAAGAGCGCTGCCACGCTGACGACCCGGGTTCAAATCTCGGCGACCGCACCATTAATTTTCCTAAAGAGTTCCTCCGTCTATTTTTCTATCACAGCTTATTACTTTTTCGGCAGAGTACTGCTTCGCAGAACCTTGAATAATCTGACAGGGTTAGAGAAATTCTCAGGTCACTCTTAGCTATGCGCTATTATGCTTTTCACGCCTCAAGCAATCGTTAACACGCCTAATCAAAGCAAAACTGGAAGCATCTAATACTTTACTCCTAACTTCAGAACAGCCATGCGTGCCAAATTGATTTGGAAACATCAGGCTTCATCCGGAATTTCTTTTTAAGGGTCTTCTGACTTGGTATTAAACTGTAAATGGAGAAAGAACAAGATGACGGACATTCGCAAAGAAACAGACAGCCTCGGCGAAGTAGATGTTGCCGCCGACAAACTCTGGGGAGCCCAAACCCAACGCTCGCTAGAGCACTTCAGCATTGGCAAGGACCTAATCCCACGTGAGATGATTACAGCGTATGCCCTCCTAAAGAAAGCTGCGGCCAACGTGAACCACGCGGACGGGCGGCTCGACGACCAACGCCACAAACTCATCGTTCAGGTCTGTGATGAGATCCTCGCAGGCCAGCATTACGACATGTTTCCACTGCACGTGTGGATGACTGGCAGCGGCACACAGTTCAACATGAACGTGAACGAGGTAATCTCTAATCGCTGCTCCCAGCTCGCCGGCACGCCGCTAGGAAGCAAGACACCAGTTCACCCAAATGACCACGTCAACATGGCACAGTCGTCAAACGACACGTTTCCATCTGCAATGTGTATCGCGGCGGCAGTCAATGTGAAGGAGAAACTGATTCCTGCGATGAAGGCGCTACACGACGCAATCATGGTGAAAGCCGAGGCGTGGGAAGACATTATCAAGATCGGCCGCACTCACATGCAGGACGCGACCCCAATCACGCTAGGACAAGAATGGTCGGGGTATGCGGGCATGCTCGCTGACAATCTCGAGAGAATTGAGGACGCCCTGAAAGGTGTCTACCGCCTCGCGCTCGGCGGTACAGCAGTGGGAACTGGCATCAACTCGGCGCCTGGCTTCGGCGAAGCAGCAGCAACTGAAATCGCCAAACTCACGGATCTGCCTTTCGTAAGCGCAACAAACAAATTCACGGTGCAGGGTGCACATGATGCTCTGGTACAGCTCTCCGGCACGTTACGCACACTGGCAGTGTCACTCTACAAGATAGCCAACGACGTTCGGCTGATGTCCTGCGGCCCGCGGGCAGGCTTCGCCGAGTTGGTGATTCCAGAAAACGAGCCAGGTTCGTCGATCATGCCGGGCAAAGTGAATCCGACTCAGGTTGAGGCGCTGACGATGGTAGCCGTCCAGGTAATGGCAAACGATGTTGCCGTGGGCTTCGGAGGCGCGGGCGGTTATCTCGAAATGAACGTCTACAAGCCTCTAATTATCTTCAACGTGACCCACTCAATCACGATCATGGCTGACGGCTGCACAAACTTCCGCAAGTTCCTCATCGAGGGAACCAAACCGAATCTAAAGAGGATTAAGGAATACTTGGACCGCTCACTGATGCTCGTGACCGCACTTACACCGGTTATAGGCTACGACAAAGCGTCGAAGATCGCTCACTACGCAATGGACAATGACCTTACGTTGAAAGCTGCTGCACTAAAGCTGGGCTTCGTAACTGAGGATGAGTTCGACCGAATCGTAGATCCAGCGAAAATGGTCAACCCGTACGTTGCGACTGCGAAGCAATAAAAAGCAATAACAGTTCAATCAAATCCTTTACTATCAGAACATTTAATCATTTCACAGTGCTAACTTTTTTTAGAAAAGGGTTTGATATAAACAGCACAAATAAGCGTGGAATAGATTTAGTTAGGGATTCTTCCCTCAATAAGTAGTCGACAAGGTTTATCTAGGTCTGTATCTCAAGAGAGCGGCAAAGCCTCCCAAAGCTGTGAGCTTTGCTTTTTCTTCCGACTCTGTAGATATCACTTCAACCCTTGCGTCTGTCTGTGAAGCCGCATCCTCTAAGACATCTATTATGTCTTTCTCCTCCACCTCGTATTCAACCGCGTTGCACTTCTCGCATGGGTTCGATATCATTTCCTGTACAATTTGAGCCTTCTTCTTATCTACTATCTTCGCCCTTGACAGTTCGCATCTTTTGCACATTACAACAATTTCAATCATATCTGTACTATCTGTCACTAGTGCAACTTCCACTTCACCATTCTTAAGCGCGTTCAACACTGAATCTAAGCCGTAAATGGCCAAGCCGTCTTGCTTGCCAATATCTGCCAGAAGGCGCTGCACTATCATCTTTTCCTCTGGCGCACACATATTCTTCAGTGTCTCAGATGATTTGACAAGCACCTCTCTCACCGCTTCTCTTCCGGCGGATTGCGTATCAACTATGCCCAGAAGCGCATTCTTTAGTTCATAATTAAGGTAATCACCCCTTAAGAAATCCTGTTTCGTTGGACCCGGTCCTCCAACTATCAACGCCGTAACTTTATGGTTCTTAAGAAACGCTTTTGTAGCGTGCTCTGCAACCCTGTGGAAATAGTATGTGAGTTCCATGTCGCGTTCTCTTTCGTACCTCCTTTGGCTCGACCCGCCTTTTCCAGACTTTCCTGGAATCCCCGACGTGATATTTTCGATTAATTCGAATCGTTCACCACTGAGTATCCCAAAGCTAGCCTCCTTTGAATCCATGGCGACAAGCCCCACAACTCTTTGGGCTCTCAGCATTTCCCTTAGTGGCTCTAATCGGAAATGGTCGTCAACCTCGTAAAGATAGCAGGTAATCGGCTCTGGTGGGACGAGCTCTTCGACGTTCAAAGCTTCGCCTTCCGGATCGTTCGCGACGAAAGTTCCAGCAAATATCGCGAGTCCATTCTCTGGAATTTCCTTCTGCAGCTTTAGACGCTGGATTACATTCTTGAGAGCGTCTTGAAGGCGATCCCTAACGCTCTCAGATTTCATGACAGCAGAATCAGACTCGCACTTGAGGTTTGCGACTATCTCATCTATTGATTTCTCCCGAGGTATGTAGAGCGAGATGAACTCCATTCCTCTTCCCTCTTTGTCTGATAGCCACGCTATGAGCTTCCTCAGTTTGTGCTGTTTCACGGAATTAGTGGTTGCCATCTGGCATCCGTGAAAATGCGTTACTTTTTCACCAACCAAATTTGACACCTTAACATTCAGTTACGGCAGAGACTAATTTATTAGTTTTTCAGAATTAGAGCCAATTGTTTTCCGCTCTCAAAGTTTGGTTTCACACTAGCGCGCTAAGCAAACACTATTTAAGCACTTGACTTCATATTAACAAAGTTAGTGGCTGCTTTTTTAGCTCGCCGTGCTCTCCATAAAATTGATTAATATTTATCTTTGCTGTTATTCCTTAGCTTTTGCAACAGAACCTAAGCCTAAAAATGGCATACTTGAAAGCTAAACAGTCCAGTTAAGACTAGAAAACTCGCAGTTAGGACCATAAAGGTTTGCAGAAAGCCGGGAACTATTTTGTTTTTAGGTATTTATTTTAGATTCATAGGTTGCTTTCATAAGTTAGTTAAATAGCGTTCGCCATTGTGTGTTCCATTGGAATCTGGAGGAAAGTATTTGAAACAAATCGCAGAAAAAGATAGGAAAGAACTAGAAGCTAAGCTAGAGAATGTTTTCCAAGAGAAAATCTGTCAATTGCCGAGAGAGTTGCGTGAAATATTGCTAGATGACATGGTCACAGCCTTCGAAAATAGATTAAACGTGTTAAACCGAGCAAGCAGAAAAGACGATAATTAGTTGCATTCATGGTCGAAAACATTGATTAATAATTCATAAATGATTTATATTAAAAACTGGCATGTGATAAAAAAGAGGAGTAAAAAATGCGTCGCTCAAAACTGGAAATGTATGTTGATATTCTTTCGGTTCTGGCTCATAGAGGACCGCTGAAGTTAACGCACGTCATGTATAAAGCAAACGTTAACTGCAGCGTTCTAAAAGAATACCTTGACTTCCTCATAAAACAAGGGCTGGTCGAAGAACGTACCGCGGGAAAACAACGCGTGGTTTACGCCGTTACACAACGCGGCATAACAGTTCTGAAATACTTCAAAGAACTAAAGCAAGTCCTGCCCATAGTAGAGGAAGCACGAAACCAAGCGTTAATCCCATACTAAAACGCACAATTCCCTCCTTTCCATTAAAAATAAATTAACATTTTACAATATTCTTTTCGCGGTTTAACGATCTAAATTTATTAAATGTCGCGGTTATAATTTAGTTATTTGAAATAATTAGTAAGGTTTCGTAAGACTTAATAAATACCTTCGGGATTAAGCTACCAACTGTATATGTGTAAAACACGTCTGGGGGGACTAGTGATTAAGGACGAAATATTGACTAAAAAACCGATAACGATACTTGAAAAAATTGAAGAAAGCCTCGAGAGACTAAACCAGAAAATGGAAGTAATAATTGAAATCCAGAAGAACAGTAATGACCATCAAAGGCCAGCTATAACATTGCCTGATGCCTCTTTAGATGTTATGACGTTGCTTTCTATGCCGGATCACCTGCGGAAAACAGCTATGTCAATTTGCAGATGTGGACGAGCAACAGCTGAAGAAATTGCTGAGCAAACAAGTAGAGCTAGAGCCGTGGAAAGTGCATATCTTAATCAACTCGTAATTATGGGTTACCTTAAGAAAGAGCGTAAGGGAAGAAAAGCCTATTTTTACATTGAAAAGGAAACGCAAGGTTGAAAAACTATGAGCAAAATAATCGCTGTACATTCATATAAAGGCGGAACAGGAAAGACACTTCTTTCCGTAAACTTAGCAGCTACTTTTGCTAAAAACGGCAAGAAAGTTTGCCTCTTTGATCTTGATTTTCGAGCACCAAGCTTGTTCTCCATACTGAAAACTGAAAACGTCGAATACTGGTTTAACGATTACTTAAACAACAGCTGTGACGCCGAAAAAGTTCTTGTAGATTTAAGCAGCAAGATTTCTGGAGACGGCAAGTTTTTCGCTGGTTTAGCAAACCCTGCAACTGAAGCAATCCGAGACATGTCGTCAAAGGATAGAAAATGGGAGATGCGTGCTTTAGGAAGGCTACTTGCGCTTAAGGAAACATTGATTAAAGATCAAAAGTTTGATTACTTGTTCTTTGACACAAGCCCGGGACTACAATATTCCTCAATAAACGCTATTGTCGCCGCTGACTTCGTAATTGTAGCGACAACTGGTGACAGGTCAGATGTGGACGGAACAAAACGAATGCTAGCAGAGTTATATAACTTGTTTGAGAAGAAAACAGGACTCGTGCTAAACAAAGTGCTTGATTCATCAGCCGCAGCTAAGAAAACCGAAATGAGCAACAAAGTAAAAACGGTTTATCATGTGCCCATGCTGGGAATCGTGCCTTGTTTCTGCGAAATCCTAAGAGCTGAAGGCAACTTGATATTTGTCGAAGATAAACCTGACCATCCCTTCACAAAGATTATTGCTGAAATGGCTAGAAAGATTGAAAATAATGAAGTAAACTAGTTAGCCTTCTTCTTTATTTTTTCACGATTTCATAATCTTCATTCAATGGCTTGTTTGAGACACTGGCAAAGTGAGGTATACCTGCACTTTTGACGTAATTTTCACTCAATAGTGCTCCTACTATCTGTTCCTCATTTTTAAACTTGGTTTCACTTAGCCAAAAATTAACCTACAATCCTCTCCTCATTAGCTATTGATGTTCGCTAGCAAATTGAACCCGACCCTTCTCCTACACGCTAAAAAGTACGAGGAGAAAACAGAATACTTTTAGGTTATACGAGACTTCAAGATGACCGTTCCTCCGTTTTTTGACCCGCTAAGAACTCTGCGGTCTACAAAAATTGATTATACTAGGCGGCTCTAATCAACGTGAGCTTGAATGTTAGTTATGAGCAGATGTTTTTTTAACTTGTTTACTAACTTAAAACTGGAGGTTCAAACTGTTGGATAGATCCGCCATTATTATAGCTGAGGGTTCCCAATCCAAGTTTAGTGAAGACAAGGGTCTTTTGAAACTGAACAATAAACCCTTGTTAAACCATGTAGTTGACACAGTAAAAGGCATTGTCGGCGAAGTATTAGTGGTTACCAGTTCAAATGAACGTGCAGACCTATACGCTAAAATTGTTTCGCCTAATGTTCAATTTGTTATCCATGTTGACGATTCGAAAGATCCTTTAGCTGGCGCTTTAACTGGTTTTGAGGCTGTTCAAGGTAAATATTCGCTGCTTTTGCCGTTTGATGTTCCGTTTGTTTCCAGAGATGTTGTGTCTTTGCTCTTTGATTTATGCATTGGCAAGTCAGCGGTTATTCCAAGATGGCCCAGCAACCAAATTGAACCCTTACATGCAGTTTACCATACAGAGCAAGCGTTGGAAGTAGCTAAAGAAGCGTTAGCAAGCGATGAGCTTGAAGTGGAAGCAATGGTAAGTAAAATGCATGGGGTACGCTACCTTTCGACCTTAGTTATAGAACAGTTAGACCCGGATTTTCGAACATTCTTCAAAATCAATACACCGTTAGATCTAAAGAAAGCCATAACAATGACAAAGCCCAGAAAAACAAAAAGTCGACAGTGATGTATGTTCCGCGAGGCTTTAGCCGCCTTATTTAAGCTATTTAGCCATGCGTTAATACTTGAAAATGTATTCTTATGGTAGCGCAAAGAATACGTGGAATTAACTTGTTGTAGTGCCGATACAGCCACATCATTATTTATGGCTCGCCCTGTATCTATGAGTAATAAACGCATAGGATTCAATAAATCCAAAAGCGCTTGGCGAATGAACGATTAACTGAAACGCAAGCGACAAAGTTATGTTCCCCCTCTCTCTTCCGAACAAACCGTTTTAAACTTGCGCTAAGTTAATTCTTCATCTGCTAAAAATTTTTTAAAAAAGAGATGACAATTATGGAGTTTTGCTTAAAATGTGGTTCTCTACTTGTACCTAAAAAAATAAATTCGGGAAAACAAGCTTTAGTAATGCTAGTATGTACTAAATGTGAATTTAAAAACAAGAATTAAACAATAAAGTCATGGTTAGCAGTAGAATCATAGAACATAACCCAAAAACAGTGTGTAGCCGTCATAGGAAAAGAAGAGCAACTCAGTATACTGCCTACCTTACATGTCGATTGCCCCAGATGCGGGAGTAACACAGCTAATGTTTGGCAAGTACAAACCAGAGGATCAGATGAATCTTCAACTCAGTTTTTCCGGTGCCTCAGATGCGGCTTCACATTTCGAGAGTACACTTAACAATACACGCAGTGGAACGACTTTTTCCTCTTTGTTTTATTCAACCCATCTTGATATTGATGCTAGCTTGACACAGCCACATAGGTTAATAACAAAGTGTAGAACTGGACTAAGTGAGAGGTGAAATAACTTTTGTCCGAAGAAAAAAAGAAAATGTACTATTACTATGGAGGCAAAGAGAAAAAAGCTGGACAGTTAAAGAAGGAAACAGAAGAAAGCATAGTTCCTTATCAGCGAGACTTTGACAGGATGCGGGAGCGGTTCGATGATTTCTGGGGTATGCCACCGAGATGGAGACAATGGATGCACGGAAGATATGGCTTTCCAATGATGCCTTTCAAACAAATAATGATGCCATCCATTGACGTAGAGGATCGAGGCAAAGATTTCTGCGTAACTGTGGATTTGCCTGGCTTTAGCAAGGAAGATGTGAACATCGAAGTCGGTGAAGAATCAGTGTTGATTCACGCGAAAAAGGACCAAGGAGAAGAAGAAAAAGAGAAAAATTATGTTCGTCGTGAGAGAATGGCTCAAAAGTTTTACAGAAGACTTGATTTACCTGAAAAGATAAAGTCGGATGACGCGAAAGCAAGCTTAAACAGCGGTGTACTGGAGATTATCTTGCCTAAGAAAGAGCCTAAAGAAACAAAGAAACTAACAATCACATAAATTGAAAAAAACTCTTTCTTTTCTTCCGAACTTCCCATTTTGAAAACTTGGATTGCCATGCGTTAGACTAACTGTTTAACTTTTCATATATTCCTGTACTACTTTTACCTTATCGTTCATTGTACGCGCCTTATCTCTTCGATCATCTATCCTTAGTGTGGATAATACTCTTTTAACTCCCGTGGCGATAATGGCTTCATGGGCTTGGCGGATAGCTTCAAATATCGTGTCGAGATCTTTTGCTGCAAGGATGGTTCCCATGGGTGTTACTTCAAAGTCTAACCCTTTCACATTCTTTAAAGCGTTAACCGCAACTGCCACGTAACGACCAACACTGCTTCCCTTTTGACCAATGGGCATTATGCTAAATTCGGCTATAACTGGGTGATTTTTATCCAAGAGGAAAACCTCAAAATTGAAGTATTTGAACTAAGCATTAAAGTTTCTTAACCTTGATTAGGTGGGTTTGCGTTTGCCCGTTTCATCTTCCTTAATTTTCGCTCGGTCTCTGTTTTCGGGTGATAAAAATAATTGTCAAGATAGAGAAAACAATCAGCAACATTAAAGTTAATGCTGTGTAAGCTAAACCAATCTTAGACAGCAGAACTTCATATATGCCTACTAACCCAAATATTAGAAATATTGTTGCTGAAACCCACTTAAGTGTTCTCTGTGGAATATGTTTACCTAAAACAACTCCAGCGACAATTCCGATTCCATCCGCCACCAGCATGCCCAATGTTGCTCCTATCAAAACGCTTACTGCATTTTGATATTGAGCTGCTAAACTAATTGTTGCAAGCTGAGTCTTATCTCCGAACTCTGCAATAAAAAACGCTATACATACAGTTCCAACCACTCCAAACCGCGAAACTTTTTTATCGGCACTTTTAGGTTTTTCGCCTCTAAAAGTCCACAGTCCAAAGCCGATAAATGAAAGTGAAGCAGCCAGCGAGATTATATCTATAGGCACGATTGCAGTTAGAAGTTGGCCCACAGTTACAGTGATTGCAAAATTAGAAATTGTTGCTAAGAAAACTGCCAAAAGTACCTTGAAGGCGTTGTATCGTGTAGCAAAAGACATGGCTAAAAACTGAGTTTTATCGCCCATTTCCGCCAAAACAATAAGCGCAAAGGAAGCCACAAAAGCGACTATGCTGAAGTCCAACAAAGCTCTTCATCGTTTACCTGAATTTTATTGATGACAAATTTTGTTTACTTGTTTATTTACCTTCCACTTTCCACTAATATCATGAGGGGGGTTTAGCGATTTTTTTGTTGCTTAGTGTCTTCATCCACTGCTTAAACTCTGCGGAAGGCGGAAAGTCACAGTAAAGCTGCTTACGCTTGGATTCTAAGAACACATTGTTGTTGCCCAAGTACTCTGAAGCCGTCATAACGCTATGTCCCGACTTTGAAGCCTGCTGGTAAGCGTCAACTATTTTTTCCTTCCATGAATCGTCCCTCAAAGCGTGATGATCAAGAATAACCAAAGGTATCGTCTGTATAATGCTTTCCAGGTTCCTCAAACCCTGCTCCAGCTGAGCTACCTCAACTCGGAAGCCTCCAAGATAAAACGGAGGTCCGCCCATCATAATCACAGTCGGCTCCACTTTCAAAATCAGATCAAGTGTATGAGTGGACATTGGTCCCTGAACGTCAGGCGCAAACATGAACCGCTCATCTTCATGCTCCACAACTGCCATTACAACCCAGCCCAGCATTGAATCTTCAGAGCCATGAGCAACAGGTTCGGAAAAACGTAGCACCGTCTGCCCATAAGTGAAAGTTTTCCCGTCGGCTGCTTCCAGTTTTTTTGCGTATTTGCCTCCTGTTTTTTGAAATATCCATGCACGCTGTCTTTGGCTGGCGTTGATCTTTTCCTTTGGGTTCTTCATTAGAACGGTTTTGTCTTGGTAAATTTGCCGTGCGGTTTCGTTTGCTTCGGTCCAGTTAACTACCCAATCCTCGTATGAGGGCGTGTGATGGTCAAAGTGGTAGTGGCTAATCGTTACCACCTCAGCCTTGTCCGCGGCTTTTGCAATGCGCTTGCGTAGCCTAGCGATTGTTTGAAACTCTATGGGGTGAGGCGGCAAACTGAAACGGTATGGACAAAGCGATACTCCAGCATCCAAAAGCACAGTCACATCGGGTGTTTCGACTAATGTGCACATGGAACGGACGCCGAAGCTCTCTGCTGCCAACGGAGTAACCTTAATCTTGCCCAACAGGTTATTCACTTCTTCTTTTTCCATTATGCGTCACACTGAGAAATCCTTGCTATTTGGCTAACGTTTTGGGAAGTAAAATGGATTCCGCTGTTTTACCGCAGATTAGTTGTTGCGTCATGACACCACAAACAATTAAGTTAAAAAGCTACCCAGCATTTATCATGTGTAAAGTTTGATTTTTAGGAAAGATGAAACATGAATCAACAACCTAGCGTTAACAGAAACTTGGAGGTTGCGACACTTGCCGCCGGCTGCTTCTGGTGCACTGAAGCCGCGTTCAGCATAATAAAAGGCGTAGAAAGAATTGAGCCTGGCTACACCGGCGGCACAGTATCTAGTCCATCGTACGAACAGGTTTCGACAGGCACTACCGGTTACGCTGAGGCAGCACAGATATTTTTTGACCCAAAAGTGATTAGTTATCGGACAATTTTGGAGATTTTCTTCACCATACATGACCCTACGTCGCTGAACCGTCAAGGAGCAGACGTTGGAACGCAGTACAGGTCAGCCATTTTCTACCATAGCCTAGAGCAGAAAGTCACTGCTGAAAAACTGATTGATGAACTCGACAAAGAGGGCATTTGGGATAAACCAATCGCCACAGCAGTTGAGCCCCTGAAAGTGTTTTATAAAGCTGAAACCTACCATAAAGACTACTACAAGAAACATCCAAAAGAGCCTTATTGCCAAGCCGTGATTGCCCCGAAAATTGCCAAGTTACAGCAACATTTTATTGATAAAATCAAAGTGCCTCTATGATAACAGAAAAACCTCTCTCAAGCAGTGCCGACCAAGTTTTAAGGCAAATCGAGAAGGCAGCTAAAAAGGAGTTTCTGCCAATCGTTGGACCACATAAAGGCGAGATTTTGGCTGAGGAAGTTCGGAAGGCTAAGCCCTGGCATGTTTTAGAAGTTGGCACTTTAATTGGTTACTCATCAATTCTCATGGGCAAAGAACTCAACGAAAACGCTGAGATAGTTACGGTGGAAATCTGCCGAGGCGAAGCAGATCCTTAGCGGAAGATAAACTGTGTAAGGGCGCGGTTGTTGTTGCGGATAACGCTGGAATCTTCGCTGACCAAATGAGCGATTATTTGGATTATGTTAGATGCTCTGGAAAGTACCATAGTAGGTTCGTGCAAGTAGGTGACGATGGGTTAGAAATTAGCGTTAAATTTTGAGAGCTTACTGGCTAGCTGTTCCGAAATTAGTTCGCAGTTTATCTGTTTCTGGTTTTACATTGATTATGTATGTTAAACGGCTCATTGAGAGGTTAAAAGTTTAATGATATGCAGAGTGAGATGTAAAAGTAATTTTGCTATCCCTCTCAGAAATGCAGGTTGTGAATTGTTTGAAAAAAGAAAGGTAGGTTGATGAGGGTTTATGGTTGTACGTTGGCTGCTATGGTTGCTATGTCGCATATGTCTATTTGGTAGGTGCCGTGGAAGTCCATGTTTTCGTTGTAGTTAGGTGTGCCGGGTACGGCTCCATAGTCGTTTGAGATTGCTGTTAGGTCGGCTCGTGTTATTGTGCTGTCTGTTCCCCCGTTGATTATGTCGAATCTGTTAAATATCGTCGTTCTTTCTATTGTGTGGTGTACTGTGCCGTCTAGCAGGGGTATCCCGGTGATGTTTAGGGTGAACTGTGTCCATGAATCAGTTACGTTTAGTTGGCCGTATACTTTGGTTTCAAGACGAGTGATCTGGGTGTTTGATTGGATGTTTATTGAGTTGTCTGTTTTGGTTACTGTTCGTGTGATTGTGACGTTGTTGACGTTCCAGGTGCCGTTCATGTAGAAGTTGTTTCTCTGGTAGTCGGTGGCGGTAAAGTTAGCTTTGATTAGTCTTGCTGTGTAGTAGTTGTAGGTGGTGGTGCCGTCTAGGCTGATTTTGGTTGTGTTGGTCCAGATTGCGTTGGCTGAGTCAATCCATGCTGATGGGACTCCGTTTAGGCTTGTGGTTGCAGCCATTACTGTTAGGGCGCCGCTGACTGCTGGCGTCACTTGTGTTCCCCACGAAGTGATGTTGCCATCTATTCTTACCCAGCTGCTTCGTATCGGAATTATGGCTGCTGGAGGTACCGATATCTTAGGTGTGTTTTGGGGTGCGGCTGGACTGTTTGATGGCGCAGCGGTTGCGAATGCTCCTGCAAAGTTTAGGCCCATTAAAGCGATTGCTGTTAGGAGGATTGCTGCGATTATTGTTTTTTTCATTTTATTCATCTCAAGTTTCTGATTGCTTAAGATTCATGAGGTTAAATAAAAGCATTTCTGAGCTTCTTTTACTGTTATATTGTTCATAACTGTTTATTTCTGGCTATTATTGTTCATTTAGGTTTATTTTTGTTTTTTACCTTGGAATCTGTGTAGTTCATGCTGAATGAATGCTTTTTGTGGCAGAATAGGAAACAGATTGAATCCAGACCACAGATAAAGCTAATGAGAATGCGGCGGGCGCCAGATCTCTGACGCCTCCCTGCCCACAACATAGGATGCTAAATATCGTATTGGTAGGCACACGTACTGACTGATTGAAGGAAATGTTTTCTCAATCGTGGTCTTAAATTGTTGTTTATTGTTGCATTTGGATTTTTTAGTGTTTTCTTTTATGTGGTGTATCCTGCTATTCTAATTGTTGTAGGAATTGCACTTCTTATTATGCACTCTGCAAAAAGAAAAGAACTCCTGTTCATGCGAAAAGGTCACAAACCTTAAGAAGCCTTTAGGTTGTTTTCTGTTTCGGGTGGGCGATGACGACTCTGGCCCCGAAGACATAGTGGATGATGAGGATCTTGAGTGCGAAAAGCCGTTTGCGCCTAAAATTAGCGTGCTAATGGCGTAAGAGCCCACCTAACGCTTTTTCGCAATCTTGTTTACGCTACTTGGCCGCGGATTCAGCAATAGACTCTATGGCAGAGATATTTTTCAATAGCTCATCTGGAATATTAGGGCACTCCTTTAGATATAGCGGCGAGTTATACGATACCCATACTCTTCCATTGGCGTCTTCGAAAATAAGGGCTTTCAGCGGGAAGTCGATGGCAAGAGATGGTGCAGCAATCATGAGGGGAGTCCCTGCTTTCGGGTTGCCAAAGATAAGCAATCGAGTGGGATTCATTTTTAACGTTGCTCGTTCGGCGTCTTCACTAAAATTTATGGTAGCGAAAATTGTGAGTCCTCGTGTTAAGACATTGGACTTTAGTCGCTCGAATGTGTTTGTGAAAGAATGTTTACTAAGCACTTACACGATTCCATTCTTAATGATTGACAATCTGAGTCCCATTTTTGATTTACGTTGTGAAGTAATTATTGTTTTCCTACGTGTCAGGTTTTTGCCGCTTCTGAAAAGCATTTTTTAGTCCATCAATCATTTGTCTAGCGTTTACTGCAATCAGACAAACAATCATAACCAGCGGTATCCAGGAAGGAGTGTAAAATGGGGTGCTGTCGCCGGAGCTTAAAATCATGTTCAGAAAACCTTGGGCTGCCCCAGGATAAAAAACCAAAAAGTTGGAAGCAACAAGCGCTATTATCATGGTGCCTAACGCGTTTCGGAGTTTGTTCTTGTTGTAGAAAAGAAATAGCGGCAGCCCCAGAACGGCAAATCGTGGGTCAAAAGCCCCAAGAGCAAAGACGACACCTGAAAGAACTGGCCTACCCTTATAACCCAGATAAAACGAGACAAGCAAGAGAAACGAGAGTAAAATTTTCGCTTGTCCCTCTGCCCAACTCATAAAGTAACTCACCGATAAACCTCTACCAGGCATCGGATAGGGCAACAGCACAACAGCCACTATAATCAGGAAAGCGATAATCGGGTTTTTTTTTTCCAGAAGCTTATAGAGTAACAACGCTATGAGGGGCAGCAGGGCAAACTGAACTGCGTCAAAAACCCAGAACGCCTGATAATAACTAAGGTTAACAAGGGGCGAAATTAATAATAGAAAAGAGGGCAAATATTTGTACGGCGTTAAGGACGGATAAATTGCTGGCTCGCCATCAGCTAGGGGTCTAGGGGTGAAAATCTGGGAGAGATTATGGAACATTCGCCAAGCCGCTATGTAATAGACTGAGAAATCCCTTGGCAAATCTGCTCCTCCAAAGTTCAGGGGATGAGTCATGGTTGGGTAAGCGACAGAGAGCGTATAGAAATTCAAGATGAGGAGGATAACCGTCGCTAAAGTAAACAGCAGTTTTTTTGACTTGAGGGAATGAGCCATGCCAAACCGATTTAATCTACTTCTTTAATCGTATTAAGCCTTCCACTTACTGGTAGTTTAACATATTATTCTATTCATGGCTAAAGCTTTGTCTCTTAAAGCTGCATAAAAAGACGATTATCTTTTGCTCCGGGGTTTCTCCCACAAATCAAGCTTTTCTTTCTTAAGCTCTGTCCTCTTCTTCTGCAAATAATTGTACACTGTATGGTGCTGGCAGCCCTCAATAATCATTTGCACCGCGTTATGTGCAGTATCGACCTGCTCAAAACTGCCGATAAGCCCGACGGTGTGACCGTAAACAACTACGTCGGCCTCTGATAACTCTTCAATTAGCTTTCTTGTTTTGCCTTCAGCGCCGATGATTCGGCCCTTTATACGTTTAATATCGGATTCCGAACGCCCAAAAATCACTCGCAAATCTATCAAGTCAAAAATTTCATCTTCGTTGCGTATCAAACGGAAGGTTACTTCTGGCGTAAAGCCTCTGCCGATGGCTGTTACAACATCTTTTGCTTTTAAAAGCAAGGATGGGTCTGTTGCTTTTTCTGAGAGCGTAAGGGTTATGCTCCCTTCACTGTCAACGTCAAGCTTAACTTGTAACTTCTCTTCTATATGCTGCTTTACTTTCCCTTCGGGACCAATAAGTATTCCAACGCGCTCTTTCGGAATCCTAACAAACGTGTCTAAACCGGCCATTTTTAACCAACAACCATCTTATGAAATTCTTCAACTGGATAAACCTTAACGTTCAACCGACTAAAGAACCTATTCAAATTCGTTAAATCCCTTGTCAGCATGAAGTCAGCCATCGGATGCTGAATTGAAACAGACTGGGACATGTCAAAAATTACTGTCTTGCCCTTCCACATCATTATATTGTATTCGCTTAAGTCACCATGGACAAGTTTAGCTTTTTGGTAGAGCCGCTTCACATAAGTAACTAGAAAGCGGTAAGTTCGCTCCGGATTGGCTGGCGGCTGCTCTTTCAGCGATGGGGCACTAACGCCGTCATTACCAATAAACTCCATAACCACAACGTTACTTTTGACAGCGATGGGTTTCGGAACAGGAACCTTCGCGTCCATAGCTTCTTTTAAGTTACGAAACTCTTTTTGAGCCCAGATAGCAATCAGTGACCTTGTATCACGTTTAATATTTTTGAAGCGGGGGTCGCCTTCAATATATTTGAGCATGCCTTTCTTGAACTCGGCGGACGAAGTTAAGTAAATTTTTACTGCTAAATCCTTGCCTTCCTTGTCTGTACCCCAGTAAACCCGAGCTTCCTTGCCTGAACTAACAACCCCATTGAGCTCATAAAAAACGCCGCTGTTGAGCAGGTCAAAAACAACCATGCGTGTGGTTTGGTCAAAAACCTCCTCCACGGTGGCGTGCTCCTTTGTCATGTCATGTGTTAGCATTTTGTCTCTTCGTTCCACTCTTCTTTCGGTATGCGCAAGGCGTTCTTGAGCTTTTCTGGACATAATATCTAACTTTGCTAACTGCTTCAGGCTATTTAAAAGCAATGAAATAGTAAAAAACCGTGGTATGCTTGACTTAAAAAAATATAAAAAACAACAAGGTATGTCGCTGTTGACAGAATAATGAAGAGAAAATCGTTAAAATTTTGAAAATTAAAGGGTTAAAATGCCCTTGCGTCGTAGCGTATCAGCTTGTGAATGTGTGTAGCGCCAGACGACGTCCCCGCGTTTGTCAGTTTGAAACTCCCAAGGTGAAACGATAACGATGTCGCTTTCACGAATCCATACTCGCCTTTTCATTTTGCCTCGGATTCGGCATAAACGTTCAGCGCCATCTTGGCACTTAACCATGATTCGGTCAAAACCAAGCAGTTTCACAACTACGCCTAAAACTTCGCCTTGCCTAGGATAAACTAACTCGCCGATTGCGCCTTCGCTTAACACTTTTTTCTTTCCCAAACAGTAAACCTCTATTTTAGATATTTGAAAATAATCGCTATACGTGCTTAAAAGCGTGTTCATTGAATTATGCAGATTTAACGCGAAAACCTGACTTCCTAGAATCGATAAGGCATTATAAGTCTTTTTAACATATTTCCCTATAGCAAATGGTCTACCCCCTCCACACTTTTAATTTTGCTAGAGACCTTCAGTTGCTAAATTGATACCCTACCCCGCCTTTAGTACGTTTTTCAAAAACCATTTATTATTCTCACCAACTAGAATACCAGGTTAGCTTCCGTTTGAATTCGCTGGTGCTGGTTGATGATTATTGGGGCTGTTGTGTTAGCGGCTGGCAAATCTGAAAGAATGGGACAGAACAAGCTTTTTTTGAGCTTGAATGGGAAGGCGTTAATAGATAACATTTTGGATGCAGTGGTAGCTGCTGACATAAGTGAGCAGGTAATTGTGTTAGGACATAAGCCTGAGCAGGTAATTGAAGCCATAAAGCCAAGGCTGAGCACGCTAAAGATAGCGGTAAATGAGGCTTACGGGCAAGGGATGACTTCTTCTTTTCAAAAGGGGCTACATCTGTTGCCTGACGTGGATGCGACTTTTTTGGTGCTTGGGGATGAACCCATTTTTGACCCAAACATTTTGAAGCTAATGATACAGCAGATGGAAAGCAGTCAAGGTAAAGCTTTGATTGTGAGTCCAATTCATAAAGGGAAGAAGGGGCACCCGCTGCTTTTTCATAGACAACTCTTTGGAGAAATACTGAACCTTAACAGCTCTCAACCTGTCCGTGACATTGTTCATAGGCATGTGGGGCAGCTGTTTACAATTGAGGCACCCCAGTGGACTATCATGGATATTGACACTCCTGAAGACTATGCCCGGATTAGTGAGTTAATAAAAACTGGCAACTGGGTTCTTTAAGGCTCTAATAGCCTGTCATTCTTGCTGTTTCTTTGGGATTAGATGATTTCGGCAAGTATGCTTATCCCGATTTCTTCAGGCGTCTCAGCGCCTATATCTAAACCTAATGGAGCATGCAGCGCCTTCACATGTGCCTCGTTCACGCCTTCACTTCGAAGCCTCTCAGTAAGAATTTTAGCCTTCGTTCGGCTGCCCAACAAGCCAACATAAGCAGTGTTCTTTTCAATCACGCTTTTTAACGCTGTATAATCGTGTTCGGGTTCGCCGTGAGCGATAACTATGAAATCTTTTGAGCTTACCTCGAACGTTTCGAGGACTTGAGCATAGTCCCCAGCGATGATGTTTTCAGCCATGGGGAACTGTTCTTTTTTGGCTAGTTCGTGTTCATCGTCAACTATGACTATTTTGAAGCCTACAATGCTGGCTAGCTTTGCTAAGGGCAATGCCACGTGACCCGCGCCTACTAGCACTAGTCTCGGGGCTGGTTCTATTACATCAACAAGCACGGTCAATTCGCCACCGCAAATCATGCCTGTTCCAACTGTACCCGCTTTCTGGCTTTTACTCAGATTGAACGTGACTTTTCTTGACTTGCGCTCCTTTATGGCTTTCAAGCATTCATCGATTAAGGCATGCTCAACGTTGCCTCCGCCTATGGTACCATAAGTTTTTCCCTCTCCGCTGACAATCATCTTAGCTCCAACATCGCGAGGCACAGAACCTTTTTTCTCAACTACCGTGCACAAAGCAAGACTTGTTCTCCTTTCTAGTAAGCGGGCTGCTTCATTTAAAATCTCTAAATCAGAAGGCATATAATCCACTAATATATACAATCCGAAGATATCAATTTTAGGCTAGCGCTTAGTCGTATTATTCGAGGAGTTCTTGGGGTTTAACTGGCGTGTGCCTTATGCGTTTGCCCGATGCTCTTTCTATGGCTCTGACAACGGCTACGGGTACACCAATCGTTGGGGCTTCGCCTAAACCTCTAGCATGATTTGGCATCTTCGAGGGGTGCTCAACGATTTGAATTGTGAATTTGGGCATGTTTTCGGCGATTGGTAAGCCTGCATCGAAGAGGTTTTTCGTTAGCAGTTTGCCTTCAGCGTCATGCACGACTTCTTCATAGAGCACTTGGCCGATGCCCTGTATTGTTCCGCCGATGATTTGGCTTTCAATCATCTTTGGGTTAAGTGCCCTGCCAACATCGTAGCAGCCAGCGCATTCTTTCACAGTAACCATACCGAACTTGTCGATTTTTACTGTAGCAAGGACTGCGCCAAAAGAGTTCAATTGTACGTTTTGGTTTTCAAAAACCTCCGATGTGTAATTGCCTTTTAGCAAGTTTTCTAGTGTGTAGTTTCCTTCCTTGTTCTCTACTTGCGTCTTCAGTTTTCGGGCTGCTGAAACGATTGCTGCTCCGCCGACAACGGCGCTTCTGCTTCCCCAAGTTCCCACACCATCCTTAAGCATGCCGGTGTCGCCGTTGTTCAAGGTTACTATGTCCTGGGGGATGCCGAGTTCTTCATTAAGCAATTTCTTAACAAAAACATAGTGCTCTTGACCGTGCTGGTTTCCGCCTAGCCAAACGTTTACTTTGCCCTCTTGAACATCTATCCGTGCAGATTCTCCCCCCCAAACGGCAGAAAGTAAAACGAAAAATCCGAGCCCCGCCTTCTCGCTTTGCGCCTTTTCCCTGTACCTTAAGTCTAAGGTAGCTTGCTTAAAGAATGGGCGTGAAGCTTCAATCTCCAAACCCAATGGGGATTTGAAGTTCTCTGTTGTTGTATTAATAAGGCGAACCTCGTCAGCTTCCATTCCAAGTTCATCGGCCAGCAAATCCATCATGCGCTCCCTAAAGAACGCTGCTTCAGGTCTGCCTGCGCCTCGGTAGGGACCCTGCGGCGGCTTGTTGGTCATCACTGAAGTTGCAAGTACGTGTGCTTTTTCAATACCATAAGGACCAGTTAACTGCATACCAATGAAAAACGGCGACATCGACCCAGCGCTTCCGCCAAAAGCACCCGCATCTACCAACACTTCACCACGCCAAGCCGTCACCTTGCCATCTTTGTTGGCGAATAGCTTCATCTTGCCACGTACTCCTCTGCCGGGCTGGCTAGCGGCTAAGTGCTCACTGCGGCTTTCGATCCATTTTACTGGTCGTTTGTACTTCATAGCCGCGTAGGTTGCAATGACATATTCAGGGTAAAGCGCGCTTTTTACACCGAACGCGCCTCCAGTATCTGCCTGAATAACCCGCACCTTGGACTCATCTAGCTTAAGAGTCGATGTCAAACCATCTTTAATGCCGAAAACCGCTTGGGTGGAAATGTAGACGGTTAATTTGGAGCCGTCGTAATCTGCGATTAAGCCTCTGGGTTCTAAAGGGTTATTTACGATTCGTGCCACTGAAAACTCATCTTCCAAGACAACGGGTGATTCGGGGTCTTCAAAATCTGGGCCCAGCCATCTTTGCGTGATAATGTTTGATTTTGTTCCCGCATGCAGAGGGCTGCCTGAAAGAGCCTCGTCTATGGTCATGATGGGCTTTAGTTTTTCATATTCTGCTTCTACTTCATCGAGTTTATCTTCAGCGACGTAACGGTCATCTGCAAACACTGCCGCAACTGGTTGACCGACATAGTTTACAGTATCCTGTGCAAAAACGGGGTGTGCGGAAGCAGGGTTTATGGGTCCGCCCCAACCTTCCCCTCCACCGCCCACAACCGCTTTTAAATCACTTTGGTTCAAACCTCCTTTTACCGAAAGTACCCGTGCCCGCGCGTGAGGGCTCCTAGCTATCGCCATATACAGCATATTGGGCAGTTTGATGTCATCCACGTATTTTCCGGCTCCTCTAACCAACAATTTGGACTCGCTCACTCTGTGTCACCGCCTTTCTTTCTCATCAGGTCTTTAGAGTACTTGACGGATTCTACAATGCCCCTGTAACCCGTGCACCGGCATAAGTTGCCAGAAAGCATCCTCTTTATTTCTTCATCACTAAAGTCCCTGTTTTGGCTTAGCATCCAGTAAGAAGTCATAATCATGCCGGGCGTGCAAAAGCCGCATTGCAGTCCCTGCTTTTCTATAAACGCCTTCTGCAAAGGATGCAAGTTACCGTCTTTTGCCAGCCCTTCAATAGTGAGTATTTCCTTACTGTTTGCCTGCACGCCTAGCATAGTGCAGGATTTGACTGCTTTGCCGTCCACCAAGACTGTGCATGCACCACAATTCGTAGTATCGCAGGCATTGTGCGTGCCTGTAAGCCCAAGGTCTTCTCTGAGCGCACTCATAAGTAACCGCCTCGGCTCTAATTCAAGCTCAACAGGTTTCCCGTTTACCTTAAAACTTGTTTTAACTTTTCTCATAGTCACCCATCACCGCTCTTTTATACGAAACCTCTAGCGCGTCTTTCACAAGGATACCTAACGCTTTGCGCCTATACCCTTCCGACGCAGTAACGTCTGTAACCGGCTTTGAAGCGTCTACCGCCAACTTAGCAACGTTATCCAGCACAGCTGCATCAAGCGTCTTTCCTATGAAAGCCTGTTCTGCTTTTTCAGCCCTCAACGGCTTAGGACCAACAGCAGTCATTGCTATCCTGCATTCAGAAACCGTATTATCATCCGCAACCGAAACATGTGCTGCCGCGCCAGCTATGGCGAAACCGCCAGAGCCCTTCCTGACTTTGCGGTAAGCACTCCCAACCCTGCCGTCTTGCAAAAGTATCTGGATTTCAGTAAGAACCTCATCAGGCTTAAGAACGGTTTTAAATTTGTCTAAAAAGAATGAATCTGAGTGGATGGTTCGGGTTCCCTGTTTACTAGCTATGGCGAATGACGCGTTTAAGGCAAGCATCGTCGCTGGCAGGTCATTTGCAGGGGCTGCATGGCATAAGTTGCCGCCGACAGTGCCCAGGTTCCTGACTAATGGGTCAGCGATTTGCGATGCTGTCTCCTTTAGAATAGGCAATATCGCAGCAATCTCCGGGTCATTTTCTAAAGTACTCGTAGTTGTTAATGCGCCAATTCTATGCATTTTTTCTTCTTTGCGGATGTAATTAAGCTCTTTGATGCCCGTTATATCTACCACGTTTTTAAGAGAAAGAGCTCTCAGCTTCAAAGCAGGTATCAGGCTCTGACCGCCTGCCAAAATTTTCGTCTCAGCGCCTAATATTTGAAGAAGCTCTAAAGCTTCGGCAAGATTCTTCGGCGAAAAATAATCAAAAGGTCGAGGATACATAATAAAGACTGCAGTAGAACAGAAAGATTTTGCGAGATATAAATACTAGTTGGCACTCTTTTGATTTAATTTTTGATCACTTGCCCGTATGCTCTTTAAAGCGCACAGATTAATGGCGACGGCTATCAAAACTCGCAAGTCTTGCTGTTTTCAATCGGCTATCCGTTGGGAAGTTTATGTAAGTTTTTAAATCTCAAATAGAATTATCATTTGCATGGAGCAATCGTCAAGTGTCCTACCACTTTAACATCCCATACCGGAATAATGCTAAATTGAAGCAGGTTATGGAAAGAATAAAAGAAGATAAGAAACTGCAAACCTACTGGAAATGCGCCAACGTAATGGCGATAGAGCTCATGGGCTACACCGACCATGGTCCAACACACGTTAAAATTGTCGCGAACCTTGGATTAAAGCTTCTCCGGATTCTTGTCGAGAAAAAACTCATAACACCTAGCATAGTGGAAAATTATGGGATGCAAAATGATGATGCTGAAGTTGTTGTTGTTTTAGGCGCAATCTTCCACGATTTAGGCATGATTGTCCAAAGGTACAAACATGAAGAGTACAGTGCGTTTTTAGCGTTAGAATTTTTAGAGAAATGTTTACCGCCAACATACAATGAAGAACAAATAGCAATAATGACCTCGGAAGTTCTCCACGCAATCGTAACCCATGAAGAACCAGGCAGCAACGAACCGCCACATAGCAGAATATTAACCAAAGAAGCAGGCATAGTAGGCATTGCTGACGCATTGGATATGGAAGCAGGAAGAGCCCGACTCCCCTTCCAAGCTGGAAAAGTGGACATCCACGCCGTCTCAGCGCTATCTATCGAAAAGGTAGAAGTAGAGGTAGCGGAAACAGGTAAACCAATTGTCGTAAAAATAAAAATGTCAAACTCAGCAGGAGTATACCAAATCGACGAGCTGCTAAAACCAAGAATCATCAATTCAGGACTCGAACAATTCTTCCATGTTATAGCCGAAATCACAGGCGAAAAAGAAAACAGAATAATCGAGAAATTCGAAATCTAACTTTTTTTGAAGTAGCCGATTTATCCAGCTGTGCCGTAGCCGCTAACTGTGACAACCGCGTTTGTAGAGCTGGAGCTTGATTGTGCATCAATCACAACGCCTAAAATTATGTCTTGCGAGGGATAAAGCTGCATCATTTGGTCGTTACTTAACCAGCCTGCTCCACTGCTGATAAAGGTTTGAGTTACGCCGTTTGAGATAACATTGTCAGCAAATTCCAAGCGGATTCTTACGGTGACCGTCTCGTTATTGGTGAAGTTGCCGTCAACTTGAATTTTAGGTTCGAAAGTGAAAATTTGAAGCGGAAGCGTTTGGATAGTTACGTTAGCGCCATACTGGCTATTTACGCCTACTGGAACATTGACATTTTCCCTTTCAAAAGCGCTGCCGACTCCAGAAATCCATATGCTGTAGGGGTTATGAATGCTGGCTGTCCAATTACCTAAAAAGCTGACGCCTCCATCGAGAGTTGGGGCATAAATACAGGTTTGTCCAAGATCTATCGCGAACATGTCATTCGGTACATCGGTGAAGGACTCGAACACTACTCCAATTAACAAGGTCTGGTCCATTGAGCCTTCATCTAAAAGTCCAGTTTGGTTAATTACTTCATCTTGGCCCATCCACATTCGGACATCTTGCAGTTGACTATCTGAAAACGTGGCCAGCGGCTCGATGTTGATGCCTACGGAATTGTCCCTAATGTTGAAGAAGCAGCTGTTAATTACTGTGCTGGCATAGGAACCTGTAGCGTTGCCAGTAGGCGTTCGGAAAGCAATGCCTTCAGTGGCGTTTATAAAACTGCAATCTTCAATTTTTGTGTTTTCACTCCAAGTGTTTGTATTAGCTATTTCGATGCCTGTCGAAGTATTTTCGAAAATCATGTTGGAAATCGTTGTTCCAAACGAGTTTTCAATTCTGAGGGTTCCATTTATTATTGTTAAGCCTGAAACAGTTGCGTACTGTGACGTGGTATAGTTTTCGCCGTAAATGATTATTTTATAGCCGTTGCCGATTATGGTTGCTCCGTTACCGACGATTTTAGCATTCATTTTATTGGAAACCAAAACGTTCCCGCTTAACGTGTAAGTTCCAGGGTTAAGGTAAACTGAATTTGCCTGAGCAAGCGCCGTATTAATAGCAGAAGAAGCACTTCTCGATACGATTGTTGTAGAACCAGTTAACATGTTTTTTAATTGGTAATTATTGCCGTTTTGAGAAACAACAAAATCGTAACTTATAGCATTGGAATCGGCAGGACCGCTGGGTCGTTCAAAAATCATGTAAGTGTTAAATGCAGACAGCGCAAGCAAAGCTACAAGGAGAACGGCGATAACACGTTTAGAGATAGTTATCTTTGAGTTAGCTTGCATCTTTGAGGGCTCATGTAATTTTAAAGTACATGTATGAACCATCATTAATTAAATTTTATGATAATATACAGCATATAAGAACCACCGTCTTTGTTGCAGATGATTTGTAGCAATTGGTCTTCCAGCATCTGCCAGTACGCAATCTTCTCTTAGAAGCAACCATTAGTTTAAAATGATTCAGGCAAGAAGAATTTTATGGCTACATAAAAGTGTACTATGCAATTTTAAAAAGAACCGAAAAAATTTTGCGATTTATCCGGAGCATGCTTAGAGTTTTACTATTTGGGCGTGTTAGCAAACAGTGGCGACGTCCTGAGCATCTCCATCGCTCCCTTTTTTTCTGCATCCGGAGGAGCTCATAAATGGCTGAAATCAGGCCTGACTCAGCGGATCCTGGACGCGGCAGCCATGGCCGTTTCATCAAAGGTTGGAAGGGCGGCGGAAGACCCAAGAAGATTTTCAAGAGTTCAGCTGACACTCAAACAGCGATTTGTCTCACCGATACGGAGCGTCAGCAAACATATGCTCGCCTGCGATTTATAGAGCGACGTTTCAGAGAGGACAAAATCAAATGCCCTCAATGCGGCAGGACTGAATCAAAATACTTCACGTATTTTGTAGAGAGAGGCGAGAACGGTAGCATCTGGCTCCTCTGCAGGAGCTGCAGCTACAAAATGGAACTCAGAGAGGAGAAGGATAATGAGATTTACATTCTGCCTCTGCCGAGCAAGTTATCGCCTGAAGACAGAGCTCGCATCGCAAGGCAACACGGCAAGAGCTAAACCGCCCGCCGCATTCTTTCACCATTTTCACCATTTTCCCACGTATACTATTAGATGAGAATATGACAACAACAACGTACTATGTATTAAGCGCCAAAACCGGAAGCAACCAATATGCCAACCAATTAGTCTCTCAGGCCCTCGCTATCGTGGTGGACAATTCCACACACTTAGTAACAAGCGTAACCGAAACAACGCTCCCTGCATCTTGGCCAGTTTGGGACGCCTCTTTCACTTAGGAGGAGTAATCTTTGGAAATTGAAATAGCAGACCTAACTGATGAAGACGTGGAATTCATTAATTCTAAGCCTGAAGGCAGCAGCCGGACGGCAGCACTCGTTTTCTGCATCGTAAAAAAGCAGAATCCAACCATAACCTTTGAGCACGTGCTTAATCACTTGCGCGAGTGGGGCCACAGCTAAGAGGTGAAAAAACACGCCAGACAACAAAAATGAGAATTATGAAAGTATTTTCAAAGCATGGGAAAGCGCATCGTTTGAAGCAAGACTGATAAACCCAAAGCCTGAGTACCTGCTATATTTCAACTCAACAGAGGACCTGGCACGCTGGATCAAGCGGCTATGCGCCCAGCCTTTCGCCACTGAAGACCCAGCAAATTCGTTAGCTGTTGGCTACGTTGACAAAACTCCAAAGAGACACTTTTACATGGCTCAAACCCATCTTTGCGAGGTTGAAGTGCATCCGCCGTCGCCATTGATTCAGTCACCAAACGCGCTATACCCACAGACCATAAGCACTGACAGTGAAAACAACCCCTTCAAAGGTGTGTCGTTCAAGTGAAAATAGGCAAATCTCTCTAATTGGTGAAGAAACATGACGACTAACAAAGAAAAATTGAAGCTGGACCTGGACAAAGTCAACGGCCAGGTCACAGCGTTACAGGCCAAGCTATCCAGTTTGCAGCTGCCCTCTAACGTTCCGTTAGATTGGCTCTCAGTCTACATGCATTACCTAAAAGCAACACAGGGCTTCGACTCTGAACTGTACAAAGCAAAACTTGCCAAACAAACCAAAGAATACAGCGCAGAACTCACTGGCCTCCAAAACCAGCAACGCTCATACGAAAATACTCTGTACGCTGCCGAGTATCCTGACCGCCTCTTGAAAGCAAAAGTCGTGTTCCAGGATTCCAACTTGCAAGCATTAAAAATCGATGGAGAAGGCCTAACATTAACTTGCAGCCGCTGCAGCGAAGTTTTCAAAGAAGTACCGAATCCAAGCTATCCCTGGATCAGCATTCTTGACCAAGAATACATTAAAGTTGAGTTTCGATGCCCAAAATGCAACGCCAAAATTCCAGTCACAGCAATCAAAAAACAGTGACACACCGAACAGGTCTAACCGAACAAGAAACTTGGAAATACAGTGCCGGATCTGCAGGAACAAAACAATCATGGAGCTTCTCCCCCAACTTTCCCCTCCGTGATTGCCTCCAATAAGTCCTGCATTTCCGGCGCCTCCAAGGTTGAAAGAGCAACAATTAAGGTAAAAGGTGAAAAAACAAAGTGAGCCAACAAGAAATTAACATATTGCTTCAAGCCCAAGATGAGGCCTCCAGCGCTATCGCTGACGCTGCAGATCAGATGGAATCCAGTCTCGCCGGGATTGGCACTTCTGCAGATGAATTGCAACGCAGTGTGGACGAGGCAATGAGTGGCGTTCAAACCAGCATAGCCGATGTTTCAGCAGGCAATTTGTCATCTACTTTTGAGTCTGCGTCTGCGAATATTGATTCTTCTGTTGATGAGATAGATAGTAGTCTCTCTGGAATTGGTACTTCAGCGGAAACCGTAGATACAACTGTTGGCACCGCAATGGCTGGTGTTGAAACGAGTTTGTCTACTCCTTTTTCCAATGCGTCAAGCGATGTGAGCGGTGACGTTTCGCAGATAAACACCAGTTTAGACAGCATTGGCACAACAGCCGACGAAACGGAAGACACCGTGAACGAAGCATTCAGCGGCATAAACAGCAGCACTTCCGGTGTACAGACATCTATGGGAAACATGACTGTTACTCAAGGCGGCGTGTCTGATGCAACAGATGACGCGACAAGCAGCTTAACAAGCAACGCAATGGCTGTTGGCCAGGTAGCGTCAAGCGGCGCTGTTCTCGTTATGGGAATCAGCAACATAGAAAACGCTCAAGTGTCGCTTAGTAGAGCTCAATTAACTGCAGAGAAAGCAGCGAATTCAGTTACGTTAGATCAGCAAGCTTACAATACTGCCGTCGCTGAATACGGTCCTAACAGTCAGCAAGCCCAGGATGCAGCCAATAAACTTAGCCTGGCACAGCAAACATCACAGGTTGACGCTGAACGAGTCAGCGAGGCCCAAAGAAACCTAAACAACGATTACATGATGACTGGCGTATCCGTTATTCCTACTGTGATCGGCGCAGTTACAGGAATAAGCAATCTTATGAAGGCTTTTCCAGGTATTAGCGAAGCAATGTCTGGTGCAGTTGACGGGATGAGTTTGTCTTTTGATGGGTTAGATACCAGCCTCATTGTTGTGGTTGCGGTTGTAGCCATTGGCATTGCAATTTATGAGGCTTACGAGCATTGTGCACCGTTCCGAGATGCCATAAACGAAATAGGATCAGTTCTGGAAGGCGGTTTTATGACGGCGGTTAACGATATTAAAGACGCGTTGAATTGGCTGTGGACCAACGTTTTGGTGCCTCTTGGAAGCTTCCTGGAGGACTCATTTGTGGACTCGATCAATGCTATCAAAGACGCTTTAAACTGGCTATGGGACAACGTTTTAGTACCGATCGGCAACTTCTTAGAAGGTACTTTTACGTCAATTATCAGCGGAGTTATGACTGTAATTCAGCCGCTTGTGGACGCCGTCAACACAATTAGCAGCGTGGGCAACGCTGTAGGCGGCGCAGTAGGCAGCGCTTTGAGTTCTGTTGGGTTGGCGTCTGGAGGCATAGTTACTCAACCTACTTACGCGTTAGTTGGTGAAGCGGGCCCTGAAGCAGTTATTCCCCTCAATGAGAACTTTGGTGACGCTCTTAGTGATCTTACAGGAGGCACAGCAGCTGGGGGATCCGCGGGGGGAGGCGCAGAAAACATCACTATCCAGGTGACGTCGACGCCTCAGATCAGCATCGCTAGCTTAAGCAACAACGCCAGCCTACAGGAACTCTTAGCGGTTCTCACGCAGGCTGTAAACACCGGGTCAGCCGCAAGCCTTGTAACTGCGTTTCGACAAGCATTTGCAGAAACAAAAAGGAGGAGAAGCTAATGATGTTCCCAAATCAAACGTTCTTCTATTGTAAACATAAACGCGGCAAAGAAGTTCTCTTCAAGATTGTTGAGACTAAAATGGTGCCTGTAGGCGACAAGGACACCTTAGAGATCATAACTTTTCAATGCCCAGATTGTAAGCATGAATTCCTTTACAAAATAAGTCTTTTGAACGCAAAACAGTTTCTTTCAGGGCAGAATCAGCCAGCACCTTACACCCGGTAACTTTGTCAACTGCTACGCGATATCGCGGCTTGCTGTTGTAGACGTGCTTTGATTTCTGCTTGAACTACATCCTGGTCTTTGCGTTCCCAATGATACTGGCCTGTTTTTTCCTCTGCTGGCGTAGCGCGAGCGTACCATTTCCAGATCCAGTCACCCCCCTTAGTGAGTAACCGTAAAACGTGGTATATGTCACTGTTTTTGTGCATGATTGCCCTTGAATTAGCAAACCTCAAAGAGTTTAGCATCGCTGATCTACCTAACCTGCTCTATTTCGTAGGCTTCTTTTCCATGATCACGTGTGAATTGTCGGCCCACATGATCACTGAGTCGCCTTTCTTAAGTTCCAGGTGAGCGGCTAATTCTTTGGGGATTGTTACTCGCACAGACTTCTCGTTTTGCATTACGCTTACTTCAAATTTTACTGGCATTACCATGACCTTATCACCAAGAGTACTCTATAGATACCTTTATAGGCTTCGAGTACTTTAAGTTACCTATAGGAGTACTCTAAAGGTACACCGAGAAGATGAGAAAAATGTTGGTTCAAACAGAAACTCCATATCAGAAAAAGATGCAGGAACTCTACGATAATTTTGTTAGAGCTCAAGGCCTGCCAGCCTGCGAAAACCGCGGCGTCAGCAAGTACGAGGAGGACCGCGTTTTCTGCTCGCGCGTCAATGACTGGATCAGTTGCAAGAACTGCCTCAACTGCTCGTTGGAGCGTCGAGAGTACGCGACTCAGGAGTGGTAAGCCATGATCTCTCGAAAGGTAGAATGGCGCGAAGAACGCGAAAACGGTGTTTTCTGGCCTCAAATCAAAGTTAAATTAAGCATCTCCCGGAGCGGCAACTACACTTTTGAGCACCAAGGCAAACGATACGTTTTCAAGAACCTGCTTGAAGGCACCGAAGTCTTAGTTTTAGAAGGCCGCAACTGGGTTAAGACCGGCAGAATCACCCATTACGGAGAAATTTTCTTAGGCCTTGGCGAAAGCTACAGCGAGATGATTGAGCGCCAGAATAAGGGCAAATCAGAGGAACAAATTATTGCTGAAATCAAAAGTTTCCTTCACCCGGTCGAGTGTCCCTCGCTGGATCGGACCCAGAAAACTCTTGATTCATTAAAAAACGCCAAGGAGGCCTAAACATTGAAGTATCAATGTGAAAAATGCCAAAAGACCTTCATCCACACTGCCAAAGAAACCCAATTATTAACTAATGTAACCGTAATTTCTAAGCCTAACGGTAAGGAAAATGAAAGCAGAATTATCCAAGACACGACTTTAGAATTTTCTGTTTGCCCATATTGCCAAAGCAAAGACTTCACCGAATACATTGAGCCTGCCCCCGTTCAAGAGGTCGTGAGCAACGTTTACATCTACGACCTAACATCAGGTCCACAAACTGAGTTAGATAGGCTTTTAGCGTTAGGCTACCGCATCGTAAACCGCTACTCAAAGCAATATCATCTTGAAAAGCCAAAGGAGGGATGCAATGAGTAAAGGAGACTTTGCGGATATCTGCCAACTGTATGATAGAACGGCGGTTTGGTTACGCGACTGCGCTCGTAAAGGTGACCTTGAAAACGTTTCTAAGGCACAAACCAAGATGGAAGAGTTAGATTTCCAGTTGTCTTTTGAATTCGGCGAAAATAGACTTGAAGAATTTGACACCCGGTTAACTCTTGACTGTGGAAAGGAAAGACCTGGAGGTGAAAAAGCATGAAGAAACTAAGAGTTTCCAATGAAGTATTCCACGTTTTAGAGGATAGGGCAAAAGTTAAGGGTTTGTCGGTTGCGGATTACGTTTCGTCTCTTTTTCCTTCGGAGGGAAGTTGAGTGAAAAAATGCGTTGACTGTGCCTCTTTTATCGGCCGCTGCCTGACTGGAAAACTCACTTGGGCGTCAAATGACGCTTGCGAGAGTTTTACTCCAAAAACTCAAACTCAACGTAAAGACGCGAATGAAAGGGTGATACTGAATTGAAAAACAGGACTAAGAAAGACATCGTTGAAAAAGCGCTGTCAAACTCTAGAAACCAAGTGGAGATTTGCCGAAATGGAGTTTGGCTTCCGGTCCCTGCAGACGTCTACCAAAAAATGATAGATCTGCTTCGTGCAACCGGAAACGGCCGCAAGCCACTGAGGGGTGACTGGCGCTTAGGGATAATACCTCAAAAGCACCAAAACGGCAAAGACTACGCGATTATCATCACAAGCGATGATGTCCAAGAGATCATAAGAGAAGAGGATGGCAACAATGACAGCTGAAGGTCTCAATTTTTCTGACTTTGAAGTTCAAATGCTTATCATCGAGCGGAACTGCAGCAACTATCGCATGGAACAAATCGACGAGCTCCTCAACCGGATCGGCGAAGCCAAAGGCCTTCAGGATGCTGCAAAAGCAGGCGAGAAAACAAGTAAGCCTTCAGGTCCTTCACCGGCCGCGGTCCAGGAACTCGCGTTTACAGCGTTGAAGTGGGATCCGCAGCAAGGCGGCAAAATCGGCGACTATGAGATAGCAACGAAAGCCGGTAATGACCCAGCCAAGTGGACAGCTGCACACGAGATTCTCAGTGAAGTCAAAGCAACGATCAAGGACCGCTACCACGGCCAAGGCTACCAGTACAGCTACTGGCTCTACGATTCAGCCTTCAGCAAAGAGAAAATTTATCGGCAAAAACACAAAGACAAGGCCTAACTTTGAGGTGACAATTTGAAACAGAGAAAAGACGCAACTAACCGAAGGGGCTTATCCAACGGTTTTCTCACTGAATTAGCCGTTGAGATCCGGAAGGCCAACGAAAAGAATCACATATGCCACACTGAAGAAAACGATGATTCTACTTCGCCGCCAACAAACTTGCTGAACGAGTTAGCTGTCGCCATCAGGGAGGCACGCGATACTGAAGCCAACAATGAGACTTGAAGGTCCTAGATCAAGGAATTTTTAACGAGCGAGGTATTGCTCGGATATCTATTTTTTGAAGCGTATAGTCGTTTACGGCTTTGTGGAGTGCTCGATGAAATTGCATTGCGTTACTTAAGGAGTCTCGATCGTGCCCAAAGCCCAAAGTGAACGTTTGTTTGAAGGTTTGCACTTTAAACAAATGTGTGAATGGCGCTGATCCAGCATTATAGATTTTTCCGATAGCAACAATGTCGCTCAGAGGGACGTAGCCGCTTGTTTTTTTGTGAGCGTTGAAAACTAGCAGCCCCTTGTCAGTGGCAACATAATATTCGTCGACCAAAAAGGCCTTATGATGATGCAGGAAATAGATGAATTCCTCTGGCTTTAACAGGGAACATGCTTCTGGGTATTTTCTTCTTAAGTCTTCTTGGACAAAAACAGCCTTTTTCTGGATCTGCTTCAGGTGCTCAACGTCTTCGGTTAGCACTTCTCCGCATTTAGCGCAGAACCAGGAGCCGCTGGCCACCGGATTAGCGCATTTAGGGCAGCTGCTTGTTTGTTGAGGCGTCAACGTTGTTTTATCCGGAGTAAGAATAAGGCTTGCTCCGCAAAACTCGCAGTTCATGCTTTCCCGTGGAATCAACGCTCCACAATTCGGACACTTCAACGCTACAATAGCCATTTTCCCACCAAATCCCTGTTAGTTGATTACGCTTTTAATTTTTGCGTCTCTTCCGTCCGCCGGGAGGTTTAGCTTAGGCGGATCCTCCTTCTCCGCGAATATCCTCACGGCTCGTTCCAAAAACTCTACGTCCCATAGCTTATCGTTTAGAATTTTTGTAGCGAATTCGCAAAGCTTAGCATTTGAGTCTTGGCCTTTCTCAGATAGTCCGCCAAGGCCATAAATAAGAAAATGCTCCGCGAAATCGTCCATTAGATTCATGCTTTCGTCGTTACGGGCCAAAGCGATGTCTTCTTTGATGCCCGATCCATAGCTGGGGTCGCCAATGTATTTAGTTAATGCTTCTGCAAATTCAGCAGCCTCTCCAATCGCTGGCGGTTTGCTCAACTGATATTTTGCTTCACCTAAGAAATATCTGAGTATGTTTGTATCTCGTTCATAGAACCACTTGATTTCTTGAAAAAGAGGGTAGTTGAGAAGAACGCCTTGGCTTTCAATGATTTGAAGAAGCTTTTTTTCAGATGGATCAAATTCCTTGTGTGACTCTCGGTAAGACTGCGAAAGATACTTGAGCAGTCCTTTGAAGGTCAAAGTGTAGAGCGTCCTTGGACCACCCTTTTGCGACGTCTCAGTACTCTTAAGTTGAACAAAGCCCTCAATGCAGAGTCGCTTGATAGTTTCGCGTATTCCGCTGTATGGATACTTTGTGGCGGTTTTTAGGTCAAAAGGGCTTAACGGCACACTAGCTATTGCTAATCTTTTGACTATTTCCTCAGAATATTTCATTGTAGTCTTTATTTTTAAGCCATCTCCGTTAATAACGGTGTTAACCGTTTGAAACGTACACTTTCGTTATATATAAAGGATAACATCAAAGTTAACACGGTGTTAAAAATTTGATACCTGAATATGAGCGAATGATCGGCTTTCGAATCTCAAAAAAAGACTCTGACGTCATTGAGCATCTCATAAAAAAAGGGCAGTTCAAATCAGTAACCCAGATCGCGCGAACGGCCCTGATAGAATTCCTGGCTAAATATCCAGAGATGACGCCGGAGGTTTCCTGTGAGTGAGCGCCAATCTCCTACTAACCTCTGAAGCGGATTCCGGAAGTCAAGAAAAATGCTGCGACTGTGACACCTGGGCGGGCAGATGTCTCCAGGGTAAGAAAGGGCGAATAGCAGCCGATAAGGCCGGCCTATTGTCATGTGGCAAAATCAAAAAAGGAGTGGTTAATTTTGGTTAGAAAGGACGGAGCTGAAGCTCGGAAAGAACGAATCGGGCAAATAGCCCAAATGGTGCAAGCTTGTCTTTTTCAAAACAAAGAAACAGGCGAGATATCGCTTCGCAAAACGCTTGCAAAAATAATGATCGACACCGGACTAACAAAAGATAAGGTTCTGGAATATCTGCAGTTACTGAACGATGCAGGCCAATTTGAACTTGACGAGAAGAATGAGAAGATAACAAAGGTCCAGGTGTAACCTCTTGTTTGGGTGTGAGTGTGTAGCGGGTGTAAGAGAGGGTGTGTATATGGCGGCAACTCAACGAACCCCCGGCTTTCCTGATCCTATCTTCGGCAAAGATCGGGTGTATGTGTGTAGTGTGAGTGTGTTGTATTGTATTGGAGTATGTGGTAGAAGAGAGAAGAGAGAATCAGAGAATCAAACGAACACACACATACACACTCTCTTATACCCAACTCTGAAGGAGGCTTCTTAGATGCCTGAGCAACTTCCAGAAACTACCTTGCAAGACACGGAAAACAACAATTCAAAAACATCCGAACAAGCCTCAATTTTAACAGCAAAACCAGAAATCGGCTTAAATCAAGCCGTAAAAGACAGAAAAAAACTCTTCAGCATGCTTGACGCAGTGCTTGAGACTTGTAAATTGAAATTTGACAAGCAGAAGGCGTCGAATGGAGATCGGCAGCGGTGGGCTCGGATAATAATTGCTGGCGCTGCGGCCTACAATGATCTTCTCCGAGATGCTGAGTTGGAGGGAATCGAAGAGCGGTTAGGCAGGCTTGAGCGTGAGAAATGGAAGTAACTGGTAGGTAACAGTTTAGGAGGTTGAAAAATCAAAAATGAATGAGAGATTGAAAAAGAGACTTGAAGCAGTCGAGCAGAAACACAATCCGGACGCTTTGCTTGTACTCTGGAATCCAGATGAAGTTGTGGTTCTTTGCGATACCACTCAATCGCCTAAGCTATATGAAATTCCGAGTTTAGGCAAGAAATTGAATGAGGCAGAATATCAAGCCTGGTGCAAAACATTGGGGCCTGATTGCAAGTTGTTCGTGATTGAAATTTGGCTGAATCGTCCGGAAGGCTGTGTAGATGTTTAGGAGGCTTGTATAACTCAAATGGTTGAGGTTCAGGGAAAACCGATCGTCGCTCCTGGCATATTTGGCAGTAGCCTTGGCGTCGACGTAGTTCCCCTCGACGCCGGCGCCGAGAAGACGGTCCCAAATGAACCTCAGCCATCCACCTCAAGCGCCGGATCCTTGTGCCCTAACTGCAGCTCCTCAAAGACCTGGCGTGACGGCCTGCGCTACAAGGAAGAGAAAACAGTCGAGGTTCAGCGTTACCTCTGCCGGACATGTGGCTTTCGCTTCTCTGACCCATTCGAATGCAGAAATTCTGGCAAGGTGTTAAATACAGTTACCACATTACCTAAAAACCGCCAAATATGCGTCGAGGAGACGAAAAACTTGGTTCCTATCGCAGAAAAGCAAGAACTGCGAGGGGATGCTCAGAAAGTCAACGTAGAAGCGCAAATAGTGAACTACCTGATTCAGCTGAAGAACAACGGCCGAAGAGAAACAACGTTAGAAGCCAGAGACTGGCAGCTGCAGCGGCTTGTCAGGCTAGGCGCAGACCTGAATGATCCGGAGAACGTCAAGAAGACAATCGCGTCAATTGAGAAATCCGAAAGCTACAAACTACTACTCTGCATCGCTTACGAGGGATTCTTAAAAGCTAACGGCAAGACCTGGCAGCGTCCAGAGTACAAGCAAAGCGAGCCCTTACCGTTTTGTCCTCATGAAAGCGAATTAGATGCTTTGATAGCCGGCTGCAACAAGAAAACATCAACGTTCGTAAAACTGCTCAAAGAAACCGGCATGCGCCCAGGCGAAGCATGGCTAAGTGAATGGACCGACTTTGACTCTACAAACCGCACCTTCATATGCAAAAACCCAGAGAAAAACAGTCGCCCAAGAGCCTTCGATAACTTAAGCCCGGAGCTCTGCCAAATGCTGAAGGCCCTGCCACAAAACAGCCAGTACATCTTCACCTGCAGACGTCAACCGGAAGAAACCAAAGAGGACCGCAAACAACACCTCAAGCATTCTAAACGCCAGAAAAGCATCCTGTTCAAGCAACGGTTCAGAGTATCGTTGAAGCTGAAGAATCCACGGATCGCAGAGATCTCTTACTGTTCATGCAGACATTGGAAGGCGACGCAGCTCTATCACCAAACCAAGGATATCCTGTACGTCATGAAGTTTCTTGGCCACCGAAACATCAAAAACACGTTGGTTTACATTGACTTGGAAAGGCTTGCTTATCCTAATGGCGGCGACGATTACACGGCAAAAGTAGCAATCACTCAAGAAGAGAAACTCGCGTTAATGGAAGCTGGATTCGAATTTGTCAGCATGGACCCAGATGGCAAACAATACTTTAGGATGCGGAAATGACTTTGACCGAAAAAGTTAACAACACGTCCAGAAGCATGTTTAGAGTTTTACTATTTGGGCGTGAGGTATGCCTTCTATGTTCAGAACAGCGTCAGGATGCACATAACCCTCTGCTATGGCTTTTTCAACACAGCATTTGCCTACAAGGTTCACTATGGTTGAATTATCAATCATTCCCATAGCTTCTTCAACACTTGCTTTTCGACCATTATAAAACTCGCCTTTAATGTGGAAAACGATTTTTCCTTCCCGAAGTGTCCTGCCGAGCAATTCGCAGTCGCAAACAGCTAATAGCACGTTTCTACCCACTTGCTTGAGGTTTACGTAGACTTCCAATTTTTAGCTCGCCTACAACTGTTTAATAGATGACTTTGCACCGCAAGCGTTGCATACTAGAAAGGATAATCTTTTTTCCTTTACAATTCTGGTATCAGGACGTTTACAGATGGGGCAAACTACATAACTATCTAAATATCGTTGCAATAAACGTTCAAAACTTTCGCGGCGAAATTTTCCTTGAAAGATCGCTCTTGAATCTTGAAAGGTAGCTGCGGTAGCCATTTCCCGAGTTAAGAACTTTAAAATATGCTGAGGATCACGATCCAAAGCATCAGCCGTTTCCTTGAAATTTGAAATAATCGTTCGCATGCCAACAGTATTGACCATCAGTTTTGGCAGTTCCAAGCGTTCATGTTTTGCGGAGACTTCTGGCATCTGAGCGCACGCCTTCTTCAATAGGTCTTCATAATTAAAGGTCATAACTCACCCATCTCGTCAAATAACTGTGCCAGCTTATATTTAAAAATTATAAAATGAAAGTAGCTGTTTACCATGCCAAACTACATATTTTGTACAGAAAATCATTATAAATGCTTATGCAACAATGTTCATAAGCTTAACAATACTAGAGGGGCTAACATAAATGTCAGAGCAACAAAAACCCATTAAAATAGAAGACATTAATCAACAAATTGAAAAACTAAGAGAGCAAGCTAATACAGCAGAAGTTCAAATCAAAAAGCATATCGAACAGAGAAACCAGTTAAACGACCAAGTAAAGAAAACACATCAAGAAATTAATGAATTGAAAACCGAGCGAGACACCATAAATGAAAAAGTTAAGCTACTAAAACAGCAAAGAGACGAAATCAGAGCTAAAACTACACCAATCACCGAGGAAATAAACACCATAAAAGAAAAAATCGCTGAACTCAAAAAGAAAGTCCCCCGCGAAAGACAGCAGGACTTACAAGAAGAGCTTGACGCAATTGAATGGAAGATTCAGACAACTTCTCTTGATTTGCAAGAGGAAAAAGGGCTAATTGAGAACGTCAAGCAGCTCGAAATTTTACTTAGCAGTTACAAAAAAATAGACCGCAAATACAAAAAAATCAAGGACTTATTAACCCAACGCCAAACCATTGAAGCCGAAGCTGACATCTTTCATAAGGAATTAACTAATTTAGCCAAGAAAAGCCAAGAAATACATTCCCAAATGATTGAAAAACTAAACTCCGCGAAAGTAAGCAAAGCTCAAGCTGATAGCCTACATCAAGCTTACATTAAAACGAAAGAAGAAATTCTTGTTTTTCAAGTTAAAATAGCGGAATTGACTGGGCAATTACGGGGTTTGAGAGCTTCCATGAGAAAGGAAGACAAAGCAAGGCAAATAGCGACTCAGCAAGCTAATAAAGAAAAGCAACAGGAAATTAAAGAAATGCAGCAAGCAACTAAAGAAAAACAGCAGGCTATCAAAGAAAAGCTTGGAGCTGAGGCGAGGGATAAGCTGCAGAAGGGCGAAAAATTAAGTTGGAATGAGTTTCAGCTTGTCATGGGCGACGATTCTGAAGATGATGAACAAACACAAGCTTAAAGTTGAGTGGCAGTATTAAGGGAATAGAGATGTAGATGGCTAAAAAGGAAACGCAAGAACAAACGCAAAAGCGTATCCTAATCCTATGTGTCGATCGAGATGGCGATATTGAAGTAAAGACAGGAATAAAAACGCCTCTTCTTGGAAGAACCGCAAACTTAGACGGTGCAGTTTCCTTAGCCTTAAAAGACCCCGAAGAACCAGATGCAAACGCCATGTTCGAAGCCATCCGCCTTTATGACAGGTTACAAAACGAAAAGCAACCGCAGGAAATTTTTGAAGTCGCCACGATCTCGGGTTCTGAGTTGGGCGGCGTTAGCGCTGACAGAAAATTGGTTGCTGAATTAAATAATTTACTAGACACTTTTAGTGCAAACGAAGTGATTTTGGTCAGTGATGGTTATTCTGACGAGGCAATTTTACCTCTTATTGAATCCCGAGTACCGGTTTCGTCAGTGAGACGGCTAGTAATAAAGCATAGTGAATCAATCGAAGAGACTGCTGCGGTCTTCACAAAATACATTCGATTACTAGTGGATAATCCTAGGTACGCGCGTATGGCTTTGGGTTTGCCTGGATTACTAGTTTTTATTTTCGGTGTTCTTTGGGCTATTAACACTTTCGTTTACCCGGGCGCTATTTACTATTACGGAATTGCCATTGTAATTGTTCTAGGCGGTTTCTTACTTATCAAGGGCTTTGGCATTGACAGATCAGCAAAAGAACTCTATAAATGGGTAAAAGATTATTCGCCTCCGCCTCTGCCAATGCAAATGTCAAATTATATGGTTTTCGCCGGAATCTTGTGCATCGCTGTCAGCGTTTATCTTGGAATAGCAAACGTCAACATTAATGCCGGACCGTTTCCCAGTGCTTTTGCTGGATGGCTAGCAATCACTCCAAGGATAATTACGTTCTTCATTAAGGGTGTTGAGGACCTTCTAGTGGCAGGCCTAATCATAATTTTTTCCGGGCGAAGTGTACGTTTATACTTTGAGAGAGACTCAAAATTACTACGCAATATCGCTTTGATAGTTACGGTTGCATGGTTCCGTTTTATCCTCGAAGCAACAGCGAACGTAATCTACAGCATATACAACTCAGAAGGGCAGTCAATAGTGACTCTTAGTAACCAGAATTTTTCAATGTTCATTTTTTCAATAATTGTAGGTATTCTGATTGGCATTGCTTCTGTACTATTAATTTTCATAATTGGCAGGTCAGCTAAAGGCTTCTTCCAAAAATCCGAAAAGAACCCAATATCAGAATAAAATTTTTCCCAGTATTTTAATCTGGATTAGGGCAAGATTTAATTGAAACAGTCAAAACTTTAACTATAAAGCAAAGTTAAAAAGAAAAACCCTTTGAAGAATTGTTTAAAATGCGAGGTCACGTTTAGTGCTTAAAAAAATGCTTTCTGTCATTGGCGCATACAAAATGTATGAAAAATGGCTGTGGCAGCAGGTCAAAAACGGAGTAAAACCCGAGCATATCGCCATAATTTTAGATGGAAATAGGCGCTGGGCTACAGAAAATGAGCTTAACCCATGGCTGGGGCACATGCAGGGCGCAGAAACGGTTGAGCATCTTTTAGATTGGTGTTTGAAATTTAACGTCAAGTTCATAACACTGTACGCTTTTTCGACTGAAAATTTCAGCCGTACCTCTCAGGAAATACAGGAGATCATGAGGATTTCTGAAGATAAATTCCGTAAATTGTTAACTGATGAGCGTATTCACAAAAACAAGGTTCATGTGAAAGTGATTGGTAGAACTAATCTTCTTCCAGAAGGCTTACGGCAAGTAATCATTAACATGGAAAATGCCACTGCACATTATAATAATATATTTTTGAATTTTGCTTTCGCTTACGGTGGAAGAGCCGAAATTTTAGATGCTACTAAGATTATTGCGGGACAAGTTAAGGATGGCAAGTTAGAACTAGACGATATTAATGAAAGTTTGTTTGAGAAATATCTGTATACTTCCCACATGACTAAGCAGGAGCCTGACTTGATTATTCGAACTTCAGGTGAAGAAAGAATGAGTGGTTTTCTGCTTTGGCAATCTGCATATAGTGAACTGGTGTTTTTGGATGTTTATTGGCCTGATTTTCGCTTTATTGACCTTCTTCGTGCCATTCGAACTTACCAGCTGCGCATGCGCCGCCATGGCGCCTAGAAATCGGTCAAGCACGTTTTTTTGCGCTAACTATTGAGATAACGTCTCTGTCTTTGAGGATGGCGTCTTCGCCGATTTTTCTTTTGTCTCGGGCATCGATGGCGTAGATGAAGCTTTCTCCAAGTTCTGTGTGGATTAAGTAAGCGAACTGATGCGCAGTTGTTCCTTTTGGAATGAGGTAAGCGTCTGGCAAGACTCTGCCATTATGGTCAGAGAAGTGCTCTAAATCTTCCACAGGATAAACGGTTATCATGTTAAGAAGTTTGAAGTAAGCCCTGGTTATGGCGTCTTGGATGCCTGTTGAGCCTTTTTTTTGGAGCACTTTTTCACGTATAGCTTCCAAGGCCTTAATCTGGGCTTGGGATAGTTTTTCCGGCTGTGTTATCTTAAAGTTGCAGTCGCCAGGCTTATAATCGATTAATTGTTTTTCAGCAGCACGCCTAAGTGCAAGTTCAGCTTCTGCTGAACATGGAATAACCATGTAATCAAGTTCCTTCATGCGCTCCAAATTCGCTTCGGCGGTTGGCAAATCAATTTTGTTTGCAACTATCAGCATAGGCTTAGAAATTTGCCTTAGAACATCGACGAATTTTAAGAAGTCCCCGTCACTCCAGCTGGTTGGTTTATCTGGGTTCAAGCCAGTTCGTTTGGCTGCTTCAAATATGTGGCTGCGTTTTATGCCTAAGCCGCTGAGTCGTTCTTCAAGGGGGCCAAAGATGCCTTTTTTGTCTGATTCAGCTGTTCTCGCGATTTTTATCCAGTCCTTTTTGAGTATGCTCACCATCCACATTGTAATTTCGTGCTCAAGAAACTTGACGTCCTCAAGCGGGTCATGCTCACCAGGTTTGCATACCCGCCCTTCGCAGTCTGTTCCACCTGAAGCGTCAACTATGTGGATAAGCGCGTCTGCTCGGCGTATTTCGTCTAGGAACTGGTTTCCTAAGCCGCGTCCTTCCCAAGCGCCCGGAACAATGCCTGCAATGTCGATTAATTCTACGGGAACAAGCCTAACTCCATCAAGGCACAACGAGTTTTTAGGATTATCTTTCACTTTGAATTCTTCATGAACGCAAGGCGTTCGTACGTAGCCAACTCCTCTGTTAGGCTTAATTGTAGTGAAAGGATAATTGGCTATTTCAGCCGCTACCAAGGTCGATGCGCTGAAGAATGTGGATTTTCCCGTGTTCGGTTTCCCAACGATCCCGAGTAATCGTGAATAAGACTTTTGCATCTGTTAATTCACGACATAATGTTGTTGCGTGTAGGGCTATATTATTTGCGCTTGTGAAAAAGGAAATAGAGGTCTTTTGTTGTACAGAAGACTAACACACGAGATTAACCGACATCGTAATAAGCAAGACACCAGATAAAATTAAGAAAGCGTCTAAGGGAAAAAGCCAAGTGCATCAAAATCACCTATCAAAGTTTCTCGTAATCTCAGTCATTTCTTTGTTTATTATAAGCTGTTTTGCGCCGCTTGAAACAACCTCAGTACAGGCAGATGCCCAATGGGTGGCTCAGCCCATGCATATTTCTCAACTTGCCGATCCTTTGGGTTTCTCAGGCTATTCTCCAAGCCAAATAAGAGCAGCCTATGAATTGCCATCGTCAGGAGGCAACGGAACCACAATCGCGATAATTGACGCCTATAACACGTCAAGCATATGGAACGATCTAAAAGCGTTTTCCAGCAAATTTGGTTTACCCCCTCCAACATATAGCAACTTTGAAATCTACAACATGTCAACAAACATACCTACAAACGCTGGCTGGGAACAAGAAACTTGTCTGGACGTCGAGTGGGCTCACGCCATCGCTCCAAATGCTAAAATACTGTTGGTTCAGGCCAAATCTGATTCTTTTAATGACCTTCTCTCAGCCGTTAATTATGTTAGAAATCAACCAGATGTTGTTGCTATTTCTATGAGTTGGGGCGGCCCCGAATTCTCCGACGAATCCAGCCTTGACCCACTGTTTACCAGTAATTACGGCGCGGTTTTCTTTGCATCCTCAGGAGACAGCGGCTCAGGAGTGATTTGGCCATCTTGCTCACCGAATGTAGTTGCTGTTGGAGGAACTACACTTAACCTTAACATCACTGATGGAACCGTAATTTCTGAGACTGCTTGGAGCAAAAGCGGCGGCGGAGTGAGCGCCTATGAACCTATACCAACATATCAAACAAATTTTGATCTTAATACAACTAATCGTGAAGTTCCCGATGTTTCTTATGATGCAAATCCATCAACAGGCTTTTCGGTATGCATTAATTCTCAATGGTGGATCATCGGCGGCACAAGCGCAGGACCACCTCAGTGGGCAGCAATTCAAGCTGATGGACTTTCGGCAACAAACACTAACCTCTATGCTGATGCAAAATCAGCTTACTCTTCTTACTTTCGAGATATCACTTCAGGATCAAACGGAGGCTACAATGCAACCTTAGGATATGACTGTGTAACAGGATTAGGTAGCCCTTTGACAGATGATTTTAGTCCTTCTTCCAACCAGACAACTCCGCCTTCACCGACGCCACTACCGACACCAATCCCAACAGCTACTCCGACTCCTTCGCCATCGCCTACTGCTATTCCAACGCCAACGCCAACCCCAATTCCAACTTCAACGCCTGCCTCTACAATGAGTCCAACACCTGCACCTTCACCTACGTCAAATCCAACCTTAAGCTCGACACCGAACCCAACAACTGCCCCGACTCCAACGCCATCGACGATCCCAACACCAATACCTGCAACAACCTCTTCAGCTTATTCTACCCCAAGCCCAAGTCCTTCTCCTTCTCCGAGCCCTTCACCTTCCTCAATTCCTTCGTCTACCCAAACTTCACCTACTCCGAGCAAGTCACCCTCCCCAGATACTTCAGTAGCACCTGAAGCGCCAGAACTGATTCTGGTATCCTTTATTCTGCTCGCCGTAGTGACCCTTTTACTTGCAGTTAAATACAAAAGAGCGTAAAGGAACATATTAATAACTCTCTTACGTTAACATGATACACTTTTAAGCCTGAGCAATTTACTTTCTGCTGGGTATTTGATGTGAAAATTGTCGAAGGAATCCATCAAGTAGACGGAATTAATGGACACGTGTACCTTGTCGAAGATGGTGAGAAGTTAATTTTAATTGATACAGGTATACCTCGAAACGCTAAAAAAATAACAAAGTATATCGAAGGTTTAGGTCGCAAGCCAACAGATGTCTCAACGATAGTGTTAACTCATTTTCACATAGACCATGTTGGCAGCGCCAAGAAAATGAAGGAACTAACAAATGCAAAGATAGCAGTTCATGAATTTGATGCGGATTACGTTGCTGGAAAGAAAGCGCCGCCTAAACCCAAGAATTTAATGTTTAAGGCTCTTAGCTCATTTTTTAAGGCTGCATCGGTTGAACCTGATTTGTTGCTGAAAGACAATGACAAAGTCGGCAGGTTGATTGTTATCCATACTCCCGGGCATTCGGAAGGAAGCATTTCACTGTTAGACGCCGAAAGAAAAGTCATGTTTGTCGGTGACACGATTAGGTTTATGAACGGCAAGATTACGGGTTCGCCTCAACAGTTCACGTTAGACAAGGATAAAGCACAAGATTCAATTGGAAAAATATCAACCTTTGATTTTGACATTTTACTTAGCGGGCATGGTCAACCTTTGATGTCTAACGCATCTCAAAAAGTAAAGGATTACGTTGTTACTTTGAAGTAGTTTTGGCTTCAGCTTTCTCTTTTAAACTATTTCCCTCAGAATAACTGTATTTTTGCCTCTTAATCTTAAACTGAGGCGTTTTCGGAGTTTTTTGGCTTCAATAATTCGTGTAGCGTTTTATGGCATTTGCTGCATTCGAACATTGAGTTTCCACATGAAGGACAAAATAATTCTTGCTTAAGCATTCGCTCCAAAAGCGTTAACAATTCCGCTTTATTCTGCACCTCAAGAGGACTCTCTTGCTTTAGAACTGGTTGCTCAGCAACTTCTTTTTTTGTTTGCGTATTTCCGCTTGAGGCGATTTCGCTGTAAACTTTGGCTATGCTTGCTTTTCCTTCGCGTAGCTTTTGCTTGTCGTCTTCACTTGCTTTTTCCATTATTTTTTTTCCTCTTTCAAACGTTCGTGTTGAGACGCCCGCTTTCTTGGCTACTAACTCAGTTGCCTTGGCTTTAAACTCGGGCTCAGCGTCATCTGGCGCTAACCCTAACTGCTGGTTTCGCCCGTTTTTGCCGCCCTTTGCCTGCCGTTTCTTTGCAAGTGCTTTTTCAATTTCAAGCAACGGCACTGCTAACTCTACGAGCTGAAAATTGTTTAGGTGGCGGCGCCTAAGGTTTGCTTCAATTACGAATTTTTTTTCAAGCAGTTTATCTTCAAACTTGTGCACTTCAAAATCTGGTTCAATGTCAAGTTCGACGCATGCACGGTACCTGTGGTGTCCATCTAAAACTTCCAAGTCCTCGTTCACTATTATCGGGTAATATTGTCCTTCTGCCTGTATCGATGCTTTGAGCTCAGAGAATTCTTCCTCAGACATTTTTGGCAACAGTTTTTCGTATTCAGGGTTTAACCGTAAGCTCATGGCAGTCGCCGTGTGGGTATTTACCTTTTGTTTGTATTATTATATAAGGTGAAGGGTTGTGCCTACGAGGAGAAGACGAGTTTCTACTTTTTAGCAGATGAAACTACAGCCAAATAATAGTAGGAGAAGAGGCAACCGCATTTTGCGTTGCAGTTTAGCCACCAGAATAATCGCCAGAAGCGTTTCTATGGGGGCAGTCTTGCTTAAAGCTAAGCACCTGAGAAATGTTGGCACCACAATCCAACAACATGTCCTTCTAATTCTTACTTGAGATTGCATACATGCGGAAAAACCCGCGCAACTTGCTTGGTGAATCATCAGTTAACTAAAAATGCGATCTGTTTTCTTTTCTCGCTCTTCGTAAATAATTATAATCTGTCGCATCCGGTAAATCTTACTTTTTCTCTTATTTTATTGTTTAGGGGTGTGCAGAATTTAAGCTGCCCCCGATCATGTTCTATTATGGAAGCCTGTGAGGTTGTCAGGCTTTTCGTCAACAAAGCGATAGTTCCAGCTGAGACTAAAAGAAGAGGAAACCC
>Ga0187848_10000295_pt1 | contig 45994 bp, 39 predicted proteins | sample June2016WEW_4_40_FD_132424 | JGI IMG/M metagenome (GOLD analysis project Ga0187848, IMG submission 132424) | Peatland microbial communities from SPRUCE experiment site at the Marcell Experimental Forest, Minnesota, USA - June2016WEW_4_40 | ecosystem: Environmental > Terrestrial > Soil >... | reverse complement strand
CGCTGGGGCTGGAGCACCTCCGTATTACCCCGCGTGGGTAATACGCAGGCCAACTCGTAACCCGCTAAGGAAACAATTACTTACGCCTTTGTTCCGGCCCTTCTCAGTAAACTCCCGCTAGGTTTTGGGGCTGGAGAGAGTTTCTCCCACGGCCCAGCCGGCGGTTCCAGCTTTCCGCGCACTGATCGATCCAGCGGAACAAGTCCTTGCCGAGGAAGAAAAGCATACGCACCTCGGTGTACCGCCCGGTCAACACTTTCAACTTCAGGGTTTCCTCATCCGATCCATCGCCCGGCAGCAAACCGCTCAGCACCAAAGCGGCTTTGGAGTTCTCGAGCAGCGATTGAGGTGAAACCCGCTCATTAAATGGATGAAGAATCAGCGGAGGAAAGTCCCAGATAGCGGAGTCCTGCTGCGAGAGATCGAATGGCATGTTACTCCAATGGTCGTGCGGCTAGTTCGGCCGGTAAATCGCTTTCTATCCGGCCTACTAACTTGATTATATGCCGCCGATCGTGGAGATCATGAATTCAGAAGTACTAAGTTTACTAGGCAAAAAGCGCAATTCATCCGGACTCAGTCAGGGACTGTTGTAGCGGCGCCGTTTCGAAGCCGGCGGCGGGCGCCACGCCGCGGTCGACGCGGACATCGAGCGACAGCTTGGCGTAAGCGGAAGCTTGCCGGGAAACCTTACGTTCCAACTCCTCATACCGGCGCGCCAGCAGCGCCACCACCTCCGGGTCGAAACTGATGCCTGCGCGGAGCGAAACCTCGCGCATGGCTTCGGAAAGCGGCAGGGCTTTTCGATAGCGGCGGTCGGTCGAGAGTGCGTCGAGCGCGTCGACCGCCGAAAGGATCCGTGCGCCCAAAGGGATCTGATCGCCGCGCAGCCCGTCCGGGTAACCCCTGCCATCCCATCGTTCATGATGCGCGCGCACGATGGCTGGCACCAGGGGATCGAAGCCGACGCGTTGCAGAATCTCGGCGCCCACCAGCGGATGGGCCTTTACCTTTTCGAATTCCTCCGGGGTCAGCTTGCCCGGCTTGGAAATAATTCGTTCCGGCAGAGCGAGCTTGCCGATGTCGTGCAGCAGGGCGGCGGCGCGCAGACACTCCAACTCCTGGTCGTGGACCCCCATTTCCCGAGCCAGTTCAACGGCGTAGACACGGACGCGGCCGAGGTGGTTGCGAGTCTCCGGGTCTTTGGCGTCGAGCGCCAGTGCCAGAGCCTCAATGGTTCTTAAATGCTGGGCCTCGATTTGGTCGCGGTGGAGGCGGCGTTCCTCGCAGCCCCGGACATACATGCGATAAGAACGGCAAATTGCATAGAAAAGCGGCGGAACCAACACCAGCCTGTAGGGAGGTCCGGGCGCCACCGCCGACCAGATTGCCCACACCAGGAATGCGCCTACCAAACATACATATGCACCGGCTCGCGGTGTCCAAAATTCGTGCCGCATCCACCCTAACTGTCCCCCTTGGACACGGCAGAAATCAACTTCGCGCCTCATCGTTAGCGTACTAATGGTTTCGTCAACAGGGTACTACTAACTATCGATAAGTAACCAAGGTTAGACGTACCGGCGCGCGACTGGGGGGAGTTCCGGCAGGGACTACCAATGGCCGATAGCTAAAGCAGTGGTAGTCATATGAGGCTCCCAGCCGAAGAATGAAAATATGGAAAGATCGGCCCCGCCGCGGGTCCAGGAGTTCCTCGGCAGCGAACAAGGACAAAACCTCTCCGAGTACTGCTTGGTCACGGCGCTGATCGCCATAGTTGGGCTGATTATTATAGTGGCCGTCTCGGGCGGTTTGCACAACATCTGGCAGCATGCAGGCGCCACCACGAATGCGGCGGCCTCGAGCGGTGGGGGAACGGTGGCGGGACAGTGATGGGTGGCACAGGCTTTATACTTAGCCTGTGAACTAGTGTCTCAGTCGACGTTCAGGCCGAGGAACCGGTGGGCATTGGTGTAGCAGATGTTACGAACGATGGGGCCGACCAGCTCGTAACTATCCGGAAGCTCTCCCCGATCCATGTCTTCTCCGAACAGGTTTGACAGCACGCGCCGGAAATACTCGTGCCGCGGATAAGACATGAAAGAGCGCGAATCGGTGAGCATGCCGATGAAGTGGGAGATCAAGCCGCAATTGGAAAGAGCGTTCATCTGCCAGGTCATGGCCTCTTTCTGGTCGAGGAACCACCAGCCGGAGCCGAATTGGATTTTGCCGGCGATCGAACCGTCCTGGAAGTTGCCGATGATGGCAGCCAGGGCGTAATCGTCGGCGGGGTTCAGATTGTAGAGAACCATCTTGGGCAGGGCGTTGTCCTGATCCAGCCGGTCCAGATACTGGGCCAAGGCATCGATCTGCGGCCAGTCGCCGATGGAATCGAAGCCGGAATCCGGCCCGGCCTGATGGAAACGGCGGGTATTATTGTTGCGCCGCGCGCCGAGGTGCAGTTGCTTGGTCCAACCCTTTTCGGCGTCCCAGCGGCCGAATTCCAGCATCAGATAAGAGGCAAAGCGGGAGTGCTCGGCCGGTGAGGCGGCCTGGCCGGAGCGGGCTTTGGAAAAGATCGCGGCCGCTTCGGCTACGGATGGGAAGTCCGCCAGGGCCTGGTTCAGGCCGTGATCGGAGAGCCGGCCGCCCATATGGTGGAAAAAGTCGTGGCGCCTCTTGAGGGCGGCGACAAAGTCGCTGAATTTGCCGATGTCGGTATCGCTGGCTGCCGCCAGACGGTCTACCCAGGGATTGAACAACTCCGGCAGATGGACGTTGAGAGCCTTGTCGGGCCGGAAGCAGGGAAAGACCTTGGTCTTGAGGCCGGAGGCGGCAATGGCCTTATGATGGGCGAGATTGTCGGTTGGGTCGTCGGTGGTGCAGAGGGCGCGGACGTGGAACTTGGCGAGGATGCCGTGAGCGCTAAGCTCCGGCGTTGCAAGTTGCTCGTTGGCCGTATTCCAGATGCGCTCGGCGCTCGATTCATCCAGCAGCTCGTCCACGCCGAAATACCGTTTCAGTTCCAGATGCGTCCAGTGATACAGCGGATTGCGCACGGTAAAGGGAACGGTGCGCGCCCAGGCGAGGTACTTTTCGTACGGCGCCGCGTCGCCGGTGCAATAGCGCTCGTCAAGGCCATTGGCGCGCATGGCCCGCCATTTGTAGTGGTCGCCTTCGAGCCAGATCTCGAACAAATTGCGGAAGGAGCGGTTGCCGGCCACGTCCTCGGTCGGAAGGTGGCAATGATAGTCTAAAATGGGTTCGTTCTCGGCGAATTCGTGATACAAACGGCGTGCCGCCTTGGACTCCAGCAGGAAGTCGTCGTGGACAAAGGACATGGCCATTTACCCCGCGCGCGTGGCGTTTCTTACAATAGAAACCGCAGCATAACACGAGGCGCGCGAGCCCGATTAAGGCTGGTGATAAACTGGTTTGAGGCTGGAGGGATAGACCGGTGAAAATTTTTCTCGACACCGCAAACCTGGACGAGCTACGCAAGGGCGCGGCTTGGGGAATCGTCGATGGTGTGACGACCAATCCCACGCTCATTGCCAAGGAAGGCAAACCGCTGGAAGAACAGATCCGCGCCATCTGCGACATCGTGGATGGGGATATCAGCGCGGAAGTGGTGGCTACCGGCGCGCCAAGCATGATTCGCGAGGGCAAGTCCCTGGCGAAGATCCACAAGAACATCGTGGTCAAATGTCCGCTCACGCGGGATGGCATCGTGGCCACCAAGGCGCTCACGGGCGAGGGGATCCGGGTCAACGTGACGCTTTGTTTTTCTCCCAACCAGGCGTTGATCGCGGCCAAGGCCGGCGCCTACATTATCAGCCCGTTCGTGGGCCGGATCGACGACATAAGCTGGAATGGCATGGATCTGATCCGCCAGATTGTGCAGATCTACAAGAACTACGGCTACAAGACACAAATCCTGTCGGCTTCGTTGCGCTCGCCGACGCACGTGTCGGAATCGGCGCTGGCGGGCGCGCACATCGCCACCATGCCTTTCAAAGTTCTCGACATGCTATTTAACCACCCGCTCACCGACAAGGGCCTGGAACAGTTCCTGAAGGATTGGGCCAAAGTGTTCCAGGAAGAGCCGGTCGGAAGTTAATTCACCTATCCGATGGCGGGCGCTGAAGCTTGGTTCGAATCGGCCGCCGGGACCGTAACGTTGCTGCTGGCCGGCGTGCTGGCGGTTCTGATTGGAGTCCTGGGCTTCCGGGCCTGGAAGCGCTCGCAGATCCCGCCGGAGGAACGCGAGCGGCGGCGCCGTGCGCTATTGGCGGCCGAGGGCAAAATGTGCGATGCCGCCTTGGTGGACTTGCGGGAAGACTTGGTGCTCTACTGCTACTCGGTTCGCGGCGTGGAATACACCGCCTCCCAAGACCTGTCGCAACTAAGCGCATACCTGCCCTCCGAAAAGCCGATTACAGCCGCGGTTGCGGTTCGTTACGACCCGGCCAACCCGGCGAACTCGATCGTGATTTCCGAGCAATGGAGCGGGCTGCGGTAGGTCACGAGACCACCCGCACTCGAGCGGACGCATAGCGCGGAATCGTGAGATCGATGGTCACGATCTCGAGGTCCTCTACCGCCGCCTGGGCGATCAGTGCCCGGTCGAATGGGTCCTGGTGGATGCCGGGCAAGCTATGAAGCTCGGCGACATGATCGGGCCGGAGCATGAGTGGTACGGCGGCCAGTTCCCCCAGCGCATCGCGCCACCAGAGACGCGGGTCGCCAACCTGCAGCTTTCCCTTCATGGATTTGAGCATCACTTCCCAATACGACACCACACTCAGGATGTTGGGACCGGCGATGATCGCCGCTCGCGCGGCCGGCGAAAGCCGGTTGGGCTCGGCGAGAGCTACCAGGGCAATATTCGTATCGAGAAGGTAGCCGCTCACAGATCGCCCGACAAAAAGCGGTCGAGGTCGACGGGATCATCCCACCCGGGCAGCAATTTGATTCGATCCTTCATGCCGCCTAGCCGGACATGGCGACGCTCGGGCGGCGCCGGGGCGAGCTGGGCAACCGGCTTGCCGTGCCGAGTGATTACCACTTGTTCGCCGCCTTCGACGGCACGGATTAGCTCCGGCAGGCGGTTCTTGGCGTCAGCAATGCTTACGTCCACAAGTCGATTATAGCCATTTTTATGGCTATTTTCAAGTAGAGCGATCTACACCTTGTTCGACACGAGCACTTCCACGGCCTTCTTCACCACCGGATCGTCTTCCAGCTTCTTCTGCTGCGGCTGCTGCTCCTGCGCGGTGGGAATCGGTTCGCCATTTTCGTCGAACTCGATCTGCGGCTCCGGTTCAGCAACCGTGGTGCTGGGCGTTACGCCGGTATCCTGAATCGCCTTGCCGTCGGGCGAGTAGTATTTGGCCACGGAGAGAAGGATGGCGCCGCCGTCGTCCATGTCGAGCGCCTTGCGCTGCGCGGCATCGCCATAGGTACGCTCGCCCACTACTTGAGCCCGCTGGTTTCCCAGCAGCGCGGCGGCGGCGATTTCGGCGCCGTCGGCCGTGCCATGATTGGTCAGTACCGCGAGGGGCAGGGTGGTGATCGCCTTGGAGGGATCGGCATCGAAATTCTGCTGCGCCACGCGCTGTCCCTTCAGATAGGTGATGCGCCCTTTACCGAGGAACAGATTCGCCATAGCGATACCGGAGTCGGGAGAGCCCGTGGCGCAGTTGCGCAAATCCAGAATCAGCCGCTGCTCGCCGTCTTTCTGCATTTTTTGGATGGCCGCGGCCACTTCTTTGACCCGTTCCGGGGACAAAGTGCCGACGCCGATGTATCCGGTCTGGTTATCGAGCGGACGGATGACTAACGGCAGAGTAGCAACGTTGGAGCGCGTCAAGGTAATCGTCTGCGGCTCGGGATGACGCACCTGCACTACGCTCACTTCGACCGTAGTACCGGGGTTGCCCGCCAGCAGCATGTTGGCGTAGGCCAACGGCATATCGCGGGTGGAGATTCCCTTTATCGATTCGATCATGTCGCGGGTGCCGAATCCCGCCTTGGCCGCCGGAGAATCCGGAACCGCCGCCACTACTTCCATATAACCGGGTTTTTTCGACAGTACCAGCCCGACGTCGCCCGGCTTGGTCTGCCTGGTATCCAGGTAGACCTTATATTCCTTGTACTGGTCCGCGTTGAGATAGCTGGCGAAAGGATCGATCGCTTCGAGCATGCCGTTGAGCGCGCCCAGCGTGACCGATTTCATATCGGGCTCTTCCACGTACTGGCTCTTGATATAGCCAACTACGTCGCTGAAAACACCGATTTGCTTCAGCGGATCGTTCTGGTCGGCGCCTTTGCCAACCACGCTCCCAATCAGAAGCATGAGGGAAAGACACGTGGATGCGCTGACCACGGAATACTTGAAACGGCTGCTCATATGGTAGGAAATCTCCTGCGGGCCTACGGCCATTATACTGCGTCTAAACATTGGACGCGCCGGTACTCGATTTGGTGACAAACAGCTCCCATCTCTCAGCTCTCAGCGGTCGGCTCTCAGCCTGTGCCCTGCGGTGGGGCAAAGCTGATTCCTGACGGCTGATCGCTGATCGCTGATCGCTTCCTACCAACCCATCCGCTGGCGCAGGCCGGTGATGTGTGTCGTATGGTGCATTCCATGCCAGGCATACAGCGCCAGATTGGCGTCCAGGCTCATGGGATCGGCATATTCCGGATGCCGGAAGGTGCGGGCAAAATCTTCCGGATTCAAGCTTCTAAGCAGCGCTACCCAGCGGGCGTGCAGATTTTCAAGCAGCGCGAGCGATGGTTCGACAAACAGCGTCCGGGCGTCGGCGAGCTCCGCCCATTTGGCCTGTTCGTATGGCTTGATGAGCGGGGCGTCTTCAGTGAGCGCCAGCCGGCAGCGGATATAGCTGTTCATGTGGCTATCGGCCATGTGGTGGACGACCTGGCGAACGGTCCAGCCGCCCAGGCGATATGGGGTATCGAGTTGGTCGTCGGAAAGCCCGGTAACTGCTCCGCGCAGCAGGGAAGGCGTCGCGGCGAGCACATCCAGAAGCTCGGCTCGTTCTTCCGGCGAAACCGACATCGGCCGGACGAACTTGCCGATCGGGTACCTAGGGTCTTTGCTCAAGCTCCAGCCCACGCTCATCCCCATAATGATACCAGCCACGCCCGGCGAAAATCGCAGGCCAGAGCCACCTGGAGTAGGCGTTTCCCCCTGCGAATTGGCTGGACCCGCAGGGGTGTTTAGCCGATCTGGGGATTTCGCAATTTAGGCACCCCAACCGCTCCCTAATGGTCGCGGCTCGGTTACGGATGCCGCGTGTTTGCAATCACTTACCGAGCCGCGACCGTAAGGGAGCGGTTGGCGGGAACGGATTTCCCCAGATCGGTTAAGCACCCGACACGCAGCCCACGGTCTCGAAGGCGCCCGTTTGCGCTAAGCTGTAGATCAATGAGGATTCTGGTCGTCGAGGATGAAAAGCGCATCGCCGACTTTCTATGCCGTGGGTTGCAGGGAGCCGGCTATGCGGTGGACGCCGCCGGAACTGGCGCCGCCGCTCTCGAAAATATCCACGCCACGGATTACGACCTGGTAATTCTCGACCTCATGCTGCCCGACATGGACGGCCTGGATGTGCTCGAAAAGATCCGCAGCCGCCGGGTCGGCCCGCCGGTGCTGATCCTGAGTGCCAAGGGCGCGCTGGACGATCGCGTGAAGGGGCTCGAGCAGGGCGCCGACGATTACCTCACCAAGCCTTTCGCTTTTGTGGAGTTGCTGGCTCGCGTGAGGGCCCTGTTGCGCCGCGGACAACCGGCGCCGGAACGCCTGCAGGTGGGCGACCTGGCGCTCGATTGCATCCGCCGCAAGGTGGCGCGCGGCGCGGAGACGATCGAGTTGGCTCCCAAGGAATTTGGCATTTTGGAATACATGATGCGCAATCGCGGCCGGCCGCTCAGCCGTACCATGATTGTCGAGCACGTCTGGGACATGGATTACGACGGTTTGACCAATATCGTCGACGTTTACATCCGCCATCTGCGCAGCAAGATCGACGACCGCTTCGCGCAGAAGCTCATCCAGACCGTGCGCGGAATCGGCTACATGATCGAAGCTCCCGATAAGCCGGCCGAGCGCCCGGCCGACGCGGTGACGCAGGCGTGAGATGGCGAAGAAGCGCGATCTGCGCCGTTTGGCCCGCGGGCTTCGCTTCCGCCTGACCGCCGTCTACTCGCTATTCTTCGCTCTGCTGTTGATCGCCGTGGCGGGTTACTTTCGCGCCCGCCTGGAAACCACCCTTTCCGACAGCGTGAAGGACGGTCTGAACGACGAATGGGCCGCCGTGAAAGGTGGGTTCCTGCGAATCTGGGTGGACCCGCTGAAGGGCACATACGCCGATTGGTATTACGACAAGGACGACCCGGACGAAACCACCGCCGTACTCGATATCAAGAAGGTCTATCTCATCGCCGACCGGTATGGCCACGTGATTCCGGATATCATGGCCCAAGGTCCATCGGTCTCGACCGAGTATCAGGACATCGGCATACAGAAGCCCGACGAGATTCACCGGCGCGTGGAAAGAATGCTGGCTTTCGTCAAGGCCCACCCCAACACGCCGATCACGCCCACCTGGGAGGTGCGCCGGGACTCGGACCACAAACCTTTTCTGATCCGCTCCGCCATGGTCTGGGACCAGCAGCATAAGGAGCCTTTCTACGTGGCGCTGGGCGATTCCTTCCAGGAAAGCGACCGGACGCTGCGCGAAACCACCTGGAAGCTGGCGGCGGCCATTCCCGTGGCCATCATTTTAGGCTCGCTGCTGGGATGGGTAATGGCCGGGCGGGCGATATCGCCAGTCCACGACGTGGCTCGAGCCGCGCAACGCATCTCCAGCTCCAATCTCAGCCTGCGCATCCCTTCCCGCAATTCCGGCGACGAGCTCGATTACCTCATCCTCACCTTCAACCGCATGATCGAGCGCCTGGAAGCCTCCTTCCGCCAGATGAGGCAGTTCTCCACCGACGTTTCCCACGAACTGCGTACTCCCATCACTGCGATTCGCGGGCAGATCGAAGTGGCCCTGTTTACGGCCAAGACCACCGACCAGTACCGCGAGGCCATGTTCAATGCCATGCAGGATATCGACCGGCTTTCGCAAATCGTGCGCGCCCTGCTGCTGCTCTCGCAGGCCGAGTCCGGACAATTGGTGCTGCAGCGGGCGCCGTTGAATCTTTCGAGCGTGGTGGAAGATCTGACCGAGCAGTTCCAGATTCCGGCCGAAGCCGCGGGCATCACCCTGACCGCCGAACTGCCGGAGCCTTGCATGCTGGAGGGCGACCGCGTTCAGATCGAGCGCATGATTACCAACCTGCTCTCGAATGCCATCAAGTTCACGCCCGAAGGCGGCCGGGTGCGGGTTGCGGTGCGGCCGGTGGAAGGAGCCGTGGAGTTGGTCGTTGAGGACACCGGCCGGGGCATTGCGCCGGAGCACGTACCCCACATTTTCGACCGCTTCTACCGCGTTCCGGGTACTGGCACGGCGCCGGCGCCCGATCAGGGCCTGGGGCTGGGGCTGAGCTTCGTGGCCTGGATCGCGAAAGCCCACCACGGTTTCGTGGATGTGGAAAGCGCTCCGGGAAAGGGTACCCGCTTCCGCATCCGCCTGCCGGACGGGGGCGCGGCGTCCCATCCGCTCGACCTTGCCAAGGCGCCCGCCGGCCTGGCTTGAATCTGATAAGATCGGCAATCCATGTTGATACTGGCTGCTATTCTCGGCATCCTGGTGTACGGCATCGTCGCCGCCACCTGGGGAACGCTGAATTCCACCTTGGGATTCAACCACGCGCAGAACGGCTCGATCGCTCTGGCGCAAGCTTTGGGGCTGGTCGTAGCCTCTATCTCGGTCGGGCCCTTGATCGACCTGAAAGGCAAGAAGGTGGCCCTGGTGGGAGGATTGGCGCTGATCGCCGGTTCGCTCTTCTGGCTGCCCACCGCCGGCGGCGATTACACCACGACTCTGATTTGCCTGGCCGTGCTCGGTTTGGGCGGGGGCATCGTGGTCACCGGCGCCAACGCGCTGGTTTCCGATGTGACCGAATCGCGCCGCGGCACCGCTCTCAACCTGCTCAACCTGTTCTTTGGCCTGGGCGGCCTGCTGACGCCGTTCGTCACCGCCAACCTGCTCAACGGCGATGCGATTCGCATGTGCTACCTGGCCGCTGCTCTAGCCGCTGTGGTTTTGGTGGTGAACATCCTTACCCCGATGCCCCGCCCCACCGGCGAGCGCGGTTTCAAGGTTTCCGAGCTTGGCGCGGTATTCGGACGTCCGGCGCTTTACCTGCTGTCGCTGGTTCTGTTCCTCTACGTGGCCTGCGAGGTGGGCGTGTGGAACTGGCTCGCGCGATACCTGATCGACGAGCGGGGATTGGATAAGGCTGCGGCGCTCAACATTCTGTCGTTGGGCTTCGCTTTGGGTCTGCTGGTGGGCCGGGTGGTGGTGGCGCGCATTCTGGTAAATGTGTCCTCGCTTACCGTGACCTTGATCGCCTCCTGCGCCATGGCCGCAACCACCTACGGAATGCTGCAGGCGGCCACCGCCCGCGGAGCGTGGATCGCGGTCTTCTGCGCCGGCCTCGCCATGGCGCCCATGTTTCCCACCACGCTGGCCATGGTGGGCGATGCGTTCCCGCGGATGAGCGCCACAGCCATGGGCGTGGTCATCACCTCTGGCTGGATCGGCCTCGCCGTCAGCTCTCCCATCATCGGCAACGTGGCGCGCGCATCCGGATTGCGCACGGCCCTGCTTTTGCTGCCGATTTTCTCGGTGGCGATGGTGCTGGTGAACGTCATGCTGCGGCCGCTATTGAGGCGGAAATAATGACCATCAGCGATCCAGCCCACAGCAGCCAGGACCTTGCCGGATACTTTACGCCCGAAGAATGGGCAGAAGCCGTCCACGATGGCGTCACCCTGGATGAAGTTAGGCGAGCCCTGTCGACAATATCCGGCTCGCTATCCGAGACCGTGATCGCTCTGCGCCAAGAGGGCTGACTTGCCAAGCCACTCGTTATGATGCACCCTCGTATCAAGGTAGGAAGCTTAATTAGTACTCAGTTTTCGGAAATTCAGCGGCGTATTCCCGAGCGGTTGCTGAATATGTCGCCGTACTCCTGATGTCACACCGGCGTTTTCGTGCGGTGAAGAAAAATGAGCTGACCCAACTGACGGCGAATCGGGGGGAAACCAGGTGGGACAGACGATCGTTTTTTGTCGTCTGTCGAGGGGCTGGCCTGGCGAGGGCCTGACAGACCGCGAAAAACGACGGTCTGTCCCACTTCTGACCGCTTGGCCACGGGTGGACCAGGCCCGAAACCCGGCTCAATCCAAATTCCACGACATGAGGAGTTCGGAAGGTTCGCATCATAGTGTGACCGGAACCGGCGACTCTGGGGGCAGGTGCCACGCCGCCGATTGCCAATCGGTGTTTCGCGGGCCGCCGAGAAGCTGCCGAAAGCGGGTTACCAACCCGCTGCAGGTTGCCAACCTGCGCCACAGAATATGTGCTGCCCGCCGTCAGCGCGGACACTTCCCGAAGTGACCGATCCAGCGCCGTAAATAGCGGGCCAGCTCATACGCAGGTGCCCGGCTCTTTCCCTTCCGGAAGATTGATACAGTAGCGGTGCTCGATATGAACCGTACATTGATTGTGCTCCTTGCCGCGGTTTGGGCTTGGCTCGCGGCGGTATCGGCGGATGAAACTGCTGGCTGGCAGATCGGGCCTTTGGCGCGGCCGGTGACGGAAGCGGTGATCGCGCCGGACCGCGATTCGCTGTTCCAGGACCCGATCAGCGGCAGACCGGTCCGCTGGGAAGCGCTGCACACATTCAATCCGGCGGCGATCGTGCGCCACCGCAAAATCTACGTGCTCTACCGCGCCGAGGACGACACCGGGGAAATGCGCATCGGCTTGCACACGTCGCGGCTGGGGCTTGCCCAAAGCGAAGATGGCATCCATTTCCGGCGGCGGCCGGAGCCGGTGCTGTACCCCGACAACGATTCCGAAAAGGAGCGCGAATGGCCGGGCGGCTGCGAAGATCCGCGCATTGTGGAAAGCCAGGATGGAACCTACGTATTGACGTACACGCAGTGGAATCGTCGCCGGACCGACGCCGCCATCGCCTCCTCGAAGGACCTGGTTCACTGGATCAAGCACGGCCCGGCGCTGGGCACGGAAGGCAAATACGCCGCTCTCTCGTACAAATCGGCCGGGATTGTGACGCGCGTGGACCGCGGCCGTGTGATCGCCGCCAGGATCGGCGGGAAATATTGGATGTACTGGGGGGAGGGCGTGGTCCGCCTGGCGACTTCGACCGACCTGGTCCACTGGAACGTTGTGGAAGACGCCCGAGGGGAAGCCGTGGCGGTGCTCGCGAAACGTGCGGGCCGCTTCGACAGTTCGTTCCCCGAAACCGGACCGCCGCCGCTCGTAACCCGCAAAGGGATCGTCGTTCTTTACAACGGCAAGAATGCAGCGGAAGGCGGCGACCCGGCGCTTGGCGTCGGCGCTTACGCAGCGGGAGAGGCGCTTTTCGCCGCCGAAGATCCATCGAAGCTCCTGGCGCGAACCGATCGCCCGGTGTTCCAGCCGGAGCTGCCGTTCGAAAAAACAGGCCAGTATGCGGCCGGCACTACCTTCGCGGAGGGCCTGGTCTGGTTCGGCAACAAGTGGTTTCTATATTACGGCTGCGCGGACTCGATGGTGGGTGTTGCCGTAGCGGATGGCGGGCGCTAGCAATTTGGTGCCTACGGCGCCACCTCGCGCCTGTCAGTTCTTTCGCCGGCGGTAGGAGCGCGCCAGTTCCACGTAGACGCCCAGGTCGCGGTCGAGGTCGCTCTGGGTGCCGTCGAAATAAAAGTTGCGGATGGGAATGCCGCCGTGGTCGCGGCTGACGCGCGGGTAGATGGCTTCGCTGACGATGCCGTTCATGCAGGTAAAGGGGCTGATGTCGACGATTCCGTCCAGGCCTTTTTGGGCCAGGTAAACGGCCTTGCCCACGCTCAACACCATTTCGCCCAATGCGCCATCGGGCGGCAGGTAGGGACGGGCGCAATCGAGGATGGTTTCGACGCCGGGCTCTTCGCTACCGGCGAACTCGTCGCGGAAAACGCCTAGCAACGCCTGCTCATCGCGGTGCTGCACGTGGTCGCGCACCCAGGCCCCCAGCGCGGCCAGCGAATGGCTGTGTCCTGCCAGACGGCGTTTGCGGCGGCCCTCCACGCTGGTGTACCAGACCCATTCGGTGATATCGGAGAGCCACACTTCGGCGCCGAAGGCCTCGATGCGGCGCACCAGATCTTCGTTGGAGTAAGTATTCAGGCGGCAGAAGATCTCGCCAACCACGCCGATGCGGAGGGTAGCCGGATCGCGGCTGATGCGTAGCGCGCGGAAGCGTTCGCGCGAGCGCTCCAGGGCGCCTCGCAGCGCTTTCAGTTGCGCGCGCGGCTCTACCGGCGAGTTTTCGGCGGTAGCGCAGAGATCGTCGAGCGAGCGTTCATGGACGGCGTCCGCTGCGCCCTGTTCGCGCTCATGCGGGCGGACTCGCAGCAGCGCTTTGTGCAGAATGTCGGCGCAAACCAGCATGCGCCAGGAGGTGCGGACAAACGGCCGCGCCAGGCTGCCGAGGTCGCCGTAGGAATTCTTGCTGGTGGGCGACAGCACGGTTACTTCGCTGTAGCCGTTGGCGTCCAGAATGCGGCGCAGGTGGGTGGCGTACTGTCCGAAGCGGCAAGGGCCGTCGGCGGTGGGCATGAAAAACGCGATTTTGGCGGGGTCGGTCTCGGGCGATTCCAGCACTTTCAGGAAATCGCCCACGGTGATCTTGGCCGGGTAGCATTCGTCGCCGGAAGTGTGGCGGGCGCCTAGCTCGCGAGTGCGGTCGTCGGAGGGAGGGGTGATGCGCGCGTCCACTCCGAGGGCGCGAAATCCGGCCGCAAAAGCCCGGCCGCTGCCATAGGCCATCGGGGGTATATAGACGCACTTGTGCTCGAAGGGATGGGCGGCCGGCCTAGCTGCGCCAGCCTGGACCAATTGGCAATCGGTCCGCAGGTTACCAACCTGCACAGGGGTGACTAGTTCGCGCTGGCGGCCATCGCTTTTGGCTCCGGCTCGCTCGGTGACGGGTTGTAGCATCGCAAAATTCCCTTGCTGTCCAGGTACGCTTCGCAGCGCGTCATATAGCCGGCATCGTTGCCGTGGCCGTCGAACTGCAGCACCAGCAGCGGGGCTCCGGCGGCCTGGCGGGCGAAGTGCTTGATGTAGGAATCGGGCCCGCACTTGAAATTGGTCACGTAGATCACGTGCAGGTTGGGCCGCGAGGCAGCCAGCCGCGCCGCCTCCAGAATCTTGCGTCCCGAGGCCCAATACATATTGGGGTGCAGGTCCGAAACCGATTCCCGGCCGGTCACCAAAAAATCCAGCGGGATCACGTTGGCGCCGTAATTCTGGCGCAGCTTCCGGGGCACGTCGCAGTTGATGTTCCGGTCGTAGAGGTTGTAGCTGCGGCCGAGCAGAATGATTCCCGGCTCACCGGTGCGATCGAGCTCGTCCAGGGCGCGGCGGCCGGCATCGAGAAGCCGGGTATCGAACTCGCGTTGGGCGCGGTAGGCGGCATCCACGGCCGCGTCGCTCGAGCGCCGCCGCGCCCCGAGCTTCTGCGCTAAAGGAGCGAGGGCGTCTTTCACCGCTTGGGCGCCCATCTGAAAATGCACGGTGGGCGCCAGGATGCGGTCGGCATGCTCTTCCAGGCGCGGAGCGGCGCGCAAAACGTACGGGAGCGTCTGGTTCCAAGGGCAGAGATGCGACGGGCAGCCGGCTTGCTCGTCGGATTCGGCATCGAGCACATTGGGGACCAGCAGGTAGTCCACTCCCAGTTGGAACATCGACAGCGCGTGCCCGTGAGCGATCTGAATGGGAAAGCACGGCTGCGCGCTGGCCATCTCCACGCCGTCGGCGGCGATGCGCGGATCGGTCTGCCGCGAAAGTACCGTCTCCACATCCAATCCCTTCAAATAGGTGTGCCAGAAAGGGAACCGGTCGTAGGTCGCCATGGTCCGCATCAGGCCGACGTGCAAGCGGCCCTGGCGGAGGGTTTTGGGAGGGACGAGTGGGCCGCCGTAGATCTTCTCCAGCAGGCGCTCGCGCAGGGCGAACAGGTCCTCAATCACGGCCTTTCGGCCGGTGACCGAAGCTTTGCGGTAACGGTCCGAGCACTTATCGCCCCAAAAGCTTTTGTGGCCCTCGATGGTGAATTCCTTGATGTCGCATTCATTGCTGCAGGCTTTGCAGGAGAACTCGCGGGTAGCCCGATCCAGTTTCGAAAGGTCGTAGCCGCGGAAGCGGGACTCGCCGCCGGTGGCTTTGTGCCATTCGCGGGCAATCAGAGCCATGCCGATGGCGCCGATGACGCCATTGTGGGGCGGCACGGTGATCGGGCGGCCCAGCACCTGCGCGAAAGCCGCCGCCACCGCATCGTTGTACGCCGTGCCGCCCTGGAAATAGATTACCTTGCCGATTTTGCGGCCGCGCACCACCCGGTTCAGATAATTGAGCGCAATCGAGTACGACAGGCCGGCTAACAAGTTGGGAACGGTCTCGCCCTGGTGCAGCCAGCCGGTGAGATCGCGCTCCATGAAAACCGTGCAGCGTTCTCCCAGACGGGTGGGCGCGTCCGCGGAAAGGGCCAGGCGGGCGAACTCGCCTTTGATATTCACGCCCAGCTTGTCGGCCTGCTCCTCGAGGAACGATCCAGTGCCGGCGGCGCAGGCTTCGTTCATGGCGAAGTCCACCACCACGCCGTTTTCGATCGAGATGAATTTGGAATCCTGGCCGCCGATTTCGAAAATCGTATCCACCGGCTCGCCGCCCAGGCTGCGGCTGATGTTCAAAGCGCCGGTTTTGTGGGCCGTTATTTCGTCGTTCACCACGTCGGCGCCCACGAATTCGGCCACCAGCTCGCGCCCCGAGCCGGTCGCGCCGACGCCGAGCACCACCAGCCGGTCGCCCCACTGGCTCTCCACTTCGAGTAGGCCCTGCTGGACGGCTTCGATAGGACGCCCGGCGGTGCGCAGGTAAATCTCATGCACCAGGCGGCCCTCCTCGTCAAGCACCACGACGTTGGTCGACACCGAGCCGATATCCACGCCCAAATAAGCCGGAATCGGCGTGTGGCCGGGCGGAGGGGTGTAGGGCTCGACGCGGTCTCGCAGCAGCGTCACCGAATCCATCGAGAGCGGGCGGCTGTCGAAGCTTCCGCCGGGCGCCTCATGCTGGCGGAGACGGTGAATATCGCCGAACGAACGTTTCCGCGGGTCCTCGCTTTCGAGAATGGCCGTGCCTATGGCGCCGCACCAGGCGTACAGGTCCGGCACGATCAACTGGCCCTCCGGGAATTCGAAAACCCGGCGCAGGGCATCGCTGACGCCCGAACATTGCGACACCGCGCCGATGAACGCCACCGGCGGCGTCACGGTGCGGCCTTTCACAATGCTGGCTTTGAAGTTGCGCGGCACGGCTTCGCACAGGCCGCGCAGGATCTCGGCCGGGGTGTAGCCCTTCTGCTGGGCGTGGATCATGTCGCTTTTGGCGAACACCGAGCAGCGGCCGGCGATGCGTGCCGAGCGGCCGGCCTCCTCCACCACGGCGCCCACCTCTTCCACCGAGTAGCCCATGCGCAAGGCCTGCTGATCGAGGAATGAGCCGGTTCCGGCGGCGCACTCGCCGCTGCGGTCGTAATCGATAATCCCGGAACAGCCGTCTTCCCGGTTGCGGTCGAGCAGAATGTACTTGGAGCTCTCGCCGCCGATTTCAAACACCGTGCGCACTTCCGGGTGGAACGCGCCCATCATGCGTGCAATGGCCTTGAATTCGTTTTCGAAGTAGAGCCCCAGAATGCGGGCGATGGCGCGGCTGCCGGAGCCCGTGACGCGCAATCCCTCAATTTCCGATTCCGGTACGATTTCGTACAATTCCCGTAACAGATCGTAGACCGACTGCATCGGGCTGCCGGCCACCCGCCGGTACGGAGAAATCGCCAGCGGCCGGGCGCCCCATTGAAGCAACCGAAAAGCGGGTTGGCGGACGCAAAGGGATTCGAGCAGACGAAGGTCTTCCGGCCGGCCCAAGGCCGCCAGCTTCACGCTGACGGCGCCCACGTCCAAACCGATATTGAGGCTCATATTTGCTTGCGCTGTCTGGAGCGATGATAACGGACAGCCCGCCAGGTTGCCACAAATTCGCATCCGAACGGCGACATTTCGCTACCGAACGGCTACATTCAGACCTTAATATCGTTAGTTCAGCCGTTAAAATCGTCCGCTCGATTGGCAAGCCATGGATTTTGCGGCCAGCGGCATTACACTGCTAAATCGAACCATGAGCACTGCTACGTTTGCCCCGGCCCCGCCGGAACAGTTCACCATCGTGCAGCCGAAGACCACCCATACCGGCGCACCGATTGTCCCCCTGCCCAAGGGGCTCCCCAAGACCACGCAGTCGCTTTGCCCGGAGTGCTCGGCGCTGATCGAAGCCGAGATCCGCGAGGACGACGGCCGGGTGGTGATGGAGAAATACTGCCCGGAGCACGGGCCCTTCCGCGACGTACTATCCTCGGATGTCCGCCTGTATCTCAAGATGGAGGAGTGGACTTTCGGCGATGGCCGCGGCGTGACCAACCCTACCGTGGTGGACGCCAAGCGTTGCCCGCAGGACTGCGGCCTGTGCTCCATGCATACCAGCCATAGTGGCCTGGCTAACCTGGACCTCACCAACCGCTGCAATTTGACCTGCCCGGTTTGTTTCGCCAATGCCAACGTTGCCGGATATGTCTACGAGCCGCCGCTCGAACAGGTGCGGATGATGCTGCAGACCCTGCGCAACGAGAAACCGGTGGCCGGCCGCATTGTGCAATTTTCGGGCGGCGAGCCGACGGTTTATCCGCAGTTCTTCGAGGCCCTGAGCGCGGCCAAGGAACTGGGCTTTTCCCATATTCAGGTGGCGACCAATGGAATTCGCTTCGCCGAGCCGGAATTCGCCCAGCAGGCCAAGGAAGCCGGTCTGCACACGCTCTACCTGCAGTTCGACGGCGTCACCGACGACATTTATCTGCGCACCCGCGGCCGCCGTCTGGCCGAGTTGAAGTTCCGCGCCATCGAAAACGTGCGCCAAGCCGGGATGAAGATCTGTTTCGTGCCGACCATCGTCAAAGGCGTGAACGACCACCAGATTGGCGACATTCTGCGCGTGGCGCTCGACAACATCGACGTAGTGAGCGCCATCAGCTATCAACCGGTGGCTTTCACCGGCCGCATCGCGCGCGCCGAGCTGGAATCGAAGCGCTTCACGCTGGCCGATTTTGCCCACGCCGTGCACCGCCAGACCGGGATCTGCGATCCGTACGAGGATTGGTTCCCGCTGGCCTGCGTGACGCCTTTCTCGAAGCTCCTGAGCGCCCTGCGCGGCGAGCTGACCACGCATCTTTCCTGCCATCCGCAGTGCTCGCTCGGCACCTATCTGTTCGTTTCGCGCTCCGGCGAGGCCGTTCCGGTCACGCAGTTTGCGAACGTGGGCGCCATGCTGTGCGAGATGGATGCTCTATCGCGAAAGGTCGAATCCCAGCGCATCAAGATGTTCTCGAAGATCAGCGCCTGGAATTTGATGCGCAAGCATTTTCACGAAGACCGCGCGCCGGAGGGCCTGACCTTCAACAAGTTCCTCCAGACTTTGCAGGGTCTGACCGACAAGCGTTACGGCCGCGGCGACAGCGAGCAGGAAGGCTTTACCTTCAAGACGCTGATGGTGGCCGGCATGCACTTCATGGACCACTACAATTACGACGTGGAGCGGGTGAAACGCTGCGTGATCCACTACGCCGCGCCCGACGGTAAGATCTACCCCTTCTGCGCCTATAACGGCGGCCCGACTTTCCGCGAGCGGATCGAACAAAAATACTCGGTGGCACTGCCGGAAGAGCAGCTCGTGTAGCGGCCGGTGGCAGACCTCGCAGCAGCAAACTATCGATGCGCCGTCGTGGAGCAGGCGTTTTCGCCTGCAACCGCGTGCCGCCCCGAGTTCTGCCAAGGGCTGCTGATCCAACGGGGGCCGGACGGCTGTCATCGCTTTGTAACAAATTGATTCCAAAGCCCTTCAGGATTTTCCTAACGCGGCGGCCCGCGCTTTGCGGGATAATTAAAGTGATATGGCAGCTCCAACCCCAAGGCAGCACATCGAAGTCAAGGTCCTCAGCGAATCCGTGTTCCCTTGCGACCGGAAGGAGTGCAGCAGTCGCGCGCACTTTCTGTTCCGATCGGGCCGTGGGCCGATTACCGCATACTGCGATACTCACGCCGAACGGGAAGCGGTTCGGATCGGCGTAGCTCTTCCCGAAGATGTTATGGAAACCCTGGTGCGCGGCGACGCGCGCTAGGTACTGACACTGGAGTCCAGTTCCGTCATCCTCGGGCTACCGCGAGTGCCGCGAGGCCGAGCCGCGACCGCTGGGAAAAATTCAAATCCGAGATGAACACCGATAACCTATTTGATTTCTTCATCTGTGTTTATCTGTGTTCATCTGTGGCTATATTTTTTCACGGTTTCTGAGGGAGCGGTTGCCCGATCCGGTTTCACCCGCCAGTTCAGCTTGCCACCCCACACCTGCTACACTCAGTTTTTTCCATGGCGGACATTCCGGAGTCGGCGCGAGCGTTCATGTCGGGGCTCATCGAGCGGGCCCGCAAGCTGAAAAAAACCATAGCCTTCCCCGAAGGCAGCGACCCGCGGGTCTTGGAAGCGGCCGCCCGCCTGGCGCGCGAAGGCTTGGTCAAGCCCATATTGATCGGCCCCAAACCGGCCGGCGCCCCCGACGGCATTCGCTTTGTCGATCCGGCCACGTCGCCGGAAGCTTCCAAATACGCCGCCATCTACTATGAGCGCCGCCGCGCCAAGGGCATCACCGCCACCGAAGCCGCCGAAGTGGCGCGCAAGCCGCTCTATTTCGCGTCGCTGATGGTAGCCGCCGGCGATGCGGCCGGCAGCGTGGGCGGCGCCGTGAACAGCACCGCGGAGACGGTGCGCGCCGCCCTGCACGCGGTGGGGCCGCACCCGCGCGCGCGCCTCGTTTCGAGCGTGTTCATCATGGCGCTGCGCAGCCGTTCCATGGGTCACAACGGTCTGATGGCGTTTGCCGATTGCGCCGTGGTGGTGGATCCAACCGCCGTGGAACTGGCCGATATCGCCATCGCTACCGCCGAAAGCACCCGCGTTCTGATCGATGCCGAACCCTCCGTGGCGCTGCTCAGCTTTTCCACCAAGGGCAGCGGCAAGCATCCCGCGGTAGACAAGGTGGTGGAGGCTCTTCGGGTAGTGAAGGCACGCGCGCCGGACCTCAAGGTGGATGGCGAGCTCCAGGCCGATGCCGCGGTGTGCCCCCTGGTGGCCAAATCGAAAGCGCCCGGCTCCCCGGTGGCCGGCCACGCCAATACCCTCATCTTCCCCGACCTCGCCAGCGCCAACATCGGTTACAAGCTGGTCGAGCGGTTGGGCGGAGCCATGGCCATCGGCCCCTTTATGCAAGGCCTGGCCAAGCCCGCCAACGACCTTTCCCGCGGCTGCTCCGCCGAAGATATTTATAACGTGGCCATCGTTACGTCCTTGCAGTCGGAGACGCCGTAGCACCCATGCTCCCGTTCCGGCTGGTCTATCACGAAGGATACGACCTGAACCTGGGCGGGCACGTCTTCCCCTCCCGCAAATACCGCTGGCTGCGAGACCGCATGCTTCAAACCGGTTTCGCCGGGGAAGACGACTTCGTCGCGCCCAACCCCATTCCGGAAGCCGACCTAATGTTGGCCCACGATGCCGCCTGGGTCCGCAAGCTGCGCGACGGCGCCTTGAGCTACAGTGAGATTTTGCGTTTGGAAATTCCGTATTCGCGCCGCATGGTGGATGGCTTTTTCCTGGCCGCCGCCGGCACCACTTTGGCCGCGCGCCTCGCGCTCGACCAAAGCGTGTGTTACCACCTCGGGGGCGGTTTCCACCACGCCTTCGCCGGCCGTGGCGAAGGTTTCTGCGCCATCAACGACATGGCCGTAGCCATCCGCGTGCTGGAGCGCGATGCCCTGATCCGCCGCGCCATGGTAGTGGATTGCGATGTCCATCACGGCAACGGCACCGCTTCCATCTTTGCCCGCGACCCATCCGTCTTCACCCTCTCCATTCACCAATTGGACAACTACCCGGCCGAAAAGCCCCCCTCCGACGTGGATATCGATCTGGACACCGGTACCGGCGACTGGGAGTACCTCGAGCGCCTGCGCGCCGGCCTGACCGATGCGCTAGCTCGCTTTTCGCCCGACCTGATGATCTACGTAGCCGGCGCCGACCCGTATCGGGATGATCAGCTCGGCGGCCTCGACCTGACGTTTCAGGGGCTCGAAGCGCGCGACCGCCAGGTGATCGGCACCGCCCTCCAACGCCGGATTCCGGTGGCCATCGTGCTGGCCGGCGGCTATGCCCGCAACGTGGAGGACACCATCGCCATTCACGCCGCTACCGCCGCGGTGGCGCGCGATCTGCTGCGGTCGCACAGCGCCCGGCCGGTGCACGTGCCATGAAGAAATGGCCGTTGGTTCTTTTGGCTGCCGCGGCGGTGGCCATCGGGTGGGGCTGGCTGCGAAAGAGCAAGCCGCCCGAAGTGCCGTTCTCAACCGCCCGCCGCCAGCAGTTGATTGGCGCCTTGCCCACCAATGGCAAGGTCGAGCCGCTCGAGTGGCAGGCCGTCCGCGCCGAAAGCGCCGCCTTGGTGGTTCGCGTGCCGGTCCACGATGGCGACCGCGTGGCCCAAGGCGCGGTGCTGGCGGAAACTTCGGACCCCAACTTGAAGGCCGGCCTCGAGTCGGCCCAGGCGCGCGTAGCCGAATCGCGGGCCGCCTTGAACGCCTTCGAACAGGGCGGACGGCCGGACGAAATTGCGGAAATCGACAACAGCCTGGCTCACGCCCGATTGGACCTCTCGACCGCCAACAGGGAATATCAGGCGCTCGCGCGGCTGGAGCAAAAACAGGCTGCCACCCACCTCGAGGTCCAGACCGCGGCCGACAAAGTCGCGGCCCTGGAGCAAGAAATCCGCGGCCTGGAAAAGCGCCGCGCTTCGCTGGTGGCTGCCACCGATGTGGAAGGCGCCCGCGCTCGCCTGGCCGCCGCCGAAGCGGCCCTGGCTCTGGCGCGCGACCGCCAGGCGCTAAGCGTGCTTCACTCTCCCCTGGCCGGTGTGGTCTACCAGTTGGCCGTCCGCCCCGGCGCGTACCTGAATCCCGGCGACCTGGTGGCCGACGTTGGCCGTGTGGACCGCGTACGCGTGCGCGTCTACGTCGACGAACCCTTGGTGGGCCGCGTCGCCGAGGGCCAGCCGGTCACGATCACCTGGGAAGCCTTGCCCGGCAAACGTTGGGAGGGCCGCGTGGAACAAATGCCCACCGCCATTCAAACCCTGGGCACCCGCCAGGTGGGCGAAGTGGTCTGCACCGTGGAAAACCCCGGCGGCGAGCTCCTCCCCGGCGTCAACGTGGATGCCGAAATTCGCACCGCCGTGGCCAACGATGCCATCGCCATCCCCAAAGAGGCCCTCCACCACGATGCCACCGGCGATTGGGTGTTCCTGCTGCGCGGCAACACCATCCAGCACCGCCCCGTAAAAACCGGCATCGGCACCGTCACCACCATCCAGATTCTGGACGGCCTCCAGGAAGGCGACCGGGTGGCCCTCCCAAGCGACGCCACCCTAGAGCCCGGCCAGCGCGTGACATCTGTTCCGGCGGCGCAGTGAACTACACGATCTCAGCGGTTGCGAGCGGGGTCTTTTGAATTTTCATGGGCTTGGCGGTGGCGGCGCCTCTGTACCGTCTTCATGGTAAAATAGACTCATGATCAAACACAGCGGAATGATTGGGTAAGGGCGTGGAGGAATTTCGTCGCCCTATTTCTTCCACGCTGCCCATCTTGCCACAAGTTTCAGAAACTCGCAGTAATAATCGGGTTCGTGATCAACGGCACGTTCATTTTTGATCCAGCCTTCCAGGCATGTAGCGGACTGCTGAATAATGCCGGAGAAGAAGGCATAGAGGCGGTCCTCGTCGGCTGAGTTGCGCAGAGTAGCGATTGCAAGTTCCTCGTAAAAATTCAAGACCGTTACCAAGCCGGCCCTCTTGCTGTCCTTTTCCGGAGGCATCTCGCCGCCCTTAGCGCTTCTTTGGAGGCTCGCCGGCTCCAATCTGTTTTCGGTAATCTCCCGCAGAACGAGCCTTACCGGAAGCATTTCAGGGGCATTCCAACGCCTTATTAGGCTCTGAGCGCTTTCAGCGCGACGCTCTTCAATGCCTGCCAGATACGTGTGCAGTGCGAAGGCACCTGCGGTGGCCGTCGCCGCAAAGGCCAATGTAGCTCTGTTATGGTCCGAAGCGCTCTGAAAGGCCCAGAGAAAACAGCCTTCAATCGCGACGAACAGGCCGAGGACAACCCGGCGCGTTGGAATTTCCAGACGCATAACGGCGAAGGACAACAATACCACCTAGCCTGTGCGGGGGTCAGCCTGAACTTGCACCTTTCCGATCAGTGAAAAAGGGGACGGAGCAGACTGGCACCGTGGTCGAAAGCGCCCGACACAACCGCTGGTGGTCGAACAACACGGAACTTCCTGGCGGAATTGGACCTACCCGACAGGGGCGCGATCGAAACAACCTGGCGGTGGCAACGACTCCGGCGTCGCACGATATGGCCGCGCGGTTGCGAGCGGAGGAGCATGTTGTAGAAACGGAGCCGGCTTGCACGCAGAAGGCGCCAGCAGCGCGGTTCGCGGCACATTCGCGGAAAGCGCGAAAAGGGGACGGAGCTGACTGCGCCTTATCTGCACGTCGAATAGGTGCAAGCTCAGACCGACCGGTTTCCGCTGACCCGGAGCCCGCCGGCGCAGAGAAAAACGCGACTCAGGCTGCTTCCAGATCCACGCGCACGCGGCAACCCAGCGCCGTCGCAATGTTCACCAACGCGTCGAGCGAAAATCGCGAGACCCGGCCGCGGAGCAGATCGTTGATCCGCGGCTGCGTCACACCGCAGCGGCTTGCCGCTTCCGCCTGTGTCCAGGCGTTTTGTTTCACGTGGGCTGCGATCTTCTGCATCAGTTCGGCCCGTGCGCGCAGATTCGCGGCCTGTTCGGGCGTGTCCGCGATGGCGTCCCAAACGCTCGCGTAGCTCTCCGGTTTGCTCATGTCTTGCCTCCCAACAGTTGCCTAAGTCGTCTCTTCGCGATTTGAAGATCGTTCTTGGGCGTCGCCTGCGTCTTCTTCTGGAATGCGTGGAGAACGTAAACGGCCTCCGGACGCCTGGCCATGTAGATCACGCGGTAGGCGCCGGTCGAGTCCAAAACGCGAATCTCCTCCACGCCTTTGCCGATGGCGGGCATCGGCTTGAAATCGTCGGGCTGGTCGCCTCGCTGAACCTTATCGAGTTGATAACCTGCATCATGCCGGACGCCCTTGGGAAAGTCTCGTAAGCACTGGAGGGAATCGCCGAGGAAGCGCACCGGCCGCATTCCTTAATTATATCCAACCGGATATAACCGCGTCGAGTCGCGGCGCGTAGGTCCTGTCCTCGACAGTTGACCGCCCGGGACCCCGGGGCAGGGCTTCCGGCCGGGGCTCCCCCAGCCGCACCCTCCCCGGTGTCGGCCCCAAGCCCACGTTTTCCAACTTCGCCAATCCTGCCCAAGTTTGCACAAGCCGCCCGCCGCCCCAAACGCCGGCTCCCCCCGTCCCCGGTGGCTTTTCCGACCCCTCCAAAAGCCGGTGACAGAACTTCGAACTATTTTTTCATCCTACTAAGTCCTTCTATTTCATCAAGCGACAGCTACTCTACCTCTCCCTGCACCTCGTCCCGGCGCGCTCGCCTGTTATCGTGTTGCTCGCAACGAAGTCTTCATGAACCAAACCGAGTTCACCCCGCAACAGCAAACCGTCCTCGACCATATCTGTTCCGGCGGCGCCATCCACAGCGCCGCCGCCGCCCTCGAGCTGGCTATATCCGAACGCGATCTCCTGCGCCGCGAAAGAGCCATGACCCTGGTGGACCAAGCCTACCAAACCCTCGGGGACATCCTCCGCGACGACAAAGCTTCCCCCAGCGTCCAGTTCAAAGCCGCCAGATTCATCGTCGATCAAGCCACCGCACCCATTCCGTCCGAACCGGAGGAATGTCGTCCTTCCGTCAAACCCGCCCCGGTAGGCGCACAAATGCCGGAAAATCGCACAAACATGCACAATATCGCCGGGCTACAGCTTCGCCGCCGCCGTCGCCTACTCCTTGCTTTCACCCGCTCAACTCATCGTTTCCGACCCCAAGTTCCATGCCGCCGACGTGCTGGGAGCGAGGCGCATGTATCTGGCTTTCGATTGGGACGACCTGCCGCACATGACCAGCCTGGCGCTCTTGCCGGTCGCGGTGCTTTTGCTGGCGCGTGCCTTGCGCAGCCGGCGCTTGCTCTATAGCTGGATCGCTCTACTGCCGATGGCTGTCATGATGCTCGCGAACATGTTCGGCGCGGTCCTGGTGGCGCTGGTGGCGGTCACGGTTCCGCTGTCGCTGGAACGCCGGCCGCGCGGGGCACTCTTCGCGCACGCCGCGCTGATCGCCGCGGCCGCCTACCTGGCGGTCTGCCCATGGCTGCCGCCGTCGCTTCTGTTCACGATTCGCCGCAACGCGGCGATCGATCTTGAAAGCGACACCTTCCTCCGTTCACTCGCCGCGCTGGCAGTGGTAGCAGCCGCATCCGCCCTGGTTTGGCTCATGGCTTGGCTCATCGCCTCAAAGGGCGCGGCCGAATGGCCTTGGCGATGGCTGTTGCTGTTCACCTGCCCCGCGGTGCTCATTCCAGTGCTGGCCCAATACTGGGGGCCGCACTTTGTTCCGCAACCCGGCCGCTACAAATTCGAGCTGGAATTGGCGGTGGTCTGGGCGGCCGTGTTTTTGCTGCGGCCCCTGATCCAGCGTCTGCGCGTGAGCGAGCGCGTCGTGCTGGCCATTCCGCTTGTGGCCGGGGCCTTCTGGCAGGCGGCATCCTACCGCGAGATCGCGCAGAAGATGCTGCGGCCCGTGGATGTCCCAGCCAGCCTCGAATACCGCTCGGCCAAATGGGTGGCAGGCCATTTTCCCGGCCAGCGCGTGATGATGGCCGGCTCCATGGCGCAATGGTTGGACACCTTCACGGACGAGCCCGAGGTGGGAGGGCAATCCTACTCCACGGCCCCGAACTGGATGGAACAGATCGCAACCTACCAGTTGTACAGCGATCAGAACGCCGGCGACCGCGCCGCGGAGGTTTCCCTGCTTTGGCTTGAGGCAGTGGGCGCGCAGGCGGTTGCCGTTCCTGGCCCCGAAAGCCCGGAACCATGGAAGCCGTTCGCTCATCCGCGCAAGTTCGACGGCGTGCTGCCCGTGCTTTGGCGGGAAGACGACACCGCCATCTACCGGGTTCCGCAGGCGTCGGCTTGGCTGGCCCACGTCATGCGCCCGAGCCAACTGGTTTCGCATCCGCCGATTCACGGCCTGGACGTAACCGAGCTTCGCACCTATGTCGCCGCGCTCGAGGACCCCGCGGCGGCTCCGGCGACGCTGCGCTGGCAAGGCCCCGACCGGGCTTACGTACGCGCCCGGCTCGAGCCATCGGAGATCGTCTCGACTCAGTTCAACTACCACCCGGGCTGGCACGCGTGGGTTGACGGCAAACCACGCCGGGTGTATGCCGACGGCCTGGGACTCATGGCCGTCGATCCGCAATGCGCGGGCGACTGCGAGATCGCGCTCGAATTCGACGGAGGCGTGGAGTCCAAGGCGTGCCTGGCGGCCAGCGCCGCGGTACTGCTTGCGGCGATGGCCTGGGTCGTGAGGGCGGTCCTGCGCCGGAAGGAAAGGGGCGATGGTTAGCTGCTAACCAAACGAAGCTGCTTTTGCGCCCAGAGTGGGCGCTTGAATACGGACGTATCCGGCCGAATCCACCTGAACCGCATTGGCGTATGTGTTAGCCGGCAACGCCGGCAACGTTTGAACGCCCTGCCCAAACGCCGGATTCGCGCCAGCCAGCACCAGGAGCAGAATCCCGCGCACCATGGTCTCTAGTTTATCCCGAGTTAGTGGGACAGACCATCCCTTCTCGTGGTCTGTCACGCTCTCGCCGGTCCCACCTGGGTCCCCGCGCAGATCTCCGAATGCATGCCCTACAGCGAACGAAGGCGTTCGGCGGCGGCTTCGGCGGTGAGGTCGCGTTGGGGAGTGCCCAGTAATTCATAGCCCGTCATGAATTTGCGCACGGTGGCGGAGCGCAGCAAGGGCGGATAGAAGTGCCAGTGCATGTGCCATTCCGGGTGCGCTGCTCCGTCGGTGGGTCGCTGATGGGGACCGCCGGTGTAGGGGAAGGGAACCTGGAAGAGCCGGTCATAGCGGGCGGTAGTTCGCTTGAGGATGTCGGCCAAGCCGGTGCGTTCCTCGCCGGTCAGCTCATCGAGAGCGGTGAGATGGCGCTTGGCGAGGATCATGGTTTCAAACGGCCAAACGGCCCAGAACGGCACCACGGTCAGAAAGCTCTCATTCTCTTCCACCATGCGCACGCCTGCGGAGCGTTCCAGGCGCAGGTAGTCGCACAGCAGGCAGACGCCGTGCCCGGCAAGCCAAGCCTGCTGCGCCCTCTGTTCCTTGGCTACTTCGTTGGGAACGGTCTTGCAGGACCAGATCTGGCAATGCGGGTGAGGGTTGCTGGCGCCCATCATGGCCCCGCGATTTTCGAAGATCTGCACGTAATTGATGAACTCGCGGGCGCCGAGATCGAGGAACTGCTCGACCCAGCGATCCACCACCAGCCGGATGTCGTCCGGTTCCATATTGGCGATGGTTAGGTTGTGCTTGGGAGAGAAGCAGACCACGCGGCTGATGCCGGGCTCGGTGTCGGCAACCAGCAGTCCGCCTTGGGAGAATTCGCCGGCCGGCGTATCGGGTTTCAGCGCCGCGAAATCGTTGTCGAAGACGAAAGTCGAGGTGTACTTCGGGTTGCGGGCGCCACCGGCGCGGGCGTTTCCCGGACACAGGTAGCATTCGGAATCGTAATCCGGCTGGGAGGAGTTGGGAGTCTCTTCGACCTGGCCCTGCCAGGGACGTTCGGTGCGGTGCGGCGATACCAGCACCCATTCGCCGGTAAGAGGGTTCAAACGGCGATGCGGGTCGTGCTTCCAATCGAACATGAAACTACATGGTAGCGGCTTGGTCACCGCTGCCACAATTCAAACTGGGTGGAGGGTGCTTAACTGATCCGGGGATCTCCCAGTTTCGGTGCGTCAACCGCTCCCTTACGGTCGCGGCTCGGTAAGTGACTGCAAACACACGGCATCCGTAACCGAGCCGCGACCGTAAGGGAGCGGTTGACGGGCACGGATTTCCCCAGTCTTACTATGGCGCGGCGGCCTTGCCCATCCGCGCCAGATAGCTTTCATAGATCTGTTCCAGACGGCGGGCCGAGGCCTCGAGCGAGAAATCCCGCCGCATGCGCTCGGTGGCAGCCGCGGCCAGCTTGGCGCGCGCAACCGGATCGTCGATCAGGGCGCCGAGTTGCATGGCCAAATCGTCCAGATCGCCCGGCTTGACGAGCAGCCCGTCCACACCGTGCTGGATCAGTTCCGGGCATCCGCCCACCCGGCTCGCAATCACCGCGCAACCCGACGCCATCGCTTCCATCACGGCGTTCGGCAGGCCCTCGCTCAAAGAGGGATGAACGAAGATATCGATACCGCGCAGTTCCAAGGCGACGTTGGGCGTGGTGGGCAGAAAGCGGCAAACTTCCTCTAGCGAAAGTTTCCGCGCCTCGGCGCGCAGCCTGGCCTCTTCCGGTCCGCTGCCTACGATCAGCAACCGCATTCCGGGCGCCCGCCCGCGCACCCGCGCAAAGGCCTCCAGCAATTGGCCGAGGTTTTTCTCCGGGCGCAGCACGCACACTACGCCAACTACCAGCTTCGCATCCGCCAATTCCGGCGCGCGCCGGCGCGGCAAAGCCGGGAATTCGGCTGGGTCGAGCCCGTTGCGGCAAACCTGAATGCGCGATTCCGGATAGCGATAGCGGCGGTGCAAGTGCGCCGCGGCGGCTTCGCTATTGGCTACTACACCGTGCGCCATCCACTGCGCAGCCAACATCAGGTAGCGATACTTGGGCGGTATCGAGTCCATGAAAAAGCGCTGGCTCGAAAGCGCGATCACTCCCGGAGTGGTTCGCGCCGCCGCCATCCCGAGAGGCGCAACCCCGTAGTCGAAGGCGTGGACAATGGCGATATCGTGCTCGCGGATATAGGCTTTCAGCGTTCGCCACGCCTCCGTCGCGCCGCGGCCCAGATAGGAGCGCAGGGGCAGATCGACCACCGGAATGCCCGCGGCTTCGAGCTCCGCCACGCGGAATCCGCCTTTCACCGTGGCCACGTGCACGGCGAAGCGGCCGCGGTCGAGCGTGCGCGCCATCGCCGCCAATTGCCGTTCGCTTCCCCCGTGCCCCAGCGAATGGGCGAGATAAAGGACTGGAACAGGGCGGCTCATACGCGCAGGGCCAGCGCCAGGTCCTCGATTTCCGAAGGGCCGCCATAGCGCTCCAGCAGGCGAAATCCGCCCGCCGTCCTTTCCAATATCGACGCCCGATGTTCGGGCGGCTGCTCCTCGACGGTTCGCCCAACGATCCAGATGCCTCCCGGCACGAGGCAGCAACGCAGGGGGGCGGCGACCGCCGGTCTAGTCATAACAGAGGGGCGCTGCGACCGCCGGCTGCGCATCCAACTGGCGAAACCACACCTCAAGCACGAGCAGCGACCATAACCAGGGCGTGTTGTCACGGCGCCCGGAATCGTGCTCTCGAAGCATCTGCCGCACGAAAGGCGGCGAGACCATGCCGCGCCCGGCGAACGACGCACTGGTCAGGTGATCCCAGAGAAATCCCCTCAAGGCGCCGCGGAACCATAGGGAGAGCGGTACGCCGAAGCCCATTTTGCTGCGGCTTAGCAGGGGCGGCGGCAAGCGGTCTCCCAGAGCGCGCAGAAGAATGTATTTGCCCTGGCCATCCTTGATTTTCCATCCGTGAGGGATTCCAGCCGCGAGTTCGCCAAGTTCATGGTCGAGAAAGGGGCAGCGCACCTCGAGTGAGTTCGCCATCGACATACGGTCGACTTTCACCAGCATGTCCCCAGGTAGATTCTGCGTTGTCTCGAAGAATAGCGCTTGCGATAGCAGATCGGCGTTGCCGGGGAGCAGAAAGTCCCCCAGCGAGCGCGCCAGGTAGCCGCTGTCGGCCGGGAGCATCCAGTCTTTCTCGATCAGCTCCTGGCGCAGAAACCAAGGCGCATAGTTGCTCTCGAAGTAACGCTCCAACGCGGTGGAGCGGCTCAGCATATGCAGATAATTCTTGCCGTAAGCCGAATACGGCAGGCGGTCGGCCACCCAGGAGACGGCTGCGCGCAATCCCTGGGGCACCCGGCCCAGCTTCCGCAGCTTGTCGAGTGTCTGGAATCGGTCGTAGCCGGCGAACAACTCGTCACCGCCATCGCCGCTCAGCGCGACCTTTACGTGCCGGGCGGCGAATTCGGAAACGATAAAGGTGGGGATGGCGGAAGAATCGCCGAACGGTTCATCGCAGTGCCAGACCAAACGGGAAACCAGGTCCACCGCATCCGGCCGCACCACAATTTCGTGATGGTCGGTGTGATACTGGCGCGCCACCATGGCGGCGTATTCCAGTTCGTTGAAGGCGCTCTCCTCGAAACCGATAGAGAATGTACGCACTGGCTCATCGGAGGCAAGGGCCATGGACGCAACCACTGAACTCGAATCGATACCGCCACTCAAGAAGGCACCTAGCGGCACATCGGCAATCATCCGAATACGCACGGACTCGTCGAACTTTTCCCGCAACTGGGCGCAAACGTTGGCCTCGGAGAAGTCCGCCGGCGTTTCGGCGGCCGGGGCAGGGAACTGCCAGTAGCGGCCTTGACGGACAGTCCCGTCCGCGTCGTACGTCAGCCAAGATCCCGCCGGCAGTTTGCGCACGGCCTTAAAACAACTCCATGGCTCCGGGATGTACGTGAACTGAAAGTAGAGCCGAAGGGCCTCGGCGTCGATGTCCGAAGGCACACCGGCCGCGCGCAGACATTTCAGCTCGCTTCCGAAGTAGAGCCCCTCCGGCAGTACGGCATAGTAAAGCGGCTTCTTGCCGAACCGATCGCGGGCGAGAAAGATGCGCCCTAGGCGGCGATCCCACACAGCATAAGCGAACATGCCACGCAAGCGCTGTAAACCCTCGACGCCGCGTTCTTCGTAAAGGTGCACCAGGGTTTCGGTATCGCTATTGGTGGCGAACCGGTGCCCGCGCGCAAGCAGATCGCGGCGAAGCTCCTGGTAATTGTAGATCTCGCCGTTGAAGACCACCCAGACGGATTCATCTTCGTTCGCCATGGGCTGATGGCCGGTGCTGAGATCGACGATGCTGAGCCGCCGCATACCGATAGCGCAGCCGCCCTCCACGTGGTAGCCTTCGTCGTCAGGCCCGCGGTGCCGTATCCGGTCGCACATGGCGCGCACTGCCTGCAAGCTCGCCCTGCCCTCGCGCAAGTAGAATCCGGCAATGCCACACATGGAGTTAAATACCCTGTTATCACTGTAGCATTCGACTGCGCCGCCTCTTCATGCACCGTGGATGAGGCACAGTAACGGAACGGGTCGGCTCATACGCGCAGGACGAGCGCCAGTTCCTCGATTTCCGAAGGGCCGCCGTAGCGCTCCAAGAGGCGAAAACCCTGCTCCGTTTTCTCCAAGACCGACACCCGATGTTCGGGCGGTTGTTCCCGCACCGTGCGCCCCACAATCCAGATGCCGCGCGCGTTCAGGCTGCGCCAGACGCTGCGCGCGCCCTCCTGGAGCTTGGCTTCCTCGAAGTACACGCGGTTCAGAATATTCATCGTACGCACCACGTCGACCGGCGCCGGCGCCGCTGTGAATACGGAGTGGCTGCGGATGGCAAAGGATTCCGGCGACGCGTCCGCCAGGGCGATGGCCTCCGGATGAACCAGCGGAAGTCTAACCAGCCGCATGGCTCCCACCAGCTTTTCGTCGGTGCCCTCGGGCAGGGTCAGAAGGCCCGGCTCGGCGTCCGGTCCGATGCCCAGTTCACGCCAGATCCGCTCCAGCCTGCGCCGCGCCCGCTCTCCGAGGATCCGGTTGACGGCCAGCAGAAGGGGCTCGGGCGGCTGCATTCGGATTACAAAAGGCGGCCGAATGTATTGCAGGAGGCCGCCACCGGTCTCGAGCACATAAATTCCATCTTTCGACACCTCCAGCGCTACCAGGTATAGGGTCAGGTCCGAGGCGGTGAGCCGGAGCCGCGGAAATCCCTGCGCCAGGCGCCGGTGCCACTCGAGCGACGTGAGGCAGGCCGAAGCCGCCCAATCCTCGACCTGGATGGCGGCATGCCCGCTCAGGCGACGCTCCAGAATCGGCTGCGTCCACTCATCCAGATCGGCGAACCGTTTACGCACGGTAGTGCGATGGACACCGCTGGTCAGCTTCATCTGCTGCACGATGCGCTCAAACATCGCGATTTCCTCCGGTTTGGCCGGAAGCGAGGTCTTCAACAGCGTGTATGCGAAGCGGTTTCGATGAAGCCAGCCCAGGGCTCCACGCGTCTGGCCGGGGTAGCCCGCGGCCTTGAAAATCCCGAGCTTCAGCATGTCTTCATGGCAGCGGCGTGGCGGCGGCCGGGCGCCGCCATAGCTTCTCCTGAAGGTAACTCCATAACTGGGAGCGGTGTTCGGGTTCCAAAACAAACCACAGCGCCGCGAACGAATAAAGACACGCGTACAGAATCCCAATGGCGATCAGCGGCGGCCAATGCGGCTGGGACGGCAGCAACTGGCGCACCGCCAGCAAACCAGCCACCGAGAGCGCCACCAGCGCCAGCGGGCGGCCGAACACCTGCCCCAGAAAGACAAATTGGTCCATCTGCAGCTCGCGGCACACCAGCCGGCTCAACAACAGGCAGCGGACCACGATCATGCCGCACACCACCACTAGCGCCGTGCCTGACAGGCCCCAGCGGGGCAACACCAGGGCGACCGAGCCGGTCACCAACAGTGCTTCCACCAGCAAAGCTACCGAGTAAGTGGTGTAGCGCGCCATTCCCATCAGCACCGATGCCGAAATGAATTGACCCATCCAGCAGGTGTAGCCGATGAGCAACAGCGGCATGAGCACGGCCACCTGGTCGCCGAACTCGCGGTTCACCAGGACTCTGCAGACGGAACCGCCGAATACGAACAGGTACCCGGCCGGCAAGCACCACAAAGCCAGGCAATAGCGGTTGCCCGTGCGCGTCAATCGGGCGATGTTGTCCCGCTCGCCTATGGCTTGCAAGTGAGTCACTTTGGGCGTCGTCACCAGCGCCACCCGGCTGATACCGTCGGCGGCGTAATCCAATAGACGCTGCGTCTGGGAAAAGTAAGTGACCGAACGTGTGGATTGATAGCGGCTGATCAGGGCGGGCAGCATTCCCTGCTGGAACCGTGCCCCGATCATGCCGCTGACAATTTGTTTCGCATAAGATAGAATCTGCCGCGCTGCCCGCAGGTGAATGTTTCTAGGCGAGAGGCGTAGCTCGGGGAAAACGCGCCGGCAGAACAGATAGGTCGCGATATAGCAGCACGTCTGCCCCAGCAACAAAGCGATCCCCATCTGCTTCAGGCCGTATCCCTGCATCACCAGGATGACGCTCAGCGGGCCGCGGACCAGGGGAGCCAACATGGCGGCGCGGTTGCTCAGGTCGAACCGCTGGAATCCCTCGAGCGCTGCGGCAAAAACGTTGAACACCAGCCCGGCCGCCCAACTGGCGCCTACCACGCGCAGCAGGAACGGAAATGCCGGGTCGTTCACATGCAGAACTCCGGCGATGCGCCCGGCCCCCACCCATCCGCACACCAGAATCAATCCTCCGGCCAAAACGGAATAGGCTATAGCCGTGTTGAGGAGTTGGTTGATCTCTCCGGTCCGGCCTAGAGCGCGAAATTCCGCGGTGAGCTTCACCGTAGCCGGCCGGAAGCCCAGATCGATCATCCAAAACGATTCCACCAGCGAAGCGGCAACCGTCCAAACACCGTACTGCGCCGTTCCCAGCCGGCGAATCAGGTACGGCATTACCACTAGGCTGGAAAACAGGATGGCGGCGAATCCCAGCCAACTCCAGATGATGTTCAGGAAGTACGCCCAGCGGCTATGCGGGTCTGGAACGGACACTCCCCGTATTATGGCAGGGAGCGGCATCGGGGCACCAGATTACCGAAGGCCACCGTTATTTGTGTACCCGAACGATCAAGGGGATAGATTTCATCCAGGGCGTCCCGGCGGAGCCCTCGCAATTCAGGCACTCGTCGCCGCGGCTCTTAAACCACAACATCGCCTCGTAACGGTCGATCGTATTCACGGCGTCGCTGTCCGGCTCCCAGTAGTCCTTGTAGTTGGGCTCCAGCCGCCGGTAGTGGAGCCGGGTAGGCCCGAACCAGGGCGCCAGGGTCCGAACTATACGATCCGGAATTCGCCCCGCTGCCTGGTACAGCACTGAGGCGCGCAGGGGCACGCTGGCCTTTATGAGCTTCCCCTTCCAGTCAAAGTCGGAATAGGGGCGCACATCGTATCCCCCGGCCGCCCACGGCCTGACGTTCCAGGCGGGCCACAGGAATAACACCCCGTTGTTCTTCACCACGCGCCGCGTCTCCAGCAGGGCCTGTTCCGGGTTCGGCACGTGCTCGAATACCCAAATGCTCCAGGCCCCATCGAACGAGTTATCCGGGAACGCCATAGCTGTCGCCGAACCCAGAACGAATTTCTTATGGTAGAAGCGGCCCACGCTCGACGAGATGTCAAGCCCCGTGTAATTCTCCACGGTATCCTGCAAATAGCCCCGTCCCGAACCAATGTCCAGAACCGCGCCGTTGCCGAGACCGTACCTGGCCGCAAATTCTGCGACCCGTTCATTAATGTGGTCCTTCTCCGCTGCCGCGATCGCCACCTGAAGGTACTTCGTTTCATATGCGGAGTTGGACTCCTCCTCGGTTGCGGTCCCGGCCTTGTACGCCTCGGCGTAATAAGCGCGGCTCTTTTCGACCTGTTGCGGGCTTAAGGGCGCATCGACATCGTAGGGGAACTCCGCGGCCGCAATCGAAACGATGGCGGCTACCAGCGCAATCGCGCAACCGGCGAGCCACTGGCGCAGTCTAGATCCGGCATACACTCCTCGAATTATACAATGAAGTGCGTTTCGGTCTTCTCGGCCACTGCCGGTGCGGGCCACCTCACGGCAGAGCCGCCAGCACTGAGCGGCGCAGGGTGTCTTCGCCGCCCAGCGGCCGGGCGTACGCGAGCGCCGCATTGCCATACCGGCTTCGCATCGCATCGTCGTTCCAGGCACGCTCGATGGCGTCACGCAAGGCCGCCGGATCGCCCGCCGGAACGATGATGGCTTCGCGGCCGGTAAGCACGTCGCTCACTCCGAGGCCCTCGGAGACGATGACGCATTTGCCCAGCGCCATCGCCTGCAGATACACGCCGATCCCCGCCTGGGTGGTGGAATCCCGCACGATCGGAATCGCCACCAGCCGCGCCGCCGCCATGGTCCGGATGAAGAACTCAGGCGACTGATCGTTGGCGCTGACTTCGACATTCGCTGGAATTCTCAGGCCGGCCATCGACGATCCGTGCGGCCGCATGTCCGATTCCGATGACGTCACCACTTTGACCGGATAGCCCAGCGGCTCGACCGCCGCGAACAGGGTGGCAAAATCCCGCCGCGAGCGCCCGCCGCAAAAGATGTAGCCGGCGTCCGTGGCCGCGGCCTTCTCGATCAACTCGATGCCATTTATCTTGAACGGAATGTAATGAAACCGCCCGGCCGGGATACCGAACTGCCGTTGAAACACCGAGCTGTCCTTGAAATACACCAGCATGCGATCGATGCGGCGCAGGCTCCAAGCGGCCAGCCTGAGCCGCCAACCGCGGGGATCGCCCACGAAGAAATCCAGCGTCGTAATGCGGCACCGGTGGAAGGGAACCATCGCCAGCACCGCCCGAAACCAGATCGCGTCCGGCAAAGAAAAGTGGATGACGAGATGGTCGCTCGCGAGCGCCGACAACAGCAGCCGAACGCGCCGTTTCCAATGCGAGGGATACTGGCTGGCCGGAAAACCGTGAACCACGGTTCCCGCTGGTGCGACGCGCTCCAGGCCGTGGATATCGGTGGTGATCCGCAAGGCTCGAGTTCCCATCAGGCCCGGGGCGAAAACGCGCAAGCACATCTCGCCCCTTCACGCGCGGCGAATGAGGCTCGCCGGTGTGCCATCGTTATTTGTGTACCCGAACGATCAACGGCAGCGACGTCATCCACGGCATTCCGGAGGAGCCCTCGCAGCTCAGGCACTCGTCGCCTCGGCTCCGGAACCACAACATCACCTCGTAACGGTCGATGGAGTTCACGGCGTCGCTGTCGGCTTCCCAGTAGTCCTTCCAATTGGGCTCCAGCCGCCGGTAGTGGAGCCGCGTAGGCCCGAACCACGCCGCCATTCCGCGCACCATTCGGTCCGGGATTCGCGCCGCCGCCCGATACGGCACCGAGGCGCGCACCGCGATGCTGGCTTTGACCAGCTTCCCTTTCCAGCGGAAGTCGGAATACGGCCGAACGTCGTATCCCTGGGCCGCCCACGGTTTGCAGTCCCAGGCAGGCTCCAGGAACAAGACCGCGTTATTCTTCATCACGCGCCGGGTCTCCAGCAGCGCCTGTTCCGGATTCGGCACGTGCTCCAAAACCCAAATGGTCCACACGCCATCGAAAGTGTTGTCCGGAAACGGCATGGATGTGGCCGAACCCAGAACGAACTTCTTGTGGTAGAAGCGGCCCACGCTCGATGAGATGTCGAGCCCCGTGTAATTCTCTACGATGTCTTGCAGATAGCCCCGTCCCGAACCGATGTCCAGAACGGCGCCCTTGGCCAGACCGTACTTGGCGGCAAAACTCGAGACCTGCTCGTCGATGTGCGCCGCCTGCGCCCAGTAGGTCGCGATCCGTATGTATTTGTTGTCGTAGTCCGAAGCCGGGTGCTCTTCGGTCGTGGCGCCCGCCTTGTATGCCTCGGCGTAATAGGCGCGGTTCTTCTCCACCTGCTCCGGGCTCAGCGGCGCATCCACATCGTAGGGGAACTCCGCCGCCGCAATCAGAACGATGGCGGCCACCAGAGCGATGGCACAACCGGCAACCACCCGGTGCGTGCGAGACCTGCTAAACGGGACCGCCATTGGATTCTGTCCGCGCCCCTTTCCCAAATACGCAGCATCGATTATAACGTTCCGAGGGCGAACCGGTGCACTCGGTGCTTCGGTTCGGCTGCTATGCTGGATTTCGGGGTGATCAGGCCGAAAATCAAGGTACTCTCGATTATGGAGGCGAGCTTCGTCACCGGGCCGGCCAAGAATCTTCTGGAATTCGCCAATAGGAGCGCCAACTCCCCCGATGAGCTTCCGGATATCGAGCTGGTGGTGGCCGGTTACCGCCGCGGCGCCGAACCGGAGAGCGCGTTCCTCGGCGCGGCCCGCGCCGCGAATTTGCCGGTCGAAGCGATCGCCGAAAATGGCCGCTTCGACCGAGCCGTCCCGGCCCGCATCGCCGAACTTGTCCGGACTCTCGACCCGCAGATCGTCCAGACCCACAATGTCAAATCCCACTTCTTTCTGCGCCAATCCGGATTGTGGCGCGACCGCGCCTGGGTGGCATTTCACCACGGGTTCACCGCCGAAGACCTGAAAATGCGCTTGTACAATGCCACCACCCGCTGGTCGCTGCCGGCCGCGCGTCACGTGGTGACCGTGTGCCAGCCTTTCGTGCAGCAACTGGTGCGGCGTGGCGTGCGGCCCGAGCGCATCAGCGTACGGCATAACTCGGTGAAACCGTTTGCGCCGCTGGAGGCCGATTCGCTCCGCGCAGCGCGCGCCGAAATTCCCGCCGCCCAAGGCACGCCGCTGATCGTGACCATCGGCAGACTATCGTCGGAAAAGGGTCATTTGGACTTGATGGAGGCGGCGGCCGAACTTCTCCGCGTCAACGACCGATTCCACCTGGTGCTGGTGGGCGAAGGCATCGAGCGCCCGCGAATCGAAGCTGCCCGGCGCCGGCTGGGCTTGCAGAACCACGTCACCTTGGTGGGGCTGCGCGCCGATGTGCGTCCGTACTATGCCATGGCGGATATCGTGGCCATCCCCTCGCGTTCCGAAGGCTCGCCCAACGTGCTGCTGGAGGCCATGATTTCTTCCCGGCCCATCGTCGCCACCAGGGTGGGCGGGATCCCCGAGATCGCGACCCACCGGGAAACCGCCCTGCTGGTGGACGCACGCGACCCGGCCGCGATGGCAGGCGAGCTGGCGCGCTTACTGGGGGAGGAAGACCTGCGCGTGCGCCTGGCCGCGCAAGCCCGGCGGCTGGCGGAAGAATCCTACTCCCCGGATGCCTACCGCCGTGGGCTGATCGGACTTTACCTGGAGATTCTGGCGGCATGAGCGAAGCTGTCTCAGTGCCCCGTGTCTCCGTGCCGCGCGTCTCAGTAGTCGTCCCGCTCTATAACAAAGAGCCTTACATCGGCCGCGCGCTCGATTCGATTCTGGCCCAGACGCTGGCGGAGATCGAAGCGATTGTGGTGGACGACGGCTCGACCGATAGCGGCGCCGGCGTGGTGAGCGCTTGCCGCGACCCCCGCGTGCGCTTGATCCGCCAGGCCAACGCCGGTCCGGGCGCGGCCCGCAATCGAGGTGTGCGGGAGGCCGGCGCGGACCTGGTGGCGTGGCTCGATGCCGACGATTCCTGGGAACCCGGCTATCTCGCCGAAAGCGTTCGGGTGCTCGAAGAATACGGTCAGGCGGTCGCTTCGCTCACTTGGGCCATGATCGAGTATCCCGGCCCTTTCTCTACCGCCGTCCGCTGGAAGCGGATCGGGATCCCCGAGGGCCGCTACCGGGTTACGGCCTCTACCGCCCCGGAATTGATGGCCGGCTTTCTGGCCCATATGCTGCCCTCGTCGACCGTCATGCGCCGCCGGGTTTTTCTCGCGCTGGGCGGGTTCTATGAAAAAAATCGCTGCCTCTACGCCGAAGACGCCTATCTGTGGCTGAAGCTGCTGCTTACTTCCGAGGTGGCATTTTGCTCGCGCGCGCCGGTGCACAAGGATTGCGCCGCGGCCGAGCTGAGCACCAACCTTGCCGGGGTTCGCCCGGTGGAACCTTTTCTGCTCGACCCCAGCGGAGTCGAAACCGCGTGCCCGCCCGAGCTGCACCCCCTGCTTCATTCCGTTCTGGCGCTCCGAGCCTGCAAAACCGCCGGGGTATACGGTTACTTCGGCCAGCCGGCGCGGGCGCGAGAGCTGGTGCGGAATTTCGTTCGGCTCTCCGACTGGCGCCTGCCCTGGTTCTTTGCAGGCTTGCTGGGCTGCACGCCGTTAGCGAAATGGGCCGGCGCGGCGGCGCGTTGGCTCGGCTGGAACTTGAGACAATCCCATGCCCAATAGCAGAGTCTGGCTCCTGTTCGGAGCCTTAGTGCCGATCGTTGCGGCGGTATCGGTGTTCTTCGCCACCGCGGCCAGTGGCGTCCCTTTCGCTTACGACGAGGCGGATTACATGTACGCCGGAACCCGCGGGGTCACGGCCAATTTTCTCGACCGCGATGCCATTCCCTTTAGCGAATACGTGCGCAAGGGAGTGGAGCTGGTGCGCCATCCCGAAGAGCGCGCCAGTATCTCGCGGTTCGTGAGGTCGAGCGGCGATCTATCGTTCTATCGCCACTACCACGGCCCGGTTTATGCTTACTGGCTGGCGCTGTGGCACGCTTTCGGCGCCCGAAGCGAGGTGACGTACCGCGCCAGCGGCATTCCGTTGCACGCGCTGGCTGCGCTGGCTTTGTTCTGGCTGTTTCTGATGACTTTTCCCGAATATCCGCCTGAGATCGCCTTTTTCGCCGCTTTACTGTTCGTCATGAACCGCACCGCCCTGCTGGCGGCCACGTTCATTACCCAGCATGTAATCTTCGAAGTTCTCTCGCTCTTTACCCTGTTCGCGGTTGCGCTGTTCTTTCGCACCGGAGAGCTTCGCTGGTGGTACCTCACCGCGGTTTTGGCCGCTGCCGAATTTGCCACCGTCGAAATCGCCGTGGTGTTGATGACTGCTCTGCTGCTCAGCCTCGTTCTGTTGCGGTGGAAGGATGGGATCGGCCGTCTCGCCGGGTTGGTGGCTCGCGGCGCGGCCTGGTTCCTGCTCACGCTGGTGGTGCTCTGGCCCAAAGGCCTGCTCCAGCTCAACGCTCTGAAAGGCTATTTATACCTGGCTTACATGGCTATCCAGCGAAAGACTTTCAGCCCGATCAGCGCCACCGAGCTGTGGGTCTTCCGGCTCAAGACTTATCCGCTCGAATTTGTTTTGCCGTTCGCCGCCATGCTGGCGGGCGTGTGGCTGATTCGCCGGCCGAAAGCCCGTCCCACCCTGGTCCCGTTCGTCTGCTACGCAGTCCTGTTTTTCCTGGTCACGCTCAAGGTCACCGCGCCCTTCACTTATTACCACGCCTCTTTAATGTCTACGCTGGCCGTGGTCACCGGCTGCGTGTTGGGCGAGATCTGGCGGCGCGCGCCGGCTACGGCAAGAATGGCCATCGCTGCTCTGGTGGTTGTGCCGCTGGTTTGGCTCGATGCCGGCTTCCACCGGGAGAAAATACTGGACCGTGAAGCGCCTTCGCTCGCGGCCGACGTTCTCAAGTACACCCGGTCGTACACCGCGCAGGCGGACGTGCGCACGGTGTTCTTGCCTTTCGATCTTGTGCCCACCATGCACTATTACCTTCCGAACATCCCGGTGACCGGTTACGATACCGACTGGACCAACGATCGATTGGCCGGCGAATCTCTGCAAGCTTCTCCCGACCTGGTACTCTGCCGGGAGTCGACCTGCATGACGCTGGAGCGCCTGTGGCCGGAAGGCGCGGTTGTCCATCGCGCTCCGGTAAGCCGCACTCCCAGCGGGGAACCTCTCAATGCGATCGGATTAACCGACCCGGGCCACCACTAGCGTCTGCCCCAGGTTGTAGGTCAGCCGCGTTTCCGCCAGCCCGATATGCGCAAGCAGATTCGCCGCCGCACCCATCGCCGGGAAGTATTGCGCCGCGCGGCGAGCGGCGTAGCCCAGCGGCTGAGCCGTCCGGAACGGGCGATAGCCGACGACGCGGAATCCGGCGCGTTCCAACTGGCGCGCCATGGTAGTGCGCGTGTAATAGAGCCAATGCTCGCCCTGCCAAAACGGCCAGCGTTTCCCCAATAGGCGCGCCGCCAGCGATCCGACATCCGGATAATTCACCAGCAGCAACCCGCCTGGCTCCAACAGCGACGCGGCGGCCGCCAGCGTGTCGTGCGGATTCGGCAATTGTTCCACGCTATCCCAGAGGGTGACGACATCGAAACTTCCCGGCTCGAACATGCCGGGGTCCAGCACTCCGTCGCGAATGTCCAGCAGGTACCGGTCGCGCCCGAAGCTGGCCAGCCAGCGGCTCGGTTCCACGCCCACGGTTTCAAAGCCGTAGCGGCGCGCGGCCACTAGGAATGCGCCGCCGCCGCAACCAATATCAAGCAGGTTTCGCCACCGGCAGTCGAACTTCAGTTCCCGCAAGATCGAGCCCAGCGTCCTGCCGAACGCCCGGATGCGCGCCTCATTTCGCGCCACGAACATCCGGTCCTCGGCTTCCGCGTGACCGTTTGGCACGGGCGCGGGGATGGGCCTCGGGTTGAGGTAAACCAGCGAGCACGATCGGCATCGCACCACCCGATCGAAGCGTAGACGGCCGTTTGGCGTGCGATGGACGGTTCTCAACTCGCCGGCGCCCGCGACAGCCGGATACCGGGCTGGCCGCAGGACCTCGAACCGCTCCGCGCCGCATACCGGGCACGGAACCGTTTCAAGCCATTCGCCGATGCGCTCCGCAACTCGCGAGGCAGTAGCGACTCTGGTATCGTATGCCACATTAAGTGGTGCCGCGGAGCGGCGTCTTTTCTCAACTAATACAGGCCGCCGAGACCGAAAAGACCGCATTTCCTGCGCCCTCTTTTCTTGTCTTCGGCCCGACTCCGGTTGTTATTCTGGAGTTTCCACCATGGTTCCACCTAACCAGGTTCATTCCGAACAGGTTCAGCCCAGCCGGCTGGAACCGGACCGAGCTCGGGCCGATGCCGATCAGCCGAGCCGGCGGATTCGGGCAGCGGCCGTAGGCGCCGGTTACGTTGCCAATCACCATCTGCGCGCGCTGCGCGACCTGCCGTTCGTAGATATCGTAGGCATCGCCGATCGGGATGCCACCCGCGCCGCCCAAGCGGCCGCTAAGTTCGGTGTGCCAGCCGTCTTCCGCAACCTGGCCGAGATGCGCGCCGCGAGACCGGACGTGATTCATGTGCTCACGCCGCCCGCTTCGCACTGCGCGCTCGCCGTGGAAGCGCTCGAGATGGGTTGCCACGTGTTTGTAGAGAAGCCCATGGCCGAAACGGCCGAAGAGTGCGACCGCATGATCGCCGCCGCGCTCGGCAACGGCCGCATTCTTTCCATCGGCCATTCCGCCCGCTTCGACCCGGTCGTGCTGCGCGCCGCCGCAATGGCGAAACGCGGCGCGTTGGGCGACGTCATCGCGGTCCACTTTCTGCGCAGCTCGGACTATCCTCCCTACGCCGGCGGTCCCTTGCCGGCTCCTTACCGTCAGGGTTCCTACCCATTCCGCGATCTTGGCGTGCACGGTTTCTATTTGATGGAGTTGTTTCTCGGCCCCCTCGAGGACATGAGAGTCAGCTATGGCGAAAGCGGCCGCGATCCCCTGCTGACCTTCGACGAATGGCGCGCCGAGGTGCGCGGGCGCACCGGCAGCGGTTACATGTTTCTCTCCTGGAATTCCCGGCCCATCCAGAATGAATTGCTGATTCACGGCACGCGCGGCTTTCTGCACGTGGATTGTTTCCTGCAGACCTGTCAGCTCAGCCGCACCCTGCCCGGGCCGAAGCAGATCGGCATGGTCGTCGAGGGCACGCTAAATGCGATTGGCAAATCCTTCGCCGTGCCGTGGAATATGGTTCGATTCGCCAGCGGGAGGCTTAAGCCCTCTCCCGGCATTTATCGCGGAGTGCAGGATTTCTATTGCGCGCTGGCAGCGGGCGAGGAGCCTCCGGTATCGATGGAGGAAGGCCGCCGCGCGGTTGCGTGGGTGGCCCATGCTTCTCAGGAGGCGGACCGCGAAAAGGCGGACCGCTTGGCCAGTGCCGCTGCCGAGCGGTTGGCTCCGGCCCGCATTCTGGTTACCGGCGGCTCCGGATTTCTGGGCCGCGCGCTGGTGGAGCGGCTGCGGCGGAACCCGGATCCGCTGCGCTTGCTGCTGCGCCGTCCGCCCCGGCCGGGCAGCTCCGCCGATCCCACCGCGTCCGGCGCGCCGCTTTCGATCGTCTACGGCAGCCTGGGCCAGCCCGATGTCGTCGACCGCGCCATGACCGGCGTCGATCTGGTCTTTCATCTGGGCGCCGCCATGAAAGGCCCCAAGGGAGAATTCCAGCAGGGAACCGTCTGGGGAACGCGCAACATCGTCGAAGCGTGCCTCCGCCACCAGGTGCGGCGCCTGGTTTACGTCAGTTCCCTGGGCGTCCTCGATCACGCCGGCCACGTCAGCGGCGATCCCGTTACCGAGACTTCGCCGCTCGAGCCTTTTCCCGAACGACGCGGCGCTTACACCCAAACCAAGCTCGAAGCCGAACGAATCGTCCTCGATGCCGCCGCCCGGCAGGGGCTGCCCGCCGTGGCGATCCGCCCCGGCCAGATCTTCGGTCCCGGCGCGGAGGATGTCACGCCCAACGGCGTCATCGCCATCGCCGGCCGCTGGATCGTCGCCGGAAGGGGAAAACGAAAGCTGCCCTTGATCTACGTCGACGACGTGATTGACGGTCTGCTCCAGGCCGCCGAGAACGATGCCGCTCTCGGCCGCATCGTGAACCTGGTGGATCCCACACCGGTCGATCAAAACCAATACCTGGCGGCCTGCAGGCGCAAGAAAGTGATGCGCATGCCGGTCTGGTTGCTCATGACATTGGCTTACCTGGTGGAGTTGCTCGGCAAGATCCTAAGGCGCGGCGTGCCGCTTTCCCGCTACCGCGTCCGTTCCTTGCAGCCGCTCTACCCGTTCGATCTCACGGCGGCGGCCACCTTGCTGAATTGGCGGCCGCGCGTGGGCGCGCAAGAGGGATTGAGGCGCACCTTTCCGGCCTAGAAGCGTCCGATGCCGGCTGACAAGACAGTAGCATGCTGGGCCGCGCCATACTTTGAACCGTCCTGGGACGATCCTCTCACGTATACTGTTCGTTATCGGAACGCAAACAGAAATCCGTGAATGAGCACCGCTGATCGCATGGCAGAAATGAGTCGCAAAGCACTGGCGCCGTGGGCAATATCGAACCGAACCGCCGCTCTCGTCATCTTTGTTCTGTCGTTTAGCATTCGGATCGGCTTGGTGATCGCGCTAGGCGCGTATCATGAGCAAGAACGGACTGAGCTGATTAATACGGCGGTATCGATTGCGGAGGGGCACGGGATGGCCGACGCATATGGTCCCGGTTCAGGGCCGTCGGCCCACGTCACTCCGCTCTATCCCCTCCTGCTAAGTCTTGCATACCGCTTTTTCGGAGTGGGCCTCATGGGCGCCTTTGCGCAACAGGTCGTGGGTTGTGCGATTACGAGCCTCGGATACGCCCTGATACCTTTTGTTGCAGCGGCACTTGATCTACCCCACGAGGTGGGAGTGTTTTCGGGCCTATTCGCGGCCCTCCTGCCGATTAACTTTTGGGCTGAGCGCGGAAGCTACGCCGACAGCTTGGCCGGATTGCTTATTGCGATAACTTACCTCCAATGCGCGAAGAAACTGGATAAATCCCCGCTGTCATGGCGCTGGGCAGTTCAGATCGGGTTGTTTGCCGGATTGGTTTGGCTCAGTACTCCGAATCTCCTTCCTTTCCTCGCGGCCGCGCTCCTATTCACAGTCTATGGACACGGGCGTTCCGCGATCAGCGTGTCCGCGCTTCTGATTGTGACCGCGGCCCTGGTGGTGGCGCCCTGGATCGTGCGAAACTACCGCGTTCTCGGCGCTCCCGTCCTGACGCGCTCCAATCTGGGTATGGAGTTGGCAATGTCAAACACGGATGGGGCCGTGCCTACGACAGATCAGAACCGCACGCCCGGGAGTGTCGTCGCAAGGCAGCATCCTTATTCCAATTTGACCGAGCGCCGAAAGCTGGCGAGCCTTGGAGAGGTCGAATACAACAGGCGACGCATGCGGGAAGCCGAGCTTTGGATCGAGACCCACCCACGCAAATTCATGGCGCTGACGTGTTCGCGGTTTGTACATTTCTGGTTCCCCGTAATGCTGCGGCTTCCTCAGACGTTGCTGACATGGATGATCACGGTGCTGGGAGCTGTTGGCTTTTCCATATACCTCAAGCAGCCGTCTCGCGCGAAGGTGTTGCCGTGCCTTGTCTTCATCCTGTATCCCCTGCCGTACTACGTCCTCGAAACAACCAGCCGTTTCCGGTTTCCACTGGAGTCTACCATCCTGCTTTTCGCATGCTTGTTCTTGTCTCGCCTTGTCCCTATGGTTCAAGCTCACCGAGGGCGGACCTCATAAGCGCTAGCGGGAGTTTACTGCCAACTCCAGATTCGTAGCCCGCACCTCCGGATAACCTACTGAAAAGTCACCACTTGTCACCGCTCTTGCGGTTCACTTGTTGTATTACCCTATTTGAGGCCTG
>Ga0187848_10000294_pt1 | contig 46064 bp, 38 predicted proteins | sample June2016WEW_4_40_FD_132424 | JGI IMG/M metagenome (GOLD analysis project Ga0187848, IMG submission 132424) | Peatland microbial communities from SPRUCE experiment site at the Marcell Experimental Forest, Minnesota, USA - June2016WEW_4_40 | ecosystem: Environmental > Terrestrial > Soil >... | reverse complement strand
GGTCCCGCGTGGCGTGCTCGATCTTGGCCTCCGCGACCGGCTTGCCCATCTGCGCGCGCATCTGCTGGATCCGGTCGCGGAGGGCTGCCGCCCGCTCGAACTCCAGCCCCTCGGCCGCCGCGAGCATCTCGGCCTGCAATTCCTCGAGGAATTCCTCGGTGATGTACTCCACGGGCTCGCCGCGGCCGACGGCGGCGTAGGGGGTGGCGTGAGCGGCCGCGTCGGCCTCGATCCCCGCGTGGATCGCCTTGCGGATCGTCTCCGGCGTGATGCCGTGCCGGCGGTTGTACTCCTCTTGCATCTGCCGCCGCCGCCGCGTCTCCTCGATCGCCCGCCGCATCGAGTCGGTCACCTTGTCGGCGTAGAGCACGACCTTGGCGTTGACGTTCCGCGCCGAGCGCCCGATGGTCTGCACCAGCGACGTCTCGCTCCGCAGGAAGCCTTCCTTGTCGGCGTCGAGGATGGCCACCAGGGAGACTTCGGGCAGGTCGATGCCTTCGCGGAGCAGGTTCACGCCCACCAGGACGTCGAAGGCGCCCTGGCGGAGGTCGCGCAAGAGCTCCATCCGCTCGAAGGCGTCCAGCTCGCTGTGCAGCCACTTGCAGCGGACGTCCTGTTTGCCGAAGTAGGCGGCCAGGTCCTCGGCCAGCCGCTTGGTGAGCGTGGTCACCAGCACCCGCTGGCCTGCGGCCGCCCGCTGGCGGATCTGCTCCAGGAGGTGCGGCACCTGCGCGCGGGCAGCGGCCACCTCGATCTCCGGATCCAACAGCCCGGTGGGCCGGATCACCTGCTCGACCACCTGCGAGCCGCTCTGAGCCAGCTCGTACGGCCCGGGCGTGGCCGACACGAAAACCGCCTGCCGGAATCGCTGCTCCCATTCCTCGAACCGCAGCGGGCGGTTGTCCAGGGCGCTGGGCAGCCGGAAGCCGTGCTCCACCAGCGTGACCTTGCGATTGTGGTCGCCGAAATACATCCCGCGAACCTGGGGCACCGTGGCGTGCGACTCGTCGACGAACAGCAGGAAATCCTCGGGAAAGAAGTTCATCAGCGTGTCGGGGGGCGAGCCGGGGGGGCGGCCCGCCAGCGGACGGCTGTAGTTCTCGATTCCCGGACAGTAGCCCACCTCCTGGAGCATCTCCATGTCGAAGCGGGTGCGGGCGTTGAGGCGGTGGGCCTCCAGCAGCTTGCCCTGGGCCTTGAGCTCCCCGAGCCGCTCGTCGAGCTCCCGCTTGATCTCGTCGATCGCCTGGTGGATCCGCTCCTCCGGCAGGACGAAGTGCTTGGCCGGATAAATGCACAGCTCCTGTTTCCGCTCGAGCACCTCGCCGCTGGTGGGCTGGATGACCGAAAGCCGCTCGACCTCGTCCCCCCAGAACTCGACGCGGACGGCCGTCTCGTCGTAGCTGGGCCAGATCTCGACGCAGTCGCCGCGGACGCGGAACCGTCCGGACTGGAACTCCACGTCGCCCCGCTCGTACTGGATGTCCACCAGCTTGGCGAGCATCTCGTCGCGGTCCACCTCCTGGCCCACGGCCAGGCCGACCATCATCGCGCGGTAGTCCTCGGGCGAGCCCAGCCCGTAAATGCACGACACGCTAGCCACGATGATCACGTCGTGGCGGCTCACCAGCGCGCTGGTGGCCGCCAGCCGCAGCCGGTCGATCTGCTGGTTGATCGAGGCGTCCTTCTCGATGTAGATGTCCCGCTGCGGGATATAGGCCTCGGGCTGGTAGTAATCGTAGTAACTGACGAAGTAGTGGACCGCGTTGTGGGGAAAGAACTCCTTGAACTCCGCGTAGAGCTGCGCGGCGAGCGTCTTGTTGTGCGACATCACCAGGGTCGGGCGCTCGAGGGCCTGGATGACGTTGGCCATCGTGAACGTCTTGCCCGAGCCGGTCACGCCCTTGAGGACCTGGTGCCGCCGGCCTTCCCGCAGACCTTGAACGAGGGCCGCGATGGCCTCGGGCTGATCGCCGGCGGGCTGGAAGGGGGCGGTGAGCTGGAACATCTTTTCATTTTACCGTTCCCGGGCCGCGTTGACCATCCGCGCGGGACGGGGTAGGATGTAACGGGAAACGGAACGCTCAGGAGCGAAAATATGGCGACTTTCACGGCGGTGGTCGAGAAGTGCCCTGAGACGGGACTCTACGTGGCCTACGTGCCGGGGTTTCCGGGCGCCCACACCCAAGGGGAAACACTCGACGAACTCCAAGGCAACCTGCACGAGGTTCTTGCGATGCTCTTGGAGGATGGCCCGCCGAGTTTGGAAGCCGAGTTCATCGGCACGCAAACTGTGGTGGTGGACTGACGATGTGGCAACGTTCGCCGCGGAACCCGCGCGGGTGTCGCAACGAATTTAGGTGTCGCCATGAATGAAGAACGCAGCCCAGGCAAGCCACCAAGAACTGACCCATTGCTCCACGACCTGGGCGCACTGGGGGAGACGATGGCACTTCGTGGCCGCCTGATCGCCGCGGAGGAGTCGCGGCTCGGCAGGCTCGCGGAAGTCCTTGATCGCTACGCGGCCTATCCCGGCGAGGACCAGAGAAACCTGGCGGACGTCGCCGTGGACTGGGCAGTGGCGTCACTGGCGGCCTCGGGGCGTTGCTCGGACATCGAGAGTCACTTCCACCGCATGGTCGACGCGATGTACGCGTCAATTGACTATGGTGGCGATGGCGCCCCGAGGCATGGTGAACGGCCCCTGGCGGCAGACGAGCGGCGCCAGCTCTTTGAGACGTCCTGGGCCGCGCTGGATAGAGACATGCCGCTCTACTGGGAGATTATGGGGGCCTCCGCCCGGTCCCTCCGCGACCTCGGCGAGAGGCATCCGTGCCGATTGCTTTTCGAGGTGCTCTCCGACGTGCGCCGGCACTACATCGAGCACGCGCACGTCGGCCGTTTGCGCGAGTTGATCGTGCGGTGCGTCGCGATGTGCAAGGCGAACGCTCTCTACCGGCTCGGAGGAGGCCCGCTTGAGGATGTAATGGAAACGCAGAGGCTTGTGGCCGATGCGGCAACCAAGGTGTCGGAGTCGGTTGAGGAGGCGGTCCGTCGCGGGGAACTGTACGTCAAGGACGGGGAGATCCGTAGGGCGGAGCGGTAGGCGGGGCCACGCGCGGTTGCGAGGCCGGGGTCACGCCTCGGTTACGGCGAGTGTTTCCAGATTAACGCGGTGGGTCGTTTCGACCTCGCCCGCCCCCGCCTCAATCGCGGCGGCGAGGGCACCGGGCGTCACTGCCGATACCTCGCCGCTCCCAGCCTCCGTGGGGTCGATTGCGACGAGGTTGCCGACGCCGAGTGCGCGCACATACGGCGCGATTGCCGTAATGAAGTCCTGCGGACTGGACGGGCACGGCGATAGCACGGGCGGGCCGTTGGCGAACTCCTTTGCGCCTTCGAATCTCGTGAAGGCGAACAGGATCACCCGGCCGTCGAGGGTTCTCCGCGTGAACAGGCTGCCGCCCGCCGGCCAACATACCGTTGCCAATTCGCGCCCGATCTTCATGTTTCGCTCCTGTGCCGTAACAGCCGGACCGGCTTCGCCCCATTCTACGCTATCGCCCCGCCTCGTCAAGCAGGCCCCCCAGCCTCTCGGCCAGCCCGGGTGTGAGCCCGTCGAGCATCTCGCGGCCGAAGAGGCCGACGTCCATCATGTCGCGGAGGTGCACGCGGTCCTGGTCGCGGTTGGCGAGGAGTTTCATGCGGACTAGGCCGGCCAGGGAGACCACGGGCAGGCGTCACGCGAAGATCAGCCGTCGGCCCTTGGGCGGCGGGATGGAATCGCCGAACTCCTTGGCCGTCTGAATCCATAGTTCCATCGCGGCCTTGATATTGCCCAGAGCCGATTCCTGCGTATCCCCGTGGGCCATGCACCCGGGAAGCTCGGGAACCTCGGCGACAAACGCGTTGTCTTCGGCACTCCAGAAGATAATGATTTCGTACTTGTCCATCATTGTTCACCAAGCTTCTGCCCAAGGCCGTATTTCAGGATCACGTGCCGCACCTGGCGAACCTGGTAGGGCTTGGCATGACTGCCATCCCGTTGCAAGTTGATCTTCTCCTCGACGCCGGGTTGCCTGAATAGGTGATGGCTGCCTCGTGTTCTTTCATCAAGAAGGTCAATGCGTGAAATGCTCCAACGGACCAGGCCGGGCCTATTTGACCGGAGGCGGTTCCGTACCGATCAGGAACGGGCTGGGCAGAGACACCAATTCGTCGTTGGGCCCGACCTTGGCTGCCACGGCCCCTTGCGGCAGCGGCAGGGGCACACTCGACGGCGCGAGCACCTCGCGGCGGAGGAACATCATCCGCGGATATACCGGGTATCGACCCTTGGGCGTCGGGCAGTCGATCTCGAACGTGGCGGGCAGGTCCTTGGCTGTGAAGGTCCTGGACACGCAGGTGACCGCGTCCGACCACGTGGCGCCGCTCTGGTTGGCAATCCGCTTGCCCTGCCGGCAGAGCTGCTCGAACGACAGGGCCCGCGAGCCCAGCCGGTAGGCATAGGTCACCACAAGCTTGTTATCGCCCAAGGCGTTGGGGTCTGCGACGGAAACCGTCACGGCATTCTTGCCCGGCGACAGATACGGCAAAGCGCAAGGATTGTTTTGCACGATCACCCCGAGCCTGAGCGCCGTCAGCGGGCCCTTGAAGCTTACCCTGACCAAGGCGGCGATGCTGCCTTTGACCGCCTGGTCGAAGTTCTTCAGCTCCACGGACGTGAACGTCTTGCCGCCGTCCACGGAGACCTCAACCTTGTCGGCTCCCGCCGCCTCGCCGCCGGCCTTGACCATCACGTAGGGCGACGCCAGGCGCACCACGACCGCCGCGGGCTTGCCGGCCTCGGCGGGCACCAGGGCCTTGCCCGCGTAGCGGACGTTTTCCGTCGAGAGGAAGGACTTGAGGAACGTGTCGTTGGAGAAGTCCGGCGCAAAGCCCAGGATTCCATTGCCCCAACAACGGTCCATCTTGTTGTTGAAGTAGGGTTCCAGCACGAGGCCGTGCCCCGGATTGTCCCGCGTGTCGACATGGCTGCCGCAGGAGTGCATGGGGGGCTTCGACGAGCCTTTGTAATACCAGCCGTCCGGTAGCGGATCCCAGGTGTTGGTCAGGAGGAAGCCCGGCGCCAGGTTGACGTCGGTCGTATAGTTGCCCGTGGCATGGTTGTAGCCCGCCCAGGACTCCGCCGGGCCCACCTTATTGAGCTGCTTCGGAACGATTGCCGGTCTGCCCTTCAGCCAACAGGCGTCGCAGGCGAGGAAATCGCGGGCTTGCCAGTTGGCCTTGCCGTTGACCACGGCGTACTGGTCATTCTTCAAGTAGGCGACTTTGCCGTCCTGGGAGTAGACGAAGGCGTCGGTCCAGAGTTGCTTCTGGTTTTTCAGGATATCCTCTTCACCCGCCACCGTCTGGCCGCTTTTGCCGTCCGGCATCCAGGTGTAGAACTTGAGGAAGGCGTCGAAGTAATGCCTGCGGCCGTCGTAGACGGCCTCGACGGTGGTGTGGCCCGGCCAGAGGACAAAGCGCCAGTTCCAGCCCAGCTCCCGCCACAGCGCCGACTGCACGCTGTGCGTGGCCCCGCAGGTGGCCCAGCCGTAGCAGTTGATGTCCTTCAGCGCGGGAATCCCGCCGTCCTCACTGGCCTCGGGACAATGGTAGTGCGAGAGCAACATGAAGTTGTAGATGGCGATGGCCTTCGCGTCGTTGGTCTTGCACCCCCGCGTGACCGTATCGACGATCGACTTCAGACTGGAGCAGTCGGCGGCCTGGTCGGGCCAGACCTTGACCTGTTTGACGGTTCCAGGCGCTTCAGGTCCCGGCGGCAAGTCGGTGGCACGCGCCGCCTGAACGAGCGCCAGCCCCGCTGCGCCCACGGCAACCGACAAACCAAAGCCGAGCTTCTTGATCCACATCGACATCACGGCGTCTCCCGGCGTTCTCGGACAGGCCAGCGCCGGCGGGCCCCGGAACCGCTCCGGCAAGATCATCCCGGGCGCTGTAGACGGCATACGCAGTACGGTGTTCAGCGTAGCAGAACTTTTTGCCGCGCCAATAGAGCTGCCGGAAGGCGGTGGAAGCGGTCCGTCCCGGTCAGCGGCCGGCGCGGAGATAGCCCAGCAGGCCGTGGAGCTGGAAGCCGCCGCCGACTCCGATCATGCGGGTGATCGGCTCGTAGGACTCGGCCTTCGCGAATGCGGTGAGGCAGAACTCGATTTCCTTGACCAGGCCCTGCAAGGCCGGCTCGATGGCCGTGTAGAACTGGTGGACGCTGGGGGCCAGGGCGGGGTTGTGCTTGATCTGCTCGGCCTGGGCTAGCGTGAGGTTGAAGTGCTTGGCCACCGCGCGGGTAATGCCGTGGCCGCCGAAGCCGAGTTGGCGGCTCCAGACGCCACCGGTGGCGCTGACTACCAAGTTCCCGGCCTCGCCGCCGAGGTCCAGCAGGGCGACCGGCCCCGGCGGGCTGGGCGGTGGGGCCGCGGCTGCCGGCTTCTCCGGTTTCTCGGGCTTCTCCGGCGAGTCTGTGTCCGGCGGGGGCTCCGGGCCGTGCTCGAACATGAAGAAGTTGTGCAGGGCGAGGCATTCGCTTTGGGCGAAGTCGGGCCGCAGGCCCGCCCGCTGGGCACTCTCCACCCACTTGTCGACCAGGTCGCGGCGGGCGCCGGCGAACAGGACGCGGACGCTCGTTCGCTCTCCCTCGGCGGCCGGCGCGGACGGGTCCTCGTCCCCGTCGAGCGCCTGGTGGTCCCACACGAGGTCGGCGAGCCGGAGGGGCACCTGCCGCGGGGCCTCGTGCTGGACCATCGCCAGGAGCTTCGCCGGATCGGCCGCCGGCAACGTGAAATGCCGCAGGACCGCGAGCCGCCCCGGCAGGCCCAGGCCGACCCGGGCGCCCCTGAGTTTCTGCTCGGCGACCAGTTGCTGGAGAACCTCTTCGACCAGGGCCGACTGCTCGTCGGCGTCGGCGGCCTGGCCGAGCGACTTGCGATACTCGAGGCGGACGGCGGCGTCGAGGATCACGGCTTTACGTTTGGCGTCCCAGCAGAGCCGCACGGCCTTCAGGCTGGTGGAGCCGGCGTCGATGCCCCAGGCCGCGGAAACCTGCCGCCTGAGCAGGGTCCGCGCAACCGCGCCGAGAGTGCTGCGCGGGGGCGCCGGGAGCAAGTCGATCTCGAGGCGGGATTTCCCCAGGCCCTGCAACGCCAATCCGCAGGCCACGGCGAACTGGCCGGGGCAGGCCGCCAGGGCGGCTCGCGCCTGGGAGGGCACCCGGGGGGTTGCCGGCCCCTGTTTCTCGGAAGCAGAATCGGGACCGTCCCCTGGTTCGTCGGGCAGGAGGATGCGGTGCAGGGCGGGCGGCCCCTCGATCGGAAAGCCGAAGGGGGTCTCCGGCGGCGCGGCGGCCCAAGGGACGGGCCGCAGCCGGCCATCCTCCTCCGCGCGGCTCCAGCGCCGTTGGAGCTGTGAAACGAGCTTGGCGGTCTGGGCGTCGTCCGGGGCAAGCTTGCGGAATCGCTCGGCCAGGGCCACCAGCGGCGGGTCGACCGTCGGGGCGGTGCGGAGATGGCGGCCGAGGCAAGCCAGCTCCGCCACCCGCTCGTAGCAATCCGCCGTCGCCGCCGTCCGCAGGGCGGTCGGCACCTGCTGGAGGAGTTGCCGGGCGTCTTCGTAGCGGCACTCGGCCAGTTTTTGCTCGGCGGCGCGGCACAGCCGCTCCTGGAGTCGTTCGGCCAGCCGCCGGGCCGAGGCGTGATCCGGTGACAGCGCCAGCAGGCGATCGAGCTTCGGCAACAGGTCGCCCACGCGGTTGGTTCCCAGGGCCTCGCGCAGTCCCTGGCCCAGGGCGGCGACCTCCTGTCTTGCGGCCAGCGCCTCCGCCAGAAGGTCGCAGAACTTGGGGTCGCGGAGGGATTCCGGAATCTGTTTCAACACGTGGAGGGCACGGTCGTAGTGGTGCTGACCGAGCAGCCGCTGCCCTTCCCGAAAGGCTTCCTCGGCCGCTGCCCGCCGCCGGTCCCGCTGGACCAGAAGCTGCCTGACGAGCTGTCCGGCGCGGGCCGCGTATCGCGCCACGCGCGGGTGTCGGGCCCGGGACATGGAACCCAGCAGGGCCATCGCCTCTTCGTAGCGCTCTTCCGCGCGGAGGTTTTCGATGGCGGCCATGTCCGCTTCGAACTGCTCGATGAGCTGCTGCAGCGCGGCGGGCAGGTTGACCCCGCAGGCGCCGCAGAACTTCTCGCCGGCGGAGCAGAGCTCGTTGCAGTGCGGGCAAGGCTCGTGCAGGCTTGCCCCGCAGCCGGTGCAGAACTTCCGCAACCCGGCGTTGGGCCTGCCGCACTGGCCGCAAAGGACGGGCTCTGCCGGGCCCGATCCGGCAGGCGGCTCGGACGGCATGCGAGACGCGGTTTCGGACGACTCGCGGTAGGGCATGTCGACTTGGGAGGTCGTCCTCACGTCCGACTCTTCGGGGTAGGCGTGCCTTGCGGAGGTGTGCAGGGGCATCCCCACGAGTTCCCTGGTCACGGTTGGCCGCTCCCGGCCAGCGCCTCGGAGCGGAAGGCCGGGTCCCTGGCTTCGATCCACAGGATCTCGACAACGAGGTCCAGTTCTTCGTCGGCCAGGGCCAGTGCGCTGGGGGCCGCCCGGGTGACAACGACGTCGATCGACCGCTTGCGGTCCGCCCGCGTCCCGCTGCCGCAGTAGTCCAGCCACGCGCCGCTCTGCGTGGCCCGCTCGTCGGACGACTCCCATTGGCGGCGATAGTAGGCGAGAATCCGCTCGGGCCGGCTCTTTTCCTCGATGCGGACGTAGTACAGGTCCAGCGGATCGCGGGCCGCGGCGGGTATTTTCTCGGCCAGCCTTCCCGGCCAATCGCAATGATAGACCACGCGGGGGCGGGCGCCGGGGTGCAGGGCCAGGGGCGGCTCGGGCCGAGCGGCAGCCGATGCGGCCGCGCCCGCCGCCTGCGCGCCCAGCGCCGTCCGGTGCAGGCGGGCGCACCAGGTCCGCACCAGAAGCTCCGACCGCTCGATCCACCATTGCTCCACAAGCTCTCTTGCGCGTTTGACGCCGGCGGTCGCCTGGGCGGATTTTGCAGCCGGGGTGGATTTCGACGCGGCGGATTTCCCGCCGTGCTTCGCGGCGTGGTGCACGGGCGGCGGCGGAGAAAGGCCCTTGCGGGGCAGCGCCTTGAGGACCAACAGCAGGCCCGGGTCGGTGATCGCCACCGACCACGCGCCGACCACGCTTTGCGCGGTGCCCGCGTCGGCGCCGCGGGGCCCTTCATACCAGTGCTTGCTGAGCATGCGGTACAAGGCGGAGCGTGCGGCGGGATTGGGGACGGTGGCCGAGAGGGCCAACGTGCCTTGCGCCTGCCCCAGTGCCTCGGCCAGCGACAGGCGGCGATCGAGGATCTCGGCGAACGCATCGGTCCAGAGGAAGCGGACGGCGTCGACGGGGTCCGGCGGCGGGGCCGCCGTAACGGGGGAGAGGTTGGCCGCCGCGGCCTCGAAGGTGGCCCAACCCGGCCGCACCGGACCCGTCGCTGCCGCGGCTCCCGCCGGCCCGGCGGCGGCCGGCGCGGTCTGGCTGGCCGGGAGTCCCAGCGCGCGGCCCAGCGCCTCGGCGCTGGCGGCGGTGAACCGCTGCTCCAGGGCCCCGCGGACCTTCAGATCGATCTCTTCGCTTCCGTACAGGACCGTCTGCGCCGCCAAGTTTTCCACACGGGCGTCCGTGAGGCAACCGATGAGCTGCTGGCGAACCGAGGGCGGCGTATCGGGACACACCAGGTAGCAAGCCAGCCGCAAGCGGAGCGATGCGGAGCCGCTTGACTGCATGATTGCCGCGGCCAGCTTCTGCAGCTCCGGGGGTTCCATCGGCCCGCCCGGCGCCCGAATCTCTGCGGGCACCGTCAGGGCCGCAAACAGCAGTTCCTCGGTGTCACGGTTTCCGCGGGCGGCCAGCGCCCTGAGCGCGGCGGCGGTCGCCGCCCGGTCGTCCGGCGTGGGCAGTTTGCCGTTGACGATGGCGCGCAAGGCTGCCGTGGCGGCCTCGGTTCCGTTGGCCGCCAGGGCGGCGACCACGGCCTCGGCGAGGAGCTTGGCCGGCGGGACGAGCGACCCGTGGTCCCGTCCCAGCGGTCCCGGAGCTTCGAGAAGCGAAGTCACAAAGGCCACGGCGGCCGGATTGCCCTTGGATCGTTGGCCGAGATCGGTGATTGCACCGGGCAAGCGCGGATCGCCTTCCGCTCGCGCCGCCAGGAAGTCGTCCTTCTTCCAGTCGGCGAAGTTGGTGGGTCGGACGGGCTTGGGAGGCGGCGCCCGGAACTTGGGCGCCGGCGGGGTGGCCGCCAGCGAAGGCGGCGGCTTCGCGACCGGCTTCGCGGCGACCTGCCTTTGGGCCGCCCGATCTTGTGCCTCTTTTTCCCGCGCCAGGTTTGCGGCGTCCGCCCCATCGATGCCTTGCGCGGCGCAATACTTCTGCCACTCGGCATCCGACATTCCAAAATGCGCCGCCCCGCTGCCTATCCGGCCGGCGCTGCACCCCCGCACGACGAGGCCGCCCAGCATGAGCAGAACAACCGCCACGACGGCGACCGACCACATGCCGAATCGTTGGTACTGTCGGAGCGCCCAGTTGGCGACGAGATTGGCAATCGTCTCCAGCATCCGACTGGCCCTGTGGAGCGAAATAGGGACCGATAGCAATTCAGGATAGGTATTCTACGGTTGGTCCATGAGCGATTAGTTAGGTCCGCGTTAGCAATCTACGGCCACATGACCTTGCACGATCCTGGGAGGGCCGACCGTGTGGCGCGCTCCAAATCGTGCGAAGTCGCTCAGTGCCGCCCCCGGGCACGACGCCATTGCAGGCACCGCTCGAAGTTCTCCTGCGCGGAAGCCAGAGTCGGGTCGATGGCCAGGGCCCGCTCGAAGTACGGCATGGCAACATCGGGGTCGCCCCGAGCGAGAATCCAGCCGAGGTTGTTAAAGGCCTCCGCACAGGTGGGATCCAGCTTCAGGGCCCTCCGGTAACAAGCCATGGCGGCGTCGGGGGACGTCCGCAGCAGCGCGTTGCCCAGGTTCACCTGGGCGGCGGACAGGCCCGGGTCCAATTCCACGCTGGACTGCAAGTGTTGCATGGCCTCGGGCTGATCGCCGGCGCTGAGCAGGGCGCTTCCCAGATTGCAATGCAGGGCGGCCAGGGTCTTGAGGTCGCGAGGGTCCCGCGGAGGCGGGCTCCGCTCCAGCGCGAGGCGCCCGTACCTTGCCGACTCCGCGTAGTTCCGCATATCCAGGTAGCGGCGGGCGAGTTTGTCGTAAGCCTCCCAATTGTGCGGCGCCTGCGCGACGACATCCAGCCACATCCCGAGGTAGCTGTGGTAGGCGGCGTTGCGGGCGCAGGTTGCCGCACCGAGGGCAACGGCCAGGGAGGCGACCGCGACGATCCGCGTCACCGCGACGGCGGTTGGCCGGCGACAGCGGCCGGGGACGAGTCCGGTCGCCTCGTGCCCGCCCAGCGCCGCCGCCACGGCCAGCGCGGCCAGGGGGAGATACATCCGATGCTCGAAAGCGAGCTCATAAACGGGAAAGACGCTGGACGTCGGGGCCAGGATCAGCCAGAACGATCCCAGCAAGAAACCCAACGGCGGGTACCGGAACACGCACACCAGGCACGCCCCGCCCAACGCCAGGACGGCCGCCAGCGGCGGCAGGAGTTGGCTGAACGAATCCGCTTCCGGCCACAGGTAGTACAGGCATTGTCCCTGCGGCCAGCAGACGAGCCTCAGGTAGTGCAGCAGGACCGGCGCCTGGTTCAGTGCGTAGCTGATCGGGGTGTGCGGCGGGGTGGCAAATTCGCCGTAGCGATAGGCCTGGCTCCACACGACCGCGGCCAGGACGAGCTAGGTCGAGGCCAGCGCCGCATGGTATTTCCAGCGCCTGCCCGCTATCTCCTTCCACGAGCCGGCCACGAAGACCCGGTCGTACCAGAGCACCACGAGCGGCGCGGTAACCATGGCCTCCTTCGAGGCCATCCCCAACGCGCAAGCGGCGATCGACCCCCACAGCCACCGCCGCCCGCCGGCCGCCCGGGCGCCGCGCACGAAGCAGTACAGGGTCAGCGCGTAGAGCATCCCCATCAGCGACTCCAGCCGCTGGTAGACGTACGTCACGGCCTGTGTTTGCAGGGGGTGTACAGTCCAGAGAATTACCGCCGCAAGGGCGATCCCGGTTGCACTCCGGGCATAGCGCGAAGCCAGGCGGCCTTCCGAGAGCGTGCGGCGGACGATGCCGAACAACAGCAGCGCACAAGCCAGGTGCACCGCCAGGTTGACCAAGTGGTATCCCCAGACGCGGTTGCCGTCGAGGGCGTAATTCAGGGCGAACGTGTAGTACGGAATCGGGCGGCGCGGCAGCCCGGGCCCGCCGAGCATGGGAACGTCCGGCGGCCAAAGCCGGCGGATGGCGGGGTTCTTCTCGATCTCATAGACGTCGTCGAGTACGAAAACCCCGCGGAAACTGTTGGCGTAGGCTGCCGCGCCGGCCGCCACGATCAGCCCGATCGCCAGCAGCCCTGCCCGGGGGAGATCGACGGATCCTGGCGACAAGGCCGCCCCCGGGCGGCTCAACGGTGGTGCGCGATGTCGGCTCATGCTCGTTCAGCGGCAAAACACGAGCCGGCGCCGGAGATGCCCCGGCGCCCGCTCCGCAGCTTCCCGCACGGCACTCGGCCCTTGTCGCTCATCAAGCGACTTCGGGACAACATGGCCGGTGGGCGGCCGTTACTGGAACTGGTCCAGCTTGGTCCCGTCCGGGATGTCCTTGCCTTCCGCGCGGGTGACCAGGTACCGCATCGTCACGGCGTCGAGGCTGTCGGCGAGGAAGTGTACGCTGCCGTCCACGAAGACGGCGTTGCAGCCGCCGCCGTGGAACGAGAACGGCTCGTCGTTCAGGCCGATGTTGCTGGAGGTCCACAACAGGACCTGACCGGCCGCGTCCGTGCTGCCGGGGCCGCCGATCGGGTAGGCGTTCTGGTTGACGACCTTGCCGGCATACCGGCCATACGCGGTGCTGCCGTCCAGCGTCGGGCCGGAGATGCCGCTGCCGCCCGCGTCCGGATCCGCCCAGCGCCACGGGCAGGTTGCCACAGCGGCCGAGACGGCGTTGGGGTTGTTGACGACCGATGCTATTGCGTCGGCGAGGGAGAAACAGGCCGAGGCGCCGGCCTGGCCGGTGGAATTGTTGGTGTCGGCATAGCGTCCGAAGGTTCCACCGTAAGGAGCGCCGAGCCTGCTGGCTGCATCGGGCGAGATGCGGCCGGCGTCTTCGATCACGCCAATCGTGTTGCTCGTGCCGTCGATGATGGCCGAGATCGGGACGCTGGTGGGCACCTTGCCCGGCGCGGCGCCCGCCCCGCTCTGCCGGTTGCCCGCCGTGCCGTCGGCCACGGTCAGGGCGCCGTCCGCCCGGTAGTTGGCCGAGTCGCGGCAACCGGTGGGAACGCTGCTGTTCGGGTTGCTGCCATCCGAAATGTCCGTGTAGACGGTGGCAAAGTAGTCCAGTCCGCCCCAAGCCGGACCGACCCTGTTCTTCCCGGCCATGCCCCACGCGGGGTCGGCCTGCGCGTCGGAAATGCCGGCGGCGTCCTTGTACGATAAGAACGGGTTCGAGGGGCAAACGTAGGTTTCGATCCAGGTGCTGGAGGCCGCCACGTTCTGGGCCGTCTCGCGATACCCGTGCGACAGGTCCATCATGTTGTACACGTCGTCCTTCTCGACGTACGGCAAGAGGTACGTGAACAGGCTGTGCATGGAGAACTTCGTCAAGCCGCTGCCCGGGGCGGTGAACGTGCTGCCTTCGCCGCCGGTGGGCAGGGCCTTGTGGGCCTGCTCGAAGTTCAGGATGGCCAAGCCGATCTGCCGCATGTTGTTGGTACACACGGTCTTGCGGCCGGCCTCGCGGGCCCGTTGCACGGCCGGCAACAATAGGCTTGCCAGCACGCCGATGATAGCCACCACCACCAGCAATTCAACCAAGGTGAAACCATTCCGTTTCATCACTGGATTCCCTATTGCTGTGGAGTCAGAGTCACAAGACGACGGTTCCAGTGAAACCCTAACCCGCGAAGCTCCGCCGCCAAGCCCAGCCGAGCAGCCCGAGGGCTCCGCCGACCAACAGGGCCAACGTTCCGGGCTCCGGCACCGCCTGAACCGGGGTGCCCGCCTGCGGGTCGTCCGGCGCCTGCGAGTCGAGCGGGCCCGCCGGCCCCCCGCCCAAGAGCAGCCCAAGCTCCCTGTACAACGGGTTGCCCAGCACGAGCGAGCCGCCCGCGCCGATTTCGAGCAGCGACGCCTTCGGGATCGCCCCGGCGTTCTCGGCCAGCAACAGCCCGTTGACGACCGACGTGCCGCCGCTGTAGGTGTTGCTGGCGGTCAGCGTGAGCGTGCCGCCGGACTGGATCAGCCCGCCGACGCCGCTGATCGTGTTGGCCACGGTTGTGCTGCCGCTGCAGTTGAAGGACAAGAAGCCGGTGCCGGTGGCGTTGCCGTTGACGCTGTTGACCAGGGCGACCGGCCCGGTCCCGAGCCCGCTGTTGTTGCCGAGCACCAGCGTGCCGTTGGCGATGCTCAGGCTCCCGCTACCGGCGATGGGGCTGCTGCCGAAGGTGACGGTCTGGCCTTGCAAGTCGAAGCCCGCGGTGCCGGCAACCAGCGTGAGTCCGTTAGTCTGGGCGGTCAGGTCCGTGGTGTTGCTAGTGCCGTTATCATGGCCCCAGATGAGCCAGGCGGTGCCGCCGGTCGGATTCACCTCGACCGCCCCACTGCCCAGGCCGGCCGCATTGAAATCGATCGAGCCGCCCAGCAGGGTGGTGCCGCCGCCGTAGGTGTTGCCGTTGCCGCCGCGGAGGACCAAGGTGCCGGTTCCCTGGACGATCAGCCCGCCTGCGCCGGAGAGCCCGCCCGAAAGGGCAACCGCATAGCCGTTGGTGTCAACCGTGGCGTTGCCTCCGCTGCCGGTCAAGGTCATTGACAGCGCGGTTGAGAGCGGGGCGCTTGCACGGAGCACGCCTCCGCCGAAGTTGAAAGCGGCGTTGCCGGCCCCTTGGACGATCTGAGACACGGACAGCGTGCCGCCGGTGAGGTAGTAGGTGCCGTTGCTGCCGGAGCTGTTGGCGAGAATGAGACTGCCGTTGACGCTGTTGGTCCCCCCCGATTGCGTGAACGTGCCGCTTCCGGAGTTGGCGATGTACTCGTTGACGGCCGACAATGAGCCGGTCTCGCTCAGGGTGTAAGTTCCATTGCCGCTGGAGTTGTACCCGAGATAAAGATCATTCAAGATGGCGTTCGTGCCACCGGACTGCGTGAAGTTGCCCGTGCCGGAGTAGCCCACGTAACCGCAGGATGCGGACAACGAGCCGCCCCCGTTCAGGGTGTAAGACCCGTTCCCGCTGGAGTATCTCCCGAGGTAGAGGTTGCCGGTAACGGCGGTGCTGCCGGCAGACTGTGTGAAGACCCCGGTGGCGTAGTAGCCCACGTACTCGTCACCGGTAACCGACAGCAACCCCGGCCCGTTCAAGGTGTAAGTTCCGCTGCCGACGGAATCGTACGCGAGGAAGAGGTCGGAAACGGTGTTCGTCCCACCGGACTGTGTGAAGTTGCCGGTGCCGCCGGCCGTGCTAAGGATCTCGTAGCTTGCGGACAACTGGCTGTTGCCGCTGAGAATATAGCTCCCGCTGCCGCCATAACCGAGGTTGAAGCTGCTCCCGACGCTGTTGATTCCGCTCGACTGCGTAAAGTTCCCCGTGCCGGAATAGCCCACGTACTCGATGGAAGCAGACAACTGGCCGGTTCCAATAACGCTGTAGGCCCCGGTGCTGCCGGCATCGTACCCGAGATACAGAGCGTTGGTAATGAAGTTGGTTCCGCCATTCATTTGGACGGTCCCGCTCCCCGCGGTGCTGCCAAGGGAAAGGGTGTTGCAGACATCCCCGGGAGAACTGACGGTCACGGTTCCGCCGTTGACGATCCAGGCATCGTCGTTGGAGGTCGGCGGGCTCCCGCCCGACCAACTGCCCGGCAGCGACCAGTCGCTCGAGGAGACCGCCGTCCAAGAGCACGTTGCGGCCTGCGCGGGGCCGGAGCCGCCGGTCAGAATCGCCGTGAGCCCCAGCGCGGCGAAAAGCAGCGGCCATCGCCGCTCCCGCCGCTCTTGAAAAACAAGACGGCAACAAGCACCGCGAGCGTCCATAACGCTTGGCCTCCGCGAGAATTCCGCCGTATCCCGCCTTGTTCTCGCTCGTCCCCGAGGCTGAACCATCCCGTCCGGTGTCAGACGTCTGCTCAGCCAAGCGATAGCAAAGCTGCTGTTGGTACAACGAATCGACTCTATCCTTTTCGCCGAACGCACCCTGTAGGGACGTTTTCAGTTGGCGCCGGGCAGACGTGGAAAGAGGGGCCGGCGCCGGGGAGATGCCCCGGCGCCGGCGCCCTCGTTTCCCGCAGGGCACTCAGCCCATGTTGCTCGTCAAGCGACTGCGGGACGTGGCCAATGCGCGGCCGTTAGTTGGCTTGGCCCAGCTTGGTGTCGTCGTTGATCGACTTGCCTTCCGCGCGGGTGACCAGGTAGCGCATCGTCACCGCGTCGATCGTGTCGGCGATGAAGTGAACGCTGCCGTCCACGAACACGGCGTTGCAGCCGCCGCCGTGGAATGAGAAGGCCTCGTCGTTCAGGCCGATGTTGTTGCTCGTCCACGTCAGGATCTGGCTGCTGTAGTACGGGTCAGGAGTGCCGGGGCCGCCGATGGGATAAGCATTCTGGTTGATGACCTTGCCGGTGTAGGCAGGGTACACGTCGCCGGCCGTGGCCGCATCATAGGTCGGGCCGGAGATGCCGCTGCCGCCGGCGTCGGGATCCGCCCAGCGCCACGGGCAGGTGGCCTGGCCGCTGCTGACGCCGTTGGCATTGTTCACGAGCGAGGCCGTCTGGTCGGCGGACGCGAAGCAGCAGCTCGGGTAGGTGGGGTTGTTGGGGTTGAAGTTCGTGTCGAAATAACGGCCGGAGGTGCCGCCGTACGGCGCGCTCAGCGTCTGGGCGGCGTTGGGCGAGATGCGGCCGGCGTCTTCAATGCAGGCGATCGTGTTGCTCGTGCCGTCGAGGATGGCCGAGATCGGCACGCTGGTGGGCACCGTCCCCGGCACGCCGCCGGCGCCGGAGGTCCGGCTGGTCGCCGCCGTGCCGTCGGCGACGGTCAGGGCACCGTCGGCGCGGTAATGGGCCGAATCGCGGCAACCGACCGCGGCGCCGCCCGCGACGGAGCCGTCGCTGATGTCCGTGTACACGGTGGCGAAGTAGTCCAGTTGGCCCCAAGCCGGGCCGACCTTGTTCTTGCCGGCCGTCCCCCACGTGGCGTCGGCCTGCGCCTGCGAGATGCCGGCGGTGTCCTTGTACGACAGGAATGGGTTCGAGGGGCAGACGTAGGTTTCGATCCAGGTGCTGGAGGCCGCGATGTTCTGGGGCGTCTGCCGGTAGCCGCTCGAGAGGTCCATCATGTTGTAGATGTCGTCCTTCTCGACGTACGGCAGGAGGTACGTGAACAGGCCGTGCATGGAGAACTTCGTCGAGCCCGTGCCCGGGGCGGTGAACGTCGTGCCTTCGCCGCCGGTGGGCAGGGCCTTGTGGACCTGCTCGAAGTTCAGGATGGCCAGGCCGATCTGCTTCATGTTGTTGGTACACACGGTCTTGCGGCCGGCCTCGCGGGCCCGCTGCACGGCCGGCAGCAGCAGGCTCGCCAACACGCCGATGATGGCCACCACCACCAACAATTCAACCAAGGTAAAGCCTTTCCGTTTCATCACTGGATTCCTTTTTGCTGTGGAGTTAGAATACGGTTTGCAGTCAGTTCGGGTGTGGAGGGGGCACTCATGGCGCGCCCTCCCGCCGGGTTTCATCCTCCAGACCCCGCCGCGACCATGCTTCGCATGGCGCCCAGCGCGGGATGCCCAGGGGGCCCGCCCTGCAACGGTCCGGGCTCCCTGGCGCTTTTTCCGAGCCTCCTTAAAGCGTGCGGTCCGCGGACATGCCTTGTCGTGGGGTCGTTGATTCGGCATGCCGCGATCACTGCTTCATACGCTTCCTCCTTTCCAAGTCATCACTTCCGCGCTTATGGTCGCAGCGACCAACTGCTGTAGACCTCTTGCGGCGGAAGCTCCAAGGTATTGTCGCTGAACCCGTTCGAAGAATTCGGCGCGAACCCGTTGTTCAGGAGGTGGTCGTTGTTCAGGTCGAAGTACGTCTGGACGCTGCCGTCGGCCATCAGGATGTTGCAGCCTCCGCGGTGGACGGGGCCGAACGCGCGGTAGTCCTGCAGCGTGGCCTGCCAGCCCGCCCACCAGCCGCCCGAGCCTGTTTTCGGCGTGGGGCTGCTGAAGGTCGGCACCGTCATCCCCGGGTTGGTGACCGGGCCGGGCGTGAAGGACTGCGTGGCGGGGCTGCCCGACTGCACCGGCCCCACCCCCTGCGCCAAGGACACCGTGCCCCCCCCGCACGCCAGCAGCGGCAGGAAACTCAGGGGTGACGGCGAGCCGTCGGCCAGCGCCCGCGTGAGCGGCCCGCATGTCGAGACCCGCGCCTGCTCCGAAGCCGCACAACCCGACACCTGGCTGAGCAGGTTGCCGTTGGCGTCCAGCACCAGGCCGCTGCGCACGAGCCACCAACTGGCCGTGTAGTTCGTGTTGTACCACTTTGCATAGATCAGATTCTGCACGATCGCCGCGCGGTTCGGGTCTCCCGACGCCAGCGACGCGGCGGCAATCTGCCGGCAGGGATTGACGATCTGCGTGCCGTCCGGCGCCGTGGTCCCCGCGCTGCCCAGCCGGTTGACGCACGTGTCGAAGGTCGTGGTGTCCAGCGTCAAGAGCTCGTTGTACGTGGCACTGATCTGGGCCGGATTCGACGGGCACAGCATCTTTCCGGGCGGCATTCCCATGTTCACCAGGTCGGCCACCCAGCCGACCTCGGTCACCGCCCCGTCGAGTTGCCAATCGAACGCGCCGGAACAGTAAGTTCCGAATTTCTCCGCGTTCTGCGAGAGGCCGATGCCTATCTGGCGGAGATTGCTCTTGCACGCGGCCTGGCGGCCCGATTCGCGGGCCACCTGCATCGCCGGAAACAGCAAGGCCAAGAGCACCCCGATGATCGCCACGACGACCATCATCTCGACCAGCGTGAAGGCCGCCGCCCGCCGCGGGCACGATCGGCGTTCTGATCCACGTCCGGATCGTGCCCGAACCTGAAGGCTCGTGATCATCTCTCTCTCCTTGTGCAACGCGGCGGCCGTGGAGGCTCGTGCATCGTGCGATCATCTACCGCCGGGGATAGAGTATCCAAAGCGCGCGTCAGCGTTTGATGCGGGCAATGATCGTTTTTCGTTAGGATTCCGCTCGCGAGGCGCATCGCCGCAAGTGGCGTTGGCACGGGGAGTTGCGACGGGCGGTGGGCCGGTGGCCGCAGCGACTGCGGCGCCATGCACGACCATGCTGTGCGTGGTGCCCGGGTGGCACCCGATCCGCGCGGTGTGACAGGCGGGAAGGGCATGAAGAGCGGGCGGGCGTTTCGAGGGACACGAGCCGATTATTGGCGCGTGACTTCGAGCAGGCCGTCACGATGGCCGCGGAACCCTACGTCGGGGGAATCGCCAAGTTCGTCGAGACCTTGCAGGACAAGCTGGCCGGCAAGGTGGACGGCGTGTCCAGGCGGCTGCATGACGTGAACGTGAAGGCTCCCATTCCACCGCGAGGCGTCCCACCCAACGCGTCCGAGTGCTCGATGCCCACAGCCGGCTGTTCTTCCGCGAATACCGGACGCCGGCCTTCGTGTTGACCGTACGCAACGGCGTGGCTGCCCACCTGCAGTCCGCCGGCCGCGAGTGCAAGGTATCCCGCAAGCGGGCAGCCGCCATTTCGACGGTATTACCCCTCAGCGGGCGGAAGGGGCCTACATCTCGTGGGCGGACCGGCCGTTGCCGTCGGCAGCCAGCACAAGGTCCCGGTCGGGGACTGCGGGGATCGTTCCCAGCAGCGGCAGGTCGATCTCCTGCTCGATCTGCTCCGGCCGGTGGAGGCGGCCGTCCAGGGACTCGGAGGTCCACGACACGCCCGCCGCCCCCAACAAGGCCAGCAGCAGGCCGGCCGCCAGGACCCCGAGCTTGTTGGGGCGGACGGCTTTCGGCTCGTAGCTGGCGGCCTGGGCGATGCTGAGGTTGGAGATGTGTTCCGACCCCAGGGCCTGCTCGACGCGGGCCTGCTCGAGACTCGTCGCGTAGGCGCGGTAGCTGGTCTGTTTCAGATCGAGATCCCGCTGCAGACCGGCCAACTGCATCTCGTGCTCACTGTATGCCTGCAGGGTCTGCCGCGAGGCGGCCAACTGCGTCTGGAGGGCGTCGATGCGGGCCTGGCAGGTGGCCAGCGTGTGCTCTTCGCCGAAGATCGCCTCTTCCGCCTGCGCGGCCAGCGGGTTTCGCGCCGTGGTAACTTGGGTCCGTGTCGGGGCTTGGCGGTTGAGGACCTCTTCGGCGGCGGCCAGTTGCTCTTCGATCTGCTGCATGGCCGGGTGTTCGGGGGTATATTTTGCAGCCGCCTCCTCCCGCCTCACCCGCAGCGCGTAGAGCTGCTCCCGCATGCGGTCGGTGCCCTCGTTGCCGAAGCCTTTGGTCTCGGCGGCGACCTGCCGCTCGGGCAAGCGGGCAAGCTCTTGCCGGAGGTGGCGGAGCTTGGCCTCGCAAACGATGCGGGCGGTCTGCGAACTGAGCAGTTCCTCCTGGAGCCGGGAGACGCGGTCCGCCAGACCCCTGCGCTGGTCGGAAGGCGAGACCAGGCCGGTGGCGGCGCGGAACTTCTGGAGCTTGTCCTCCGCCGCCGCCAGCGCCTGGCGTGCCCCGGCGGCCTGCTCCGTGAAGAAGTTGAGCGAGCGGGCCGTCCGATTCAAGCGGGTGTGCTCCAGCAAGTACAGGTCCATCATCTTCGCCACGACCGCTTGCGACCAGGCGGGCGACGGCCCCAGGCAAGAGATGGCAATCACGTTCGACCGCCGGGCCGCCGCGACGGTGATCCGGCGGGTGAGCGTCTGGACGGCCTTTTCGCGATCGCCCAGGGCCCCGCGGTCGCCGGGCCAAGCCAGGGTCGCTCGGGCCGCTTCGAGGGTCCTCGACGCCGCTTGCGCGGCCGTTTCGAGAGGGCTGTCGAGCGGCTCGGCCGTTTCGGACCCGGCCGTGCTCAGCACAGCGTCCGGGCCCATCGCGTCGACCACTTGTTCCAGCATCCCCCGACTGTGGAGCACCTCCACGATGGAATTCAATTCCGACTCGCGGGAGGGCGGCACGGCGACGACCGGCTCCTGGCCCGGCGTGGCCGTCGAGTCGAGGGTCGCGTTCTCGCGGCCCAGGCGCACCAGCAACTTGCCCTCCGAGCGGTAACTCCGCGGCAGGAAGATTGCCAGGGCCACGGCCCCAGCGATGAGTGCCAAGAAAACGAGGAAGGCCTTCTTGCGATGCTTCCGAACGCGGTAGAGGACCTCAGACGCCCCGGATCGAGTCGGTGTGGCCATGACAAGCCCTTTCATGCCCAGCAAAGTCAGCAAGGAACAGACACTACCGATCATAGTCAGATGGGGTCCCCGGGGCAAATCCGTGCCACCCGGCGGGCTGGAAAAAGGGGACCGGGTACCCCCTGGGTGCCATTTGCCGGAACGGCCCGCGACCCGCCTCCGGCCGGTGCCCGGCTTTGCACAAATGGGGACGGTCCCCTTTTCCTCCCCCCCCCTGTTCCCCCGGCACGGCCGGCACGCCAGGCACGATCGGCACGACCGGCATCGCCGGCACGGTTGAATCGCACGAGCCCGAAAAATCCTGATCGACCCCGGCGGGACAGAGGAAGTCTGCTTGGCGCAAGTTGTTGTACTGCTCCCAGTTAAGAGCATCTTACACTTGGCCGCCGGAGGGAAAAAGGTGCCCCTGGGGATGGCCGCCGCCACGGCATCCCCCTACTATTCCCGGATTGCCGGCCGACGGACCGGCCTCGTATCGGTTGCACCGTCGGCGGAAAGAGCTTGAACGGCCGATGGGCCCAATTACTATACACTGAGCCCTCTTAGTTCGCTGAGCAGTGCCGGGAAAGGGAGAGTGGCACGTTTTCGCCGGAACCAGAGGTCCAGGTCGAGGGTCGGCGGTCGGCAACTCGCGCAAGTGGCACCCAAGGTGCCTATCCCTTTTTCCCAGGAGCCTTGACGTTATGCGACATGTACTCGATCCTCCTGCCGTTGCTCCCGCCGTTGCGGCGCGGACCAGCACGATGCAAACCCTGCCCGAGCTTTCGGAATACGATTCGCCGCTGGCGATGCCGTGCATGGAGGTCTTGCAGGCGATCGGCTGGCCGGAGTGCCAGGCGGCGGGCGGGATGCGGACTCTCGGGTTGACGAGTTCCGCCCGGGGCGAGGGTGTGAGCACGATTTGCGCCCACCTGGCGGCGACGGCGGCTTCGTACGCTCAAGGGTCGGTCCTGCTGGTGGACTGCAACCTCGTCCGGCCGGCCGTACACGCGATGTTGGGCGTGTCGCTGTCGCCGGGCCTGGCCGCGTGCGCCGACGGCGTCGAGGGCGCCCTGGCGGCGATTCGCCGCTCTCCCCTGCCCAACCTCTTCGTGCTTCCCGCCGGAGAGTTCCGCGGGAGCCCGGCAAGACTTTACGGCTCCGCGGCGCTCGGCGAGTTGATGCGGCGGGCGGCCGAAAGGTTTACGTTGACCGTGTTCGATCTGCCCGCGGTGGGGCAGGCCAGTTGCCTGGCCCAAGTGGCGGACCGGCTGGACGGAGTGGTTCTGGTCATCGAGGCGGGGCGGCTCACCCGCGAGCTGGCCCAGGGCGCCCGAAGCCGGCTGGAAGGCGTCGGCGCCCGCCTGATCGGAACTGTGCTCAACCACCGCGGCCGGCGGGGAAACGGGCTGTGAGGCTGCCATGCTGATCGACTGGGTCCGGCATGTCGCGAGGTTGGGCGGCGAGTTGCTGGGCGATCCCGGGCACGCCCGGTTGCCGTCGCGCGGGCAGTTCCTGCGGATGCTGCACCGCGAGCGGGCCAGGGCCGATCGCACGGGGAGCCAGTTCTCGCTGCTGGCGCTGGGTGTCGACCGGGGGCCGGCCCGAGAACGCTCGTGGCAAAGCCGCGCGACGCTGCGCCACCTCCTGCGGCTGCTCCAGCGCCGGCTGCGCCTGACGGACGACGTGGGGTGGCTGGACGGGCGGCACCTGGGGGTGATCCTGCCCGACACGCCCGCTTGGGGCGCCTGGGCCCTGGTCGACGACCTGTACCTGGCCTTGCCCACCGACATTCCCTTGTTCGAGTGCAAGGTATACGTATACCCGGCCGAAGGGCCTGCGGCCGGCCGGGGTGCCGCGGAAGAAGCTGCGCGGACGGAGCCGGCCTCCGCAGGGCCTTACCCGGCCCAGCCCATGGAGCCGCTCTTCATCCGGCGGCTGCCGGCGTGGAAGCGCGGGCTGGACATCGCCGGAGCGACGCTCGGGCTCGTGCTGGCGGCCCCGGTCTTCCTGCTGATCGCGTGCGCCATCAAGCTTTCGGGCAGGGGGCCGGTGTTGTTCGTGCAGTGGCGGCGGGGGCTGGGGGGCCGGCCGTTCCGCCTCTTCAAGTTCCGCTCGATGACGCCGGACGCCGAGAATCGCAAGGCGGAGGTCCTGGCGCTGAACGAGCAGGACGGGCCGGCGTTCAAGGTCAAGGCCGATCCCCGCGTCACGCCGCTGGGCCGCTGGCTGCGGGCCACCAGCATCGACGAGCTGCCGCAGTTGTGGAACGTGCTCCGCGGCGACATGTCGCTGGTCGGGCCGCGGCCGCTTCCCTTGACGGAAGCCGATGCCTGCACCAACTGGCACCGCCGGCGCCTGGATGCGACTCCCGGGCTGACCTGCACCTGGCAAGTACGCGGACGCTCGCGCGTGACCTTCGACGAGTGGACGCGGATGGACATCCGCTATATGCACTCGCGGTCGTGGTGGCAGGACCTGAAACTGTTGTTGCAAACGATTCCCGCGCTGCTTTTCCGTCGCGGCTGGTAGCTGCTGTCCGGAATGATGATCCGTGCGATCGACACACCGCGCTGGGCCGAGGGCGAGCGATCTCTGTCTCGCCGCTTCTGTCTGCTGCGCAATCATTCGGCGGCCGTTGCCAGCCGCCGGATCGAGGCCTGGCTGGGAGGGCGGAATCGGGATGCGATGGGAATCCTCATGTATCATCGCATCGCGCCGCCGTTGGACGGCCGGTCGCTGCTCCCCCCTTGGACCGTGAGCCCCCAACAGTTCCGCGCGCAGCTCGACGGGTTGCTCGCCGCCGGTTACCAAGTCTGGCCGCTGCGGAACGTGCTGGCGCACCATGCCCGCCGCCAACCCTTTCCTCCCCGCGTCGTCGCGTTGAGTTTCGACGACGGCTACGAGAACTTTTTCACGCACGCTTGGCCGATATTGCGGGAGTTGAGCGTCCCGGCAACGGTCTTTCTGGCGACGGCCTACCTCGACGGCACGGGGCCCATGCCGTTTTGCTCGCCGGGAAGCAACGGCTGCGGCGAGCGGGGAGCGATGCTCTATCGGCCCCTTTCGCTGGCCCAGTGCGCCGAGCTGCTGGCCGCGGGCCAGGTGGACCTGGGCACGCACGGCCACGTGCACGGCGACTTCCGCGGCCGGCCGGACCAGTTCCGCGAAGATCTGCTCCGCTCGCTGGCTTGCCTGCGGGCCCGGTTGGGTGTGACCGGGGCGGGATATGCGTTTCCCTTCGGGTTCTTCGATCCGCCGATGGTGGCGGCGGCCCGGCAGGCAGGCGTCCCCTACGCGCTGACCTGCACCAGCGAATTGGTCCGTCCCGGGAGCAACTGCTTCGCCTGGGGCCGCTTCGCCGTCGAGCAGTCGGATACGGCCGCGACGCTTGCGGGCAAGCTCAGCGGCTGGTACGAGCTGGCCCGGCGAGCATGGCTCGGGCTGCGGAGGTTTCCCCGGCTCGAGCCGGCGGCCGCCCCGCCGCACCCTTCGTTGCTAGTCCGCGAGGCGACGGACCGATGACGACCTCGTCCAGCACCGTCTGCAAGCCACGCAGCGCCCGTGGCGCCGGCGCGAGAACCTCGCGATCGGTTAGGGCCATCGCCGCGCTGCTGGCCCGTCCCGTCACGCAGCAAGGGGCGCTCTTTCTGTTCGACCAGGCCGTCGTCAGCGCGACCAACTTCTTTACGGTGTGGGCCGTCGCCCGTGCCTGCTCCCCGGCCGATCTCGGGGCCTACTCCCTGGCCTTTACCATCGTGTTGTTCGTGGGGGGAATCCAGCAGCAAGCGATCTCCGTGCCTTATTCCGTGTACTGTAACCGGCACCGGGGGGAGGCGCTGGCGTCCTATACCGGCAGCTCGCTGGCGCACCAACTGGCGCTATCGGGTGTGGCGGTGTTCGGTCTGCTGGGGCTGGCTGGGCTGCTGGCCGTGGGCCTCGGCCCCGTCTATCTGACGGCCACCGTGTGGGTTCTGCTCGGCACGCTCCCCGCCTTCCTCCTCCGCGACTATCTTCGCAACGTCACCTTCGCGGCGATTCGCCCGCTCGTGGCCGTCGTGATGGACGTGGCGGTATCGGTGATCCAGGCGGGCAGCCTGTTGCTGCTGTGGTGGTTCGGCACCCTGTCGGTGCCGGCGGTGTATGCGGCCATCGGCGCGGCCTGTGCCGCCGGGTGCGCGGGCTGGTTCTTGGCCCGCTGGCTGCCGATCCGCATCGTGCCGTCGCACGCCCTGCGGCAATGGCGGCAGAACTGGACGTTTGCCCGCTGGACGCTGGCGAGCCAGTTGCTCGGCTCGTGCACGCCGCAGTTGCTGCCGTGGATCCTGGCGGCCGTGCACGGCGTGGCTGCTGCCGGCCTGCTGGCCGCCTGCAACACGCTGGTCGGGTTGTCGTACGTCTTCATTGCGGGCATGGTGAATTTTCTCTTGCCCAAGGCGGCCCGCGCCTTTGCCCGGGGCGGCGCCGCGGAACTGGCCAGCGTGCTCAAGCCGGCGGCGGGGGTGTTCCTCGTGGTGCTGGGGGCCTTATTCCTCGCGGTGGCAGTTAGCGGCGACACGTTGTTGCTGGTCGTCTACGGCAAGTATGCGGGGGCGGGCCCGGTGGCCGCCTTGCTGGCGCTGAGCATCCTGGTGACCAGCTTGGGCGTCGTGGCCGGCGGCGGTTTGCTGGCGATGGAACGCCCCGCCGCGACATTTCTCGCCGACGCGTCGGGCGCCGCGGCCCTGCTGGCCGCGGCGGCGTGCCTGGTGCCGCCGCTGGGCGCCCTGGGGGCCGCGATGGCCAACGTCGTCAGCATGAGCGTCTGGTCCGCGATCCGCGTGCTGACGTTGCTGCGACTGATGCGCCGCGCGGGCGGCAGCCCGGTCGCGGCGGAATCCGTCGAGGTCTGCCCGTGAGCACACTCGCCGAACATCCGCTGCCTGCGGTGCCCGCAAGCCGGTGGCGCATCTGGCTGCTGGCAGCGGCGGTCGCCAGTGCCTTTTTCGTCGGCGAGCAGAATTGGCAAGTCAGCCGCTGGGAAGACTTCGCGCTGGATACCGCCGACATGGAAGCCGGCGCCGCCGAGGGCAGCCTGCTCCGCCAGGTGGGGTTTTCGCTGGTGGCCGCCATCGGCCTGGTCTGCCTGATTTGCCGGGCAAGATACGTCCCGAGAGTCCGTGATCCGCTGGCCTTGCTGGTCCTGTTCACCCTCGCCTGGTGCCTGGCGAGCGTGAGCTGGTCGATCGAGCCGCTCTTGACCGCCAAACGGCTCGGGGTCGTGGCGTGCTGTTTCTTGGGTATGCTGGGCCTTTGCCGGCAACTGAGCCTCCGTGAGCTGGCCTGGCTCGCCTTGGCCGTAACCGCCGTGTACGCCCTGGCCGGGCTGAGCGTGGAGATGGCCCTGGGCACCTTCCGCCCCTGGTCGGCCGAGTATCGCTTTGCCGGCACGATGCACCCCAACGGGCAAGGCGTCAACTGCGGGCTGCTCTGCCTGGCGGCCGCGTCGCTGGCCGGCCGCTCGGCGCGATGGAACTGGCTGCTGCTGGCGCTGGCGGTCATGGGCGGCTTGCTGCTGGCGCTCAGCCGCTCGCGAACCGCCGTCATCGCCTTGGCCGCCGCCCTGGCAACGCTCGGCCTGGTGACGCTCGCCGCCAAGCGCAGCGGGAGGCATGAAGGCGACTGTTCCGTTTCTGCTTCGCGGAAACCGGGAGATTCCCACGGGTCGCGAAAGCCGGGACGCTCCCCGGCGGCTGCGCTGCCCATGATCGGCGCCGTTGTCTTCGCACTCTGCGCCGCTGCTCTGGCATGCTCGCTGGTGGGATACGACGTGGGCGGAAAGTTCATGGATCTCGTCACGCTGGGCCGGGACACCGAGACGGACGATCTGAACGGCCGGCTGCCGCTGTGGACCGAGCTGCTCGACGGTTACGTCTCCCAGCGCCCACTGTGCGGCTACGGCTACAACACGTTTTGGAACGCGGCCAACATCGACGAGATGTCGTCACTGTTCTATTGGGGAATTCGCGAAGCGCACTCGGGCTACGTGGAAGCCCTCTTGGGAATCGGACTGATCGGCACGGCCGCGCTGGCGGCGACGGTCGCCCTGGCGCTGGCCCGCTCGTTGCGAGCCTGTCTGGCCGGCGGCCGGAGCGGCGACCGCTTCGTGCTGGCCATGTTGGTCTTCGCGGTGGTGAACTCGGTAACCGAGTCCGGTTTCGTGCTGCCGGACTGGCCGGCGATCATGGTGGCTTGCGGCTTGGTGGGCTTGGTGTTTCACCCGCTTGCCGGGGAAACGGAGGCCCCGCCATGACGGCGATCGACGCCAGCGTCGTGGTGTGCGCCTACAACCGCGCCGGCCTGCTCGGCGGCGCATTGGCCAGCCTGGCTGCCCTGCGCACCGGCGGGCGATTCCGCTACGAAGTGGTCGTGGTCGACAACGCCTCGACCGACGACACTGCGGACGTGATTGCCCAGGCTGCACGGGAGTGGCCGGAGTTGGTTCACGGCGTGTACGAGCCGCGCCGCGGCGTGTCCTGCGCGCGGAATCGCGGCGTGCGCGAGGCCCGCGGCCCGTGGATCGCCTTCTTCGACGACGATCAAGTGGCCGAGCCGGACTGGCTGTTGGCGCTGCTCAGCGGGGCGGAGGCGGTGCATGCCCGCTGTTTGGGCGGGGCGGTCCGCCTGCTCTTGCCCGGCGAGGCGCTGGCCGCCCTCCCCGCGGAATGCCGCACGCTGCTGGGCGAGTCGCTGGGCAGGAACCGCCGCTGCCGCTACGGCCGCAAGACCGCCCCCGGCACGGGAAACCTGTTGGTGCATCGCAGCGTGTTCGAGCAGGTGGGCGGCTTCGACGAGTCGCTGCGCGAGGCGGGTGAAGACACCGACCTCTACCGCCGCATCCGCCAAGCGGGCATCGAGGCGTGGTACCTTCCCGAGGCCGTGGTGCGGCATGTGACGCCCCCGTACCGCCTGACCGCCGCCTACTTGCGCTGGCGGTTCCTGCGTTTCGGCAGCCAACTTGCGCGGCGCGACCGCCACGAGTGGGGGTGGGTGGGCTTTTTCGGGGTGCTGGCGGCCCGGCTCGTCCAGGTCGCCGTCCAGTATCTGCCGCGGTGGCTTGCGGCACAACTGGGGCGCTCGCCGCGGCGGCGGCTGGCGGCCCGCTGCCCCTTTTGGCGGGCCGAAGGCTACTTCCGTTTCGCCCTGGCCGGCCTGGCGCCGCGGCGCTTCGCCCAGCGGGATTTCTTCGCTACCCTCGATTTCCGCGGAGAGCGGGAGCTGTTCGACTGCGGGCAAACGCCCGCCGCACAACGGGTTGGGACGCCATGAAACCACCGCCGCTTTCCCAACCTATGGTTCTAGAGGCCCCGAATAGGACATGCCTTGATGAACTCGCTGCTCGCATCCAAGCCCTGGCAGGCGTTCACGCAAAGGTATTGGGGCGTCGAGCCGATCGAGTTCCACTTCGCGCCGGGGGGGCCCGGCGGGCCGGAACTGCGGATGGTGTGCTACCACGACCGGCGGGGCCGGCTGCTGCTGCCGCTCTTTCAGCCGCACGTGCCGATCGAGTTTCGCCCCACGCCCACCACGGCGGCGTACCGCGTCGGCCGGCAATGGCTGGAGACCGCACAACTGCTGGTCGACGAGATGATCGCCCGCGGCATCCGCGGCGAGCTCACTTTCTCCTCGCTGCTGACCGACCCGCGGCCGTGGCTCTGGTCGTGGTTCCGCGTCTCGCCGCGGTTCACCTATCTGGTCGATTTGCCTTTTTGTTACGAGCGGGCCGATCGCGTGGTGCGGCAGCAGGCGGCCAAGGCGGCCCGTGCGGGTTTTGTCTGCAAGCGGACCGACCGGCTCGACGACGCCTTGCGGTGCCTGGCCGCCTCGGAGAGGCGCAAGGGCTTCTCCTATCGAATGACCCTGGCGGGACTGGAGCTGGCGCATTCGCTGCTGGGGGCGGAGGCCCTGCGGGTGTATGCCGCTTACGCTGCCGACGGCGAGCCGGCCGCCGCCCGCGTGCTCCTGCACCAGCCGGGCGGGCCGGCCTGCGATTGGATGGCCGGCACCGCCGACCGCTACTTGAACTCCGGGACCACGCAGCAACTGATCGCCTTCGCGATGGAGGACTTGGCGCAGGCCGGCGCCTCGGCCTACGACTTCTGCGGCGCCGACCTGCCCGACTTCACCTACTACAAGTTGCTCTGGGGCGGCCGGCTGGCCACCCAGTACAGCATCCAGGCCTACGACTACCGGTCCATGCGCCGCCTGCTGGGCAACCTGCTGCGCTACCGGCAACGGCAACGGGCGGTGAGAAAGAGCCGAAAAGTCTGAGTGTCCCCGGGGAGGAGCGATGAAGCTGCACCTCGTGTCCGGCAGGGAGTTGTCGCCCGACGACGTCGCGCTGTGGTCGCGGCTGCAGCGCGCCGATCCGGAGCTGGACAGCCCCTATTTTCGTCCCGAGTTCGTCCAGCTCGTGGCGGCGATCCGCGACGACGTGGAAGTGGCGGTCATCGAGGAGGAGGGCGAGGTGAGTGGCTTCTTCCCTTTTCAGCGGGGTGCGTGGCAGGCCGCCCGGCCCGTGGCCGCCGCGCTGTCCGACTTCCACGGCCTCATCGGCCGCCCCCGCGGCGACTGGACCGCCGACGAATTGCTCCGCGGCTGCGGCCTCGCCTCGTGGAGCTATCACCATCTGCCCGCCTCCCAGAAGCCTTTCCGTCCCTACCATTGCCGCGAAACCCCCTCTTGTTTCGTCGATCTGTCCCAAGGGTTCGAGGCGTTCTGCAGCAGCCGTCGCCGCAACGGCTCGCGGATCGTTCCCGACACGCTGCGGAAGATGGACCGCGCGGCCAAGGAAGTGGGCCCGCCGCGGCTGGAGGCCCACGTCGGCGACGACCGCGTCTTTCGCGCCTTGCTCGGCTGGAAGGCCGCCCAGTACGTCCGCACGGGCAATACCAACCTGTTTGCCGCCCCGTGGGTGGTCGAACTCCTCGACCGTCTGCGCCGCCAACAGACGGAGGGGTTGGCCGGCATGCTCTCCGCGCTGTACCTGGGCGACCGCCTGGCGGCCGTTCACTTGGGCATGCGCGCCGGCGGGGTGCTGCACCATTGGTTTCCCGCCTACGACGTCGAGCTGCGGCAGTACTCGCCGGGCCTGATCTGGTTCCTGGAGACGGCTCGCACCGCGGCGTTCCACGGCATCCGCCGCATCGACCTGGGCAAGCCCTCCGAGACCTACAAAGTCCGCCTCATGTCCGGCGTCACCACGGTGGCCGAGGGCACGGTCGACCTGCGGCCGGCGGTCAGGGCGCTGCGCCGCGGCTGGTGGCGGGCGCGGGATTGTGTGCGGCAGACGCCGCTGTGGCGCGGGGCGGCCGCGCCCGTCCGTTGGCTGCGGCGGCTGAAGAATCGCCTCGCAGCCTGCTGAGGACCAATGCGGGGACCGTCCGTTGACGGCCCGTACACACGCAAGAGCCGAGCAGAGATGGACATTCTCTACGCCAGCACGCTCTATCCTCCCGCCATCGGCGGCTCGCAGATCCACCTCCACTGCCTGGTGGCGCGGCTCCAGGCGATGGGACACCGCGTGCAGGTCGTCACCCACACTTCCCGCTACCGCACCGATTGGCTGCGGCTGAGCACCTTTGCCTGCGAGCGCCGGCGGAACTACCAGTACGAAGGGGTGCCGGTGGCGCAGCTCGGGCTGTCGGCGGCAGGGCGGCTCCGCGCGTTTCCCTGGGCGATGTGCTATTACCTGCTGATGGGTCCCGCCGTGCGGCACCTCTCGGCACTGATCGGCGAGCAGCTCGCCGCGATCGAGGCCGCGCCGGCGCTGGTCCACGTGACCCGTAACGGCCGGGAGTTTCTGGCCCAGGCGGCGCTGGACTACGCCCGCCGCCGCCGCATCCCGCTGGTGCTGACCCCCAATCACCATCCGCGTTGGCGCGGCCCGCTCTATCGCCAGTACGACCGCATCTATCGCGCGGCCGACGCCTTGATCGTCCTGACGGCCGCCGAAAAGGAGCTGCTGGCGGCCCAGAAAGGCATCGCCCCCGAGCGGATCCACGTTACGGGCATCGGACCGGTGCTGGCGGCGGAGTTCTCGGCCGAGGCCTTCCGCCGCCGTTACGGCGTCCCCGGCCGCTTCGTCCTGTACCTGGGACAGCAATTCCGTTACAAGGGCGTGGGGGCGGTCGTCGCCGCCGCGGAGGCGGTCTGGCGCCGGCACCCGGACGTGCAGTTCGTGTTCGCCGGGCCGCACTCGGCCTATTCCCGACGGCTGTTCGCCCGCCGGCGCGACCCGCGGCTGGTGAATCTCGCCGGTATCGACCTGGAGACCAAGACCGCGGCGCTGGCGGCTTGCGAGCTGCTCTGCCTGCCGTCGCAGCAAGAGAGCTTCGGCGGGGTGTACGTCGAGGCTTGGTCGCAACGCAAGCCGGTCATCGGCGGCCGCATTCCGCCCATCGCCGCCGTGATCGACGACGGCCGCGACGGCCTGCTCAGCAGCCAGTCGCCGGACGAATTGGCGGCCGCCCTTTGCCGGCTGTTGGCCGATCCCGCCCAGTGCGCGGCCATGGGCCAGGCCGGCTGGGAAAAGGTCCAACGCCAGTACACCTGGCCCGTGCTGGCCCAGAAAACCCTTGCCGTGTATCAGTCCTGTTGCTAGGAAGGAGACAACAACATGCTCCGCTCGTTCTTCGGTCTGGACCACAAGAGCGTCCTGGGACGAATCCTGCGGTTGCCGCTTCGCTTGCTGCCCGGCAACATGACGATGCGGATATGGAGCGGCCCGCTGCGGGGGAAGAAATGGATCGTGGGGTCGTCCACCCACGGCTGCTGGCTCGGCATCTATGAACTGGCCGAACAAAGGCTGGTTGCGAAGACGGTCGAGCCGGGCACGGTCTTTCTCGATATTGGCGCCAATGTCGGGTTCTATACGCTGCTGGCCTCGTCGCTGGTGCGAGACAGCGGCAAAGTGTTCGCCTTCGAGCCGCTGCCGGAGAACATCGGCTATCTGGAAAAGCATCTGGCCATCAACGGCGTGCGCAACGCGACGCTGTTCAAGGCGGCTGTGTCCGACCGCCCCGGCCAGTGCCGATTTCAGGAGAGTTTCTGCCGGGCGAGAGGGCAAATCAGCCCGGCCGGGTCCCTGGCCGTCGAGTCGGTATCCTTGGACGACCTGCTCCACAGGAAAGTCGTTCCTCTGCCCGATTACATGAAAATCGACGTCGAGGGGGCGGAATTCGCGGTCCTCAGCGGGGCCCGGCGGCTGCTCACCCTCGGCCGTCCGACAATTTTCCTCTCTACCCACGGGGCCGAGGTCCACGCCCGGTGCTTGTCGCTGCTCGAATCGTTGGGCTACCGTTGTCGTTCTCTCGATCCGAAGAAAGCCGTCGCGGCGTGTGACGAGCTGGTGGCGGAAAAGACTTCGGCATCGCCGGCCGCGGCGGTCGCTGCCGGAGCCGGCCGGCGGTGTCCGCAGGCCGTGCAAGAAATGAAAGGCAGCTAGACATGAAAGTGCTGGTGACCGGCGGCTCCGGATTCATCGGAACGAATCTCGTCGGGGATCTGCTGGGCGACGGCGTCGAGGTCTTGAATCTCGACGCGGCTCGGCCGTTTCGGCCCGAGCATGACGCCTGCTGGCGGCAGTGCGACATCCTCGACGCCGCGGGGCTGAAGCAGGCCCTGGCGCAGTTCGCGCCCACGCACGTCCTGCACCTGGCCGCCCGCACCGATTGCAACGAGCGGGAGACCGTGGACGGCTACAAGGTCAACACCGCGGGAACGCAGAACGTGCTCGACGCGGTGGCCGGCACCAAGAGCGTCGCGCGGTTGATCGTCACCTCGACGCAGTTCGTCCGCCGTCCCGGCCGCCTGCCCCGCCACGACGAAGATTACGATCCCCATACCGTCTACGGCCGGAGCAAGGTGATCTGCGAGCAAGCGACCCGGCAGGCGAAGCTCGACTGCCTGTGGACCATCGTGCGGCCGACCACGATCTGGGGCCCGTGGCTGTTCCGCCACCGCAACACGCTCTTTCCGCTGCTCCGCCGCGGACTGTACTTGCACCCCGGCCGGCAAGCGTGCATCCGCTCCTGGGGCTACGTGGGCAACGTCGTCGCCCAGTTCCGCCGGCTGTTGGAAGCCCCCCCCGAGCGGATCGACCGCAAGACCTATTACCTGGGCGACCGGCCCCGAGACCTGCTGGACTGGGTCAACGGCTTCTCTCTGCGGCTGCACGGAAGCCCGGTCCGCATTGTCCCCCGCAGCGCGGTCTACCTGCTCGGCCTGGCGGGCGATGCCGCGGCCCTGGCCGGCATCCGCGCCCCCATCACCACCTCCCGCTACCGGAGCATGACCGAAGACTACCTCACCCCGATGGAGCCGACCATGGCCCTGCTGGGCGAGCCGCCCTTCAGCCTGGAAGAGGGCATCGAGCAGGTCGTCCAGTGGTTGGATCAGCCTTGCCCGCGACCTGTATAATGTAGCCGTCCCTGCCGGCTGCTGTCGCTGCCGGCTCAGGGCCGGTGGAGACGCGTCCCGTTCGGGGTGAGCCTGTTCTCGTGGGAGCAACGCAAGTCTATGGTGGACACCGACCGGCAGGCCGTCACCTGGCCGGCAAAATACGACCTGTTCGGCGTGCAGATCAGTGCGACGGATTATGGGGAGGCGGTCCGCGCCATTCTCGACGCGGCCCGCCGCCGCGAGCCGGCGGTCGCCTCCTTCCACGCCGTCCACGCCCTGATGACCGCCGCCGAGGACCCGGCGCTGCGGCGGGCGGTCAACGGCTTCGAGATGGTAGCGCCGGACGGGCAACCGGTCCGCTGGGCCCTCCGCCTCCTGCACGGCATCCGCCTCAAAGACCGCGTCTACGGCCCCGAATTGATGCGGCGGCTGTGCCGGGAAGCCGCCGGAGGGCGGATCGGCGTTTATCTCTACGGAAGCTCGCCCGAGGTCCTCCGCCGCCTGTGCGAGAATCTCGTTGCGGAGCACCCGGGCCTGGTGATCGCCGGGGCGGAGTCGCCGCCTTTCCGCCCCTTGACGGCCGAGGAAGAAGAGCAAACGGTGCGGCGGATCGGCACTAGCGGTGCGGAATTGGTGCTGGTCGGGCTGGGCGCCCCCAAGCAGGACTGGTTCGCCCATCGCATCCGCGGCCGGGTCCGCCTGCCGGTGGTGTGCGTCGGAGCGGCGTTCGATTTCCACGCCGGCGCCAAGCCGATGGCCCCGGCCTGGATGCAGCGCTCGGGGCTGGAATGGCTGTTTCGGCTGTTGTGCGAGCCCCGCCGCCTGGCCCGCCGCTACCTGGTCACCAACACGTTGTTCTTGACGAAGCTTGCCGGAGCGATCGCCCGCGGCGGCGGCCGGCATTCCACCGCGCCGCCGTGAAAGCTATATTTTCCCCGATTCGTCCCGCTGCCGGTTGAGAGCGCAATATGTGCCCACAAGATGCCCTGATGCCCGCCAACCAACCGCGGACGGCCGAGCGGCCGCTCCGCCGCGGGGATGCCGTCGACATCCGCCCCGCGGACGAGATCCTGGCGACCCTGGACGCCGACGGCAAACTCGAAGGCATGCCCTTCATGCCGGAAATGGTCCCCTTCTGCGGCCAGCGGCATCGCGTTTTCCGCCGCGCCGAGAAGACATGCGTGGAGGGCGCGGGGATCCGCTTGCTGGGCGGGAACGTCTTCCTCGAAGGGCTCCGTTGCGACGGCGCCTTCCACGAGGGGTGCCAGCGGGGCTGCCTCTTCTTCTGGAACGAGGCGTGGCTGAAACCGGTGGGGGACGGCATCTCCCCTCTCCCTCCGGGAGAGGGGCCGGGGGTGAGGGCTTCGCCTCCGGGAGAGGCACCCACAAGTGGGTACCCGGGGGTGAGGGCTTCGCCTCCGGGAGAGGCACCCACGAGTGGGTACCCGGGGGTGAGGGCTCGTCCGGTCGCCCCGCCGACTCTGCCGCCCACCCGCCGCAACGGCCGGTTCTATTGCCAATCGACGGAACTGTTGGCGGCCACCAGGCCGCTGCCTCCGTTGGGCATCCGCCATTTCTGGCGGGATTTCATCTCGGGCGAGGAGCGGCCGGGCCGCCTGGCCCGCATCTTCGCCCGCCAGGCCCTCAACAAGATCCGCCGCACCGTGGGCCTGAAGCCCTACGGCGCGCCCGCCGGGGACCGGCCGGGCGGGCCCAAAGGCGATCTGGACCTGCAGCCGGGCGAGTGGGTCGAGGTCCGCAGTCGCGAGGAAATCCTGGCCACCCTCGATCCCGACGGCAAGAACCGCGGCCTGTCTTTCGAGGTCGAGATGCTCGAGCACTGTGGCCGCCGCTACCGGGTCGCCTACCCGGTCCGCAAGATCATCCTCGAGATGACCGGTGCGATGGCTGAGCTGGTTCACACCGTCATCTTGGACGGCGTGGCCTGCGAAGGCACCTGCGCGAAGAGCTGCCCGCGCAGGAACTACTTCTACTGGCGGGAAAGCTGGCTGCGGCGGGTCGCAGGCCCGCCGCCCCAGCAGTAAGCGGGTTTGGGTGAATCCGGGAGGCTGGCGTTCTTTTCGCCTTCTGCCGCCAGGGGAAGTGACGTCAGAGTTTCCGCGCCTGCTCGCCGCTTTTCCGCAACCGATGCATCAACTCCAGGTCAGTCATCTTTGAGATCGGCCACATACCCCTCGATCTCCAGATCTGTCAAACCATGCGCCTTGCGCATCCGCGTATAGTGGAGCGCGCGACTGAGCTCCGAGAGAATGAACTCGGAGATCGCGACGACATGAGGGCTCCGCGTGCACCGCGACAGCAACGCGCGCGCCAGCCCCGATGTTCGCATCGCGGCCCGCGCGAGCACGTTCGTATCGAGGACGACGCGCATCAGCCTTTTCGCGGGCGGACGTGGTCCATGGCCTCATCGACCGCCGCCTCCGCCTCCTCCGGCGTGACGCCGCGCGCCGCCGCATACCGATCGACCTTCGCGAACGTTCTCCGCAGACGCTCCATCGCCGCCTCGCGGACCGACTCCTCCGGCAGGGCGCTCGGCGTGTAGGCCATGACGAAGACCCGCTGGTCTGGACTGAGCGGTTGGCCCAACAGCCCCTCAAGCACCTGGCGCTCGGTCGCCGGCAGATCGTTCACGCTACGGGAGGAAGTGGATTCCATGCCAAGAGTATAGCCCTGTTGAATGGCCCTGGCCAGAGGGTATGCCTCCGGAAAGGGAGCGCGCGTTCGCGGAGCCTTCGTTTACCCCTCGTTCGTCCCCCGGGCTGCGAACGGGCGGGCGTGTTTGGGCTGTTGCTCAGGCGGTGGCGCGCCCCGGCGGTCGAAGCCGCGTGGCTGGGGGCGAACGTGTTGTGGCCAAGGGTGGGCGGCCGCGGGATGCCCCGGGACACACCCTCACCAACAGCATCGACCGCCCCTGGTGGGAGGGCCACGGCGTCACGTGGTCGCGTCCTGCGGCTTCGAGCCGTTCCCGGTGGCCGGGAGGGTGGGTGTCGCATGACGAGCATAAGGGTTCCCACGCCCTTCGACACGCCTCTGCTGCGGATGCCGTCCGCGCCGGGAATTACGTTCAACGCGGGTGGCGGTGGATGCGCAGCGGGCTGGACGGCCGTCGGCGTGAGTTGCCGGTCGTCAAGCCTTCGCCCTACGCCGACGCCAAACGGAGGCGATCACACCCATAGCCCCTATGCCAGCCCAGGCGATGATGGAGGCCGGCTCGGGCACCGCGGTGGGCGCGGGGGCCACCACCTGCACGTCCAGGCCCGTGCCGAACGCCGGGGAGGTGTACATTGGCGGGTTCGTGGGGGATATCCACTCGTTGGGGCCGGGGATGGTCTCCTCCAGTGTCCAAGAGCCGTCCGGATTGTATCGCCACCACTCTGTCTCCGCTCCCAACTGCACCGTCGCGTACCCGTTGAAAATCGCCACCCAGTTACCAGCCTGCGTGTAGGTAATGGGTACCCGTTCCTGGAATAGGTACCCAGAGGCGTACGGGTAGATCACGGATATTGGTGCCTGCCCGTCGCCAAGATTCAGGGTGCCCCAAACCCCCGTTATCTGGCCGTAGCCAGTATATAGGTTGACGGCTTCTCCACCTATTCCGTACGGATTATTGGGGTTGCCGTAGTAGACGGTATTGGAAATCCACGTGGACGGCGGGGGCGGCGTGAGCTGTAACGACACGTCCATCCACAGCGCATCGTTGGTGTCAATGGTCGACGGTGTACCCTCGATCCACACCGACGGGGTGAGGATGTCCGCGCTTGCGCCCCCGGGGGCTACGAGCAGGGCCGCCATGGTCCACAGAAAGGCCGCGGCCAGGGCGAAACGGCTGTGGGAGTGAGAAGTGGTCATTGACGTACTCCTTTGGGAAATGGTGCTTCACGAATCGGACCTCGGTTGAGCATCAACCAGCCATTTGCCGCGCCGCGCGGCACCCGGGATCGCACACGATTGGAAAACACCCAGCCGAAAACGGCCCCCGGCGAGCCAGTGCCTCGCCCGGCGGGCAACGGGGCTGGCTGCGGTAACGCTCCCTCGACTGGCTCACAATCGAACCGGCCGGCACGCACACCGTGTCGCCGCAGGGCACGCGTCTCGGCCTCTTCGCTTGGCGACCACGGTGCCAAGGAACCCCGCATTTTTTGCCCCTCCCTCCCACTTTGTCAAGCAATTTGTGCGAGGGACGCATGGAAACCGGCTAGCGACTCCAACTGGGGTGGGGGTAAGATTGCCTGTCTTCACACGATACGGAGGATACTGGCCGTCTGGGGGGCTGCGGGACGGGCCGCGCCCATCGGGTTCCCGTGGGTAATGGCAGATTGCGGCCCCGGTGCTACGCCGGTCGGCTTCTTGAGAGGCACGAGCCCTCACGAGGAACTCTACGCAGCGCGTCCGAGTGCTCGATGCCCACGGCCGGCTGTTCTTCCGAGAGTGCCGGACGCCGGCCTTCGTGTTGATCATCCGCCGCGGCGTGCCTCCTCACCTGGAGTCCGCCGACAGCGAGTGCAAGGTATGCCGGGCGCGGGCCGCCGACTTGGTCCGCGCGGCCCGGTTCCTCGGGTTCACGAGGGTGAGCCGCCCGCTCTGTGTTCCCGTCAAGCCGAAATGGCCACAACCCCAAGGTGGACCATGACCAAGACTGCCGACAAGCTGGACGCCCTGGCCGACCGGATGCAAAAGGACATCGACCATGCCCGGCGGCCCCTGACGCAGAACCCCACGCCCGCATTCCCAGGATTTCCCTTCACATGAATCACCCCGCCACTTGGGGGGCTGTCCCACCGGGCGCCAAACGACGATTATATTCTTGTGAGGGCGATGGTCCTCCCGGGGCCGGGGAGCCCGGAGAAAGGAGCTGCGCCATGAACGACGTTTTCCAGGTGCGGGTGCGGACGGCAGCGGTGGCGGGGTGGTGGACGCTCTTGATCGGGGTGGTGTTCATCTCCGTGCAGTGGATGGCCTATCTGGCGGCCATGGCCCACCGGCCGGCGTGGCTGCTGTCCGTGTGGGGGCCGGAGGCCAGTTGGCCCTTGATCCAGAGCGTGTGGTTCTGGGCCATAGTGGGCCTCAAGGCCTGCCTGTTGCTGGCGGCGTTGCCGGTCGTCTGGCTGACGCTTTGGGCGCGGCAGTTGCGGAAGCGAGCGGGCGCGGCGTGAAACAGGGAGGAGGAGGGACCCCCGATCACGGTTGCACGGCCGTCTTGCCTGGGCCGCGGTGGATGTGGCCGGGACGGGGGAAGGCGTCGCCGGCCTTCGCGGCGGCGGCGTCGGCCAAGGTGTCTTCGCCCAACTCCCGCAAGACCTTGGCCAACGCGGCGTAGGGGGCGGCCAGCATCCGCCGGGCGCTTGGGGCGCGCCAGTTGCCCGGCCCGCTGGGGGCGAGCCCCTGGAGCTTCTCCAACTCGGCAATCGCCGCTTCCAGGCTGGCGCGGGCCTTGGCGGGCTGGCTGGCCGAGCTTGCCAAGTCGGCCTGCTGCTGGAGCGAGCGGGCCAGGGCGAAACGATAGTTCGTTATCTTGGGGAACTCGGCCACCAGGGCCTTATGGACCTCGACCGCCTTGGCCGCGGCCTCTTGGGCGTCGGCGGGCGAGTCGGCCGACCGCGCGGCCAACGTCAGGCGGCCCCAGACCTGCGCCAGCGTGACCTTGTAGGCCGGCACCGCCGGCCACCGCGCTACCAGGTCGACGGCGATCGAGACGGCCTTGCGGAGCTGGTCGGCGGCGGCGGCCGCCGCGGAGTTGTCACGGTTGCGGAAGTCAACCGTGGCGTAGGTTTCGGCCAATTCCGCGCGGTAGGCGGGGTTCTGCGGGACCTCGTCGACGAGCTTCTCCAGGATGCGGACGGCCTCCTGCTTGGCCTGGGCGGCCTCGTCCCGGTGGCCGTCCAGCGTGGCGATCAGGTAGCGGTCGCGTTGGCTGCGGGCCATGGCCAGGCGATACTTGGGGTTGTCGGGGGCGTCGCGGACCAACTCGGCCAACAGGTCCAGGGCGCGGCGGTTGTTGTCGCCGGCCTCGCGGAGCCGTTCGGAGGAGGAACCCCACGCGTGCCGGCCGCCGGCCGCGCCGGGCCTCCGCCCGGCGGAAGCCCACAGCGGCGTGCTGAGGAAGCCCAGGGTGCGGGCCAGCTCGAAGCGGCTTTCCGGCCCCGCGGCTGCCGCCGGCGGCTCGTGGCGGAGGACTTCCAGGGCCTGCCGGTGGCAATCGCGGGCCTCGCCCAGCCGGCCCACGTCGTGGAACAAGACACCCAGCTCGTTGTGGATCGCGGCCGTGGAGGTCAAGTAGTCCCCGGTTTCGCTGGACCCTGAGGGCGCCCCCGCGGCCAGGGCCTGGTACACTGCCAGGGCGTGGCGGTAGGCCGTCTCGGACTTTTCGTGCTGCCCCAGGTGACGCTGGATGTCGCCCACGCGGCGGTAGGCGCGGGCGGTTTCCTTCTGCAGCTTCACGTCCGTGCGGTTCTGCTGGGCGAACTGGTCGTAGAACTTCAGCATGCTCTCCAGGAGTGCGGCGTCCTTGTCGCTCACGGCCGGGTACCCGCTTGCGGGTGCGGCGGCGGGACCGGGCCAATCGTCGTCGTCCTCGTCGGAGTCGCGGGCGATCGGGTCGGAGGCGACCATGCCGAAGATGTCCTCGAAGGCCCTGGTGGCCAGGCGGAGGTTGGTTTCGGCCCGCTCGCGCTGGGCCTTGGTCCGGGCGCGTTCTTCTTCCGCTTGTTGCCGGGCCAGGTCAGCCTGGCTCCGCTCGAAGGAGACGCGCTCCAGCGCGCGGGACGTATGGAGATAGCCGATTGCGGCCGTCAGTGCCCCGGCCAGCAACAATGCCAGGGCGGCCCCGCTGGTGGCGGCCATCGCCCGGTTGCGGCGGCACCAGCGCCACAACCGGCCCACGGGAGTGATCGGCCGCGCCCGGATCGGCCGGTCCTCGATGAAGCATTGCAGGTCGGCCGCCAGCTCGCCGGCCGTCTGGTAGCGATGCTCCGGTTGGCTGGCAATCGCCTTGACCACGATCGTTTCCAGGTCGCGGGGGATGTCCGGGCGGAGCTTGCGGGGCCGCGGCGGCTCGGCCTGCGTGATCTGCCGGATCAGGTGGCGGCGGTCGCTCTCGTCGAACGCCGGACGCAGCACCAACAGCTCGTAGAGCGTCAGGCCCAGGCCGTACACGTCGCTGCGGGCGTCGGCCTGCCCGGCAAACTGCTCCGGAGCCATGTAGCGCAGCGTCCCCAGCGTGTCGTTGGGGTGCGTCAGGTCCTCGACGTCGGCCAGCTTGGCCAGCCCGAAATCCGCGATCCACACCGTCCCCCGGTCGTCCAGCAGAAGATTTGCCGGCTTGACGTCGCGGTGCAGAACGCCTTGCCGGTGGGCGTAGTCCAGGGCCTCGGCCGCCTGGACGCCGATCCGCGCGACGGCCCGCCAATCGCACGGGTCCCCCGTGGCCGGCACCTTGTCCAGCCCCTCGCCGGGAATGAATTGCATCACGTAGTAGTGCAGGCCGTCCTGCTGGCCGACGCCGAAGACGGGGACGATGTTGGTATGGTGCAGCCGGGCGGCGGCCTGGGCCTCGCGGTGGAAGCGGCGGAGGCGATTGTCCGAGGCGAGGGCTGCCGGTGGCAGCACCTTCAGGGCCACGCGGCGGCCGAGCGATTCCTGGACCGCCTCGTAGACCACTCCCATGCCGCCGCGGCCGATCTCGCGGATCACGCGGAAATCGCCGAGCTGCCCGACCAGCTCGCCCGGGGCCGGCATCCCACCGCCGCCCGCCGCGCCACGGGGTTTCAGATCTTCCAATAACACCAGCGCCGGGAAAAGGTCCCTGATCCGCGCGGCCAGCTCCGGGTGCCGCGCGGCACAATCCTCGATCGACTCGTCCGTCCCCTGCCGGCGGCGCTCGAGGAATTCCTCGGCCAGGCACTCCAGCGGGTCGCGCTGCGTGTCCGCGGTCACGGCCAGCGGTTGGTCGGGAAGGTCAGTCGCCATGCGGTTGCTCCGTCTTCCCCCTCTCACGCCAGGGGCGAGGGGAGTTGTCCCAAGGCCGCTTTCAGGCGTTCCAGGGCGCGGATATAGCGTTTGCTGGCGGCCGCGGGTGTAATGTCCAACTCTTGGGCGGCCTCCAGGTTGGTCAATTCTTCGTAGTGCCGCAGGGCGAGAATCTCGCGATCCAGCGGGTCCAGGGCAGAAATCGCCTCGTGGAGCCGCGACTCCATCTCCTGGCGGATCACCGCCCGGCTGGGCGAGGTCAACCGCCCCGCCAAGCCGCAACTGAGCGAGTGGGAATCGGCTTCGGGGGCGTAGCGGCGAAAGGCGACTTCTTGCTTTGCGTCGCGCTTCTTCGCCCCCAGGTGCCGGCGGTGGATCGCCATCAGCCGTTGGCCCGTGATCAGCCGCAGCCACAAAAACAGCGGCATCGGCGGATCGGCCAGGTACCGGTCGAACTGCCGCGAGGCATCCACAAAGGCGTCTTGGAGCACGTCCGAGGCATCGACCCTGCCGGCCACGCGGCGATCCAAGCGGAGATCGACCATCCGGCGGAGCCGTGCCCGGTGGCCCATGAATGCCTCGGCCAGCGCACCCTGCCCCCCACTACAGACTGGATCGGCGCGGGCGTCCGACGATTTGGCTGACATGCCTGCCGTTGGTTCCATGAGGATTTAACCCGCAGGGCACAGGCGAGTGTCGCTGGGAAATGGGGGCGGGCGCCATTTTTTGCAGATTGCCCATTTTACCCAAGGACCACCCTGCCGTCAATAATCCGGCGGCAAGGTGTCTTTCTGGCGACCCGTCTTGCAAATAATATGGTACGGGGATTCGGGACTACGGTCCAGGGACTCGCCGGCCGCCATGTCGGGCCACACTGACCCGGCCTGCCGGCCACGAGCGCCAAGAAGTACATCGCCGCGCCGGGGCGGATGTAACCTCCGGCCGCGGCATGTCTAATCTCAGGAGGACTCTTTATGGGAAGGCGTGTTTTGACCTGTTTGATGCTGCTGGGGCTGTGCGGGTGGTTTGTCCCGCCGGTGGCCCGGCTGGTGTGGGGCGGAGAGGGCTCCGATGCAAAGAAGCCCGCAAAGAAAGCGGAGGTGAAGAAGGCCCCTGCGGCCAAGCATGGGCCCGCAAAACAACATCCGGGCCCGGGTAAAGCCCAGGCCCAGCATGGTCCGGCCGGCCATCAGTGGCAGCAAGGCCATGCCTGGGGTGGCTCCCACATGGCGGCTCACGGCCAGAAGGCCCACCGCGGCCACGGCCTCGCCTACCAGGGCGGCCAACACCGCCATGGGCACATGGCCGCTGGCGGCCATCGCGGTTGCCCGTGGGGCAAGCATGCCCAGCACGGCCGGCATGGCAAGTTCGGCCATGCCAAGCACGGTAAGTTCGGCCATGCCAAGCACGGCAAGTTCGGACAGGCCAAGCACGGCAAATTCGGCCATGCCAAGCACGGTAAGTTCGGCCATGCCAAGCACGGCAAGTTCGGACACGGCCAGCACGGCAAGTTCGGACACGGCCAGCACGGCAAGTTCGGCCATGCCAAGCACGGCAAGTTCGGACACGGCCAGCACGGCAAGTTCGGACACGGCCAGCACGGCAAGTTCGGACACGGCCAGCACGGCAAGTTCGGCCACGCCAACCACGGCAAAGCCGGACACGGCAAGCACGGGAAGTTCGGACAGGCCAAGCACGGCAAAGCCGGACAGGCCAAGCACGGCAAGTTCGCTCCGCACAAGGGTCCTGGGGCTGGCGCGCGGGGCTGGGGCATGCCCGGCAGGCCGGGAATGCCTCCCATGTTTGGCGGCCACGGAATGCCGCCCGGGCCAGGTAAGCCCGGGATGCACGCCGGGCCTGGCGCAGGGCCCGGCTGGGGAGCTCGCCCCTTCGGTGGCCCGGGTGGTCATCCGCCCGTCGGCCAGCCTGGCAAGCCCGGACAGGGACCCCCGCACGGTGGGATGGCCATGGGGCTTGGTGGCCCGCTGGGGCTGAACCTGACCGACGCCCAGAAGGCCAAGGTCGCCGAGTTGCGGAAGGAGTTCGAGGCCAAGTTCGCCAGCATTCTGACCCCCGAACAGAAGGAGAAGGTCAGCAAGGCCCGCCAGGCGATGCAAAATCGCCGGCCGGAAGGGAAGCCGGCGGCGAAGCCGCCAAAGAAGGCGGACGTGAAGCCGCCGAAGAAGCCGGAGGTGAAGTCGTAAAGGAAGCAGCGTGGCTGGCCGGCCCGGCTGGCCCGTGTGTACAATGATCACGCGCGACCCCGGCGAAACCTCTGGGAATCGCCGGGGTTGCATGTGTAAGCCGTGCCTGCCGCGGCGAGCCGGAGCGGTTCCGGCCGCCGGGCGGCACAACAACCCCAACCAGGGAGTGAGAACGATGGTTAAGATTTTGTCGCGAGGATTGGTCTTCGCGGTGGCAGGCCTGCTGATGGCCAGCATCGCAGCGGCCCAAGACGCGCCCAAGGAGAAGAAGAAGCGCGACCCCGAGGCGTTCTTCAAGGCCCTCGGCGCCAAGGACGTGGACGGCAAGCTCGTGTTGGCGAAGGAGGACTTCGACAAGAGCACCTTTGCGACGAAGGCCGGCACGGAGAAGGCTGCCAACTTCTGGAAGAGGATTGCCGGGTCGGCGGACGCCAAGACGGTGGACTTCGACACGTTCAAGAAGAACATGCCGCAGCGCGGCAAGCGGGGCGGCGGTGGTGGCGGCGGCGGTGGCAGCACCTGATCGCCAGCCGCAGGATGAGCCGGGGACTGGCCCCGGGACGAGTTTGTGCAAGGACCGCCCGCGCCGCCGCGGGCGGTTTTTTTGCGCGCCGCCTTGGGTAGCGTCCGGCTTCTAACCAACTAACAGGGGGGGGCGACAAGGCCCGTCAGGACCGGCAGAAACGCCGGCCGGATGGGATGCCCGGAGGCGAACCCGCCAAAGAAGATGAAGGGGAAACCGGAGAAGAAGCAGGGTGGCTGGCGGGCCGGGCCGGCCCGTGTGTACAATAATCGAGCACATCCCCGCGAAACCAGTTGGAATTCCGCGGAACTTGCGTGCCCACCCGGGGTTCGATACAGTAGCCGTTGCTGCCGACATCTTCCGGCACGTGCCGGGAGCGGCAGAATACATCCACTAATTTTGCTAGGAGGGGATCAATGAGACTCTGGACGATGGTGGCGAGCCTGGTTATTGCAGGCGTGTTGACGAGCAGCGTGTTTGCCCAGGAGGGCAAGAAGAAGGGGCGCGGGATGCCGAGCTGGAAGGATCTGGTCGGCGACAAGACCACGCTCGACAAGGCGACGTTCGTGGCGGCCGTCACTAAGAACGCGCCGGCCGACAAGCAGGACAAGGCGAAGAGCTACGCCGGGCGGAGGTGGGATGCGTTGGCGGTGGCCGCCGGCGCCGACAAGGAGAAGACGGCCGATTTCGTCTTCAAGTCGGAAGACGATTTCAAGGCTGCCCAGGCCAAGGTCAGGGAGAGCTACAAGGGCAAGAAGAAGAAGTCCGAGTAGGACTGAGCCGGGGCCTGTCCCCGGGACAAGTTTGTGCAAGAGCCGCCCGCGACCGCGCGGGCGGTTTTTTGCGCGCCCGCCAGGACGCGCCCGCGCTCACGGGCCATGCGATTCCCCTGGAACTCCCCTGAATCGACTTGCTGCTCAAGGCGTCGTAATCAGGTTCGTCTTGCAGGGTTTGGCGGGAATCGAATGCCGACTGCATAGGTCCAAGAATGGCTTGAGAACGAGTTCTGCGGCGACGCTCTCCGGCAGCCGCCGGGAACCACCGTCAAAGACGAGCGGCTGGCCCATCGAAAGATGCCGGTATACCCGCTTCATCCGCTCCATGACGGGCGGCAGATCGCCCTGCTTGCGTCGCGTATCAAGAGGCCCTGCTTGTCGGGCATCGAGCGTTCCCCGGTCAACAGACAGTCCTACCCGATGCGAACCACCTTGATGCCGCCGCGGGCGAGAACTTCCCCCGCCACGCCCTGCCGGTCGCACGAGGGGCTCCCGCCCTTGAGATACGCCCGCCTGGCGCCGACGATCTCGGCGATCTCCAAGGCGTACCGTGCCC
>Ga0187848_10000293_pt1 | contig 46085 bp, 41 predicted proteins | sample June2016WEW_4_40_FD_132424 | JGI IMG/M metagenome (GOLD analysis project Ga0187848, IMG submission 132424) | Peatland microbial communities from SPRUCE experiment site at the Marcell Experimental Forest, Minnesota, USA - June2016WEW_4_40 | ecosystem: Environmental > Terrestrial > Soil >... | reverse complement strand
TTTGGGTTCGCCGTTTTTAAGTGCCGATAGTATGCGTTGGTCAAAAAAGTCCATTTCAGGCTCTAATTAGCGAAATCAGACTTATAACCATTTTTAACCATTTTCGGGACAAACCAGCGCGCGATCATTACCCATAGATACCCAAAGTTTCGTTCTAAGGTCTTTTGCTACATGGAACATCTTTTTTACGTGGTCAGGTTTTAGGGGAAAATCATCAATTTTTGCATTTGTTTGGTTAATTGGCGATTGGTTTCTTAGCGTTAAATTCATGCTGTAGTATCTAAAAATCTGAAGCAATCCTTTGCAGTAATTATACCTAGTGTTGGCTTTTTCGTAGCCTTCACCCTCTAGCCAATTATAGAACTGTTCCAGCAGTTTTTCATAACGATTTGCTCTCTGTTTGGCATCAATCAATGATTCGTTAGCTCTTGGGGTTAAGTCGTCTTTGCGCTCGGCTAAAATTTTATCTACGCTTTTGCCGTACCAGCTTACGAAAAGCTCAATACCGCGTTTGTATAAGCGTCGAGTTTCTTTTTTCGGGTAGCTTTCTAGATATGCTTCCATACTGGTTAGCTTAGGGGACTCAGTATATTTAAGTTTGCAGTTATTTGATGTTATACCTATGGTTACTGGGTAACGGAGTGGTACCAGCTGATTATGTATTCAGGAAGATTCAGGCCTCTTTGGCCAAGTCGTTCTGCCAACTTTACTGGAATTGGGCTTAAAACGTAGGCTGCTCGAGTGTAGAAGCGTCTTGGCGTCATTGGCTTGGCTTCTTCTGGGAGGATTATTTTTAGGTCTGCTTTTTTTGCTAGAGTTGAATCTGGTGAAGTTGTTATTGCAAATACGGTTCCAGCGAACTTTTTGATTACGTCAGCCCAGATGATGACGGGTCTTGTTTCACCTGAATATGATAAGAGGATTTCGAGGTCGCCTGCTCTCGGGTGCGGAGTGTTGACACCTCTTGTTATGTAGACGTTGTCGCCTAGGAAACTTTTGATGTGGAAGAGTCTTACGCCCGTCATTTTGGCGATTTCGTTACCTGTGCCTTTTCCGCCTAAGAAAACGTTTGTTCGTTTCTCAAGTATATCGACAAGCGCCGTGTACGTTTCAGAGTGAACGTTTGAATCTATCATTTCACCGATTTTCTCAAATTCTTCAATGCAAAACCGAAAAACATCATCAACCTCAAGGTTCCGAAACACTGCTTCAACCATGCTGTTCATAAGCTCAAGAGTGCCTAACTCGAATATGTCGCCCATCATGCCCGTTTCGCTGTACTCGGTACCTGGCTTGGATTTGCCACGCCCCTTAAGCTCAACTACGTGACCATACTTGCCAACCACCTCAGCCAGAGGTGACTCAACAGCGGAAGTAAAAAGCCCCATCGAGAACCTATTTGATTTTTTTTCTTCAATGTACTTGGCTAAGTCTTGAGCCATAACTAACGGGTCATCTGAATACCCGCTGCCAGAATTTATCAAAAGCAAGGTTTTTTTGTAACGCCTTGCAAGATCAGCCGCTGCATCATACATGCTTTTGCCTGGAAAACCTGGGTCATCAGGAGTTAAAACAACCTTGTTTCTCCAACCCGCTTGGCTTAGCGCAATTTGGCTCAGGGCAGCATTCAAAGAGTAAAGAGATCTGCCTGATCCTCCGCAGATTACGCAGTCAGCCGCTTTCAGTTCATTAAATAACGGTGAGAGCTCTTTCCGTTTGATGTTTAAAATGTTTTCTTGGATTTTGTTGACGTATCCGATGCTACTGATTTTGCTTTTGATGGCAACGGCACCCTCAGTTCAAAGATGATTTAATGAATCTCTATATTATCCTTGTGCTTGATAGTCTGTAAAAATGCAAACTATTCAATTAACTTGCTTAAAGCTGACGCTTTTTAACAAAGGTTTCTCTACGGTTCCGCTAAATGCTTATATCAAAAGAAACCCTCACGCAAGAAGGCTAGTGAAAAATAAATGTCATCTCAAAGTTGCGCTGAAAAATTCCAGTTTCTCGACAAGTTAGCGTTGGATAATGGTGCTGCGGACGCCAAAATCATCCCAGCAGACAAAGTGGTCGTTGAAGACCGCGTGGTGCTCAAGTGCAAGGTAGGCTGCAACCATTACGGGAAAACGTTGGCTTGCCCGCCGTACACGCCGTCGGCTGAGGAATTTAGGAAAATCGTCAGCGAATACAGCTACGCTATGTTTATGAAGTTCAAGTCGAAGGCGAAAGCCGACAACGAATTGTTAAAGAAGATTATGATAGCTGAAACCGACCCCACAGTTCCGAAAGAAGTTAAAGAGAAAACGGCAAAGTTTTGGGTAGACTGGAAAGATGACAAGAAAAAATGCTCCAATCCGTCGTTGATTTAGAGAAGGCATCAATGAGCAACGGCTACTCCTTAGCCATAGCGTTTGTTTCAGGACACTGCCAACTCTGTGAAAAATGTAACACGGAAACGCGGATTTGCGTGCATCCCAATTTGGTACGTTGGTCTGAGGATGCAGTGGGAGTAAACGTGAGAAAAACTGCCAAAAACGCTGGAGTCCAAATTAGCTTTCCGTTTGCAAAAAATCCCGAATCGTTCGCGTTACTCCTCATAGATTAAGCTGCTCTAGCCAGGGTAAAGCTCAAATAATTTAACTGCAAAGTAGACTAGCGAACCCATATGAAACTTCTGTTAGATGAGATGTATGCTGGTTTGAAAGAGTACTTTGAAACTTTAGGTTACGAAGTGTTAACCGCTCAGGAAGCGGGTTTAAAGAGCGCTAAAGACCGTGACATAGTGGAATACGCGGGCAAACACAATTTAATCCTTGTAACACAGGACCAAAAGCCTGCTGAACTCGCTGAATTAACTGGTGTCAAATGCGTTTTTATTTCCAACCTGATGATTGCCAAATTGGTTGATGAAAAAATCAAACAGCTCCAGCTTTAGATGCGGATGTTTCGCAAGTACTTATTCCACAAATATGCTGCAGCATAACCAGCCACTACACCGGTAGCTGGACCCATGAATAATACAAGAGCATCCAACATGGTGCTTCTTTGAATAAATAAACCGGCGGAAAACTCTTTCGCAAATGGAATAAACTGTGGAAAAAGAGCAAACGCTGAATAGCTAATTAAACCAATCAACATTGTGCTAAACGCCATCGCAGCCATTAGCCTGTTGCGGTTTACATGTTCGGGTGAAGCGTTTATTCTGAAAATAAACAAGAAGCCATCGACTAAAACGCCAAAGAGAAAGGAAAACAAAAAGGTAAATGGACCCAAAGCGGGGCTTCCCAGCGCGGTTAATAAGCCCCCAACTGCACCCACGTAAGTGGCGCCTGCTTTAATGAATAATCCGCTCAAAGCAAGAAGAACACCTTGAACAACAATTAAGACGTAGTTTATTGGGGGCGGCAAAAAAACGTTTACGACAAAGATTATTGAGCCGAAGAGTGCAGTAATCAATATTCGTTTAGCTTGGTGCGTCATATGCCCACTTTGATATAGCAGTTCACGTTACTGTCTAAAAAGTTTAATGCACAACGGTGAATGATTGACTCTTGTTACAACTTTGGTGGTGGGACATTGATTTATTTTAAACAGAAAGGCATAAATTGGCAAGATACAATATTTAATAAATATCGTATATTTGACTTATAAGTGTGAAAAAAGGGGATAAGGTAAAATTGAGCACTCACGCAGAAGATTTGAAACTCCGCTTAATGACAATCGAACTGTTAAGAACAGCGAAATACAAGCGGAATATTACTTACCGCGAATTAGCCTCAAAAACCGATTTACCCGTCACCGTACTAAGCCGCTACGCAAAAGGTCATGTGCTGCCAAACACTGTAAGAGCCAAGCAATTATGGCGAGTTTTAAACAAGATTGTTGGTTTAGAAACAGAATTGCGCAGCAGAATAAAATTTGACGATGCAGGCTACTTTGACAATACTGAAATTGTCGGGGACTACAACATTCTTCAGCAAGCGGCAAATCATGCACTTGCAAATTTTGCTGGAAAACGAGTTACAAAAGTTTTAACAGCAGCCGTTGACGGTATTCCCTTAGCCACCATGGTTGCCAACGCGTTAGGAGTAAACCTTATCGTTGCAAAGCGCAACAAGGAAGTCGGCGTTAAAGCTTTCCTAGACGAAACGTACATTTTAGGGAGAGATTCAGGCGTAACCATAACACTCTACATTCCAAAAGAAGCAATCAAAAAACGTGACAGCGTACTTATCGTAGATGACATGATTAAAAGCGGCGAAACACAAGAAGCGCTCGTGACTCTTGTCAAGAAGTCGAAAGCTGAAGTTTCAGGCATTTTCTCGCTTATCTCTGTCGGAGAGGAATGGAAGAAACGGCTAAAATCAGGCGAAGATTCCCCAGTGGAAGTTGTTACTCGCCTAAAATCGCCCTTTGACAGCTCCGCTTAAGCTCAAGCTTAGGTCAACATTTTTCTGTTCAATCTCCAAATTTATTCAGTAGAAGTGAACCCGAATGAAGATAGACCATATTACCCTTCTCGTCAAAGATCAAGACGAAGCAGCAAATTTTTACGTTCAAAAACTTGGATTCAAGAAACAACAAGACACTGTCTTTTGGGGAGATATGCGGTGGGTTACTGTTTCACCGCAAGACCAAACCGACCTTGAGTTGACATTTGTGAAGGCAGACAGCGAAGATAAGCTTAAAGCGGTGGGAAAGCAGGCGGGAGACCATGTGTTTCTAACGTTGGAGACTGATGATTGCCGCAGAGACTACAATGCAATGAAGGCTAAAGGAGTAAAATTCTACGGGGAACTAACAGAGCAGCCTTATGGCGTTGAAATTGTTTTTGAAGACCTTTACGGCAACCTAATTGACCTGATACAACGAAACAAGCATTGATTTTTTTCCGTTTTTTATATTTTTGGGAAGAAAGGCGATGAATAAGCTATTCCGAATAGTGACCCGACTAGCATGCTTAAGAGAATGTAGATGATCCATGCGAGAAGCGCTATGAATATTGCCTGAAGCCAACCCGTTTAAAAAACTAGCTTTGAAAACCCAGATCCGAGCTATCAGCGCTGTATTTAACCAAAACCAGTGCAGTAGACCCTATTAACGCGTCGAGGAAGAAGCCCACAAGAAAAGAAACGAGAATATACACAATAGGTCTATGGCTTTAGTCGAACATGTAGTTTTGTTTTTAAATTTCTGCGAAAATTCTGAGGTAATCTTTCAGGTCGTTAATTATTAAGAAATTACTTTTCACGTGTTCTTTGCCGTTCATTCCCATTTGTTTGGCTTCTTCTTTGTGATTCAACAGGTGTTGGACTTTTTCGGCGGCTTCGCTAACAGTATTTACAAGAAAACCATTTGATTCATTTATGATTTGGAGCGGGATTCCTCCAACGTTTCTACCGATTACTGGAATGCCTTTCCAAAGAGCTTCGGTTACGCTCAGACCAAACCCTTCTCGCGTTGACATTTGAAGTATGACTTGTGAGGCTCTTTGGAACGCGTTGACCTCGAGATCTTTAACGCCTTTAAAATCTGTTAAGAGATGGATGTCACTATCATCTCCTGCATGCCTAGCCGTCTTCTCAAAATAAGTCCATCCTTCCGGGTCATCTGCAGCCATGCCCGCTATGAGAAGTAGTTGAACTTGTGGAATTTCCTTCTTCACGAGTCTGTAGACGTCGATCATGCCGACTGGATCCTTCCAAGGATCAAAACGCCCAACCTGAGTGATAATGGGTTTTTCAGGATTTATGCCATATTTCTTCAAGACCTCAGAAATCTCGTCCGCTGTAATTTCCTTGTTCTTGTCACTTAAAGGGTCGATTGACGGAGGCCTTACGAATATTTTTGGAACCTTGAGACTTGGCATTACATATTTTTCAGAGGTGAAAATTGCCGCGTCGTATTGACTAATGTATGGCTCAAGAAAATTCCAAACAGCAAGATTAGGCGTGGACAAGTCTATGTGGCATCGCCATATCCACTTATCGTTCTTTGCGGGAAGAAACTGGATCATCGCAGCCGGTTGGTTATCGTGAATAACGACAAAATCGGTGTTCAAAATTGTCGATTCACTGTTCATCCTATTGTACTCCAAGTAAGTTCGCACATCTTCCGCTGAGAGATCCAAACTCATTCCTTGAAGAGCGTTGTGTATTTTCTTAGTTACGTTGAAGAAATCGACTGACCCCTTAATAACTTCCCAATGAACATCTAGTCCTACATCTTTCATTATCGGCACCAAATTCTCAAGCAACTCTGCTACCCCACCTCCGAAAGCTGTGGAATTAACGTGAGTGACCGACTTGCCCTTTAATGGCTCGGCTAAAGCTTTAACTGAATCGACTTCTTCTTGTCCGACGATTGGAACGTAATCGTCAATTTCGATTTTTCTCAACTGTTCTATGCGCAACATAAATATACCTTCAGAATTTCGGCGTCAACAAATTTATGCGACAAATTAATATCTGTGCCACAGGATAATAATGTTTGTCCAGCTTTAGAATCAGCGATAGAAAAACCATCACTCGTTCAAACCCAAATTCGTTGAGTAGCTTCTAGGCAATAGCTCAGGGTTCAACAAAATAACAATAATTGTCGCAGCACGGATTACAAACAAATTTTGTGAACAAAAATGAAAATTGGAACAAATTATTCTAAAAATAGCAGCGAATTTGTAGTGTGGGCTCCGCACCGAAATACAGTCTCTGTGGTTCTGCCTCAAGAGAACCAAATTCTAAAAATGGAGAGCTTAGAGAATGGCTATTGGCGATTAGAGGCTGAGGGAATAAAACCCGACACCCATTATCTGTTCCGCCTTAATGACAACAAAGACAGGCCCGACCCGGCGTCGCATTTTCAACCTGAAGGCGTCTATGGTCCATCAGCAGTAGTGAATCATTCTTCTTTCGCTTGGAAAGACAATAGTTGGCGTGGAGTAAACCTCGAAGACATAATCATGTACGAATTGCATGTAGGAACCTTCAGCCCGGAAGGCACTTTTGCTGGAGCAAGGAGCAGAGCCCATGAGTTATCGAGAATAGGAATAAAAGCAGTGGAACTTATGCCCGTTTCACAATTCTCAGGCGCAAGAAACTGGGGTTACGACGAGGTTTTTCCCTTCGCAGTGCAGAATACTTACGGTGGACCGGACGAATTAAAGAAACTGGTTCAAGAGTTCCATTCGAATGGAATCGCTGTAATTCTTGATGTCATCTACAACCATCTAGGTCCAGAAGGCAATTTTCTGAAGGATTTCGGACCGTATTTTCTCAACCGCAAGACTCCGTGGGGGAAAGCAATAAACTTTGACGGTCCGCTTAGTGCTAATGTTAGAAATTTTTTTCTTGAAAATGCAGTTCACTGGTTCAAAAACTACCACATTGACGGTCTAAGATTAGATGCTATTTTTGCGATAATTGATAACAGCCCAAAGCATTTCTTAAAAGAGCTGGCTGAAACTGTGGAAAATTTTTCAAAGACAATTCCGAGAAAGCTTCTGCTTATAGCAGAAAATGACCGCGTTGACCCTGAAATAATACAATCCAGAAAAACAGGTGGATATGGACTGGATGCACTTTGGCATGACGACCTGCATCACTCACTGCACGCACTTTTGACAGGTGAAAGAAACTGGTATTATTCGTCCTTCGGAACCTTAGGGGAACTTGTGAAAGCTTGGAATAAAAATTGTATTGATCACACGCAGCTTCTGACTGCGCAAGCTTCAGGAAACTGTTCACCTACCTATGTCTCTCCAAGCAAACTTGTAGTCTTCTCGCAAAATCACGACCAAGTCGGAAACAGACCATCAGGCGATCGGCTAATAACAATTGCAGGTCTTGAAGCAGCAAAACTGGCTGCGGGATTCATGATACTGTCACCATTTACTCCATTGCTTTTCATGGGGGAAGAGTACGGTGAAAATGGTCCTTTTCTCTTTTTCACAGACTATTCAGGTGAAGCTCTCAGAAAAAAAGTGCGGGTAGGTAGAAAAAAAGAACTTAAGAATAATGGTTGGAAAATCCATCCTCCAGATCCACAAGATCCTTCGACATTTGCGTGTTCAAAAATAGGTTGGCACCAAAGGTGTTTGGGAAAAGGAAAAAGAATCTTGGCTTATTACGAGAAGCTCATAAGCCTGAGGAAAGACTTCTGCAACAGTAACTTTGATAAGAGGCTAAGAACAAAGTTTTTTATGTCTGAGGGTAAGTCGCTCTTGGTGATTCAAAAACATGTCTCAGGTTCTTTTATGGTAACGGTTGCCAATTTCAGCAACCTAGAACGTAAATACCGGTTCCCATGCACTGGAGGCATCTACGTGAAAGTGTTGGATTCCGCGGACACTGATTGGGCTGGTTCCGGATCGGCTCTGCCCAGCAAGGCAAAACTCGGCGACAGACATACTATCGGCCCATTGAGTATGGCAGTTTATTTAAAATCGAAAGGTGAAAAATGATGACTGAAAAATATATTTGTATACATGGGCATTTTTATCAGCCGCCTAGGGAAAATCCTTGGCTTGAAGAAGTTGAATTTGAAGAATCCGCTAAGCCATACCATGACTGGAACGCTAGGATAACTGCTGAATGTTACGCACCTAATTCTGTTTCTCGAATCATGGATTCACAGTGGCGAATAATCAGCGCGGTCAACAACTATTCAAAAATCAGCTTCAACTTCGGTCCCACACTTCTCAATTGGATATCAAGTCATGAACCCAAACTCTATGAGTCTATATTGGATGCCGACAAGGAAAGCGCAAAGACTTATTCAGGGCACGGTTCAGCGATTGCTCAGGTTTACAATCATATGATCATGCCATTAGCTAACAAGAGGGACAAAGAGACTCAGATCATTTGGGGAATAAGAGATTTTGAAACCCGATTCGGAAGGTATCCTGAAGGAATGTGGCTACCCGAAACAGCCGTCGACATTGAAACCCTTGAAGACCTGGCAGAAAACAACATTAAATTCACTTTGCTCGCCCCTCATCAAGCTCTCAGAATTAGAAAGATTGGGGAAAAAGATTGGACAGATGTGAAAGGCGAAAAAATTGATCCGAGAAGAGCTTACATCTGCAAACTGCCTTCTGGAAAATCCATCAACCTCTTTTTCTTTAACAAGTTTATAGCCTCGGCCGTTGCTTTCGGAGATCTTTTGGCAAACGGCGAAGGCTTCGCGAACAGACTGATGGACGGTTTCAAAGACTCCGAGAATATACCGAGCGCACTAGTAAACTTGGCGACTGATGGGGAACTATACGGTCACCATCATCCTCACGGCGACATGACTTTAGCGTACTGTCTCTACTACATCGAATCGCAGAAATTAGCAAAGATTACAAACTATGCAGAATTCTTAGAAAGACATCCGCCAGAATTTGAAGTTGAAATCCAAGAAAACACTTCTTGGAGTTGTTCCCACGGCATCGAAAGGTGGAGAAGCGACTGCGGTGACAGTGCAGGAAGACCTGGCTGGAAGCAGACGTGGAGAAAACCTCTGCGCGAAGCGATGGATTGGCTGCGAGATGAACTCGCTTCAAAGTTCGAGCTTGAAGCTGCAAAATACCTAAAAGATCCGTGGTCTGCAAGGAACAGATACATAAGCGTAGTGCTTGATAGATCCAGGGAAAATGTCGAACAATTCATATCTGAGCAAAAAAATAAAGAGCTGAGTGAAGACGAAAAGAAGCAGGTCATAAAACTGCTCGAGATGCAAAGACAGGCAATGCTGATGTTCACAAGCTGCGGCTGGTTCTTTGATGAAATATCAGGCATAGAAACCGTGCAAGTAATGCAGTACGCGGCTAGAGCGATGCAACTTTCTCAACAAGTTTTGGGATTGCAACTCGAAGATAAGTACATCAAACTGCTTAAAGGCGCGCTCAGTAACATTCCAGAGCTCCAAAATGGTGCAAAAATTTACAACATTTTCGTTAAAAAAGCAGTAGTGGACCTGGCAAGAAAAGCAGCACAAGTTACTATTCTTCAGCTTTTTTCAAACGAACAAACTGTAGCCCCCACAAACGTACAACGATACGGCTGTTGTTTCACCATAACGAACAAAGAATTGGAAAGGCGCGACGCTGGAAAATTCCGGCTTGTTATCTGCCACTCAGTCGTTCAGTCACATATAACATTGGATGAAGCGACACTTGCTTGCGTCGCAATATGGCTTGGCGACCACAACGTTTCCTGCGGAGTGAGACTCGATACGGATGAGACGCTCTTTAAAACAATCAAGAACGAAATATTACAAAGTTTCAGCAAAGGCGAAATAAATAAGACCATTCTACATATGCCCAAGTATTTTGGAAACAACACTTACTCTCTGAAAGATGTTTTCAGAGACGACCAACTGCTCATTCTAACCTTTGTAATTCAGGAAGCCGTTAAGAAGGCAATTGAACTGAATGAAATCATATATCGCGACAATTTCGCACTATTACACTTCATGAATGAAATTAATATTCCTTCGCCAAAACCTTTTCGAACCGCAGCAGAAATCGTGTTAAGCGCTGAAATAAGACAATTGCTGGCAAGTGAAGACACCAATTTAGAACTGCTCCGCAAACTGATCGCCAATTCCAAAATATTTTCCATCGAATTTGAATCTGGGCCCATCTCGTTAGAAGCGAGCGAGAAGATAGTGAAAGAATTCGCAAAACTAGTAGATGCGCCACCCGACGTCGAAAAACTTGAAAACATCGACAAACTGATAGGAGTTCTCGGCGAACTGCCAATTAAACTTGAGCTTTGGCGCGCTCAGAACATCGCTTTTGATGTTGCTCAAAAAATCTATAATCCACTGAAAGAGAAAAAAGACGAACAATCTCAAGCTTGGGTTTCAGCTTACCAGAAATTGTGCAAATCTATCGGAATACGGCTGGATTAAGCTTTGAAGCCAGTGGCAACCTACAGAGTCCAACTGAATAAAGAATTCGACTTCAATAAACTCAAAGCAATACTTCCCTATTTGTCTAAGCTGGGCATATCACATGTGTACGCTTCACCTATTTTCAAAGCCCGATGCGGAAGCCTCCACGGCTACGATGCAACAGATTCCAACCAAATTAACGAGGAGCTTGGGGGACCAGATGCATTCAATGCTTTGCTCAAGGAGGCAGCTGCCCTTGGGCTGGAGTGGATTCAAGATATAGTTCCTAACCATATTGCCTACTCGCCGGAAAGCACTATAGTTTCCGATATATTGAAGTTCGGTTCAGACTCAAATTACTACGATTTCTTGGATGTTGACTGGAACCATCCTTCGCCAAGACTGCGAGGGAAAATTCTAGCTCCCTTTCTCAAGGAGAGCTACGAAAAATGCCTGCGGCAAGGTCAAATAAACTTATCTTACCATAACGGCTTCCAAATAAAATATGGCGATCTTGAATTCCCAGTCAAAATCAGTTCTTACAGAAAAATTTTGTCAGGGTCAGCTCGAATTTTGCCGCTTCCATTTCATGACGAAGAGAGCCTTTTTTCGAAGTTTCAACAGAATTACAATTCTGACGAAATGTTAAGATCCGAAATCGGACAGATTTTAAATATATACAACCGAGACATCACCCACCTGGACAGTCTACTTTCGGAGCAAGTCTATGCGCTCGCAAACTGGAGAACTGCCTTTAACCAAATCAACTATAGGCGATTCTTCGACATAATTGACCTAATCTGCCTTCGCATGGAAAAAAGAAATGCATTCGAAACAACGCACAGGTTAATACTGCACCTTCTGTCTGAACACAAAATAGCGGGGCTAAGGGTAGATCATATAGACGGTTTGCATGATCCGAAGGAGTATCTGAATAGACTAAGGAAAGAGGCACCACATGCATACATAGTTGTTGAGAAGATTCTACAAAGTGGCGAAAACTTGCCAGAATTGTGGCCAGTTGAAGGAACTACCGGGTACGACTTTCTCAACAAACTGAATGGAATTTTTATAGCAAAACAAAATAAAGCAAAAATGACTGCCATCTACAAAAAATTCACAGGAAGCAAAAAATCGTTCAATGCACTCGTGAATGTGTGTAAAAAGTCTGTAATCCAAGGATACTTCGGAGGCGACGTAGAGAACTTAACGCGGCTTCTTTATCAAATTCTGAAGAACAGACCCTATGGCAAGAAATGTTCGATGTGTTCTACTCGAGAAGCTGTGATTGAGCTGCTTTCGGCCTTTTCTGTATACAGAACTTACATTAGTGACATTGATGCGACTGACAAAGAATTTTTCAAATATTCATTGCGACTTGCTAAGAAAAGAAACAAGGAAGTTGGAGCAGAGCTGGATGCAATAGAGATATTGCTTGAAGAAAGCGCGTCATCCAAAGATGCATTGCAGCTAATTATGAGACTTCAACAATTTACAGGGTCTATTATGGCTAAAGGACTCGAAGATACCTTATTTTATGTTTACAATCGGCTTTTATCACTTAATGAGGTTGGAGGCGAACCAGCAAAATTTGGTCTTTCTAAAGGGGATTTCCACATATTCTTGAATTCGCGGCAAGCGAATTGGCCGATGTCTTTGAACGCCACCAGCACTCACGATACGAAAAGAGGAGAGGACGCTAGAGCTAGAATAGATGTTCTAAGCGAGGTTCCTTCCCAGTTTTTCATTGAGATTAAAAAATGGTCAAGGCTAAATCTCAAAAAAAGGAAAACGGTAAACAGCAAACTTGTTCCAAACAGGAACGAGGAGTATTATATTTATCAAGCGCTAATTGGCTCTTTCCCATTCAACCGGACTGAAGTGCCCGAGTTTACAAACAGGCTGACGCATCATATGACAAAGGCAGTGAGAGAAGCTAAAGTGAACAGCTCATGGATCTCGCCTAACTTACAATACGAGAAGGGTGTAGCCTCATTTGTTACCGAACTTCTCGAGTTAAACAAAAGAAACGCGTTCTTGCATGAATTTATGCCATTCCAGAAAAAAATCGCTTTTTGCGGTTTTCTCAATTCACTGTCACAAACGTTGATTAAGATAACGAGTCCAGGAATTCCCGATTTCTATCAAGGTACAGAACTTTGGGATCTGAACTTCGTTGATCCAGATAACCGGCGACAAGTAGACTTCCAAAAGAGACAAAGATACTTAGATGAGATACAAAACTTGAAATCCACCGAGGTTAGCGGGCTTCTTAGCAGTTTTGAAGATGGGCGAGTAAAAATCTTCGAAATAAACAAGGCGCTGGAAGTTCGAAACAAAAAGAGAACTCTCTTCCAAGAGGGCAGCTACATTCCACTGAGAATTAAAGGCTCTCTTAGGAATCATGTTATCGCTTTTTGCAGAAAAAAAGAAACAAGCTATGTCGTAATCATTGCGCCCCGATTTCTGGTTAACCTAACAGACATGCAACGCCTACCTTTCAGCGATGCATGGAAAGACACGTTCGTTTGTCTTCCAAAAGGCGCTTCAAAAGAATGGAACGAAATCTTTACTGGAAAATCTTTGGTTTCAAAGAAGAGTGGCCCAGATGAAGGTTTTTACGTCGCGGAATTGTTGCAGATTTTTCCTGTAGCGTTGCTTTTGTCAGGTGAATCTAGAACATGAAAATAGCTCAGAGAGCGAACGGCGTTCTCCTTCATGTTACTTCCCTACCCTCGGATTTCGGTATTGGTGACTTGGGACCGTGGAGTTACCGTTTCGTAGATCTGCTAGCACAAGCAAACCAGCGTTACTGGAGCATTCTTCCGCTCACGCCGACAAGTACCAAGTACGGTAACTCTCCCTATCAGGCAACCTCTGCGTTTGCAGGGAATACTCTGCTCATAAGCCCAGAGTTGCTCTTTAAAGACATGTTGCTGTCAGAAAAAGATATCAAAAGGTTAAGGCTGCCTTTTGGGCGCGTTGATTTCAAAGCGGTAACAGCGAAAAAAAAGATTATGCTAAAGAAAGCGTATCGAAACTTTATTCAAAATGGTAAAAGTGCGATAAAAGCTCATGATTACGATTTTGAAAAGTTCTGTTTAGAAAACTCGAGTTGGCTTGACGACTATGCGTTGTATGAAGCAATTCAAGACTTCGTAAACAAACCTTGGTACATGTGGTCTATCTCTATGCGCGATAAAGACGCCAGCGTTCTCGCCCAAAAAAGAGTTGAATTGAAAGAGTTTATCGAACAGGAGAAGTTTGCGCAGTTCATTTTTGTAAGACAATGGACTTTCTTGAGACAATACTGCCAAGCCAAAGAAGTGAGTGTCCTAGGCGATTTGCCTTTCTATATGAGCTATGACAGCGCAGATGTATGGACTCATCCTGAATTATTTAAGCTGGATTCTCAAAAAAGACCTAGATATGTTGGGGGTGTTCCTCCAGACTATTTCAGCAAGACTGGGCAGCGATGGGGAAATCCTGTTTACGATTGGCGAGAAATAAAAAAGACGCATTTCCAGTGGTGGGTGGATAGAATGCGTCGCAATTTGGAGCTGTGCGATATTATGCGGCTTGATCACTTTAGAGGTTTCACAGCATATTGGCAAATACCTGCGTCATCAAAAACGGCGAAACAAGGTGTTTGGATTAGGGTTCCTTCAAAGAGTTTTTTCGGTAATTTGAGGGGGTTTTTTCCCAGCATGCCGTTAATAGCGGAAGACCTCGGGTTGATCACGAATAACGTGAAAGATAACCTAAAACGTTTGGGAATTCCCGGCATGAGAGTGCTGCTTTTTGCATTCAATGGGTCAGAAGATAATCCTAACTTACCTGCCAATCATACAAAAAACTCAGTGGCCTACACTGGAACTCATGACACCAATACAGTGAAGGGCTGGTTTGATGAGGAAGCAACTCCCGAAGAAACCAAGCGAGTTTTCAAATGCGTGGGCAGACAAGTTTCAAAAAGACAAATTAACCTCGAATTTATCAAGTTGGTAATGGCATCTAAATCTAATCTGAGTATAATTCCAGTGCAAGATGTACTTGACCTTGGATCTGAAGCAAGAATGAATCATCCAGCAAGGCGATTCCACAATTGGGAATGGAGAGTGAAAAGTGAGCAACTGTCAAGTAAAAGCTTTGAGAAGCTATCAGAAATGACCGAGAGTTCAGGAAGGAGTTCCTCCTGATAAGACCATTGCTAAATTATTTTGATGATATTTCTTTCTAATCTCACAAAGAGTTAATTGAAACTTTTTCCGAAATCTTAAACAGAACCGTTCCTAACTAAGCATTAATACAACCAGTTCGAGGCACATGGAAAATGCGGATGATACAGTGGCACAACGGTGTTGTCATTACACTTGACCAAACTAAACTTCCCCTTCAAGAAGTAACTTTAGAGATTAAAACAGTTGAGCAGATGGCTGAAGCCATAAAAACCCTGCGCGTTCGAGGTGCCCCGTTGCTGGGTGCGGCTGCAGGGTTTGGAGTTGCATTGGCAACCTGCAATTCAAAAGCGCAGAGTAGAGAAAAATTGTTGGTTGAACTTGAGAATGCGGGTGCAATTATTAAACGTCAGCGACCAACAGCCGTGAACCTGTTTTGGGGTGTAGACCGAGTCCTAAACAAAGCCCGAAGTTTTTCAGGAAACGTGGAAGAACTGAAAGCCGTAGTAATCGAAGAGGCACAGAAAATTGCGGATGAAGACGCGGCGCAGAATCATGCAATTGGCAAAAACGGTTCAGTCCTCATAGAGGACGGCGACACCATTTTAACGCATTGTAACGCGGGCGAGTTGGCAACAGTCGAGTATGGAACAGCTTTGGGTGTTGTCCGAGCGGCTTGGGAGCAGGGCAAAAAACTCAAAGTTATCGCGGATGAGACGCGGCCGCTGCTACAGGGTGCTAGGCTTACGGTGTATGAACTTAAGCGTGATGGGATTCCTGTTACTTTGATAACGGATAATATGGCGGGTTACGTTATGAGAAGCGGGCTAGTTGACAAGGTTATCGTAGGCGCTGACCGAATTGTTCAAGACGCTGTAGTTAACAAGATTGGCACGTTTTCAGTTGCAGTTCTGGCGCATGAGCATGGTATACCCTTTTATGTGGCGGCGCCAAAATCCACCTTCGACTTGGCACATAAAGCATCAGACGTTATTATTGAGGAGCGCAAACCTGAAGAAGTCACCTATATTGGGTCTCAGCAAATTGCTCCCGACGGTGTAAACGTTATGAACCCAGCGTTTGACATTACGCCGTTAAAATACGTGTCAGCAATCATATGTGAGACTCAAGTTTACTACAGTAAGGACTTTAGTAAGTTCAAGGATGAAGGAAAAAGAGCAAAATGAGCGAATCCAAAAAGGTGCAGCCTCCAGAATTCAGAACCACCGGCACACTTGCACAGAAAGGTGTTGTGGTAGGTGACCAAAGCAGCATTGACGCTCTTACTTCGCGGGGGTATGGCACGTTAGAGGACAAGGTTTTCGCGCTTACATTTTTTGAAGCATTGTACCTTGTGGATAAGGGTATGCTTGAAGTGAAAGACGAAAACGGCAAAGTGGTGGATTTCCAAAGCCTGCTGCACTGCTATGAAGCAAAAAACGAGAACGCTTGGGTCAGCTATCTGGTTTACCGTGACCTGAGGAGCCGCGGCTACGTGGCAAGGGAAGGGTTCGGCGCAGGAATAGATTTTCGCATGTACGAGCGGGGTGCATACGGCAAAGACACGGCACCTTACCTAGTGTTGAGTACTCAAGAAGGCAAACCCTTAGGCATAGACGAGTTAACCGACGCTTTGCAGCAGTCTCAGAGCCAAAAGAAAGAGTTAACCTTAGCAGTCATGAACCGACGAGGGGAAATCGTTTACTATTCAGTTTCACAGTTAATGTTCAAATAAGACCGCGGAAACATGGCAAACTCTGGTTATAATTGGAATGCTCAAGACTACGCCAAAAACTCAGCAAACCAATTCCAATGGGCAAAAGAGCTTATTCCAAAACTAAAACTCCAAGGAAACGAAACATTACTAGACATCGGCTGCGGCGACGGAAAAATCACCGTAGAACTAGCACAATCCCTACCCGATGGCAGAACAGTCGGCGTTGACAGCTCAAAGGAAATGATACGCTTGGCACAGCACAATTTCCCAAGTAAAGATTACCCGAACCTTTCGTTTCAAGTGATGGATGCGCGCAAGCTGACTTTCGAATCGGAGTTTGACAGGATATTTTCTAATGCCACGCTGCATTGGATTGTTGACCAGAAAACCGTGCTCAGCGGCGTTCAAAGAAGCCTAAAGCCGCATGGCAGGTTGCTGTTTCAGATGGCTGGAAAAGGCAACGCCAAAGACGTACTCAGCATTATAGAGAAACTTGCGGTTGTGGAGCCGTGGAGTCGGTTTTTTAGTAACATGACGTTCCCCTATGGCTTCTACGACACGAAAGAGTACAAGGCGTTCCTACAGCAAACTGGTTTGGTGGCTGAACGGGTTGAGCTTTTCCCTAAAGACATGAAGTTTAACGGCGCAGAAGGTTTGGCTGGATGGGTACGGACCACTTGGCTGCCTTTCACAGACAAGGTTCCAGTTGAGCTTAGAGCAAAATTCGTTGAACTAATTGTCAATCGCTACCTTGAAAAGCACCCGGCCGACGACGCTGGCACTGTTCATGTTGGAATGATGCGCATAGAAGTAGAAGCGTATAAAGCCAGAAATTAAGGAGTTAGACCTACCTAATGATGGTTTATATCAGAGAGGTGCGAAGAGCTTTTTGATAGTTTAGGAACAGAAAGAAATTGATGAGAAAGCTGGATAAATCAAAAAACGGGAAAAGTTGAACCGATAAGATTTTATGACGACTACAGATAATCGTTGGGCATCTAAAGTTTTATGCAGCAAAAAGCTTGGATTGACTGAGATAGAAGCAATAATTGAACCTCGTCCAAAATAAAATAGATCTCACGAATCAGAAATTTGATTTTTTTGGGCAAATTTTTTTAATTCCTAGAAACATCAATTAAGTGAAGAATAAAAGAATGAGCAATATAGAAGATGAAGTTAATTTTCTCGATTTTGGTGAGGTTAAAACAATCAGAAATGCACTAGACAACTGTAGTGGGCATTTAGAGATTAGAGATTTGCTATTGGAAAAATATCCTGTAAATAAAGAATTTTTTTATGACACAGAAAAAGCATTTGATGATTTGCCTGTTACTTCTAAGCATACTTTAAGGAAAGCCCTTATCGATTATACTAAGCAAACCTCTGCGCCTAAAGAGCTTGACAACGTAGAGATGCTTTTGGCTGAACTTGAATGTAAAGAACACGTTATTCGAACAACCCATATAACTTTAAGTGATATGGGCGAAAACAAAGGAACCACGCTTAAACCCATGATTGATGTAAGCAAAATATCCGAACCCTTTGAATTTGACTTTGAATATTGCGCTGTATGCGATGTACGGCAGTACAAAGAAGAACTTACGCCACCTGCTCTTAATGTAAACTTCTTAGAAGACATAGCTGAACAAGGAAGCTACCATGTGATATCTGAAATAAGAGAATCGATGGAACACAAAGAATTTGAACAAACGGTTAAAGAGATAAAGGATGCTTTAGACATAACGTAACTTCCGACTTTAAACAATATTCCATACCCTATTTCTTACCCAGACGACCACGAAGAATGCTTGTACCTAGACGAAAGCCAAGAGCTAAATACAAACAATTGTACCTCTTTACTGCAAGTTTAACTGGTAAAGGAGAAAAAACGGCATGCCAACTTTCCAAACTGTTCGCGGAATGAGAGACCTGCTAGGTGAAGAAGCACAAACCTTCACATACATCATAAGCAAAGCCCGAGAAACCGCTGTACTTTACGGTTACAGGAAAGTTATAACGCCCGTTGTTGAGACACTGGAACTTTTAAGTGCCAAGTCAGGCGAGGAAATTCGCCAGCGCATGTTCATTTTCAAAGACCTCGGTGACCGACAAGTGGCACTGCGTCCAGAATTTACCGCTTCAATCGCACGCTTAGCAACTGCAGCCCTAAAAAACGAGCCTAAACCGCTGAGGCTATTTTCTGTGGGTAGCGTTTACCGCTATGACGAGCCGCAGCGTGGACGGTATAGGGAGTTTTGGCAGTCAAACTTTGAATTAATTGGCTCAGGCAGGCCAGAGGCAGACGCAGAAATAGTTCTGTTAACCAACAGCTTGATGAAGACATTGGATTTGCAGGGTTACGCTTTCAAAATAGGACACATAGGCGTCATACGGGGCATTCTCAGCCAAGAAAACGTTGACGAAAAAACCCAAAACGCAATCTTGCAACGGATGGATAAGAAAGAGTACGAGGAAGCATTCAAGCTGGCGCCGACACCCCGATGTCGCAGTATGCTTGAAGGATTACTAAAGCTGAAAAGCAACGACTGCTTCGAAACGGTTGAAAAAATGAAAAGTTATGTTGCCACTTACGAGATAGCTAAAGCTGCCGTGGAAAACCTCGGTGAAGTCCTTAAGCTTGTGGTGGAGAGCGGGTGTCCTGTGCAGGTTGTTGAGCCAGCGTTTGCCCGAGGCTTAGAATATTACACGGGTATGATTTTTGAAATCTACATTCCGGAGTTAGACATTGCTCTTGGCGGCGGAGGCAGGTACGATAGGCTTATTGAATTATTCGGCGGTGAACACACGCCAGCGGTTGGTTGTGCACACGGGATTGACCGGGTTGCGCTTGCATTGCAAACCCAGAAAGCAACACTTGCAGGTAAGGTTGGGAAAAGGGTTCTTGTTCTTGCAGTGAATGATTCCCTCAAGGTTGAGTCGTTAAAAATTGCTCAAATGCTCAGAAGCTTGGGCGTTATTGTGGAGTTTGAAATTATGGGCAGAAAGATGGGAAAGGCTTTGGAGGACGCGGACAAGCGACAAGCTGATTTTGCAGTGATTGTCGGTGAGCGCGAACTAAAAGAGGGTTCTGTGGTTCTAAGAAATTTGGCTAAACGGGAACAAACAATTGTTCCCATTAAAGAGCTGGCTGAAAAAATTAAAAGCTAGGCATTATGTTCCTTGCTTATTTGTATCACTTCTTTCACCATGGAAAGTGAATAAAGGCATGGTAAATGCTGATGATTAGTTTATGCAACTTTTTGCGTAAAAAACTGTCAGCCTTCATAAGGAGCGAGGAAGCCATGCTTCAAAAACGTAACCGCGTTGCAGTTCCAAAGCTGATTGCGATGGCAATTCAAGATGGAAGCTGACCATGTTCTAAGAGTTGGCATATGGCTTTAAAGGAAATTCTTCCGGTTAAAGGCATTTACATCAATCACGTTAAACAAATAATGCCTTACCTTTAATAACCTTTTATTGCCTTTATTTGCCTCTAATTACCTCATATCGCCTCAACCTGTAAAAGATTCAAATCCCAAACCAAAAAAGCAACCCAAAACAAACTGAACAAAAACAGCGTCACAACTGTTGTTGTTTTGCTAAAGACACTCGCCAGCAAAATATCGAAGCCAAATACGCACCCAAGATCTAACATACACACAAAATATTAAAAACAGAGAAAAGATGGTAGCCTAATGTAGGCTTAGAGTCGTTTGATGTAGCGGTTGACTTCCCAATCTGTTACTTGTGTGCGGTAGAGGTCCCATTCTCTGCGTTTTTCACGCAGGAAATTTTCGAATGCGGTTTCACCCAGCGTCTCCCGCATTAAATCGCTGGTTTCTAACTCGTCAAGTGCTTCTTGTAATGATTCTGGTAGTGAGACAATGTTTCGTTCTTTGCGTTCTTCATAGGTCATTTGGTAAACGTTTAATTCCACTGGGTCCCCTGGGTCAATCCTGTTCTTGATACCATCCAAACCAGTCGCTAGGAGCACTGCAAACTGCAGATATGGGTTTCCTGCTCCATCTGGGCAGCGGATTTCGCATCTGGCAGCGTTTTTCCTTCCGCCAAAATTTGGCACACGAATAAGCGGCGACCGGTTTTTGTGCGCCCAAGCAAGATATACTGGTGCTTCGTAGCCTGGGACTAATCGTTTGAAACTGTTTGGCCATGAATCAAGAATTGCACACATTTTGCGTCCGTGAGCTAGTTGTCCACCAATGAAGCTTCTTGCTAAGTCGGATAAGAACCCGTTCTTTTCATCATCTGCATAGAAGAGGTTTTGAGTTGCCGTTTTATTCCAGAGGCTTTGGTGAGTGTGCATTCCTGAGCCGTTTATGCCGGAGAAGGGTTTAGGCATGTATGTGGTGACGTAGCCGTTTCGTGCACCAACTACTTTTCCGCACATTTTCATAGTTATTGTCCTATCAGCCGTTTTCAACGCTTCATCATATTTGAAATCAATTTCATTTTGTCCAAGAGCCACTTCATGATGAGATATTTCAATTTCTATACCGAAGGCTTCAGCGGTATCAGCTATTTCGCGTCTCAAATCATCTGTTAAGTCGCCAGGGTGAAAATCGAAGTAACCCGCCATATCTATTGGCGTTGGCAAACCTCCAGTTTCGCTTTCTTTCACTATAAAAAATTCCAATTCTGGAGCACAATTGAACGTGTAACCTGCTTTGGCAGCTTTCTCAATCGCTCGCTCAAGAACGTACCGTGGGTCACCTTCAAAACGCTTGTTCTGTGGAGTATAAATATCGCAGAGCAGCCTCGCAGAAGATTTTTCTTTTGGTCGCCAGGGCAACACAGCAAATGTGGTTGGGTCTGGATACAGTACCATGTCTGATTCTTCAATAGGTCTGTAGCCCGTTATGGACGAACCGTCGAAAGATTGGCCGTTTTCAAAAATTGATTGAATGTTTTTTGAGCTTACGGCTAAATTCTTCAGCATTCCATTAATGTCAGTGAATTGAAGTCTGATAAATTTGATTTCTTGCTCTTGGATTTGCTGGATTACTTTTGACACGCTTTCTTTCCAAGCGGCATCTTTAAAGTTTCTCATTTTATTCTTTTCACCTGTTATTTAGCGTTTGATTAACTGTTTATTTAATACGTGTTTAAGCATAAATATATTTAACGTTTAATAGAATACTTCTCTGAAAGTTGTTTAATTGTTTAAATTTAAGTAGTTCACAAAATTTTCATAATTAACCAGAATATGCTCTAATCTTGAAATCTCGGACCCACCCAACTCCTGCTTCTGTCTATTTAGGGACCATAGACTTTTTTTTAAGACGGAACAACTTAGATTGAAATAGTAATGGTTTAAAAGGGATAGCAGACATAAGGAGAGGTTAATTGGTGAGGACAAATGAATAACTGGAAAATCATAAACAAAATTGCCATAGTGTCTGGCATAGTATTCATAGTTTTCACGGTATTGGCCGGAGTAATAAATTACGAATTAAATAAGATTCTGGGGCAGGTTGAGGCAATTCCTACGAGCTATATCGAAACAAGCATTTTAACAGCAATGTTACCGTTCCTAGTCGCTGCCGTTCTTTCATTCGCAACGGCATTCCTTATCTCACGCGCAATAAAATCAGAAGCTGAAAAAGAAACCGAAACACAACCCAAAAAAGATGCCGACCTCGAAGAGACACCAACCTAAACCTTTTTTTACTTATTTTGCCCTCTTTAAGAAAACGAGACTTTAAAAAAAATATAACTTTACAAAGCCAATCATTAGAGCCCCATTATCACTTGTATATACCAATTTTGAAAAGTAAATTAGTAGACATGTAAGCTTAGAAGTGAAAAAAGATATTTAGCGGTAAATCTAAAAGAAGAGATACACTGAGCATAACGGCGCAGATTCTCGAAATTGCTAAAGAAAGCACACTAAAGACTCAGATAATGTATAAAGCAAATTTAAGCTTCACCCAACTCAATGAGTTCCTCCAATTCATTTTACATAACAATTTAATCATCCACAAAACCCAGTAAGGCAGAGAAATTTACGTCATTACGCTGAAAGGCTTCAATTTTCTTCAAATGTACAGTGAATAACTCCAACTGCTAGAACGGGCAACAGTAGCATGAAAGTAAGATTCCTTCAAAACCCCGCGCAAAATCTAAGACTTATTCTAGAAACGTTCAAGCGCCATCGGAAGTTCACTAAGGCTCTTAATAGTTTGGTCAGGACGAACCTGTTCAACTTTCTCGACACGTCTTTTAATGTATACGGCTTTCATACCGACAGCTTTTGCCCCTTCAATGTCTGCATCTAAGGTATCGCCGACAAAAACTGTTTCAGATGCCGAAACACCCAGCGCCTTCAAAGTGTGTTCGAAGATTTCTGGGCTTGGTTTGCGCTTGTTCACTGCTCCAGAAACCACAATGGCGTCGAACAGTTTATCTAAATCATGCGTTTTGAGCAGTTCGTGCACGCATTCGGGAATTGCAAAATTAGAAATTATGCCCAGCTTATATTTCCCATGCAAAGTGCGCAAAAGCTTCTCGGTATTTTCGTCTAAATAAACAAAATTCATAAATTCTTCGCAAAACTCAGCAGTCGCTGAAGCCACAATAGGACTAGAAACATCACAGTTATATCCCAAACTTTTTAATGCTCCAGAAACCCGAACGTTGAAGTGCGGCTCCTCCAAATTAGCATCAGCTTTAGCGTATAGTTTGTCACGAGCTTTGATGTACGCTTTCTGGAAAGTGCCAAAGGAAACGTTTATGCCATTTTTATTTAGGTATCTATACATTCTCATTAATGATGGGCTGTAGAACTCCTGGTTTTTCCTAATCATCAAAAGAGTATCGAACATATCAAATAGAACTGCTTTAATCGGCATCGGCCATTTCCTAACACTAAACTTTATCAAGCCTTAAAATTCTTATCGCAGATTAAAAACCGTTTTCCCGTTTCGCCGTCTTAACTTTTTCCTTAGAAAAAAATTTAGCCCAATAGTTGGAAAGCATAAAACAAAAGTAGACACAATTATTATTTTGAGATGAAGAATGCGTACAAGAAAGGTTGGAGTGAATAGGCAGGTTGTAACCCAAAGTTTGAACCGCATATCCCAACTTTTAAAACCTCAGAGGCTTCAAGATTTTAGCTGCCACAGCACAAGTTTGGGAATCTATAGCGATTTTTCTTCTGCAGCATCGTTTTGAAGACAACTCTGTGTTAACAGCAAATAAACACCATCTTTTCTATTCTTTTATAGTACTTTCTATGACCAATAATGACCAATAATGTCGAAAAATGTCGGATAATGTCGAATAATGACGCTCAAAAATGGCAACACAACTGTTGCTGTTCTACTATAGACACTAACCAACAAAATACCAAAGCTAAGCACACACCTTCTCCAAAACTAAAAAACACATAAACATTAAAGAATTAATAGCTCAAGAAGCTGAAGAGAGACACGCCTATATTATTCAAAAATTTTTAATTAAAGAGTTCACAAACTTTAAAGATGTTTATTTGTCCCAGAATTCTCTTGTGCGCAAATACTGAATCTTTGCTTTCAGCAAATCTACGTAAAACTGTTCCTCTTGAGGATGCATCTTCCCCAAAATCCTGGAAGCCGTTTCAGGACCAACACCCTTCACCTGCAGCGCTCTAACCGCTTGTTTTCCATAGCTTAAAATCAAGTCAGCTTTGCGTCTAGAGTTGCTTAGTTCTTTGAGTTCTTCGGGGGTGAGTTCCTTACCTTCACGACGCTTCTGCAAATCAGCCTTTAACTTGTCTGCATCTTGGCTGTGGTAAAGTACTGTAAGTAACTTTGAATTGCAGTTTCCGCATTGCGGCTCATCAGGCAAATCTTTTATGCGCACCAGTTTTGTCCATGTTCCGCAGTTCATGCAGAGCAGGTTTACTGTTCTGGCTTCAATCGCATGTTTCATTCTGGCAATGTTGCTTAAGATTACGTGTTCAGGAGCCATCAACTCAGCGGTGTCGGCGTATTGCATCAAAATGTGGTATGCCAGCGGCGATGGCTTTTCACGGACAAGTGCGTTTACGGTTATTCTTCTTTCTTTTATGTCGCGCATTATTTGCTTGGTTTTTTGCAGGTCCACTTTATCCATCATGGCTTCCCGCAAAGTCTCATCGTAAATCGGTGTGCCCTCAAAAGCTGCTTTGAGCTTTTCTCCACGCTCAGACATAGCCAAGGTTTTTCCCCTTGGCATGGCGCCGAATCTTTCAGCGATAGCCTTCATTCTGCTAACGAAAGGAAATTTGGAGTTAACATAACTCAAAAACGCCTCATCAATGTGTTCATCAGTTAAATCAAACAGATCTTTTGGTAAGCCTTCAATCTCTTGCCTAGATGGTTTGTGCTTTGTTTCAATTAAAATGCGGTAGCCATCGGTCCACCAGCCAGTAATAGCTTCGCGTTCTGAGAGAATGGAATCAAATATTCCGCCTAACGTGCGGTTAACTATCTCGCCAAAACACGCGTGAACAACAATGTATCGGTCTAATACCTCTATTACTATGCGGTTCTGAGTGGGCAATGGAGCTCCCGTCTTGAGGTATTCATCAATTTCCAAAACGGCATCAAGAAACGTTGCTTTATCAGTCTTCAATTCAACAGCTAACTGCTCCGCTACGGCTTCTGGTTTTTTGTCTTCTTTAAGCAGTTTGCTGATTTTTTCTCGCATTTCGCCTGTTTGCTGCGCAAGGTCAAACGGTACTGGAAGAATTTCTCCATCCCAGCCTGGAACAGCAGCCGATGGGTCTTCCGCTGGCACAACAATCACTGTTCCCGTTTCATCGTTAATTTGCACGATACGCCAAACTTTTCCACGCATAATAAAATGCAATCCAACCCGTGCATGTAGAGTCATGAATTCGTCGCCTAAAGTGCCGATTTTGCGGTCGTTTAATACATTGATTACCAGGTAACGTTTCTCGTCAGGTATCATCGATAGGTTGCTGTAGTAGTATTCTCGTGTTCTTCCCGTTCTCTTCAAAACTTTTCCTTCTTCATCAAGCCTAAGTTTGTGTAAGCTCTCTAAAAAATATACAACTTCTTGAAGCTTTTCCAAAGTAAGCGTGCTGTACGGGTAAGCTCTGTTAACAATTTGGAAGAGTTCACTTTGACTAACGCTTTCTTTGTCCATGAGGATGCCTGCAACTTGATGAGCCAAAGCGCGCGCTGTGATTGCTCACTGATAACTGACGGCGCAAGCTGCATGATACTAACTAAGCCAGAATCCGCCAGCAAATACACCGATATGTCCGTGCACATAATCGGCAGCGGACAAGCAAGCGACACTATCGGCTTATACGAACGCAAAAGCCTCACATCGCTAAACGCCACACGGTTAGCGGCTAAAACAGCTTATGAAATGGCAAACGCCAAACCGCAAAACATCGATTTGGCTGAAGTGCATGATTGCTTCACATTCGCCGAATTGATGGCATACGAAGACTTAGACTTCTGCCCAATAGGCGAAGGCGGCAAACTGGTTGAAAGCGGCGAAACCCGTCTCGGCGGACGCATTCCAGTTAACACGAGCGGCGGCTTAAAAGCCAAAGGCCACCCCGTCGGCGCTACAGGCACAGCGCAAGCCTACGAAATATACCTGCAACTCACAGGGCAAGCTGGAAAACGCCAAGTAAAAGATGCACAAGTAGGCTTAACACATAACGTTGGCGGATCAGGAGCTACAGCGGCAGTTCACATTTACAGGAGCGACCAGTAATGAGCACAAAAGAACCATTCACAATCGAGCAGTTCTACAAGTTCCTCAAGCAGCAGAAGCTTATGGCTGGAAAATGCCTCAAATGCGGAAAAATCCATCTGCCCCCAAGACCATTATGCGATAACTGCTTCTCGCAAGAGTTCGAATGGGTCAGCGTTTCTGGAAGAGGCAAACTGCTAACTTACACTATTATTAGCGTTGCACCGCAACAATTTCAACCCCTAACGCCCTACGCCGTGGGCATTGTGCAGCTCGAAAACGGCTTGAAAATTCCCGGCATGATCCAAGGCGTCACGCAAGAGCAGCTAAAGATTGACATGGAGTTAACTTTAGATTTCGGTTCATGCAGCTCAACGCAGGCGTGGCCGCAGTGGACAAGATACTGCTTCAAACCCTTGACACTTTAAGCAAAAATAACTATAAGGGCTTATTCTGCTTTAAGGTCTAAAAAATAGGCGAGTTTCCTACTCAACCATTGGAAAAAATGAAACCTTTAATTCAAGAAGAAGACAGGCGAAATACGTTCCAACTTTTTATTGGTATCCCTCACCTAAAGTTAGTGCGTACTTGCTTGAAAAAAAAATTTTGAACCAACCAACACTTTTGACAAAATATTATCGACAGCTGTATATTTTTAGCTCCAACTCGGTTTCCCATTTTGTAATTTAGTTTTGAACTTTTTCTGCTCAATAGTTTACTTATTTTTTGGACTCTTTTCTGACTTTTTCGACTTTCCTGGATTTCTACTGACTTTTATAGACTGTATTGATTAAATCTGCAAAAGATCCGCCCCATTCAATGCGGTTTTGAAATTAGCTCTTTGAGTTAACGGCAACCTGAACCCTGTCTTTCACAGACAATTCCATACAAATAGCGACAAATCAACACAAATCCAGACAAATATGGGCATCAACTGCAAACAATTCAAGCTTAAATTCAAAAAAGGAACCCCAAAAAGGCTTTTCAAGAAGCAAGGGAGAGCGACGTAATTTTTACTTATACATGTACTAAAACACTAAACGTAATGCCATAATATGACACAAAAGCCTAACCATAATTATTCTTAACTAAAAAGCGTTAGCTAAATACTTACGTCGCATTTAATATTATGAACCGGAGTAAAGATTTATTGCCAATTGGACAATTAATTTCACTTTAGAAGTTGAACAAAAAGTGAACGAAAAAACCAGGGTTTGCCTTGTTTCATGTAGCGTCTTAAAAGAGGAACTTGAGCAGCTGATCAAGCAGGGAAGCCTTGATGCAGAGTTAGTTTTTGTCAGTAAATACTTCCATGTAGATTACGAAGCAGTGGAGAAAAACCTGCGTAAGGTTCTAGAAACAACTCTGAAGCGGTTTAATGGCAAAGTAGTGCTGGTTTATGGCGACCTCTGTCTTGGTCAAGATAATGAGATGAAAAAGTTAGCGGAAGAGTACGGTGTGGTCAAGGCTGATGCGGTTAACTGTATTGACTGCCAACTCGGCGGCAAAGGAAAATTCTTAGAGGTTGACCCTGAGCATAACATGATGTTTATGGGTCCAGGAATGATTGAGTTTTTTAAGCACATGAAGGAAAGAATGCTAAAAGAAGGGGTGAATGAGGCAGCTTTTGCTAATATGTTTAGCGGTATCAAAGGCATCGTGCTCCTGGATACTTGTGGGAACGCTGAAAAGTGCCGGGAAGAGTTGGAAAAGTCGGGCATGGGACTTCCAGTTCTTGATATAAGAGAAACAGGTCTTGAAAACGTGAGGCAAGTGATTTTTGATGCAATTGAGCGTGCAACTAGAGCCACCTGACTCTTTTAACGCTTAAAAGTTAAGTAATTGATTGCTTGAACATCTTGGATTAACCGCAAATATTAAAGAAGCATCTGCACAATAATGCAAACTATTACGTGTGGATGTGCTTTAATGACGCAAACGGTTACCTCCCAACCTATGAAACGAGTTGAAGATTGGAAGTCTCGATTAATCGACCTCTCAAAAAGAAATAACCTCCTATATTTCCATAAAGCAAAGCGTGGAAGCCTATCTATCTCGCAGCCTGACCAGCAAGCAATATTTAATGCGTTAGTTTTGAAAGAACGTCGTTTAGAGTTCTGGATGCCTCCTGAAGACAATAAAAAGCCTGAACAGCCAGAGAAGTTAAAAGATAAAAGAAAAGCTAAAGCTAAAACAGTCAAAACGAACGTAAAAGCAGCTGTTAAACCCGATATTAAACCAACCGTGCCAGAAGAACCAAAACAGCGCCCCACTGCAAATCAACTAGTCTCCGGAAACTTAACTCGTACCGATCTTGAAAGAAACCTCAAAGGCTTGCAATGGCGCTCACTTCTCGATTACCGAGAACGCGGTGTTCGCATTCTGCATGCGGCTTTTGGCACCTTAAACTGGGTAGATTTGGAAACAAAAGAAAAAGTTCAGTCGCCCCTGATTCTTGTTCCTTTAGAGTTAACCCGAGGGTCAATACGTAAACCCTACGCGATTGCAGTGCCACCAGTTGAGGAAGAGGCTGTTTTAAACCCTGCATTGCAAGTTAGACTGAAAAACGACTACAAAATTGAATTGCCGCCTTTTCCAGAGGAATGGGAAAACCAAAACCTGCATGATTACTTTAATTTGGTTAATCAAGTTGTTGCTGAAATGGGTTGGAAAGTAGAGCCATCAGTTGACCTGGGGCTTTTTTCATTCCAAAAACTAGTCATCTACAAAGATCTGGAAGCAAACGCTGATTTAGTTACTCAGCACCCAGTTATTCGAGCAATCGCCGGCATCAAAGAAGACAACCTCATCTTAGACGGCTTGCCCGACGAGAAAGACGTAGACAAAATTGAGCTGCCAGAGAAAACCTATCAGGTGCTCGATGCAGACAGCAGCCAACGAGTCTCAATTGAATATGCATTGCGAGGACAAAGCTTCGTAATGAAAGGCCCACCTGGGACAGGCAAGAGTCAAACCATCGCAAACATAATCGCAGAATGCATCGCCAACGGAAAATCTGTGCTTTTCGTAAGCGACAAAATGGCGGCCCTCGAAGTCGTCTATAAGCGGTTAAGTAAGGTTGGTTTAGCGCATTTCTGCCTTGAGCTTCATAGTAGCAAAGCGAATAAGCAGCAAGTTGTAGCTGAGCTCAAACGCAGCCTCGACGAAAACCTTGTTCCACGCAAGTTGCCGTCGGCTCATGAGTTCGAGCGGATGACTGAGTACCGTGAGGCATTAAACGGCTACGTTACCGCGTTGCATGAGAAACGCCCGTACTTGCAGAGAAGCGTCTACGAAGTTTTAAGCTTGATTTCAAGCCTTGAACGCGTTCCCTTTGTTCCCGTAGGCTTAACTGAACTCGGAACGCTAACGCCTCAGAAAATGCATGAACTTGAAGAGCTTGTTTCTCAACTAAGCAAGGTGTGGCAAGTAATAGAAGAACCAGACTTCCCATGGCTAGGATACCGCGCTGGCAAATATAATCTTGAAATTCGCTCTGAAGTGTTAACGACACTTGAAAACATTAACGAAACATTACATAAGGTCCAGTTGGAAACTGAAGATTTCTCTGCTAAGCTTGGAGTGTTTCCGCCTGAAACGTTTGCGCGGATAATGTGGCTCCTTGAAGTAAGCAAGTTCCTCTATGAAAGCCCAAAGCCAGAGGCTTATTGGCTAACCACCCCAGACATTGAAAAACTCGACAAGGAAGCCCAAACATACAACGACACTTCCATATGGATTAAAAATATGCGCACCAGCCTCATGGAGCGCTACAACCCATCCCTGTTCAACTTGGTTCTTAACAGGTCCGCAGAGATAAAACAGGCTCTAGATGCGCTTGGCTTAATGCTTCCAGCGGTAGGTTTAGAAGAAGGCGAATTTCTGCAGAAACGCGAGAAACTTTTAGCGTTCGTAAAAACCACGCAAGCTGCCACAAGAAAGTGGCGTGAAGCCTCTCAAGCGCTAGTCCCAATGCTCGGGTTAGATGGAAACGGCTTGACCATTAAGCAAATAAAAGAATCATCCAGAATGGCAATGTTGTGTTTCGCTGAAGATAAGCCGGAGCCGCAATGGTTTGACGCCCGCTATTTTGAGCAAGTTCAAGAAATAGTTTCAAAAGCAAAGCGTCTCTACCAAGACCACAGCTTGCTAAAAAGCAGGTTAGACGAAACGTACACTGATGGCATTTACGAACTTGACCTTGATGGGCTCATAGCAAGATACAGTGGTTCATATCAGAGTTCACTAAGAATGTTCCATTCAACTTATCGTAGGGACCAAAAACAAATCGCAAGAGTAACCAACGACGGCAAGGTTCCAAAAACCATACTAAATGACCTAATTGACGCGCGCAAAGTCAAAAAGCTACATGCTCAGATTGAGGAGTCAGCTGAAACAGTTCGGACCTTGCTTGGTCACTTCTACCACAAGTCCAAAACCGACTTTCAGGGCGCAGAAAAAGCCATGGAATTAACAGCTGAAATCCGCAAGCTTTCATGGGCAACACAAATCCCAGAAAACCTCCTCAAACTAATCACTAACACATCCAGTCCTTCGCCCATGATTAAGAATTTAGGTTTAGAACTTCAGGAGTCAGTTGACAGGTGGGAGCAGCTTGAAAAAGACTTAGAACAGCTCATACCCGCAAGCATACCTAAATCAGCTACTGCTATAACTCAAACGCCTTTGCCACTGCTTGAAGAATGGGCGAATGAAACAGAAAAACAACTAAACCCACTGTGTACACTGACAAAAGAGACGCTGACAACATGCAAGCAAGAACCACAGAACTATAAGCAACTCCTGGAAGACATCAAAAACGCTGAAGACATAAGAAAGAACGAAGCCGCCATAATAGGCGAAAAAGCTCAACTTCAAGCAAAATTCGGCTCACGCTTCAACGAATTAGAAACTGATTGGCAAGATATCCTAACTGTTCTTGAGTGGTCAAAGAAAGTTCAAGCAGCATTCCTTGACATCCCAGTTCCACAAGCCTTCGCAAGTATTGCAGCTCAAGGACCAACCGCTGCACCATCAAACACAGAACTAAACCAAAAATACGATGCTTCATTAAAGGTTCTGTCTGATTTTGAAGCCCGTTTTGAATCGGAAATAAAGTATCAAAGCCAGAAGCTAATGGAATTAGAAATCAAAGTAATCGGCGAAAGAATTAAAGCGCTTCGAGACCGCGTTGATGACTTGCAAGTTTGGATTGACTTCAAAGACATCAAAAACCGCTTTGCACTAAGAGGGTTAGACCAGTTCTTCGACCGCTTAGCAGAACAGCGTCTTCCAGCAGCCGACTTAGGGGATGTTTTCCGAAGAGGCGTCTACCAAGAATGGATAAACAACCTCTACAACGAAGACCAGAAGCTGGGCAGGTTCAGAAGGGAGAACCATGAGCAGTTAATCGCTGACTTCAGAAAACTAGACCAAGACCTCATTGAGCTAACATCCAGCATGGTTATTGAACAGGCAAACAGCCGAAAACCTCAAGACATTCTGGTTCAAGCAGCCGACTCCGAAGCCAACATTCTTCTCAAGGAAGCCGCAAAGAAAAGGCAGCTAATGCCCATTCGCACGCTACTGCAAAAGATTCCTAATCTCCTTGTAAAACTCAAGCCTTGCCTATTAATGAGTCCCATAACGGTCAGCCAATTTCTTCCCGCAGAAAGCAACAAGTTTGACTTAGTCTTGTTTGATGAGGCATCGCAGATTGTGCCTGAAGACGCCATCGGCGCAATTTACCGTGGAAAAACATTGGTTGTTGCAGGCGATAACAAGCAGTTGCCGCCTACATCGTTCTTCCAGAAAAACTTAATTGACGATGTTGACTGGGACGAGTTAAGCGACGAGGACCTTGAAGTCTTCGACAGCATACTGGATGAGTGCTTAGGCATAGGGTTACCAGTTAAAACTCTGAAGTGGCACTATCGTAGTAGACACGAAGGGCTGATAGCGTTCTCAAACAACCGCTTCTACGATGATACACTAATAACTTTCCCAGCGGCAAAAGCGCAAGATGACACTTTAGGCGTCAAACTAGTCTACGTTCCTGACGGCATCTATGACCGCGGCGGCAAAAGAAACAACCCAAAGGAAGCAGAAAAAGTAGCAGACCTCGTTTTCGACCACTTCCGACTATACCCGAAGAAAACCTTAGGTGTTGTAACCTTCAGTATAGCACAAATGGAAGCTGTTGAAGAAGCTATAGACCGCCGGCTCAAAGAGCAGCCTGATTTCGAGTCTTTCTTTAAAGAAGACCGACTGGAAGGCTTTTTCGTCAAGAACTTGGAGAACGTTCAAGGAGACGAGCGGGACGTAATATTCTTCAGCGTTGGCTACGGTTATGGCCAGCAGAAGCAGATGACAATGAACTTTGGCCCATTAAACAAGCCTGGCGGCGAAAGACGCTTAAACGTTGCTGTGACCCGTGCCCGAGAAAAAGTTGTGCTAATCACTTCAATTAAAGCTACTGATATTGATGCTGAAACTAAAGCCATAGGCGTGCAAACCTTACGCTACTACCTTGATTATGCAGAGCATGGGCCTGAAACGTTGGAGTCAGTTAAGTCTAGGGAAGGCGAGTTCGAGTCGGCCTTGGACGAAGATGTGGCAGCGGAAATAAAAAAGATGGGCTATGAAATAGTTCCACAGGTAGGCTGTAGCGGTTACAGAATAGACATTGGTGTGGTCGACCCAGTTAACCCTGGAAGCTTCCTGTTGGGCGTAGAATGCGACGGTGCCACATACAAATCTAGTAACAGCGCAAGAGACAGAGACCGCCTACGGGATCAAGTGCTTAGGCAGTTAGGCTGGCGTATTCACCGTGTTTGGTCTCCGGCTTGGGTTGCAAGGCACGACTCTGAAATTCGACGGCTAAAAGAAGCTCTTGAACAAGCTAACAAATTGCAGCTTGAAAAAGACGCTCAAAAACCAGTCATCGACATCAAAGAGAATATGGCTTCAAAAACTGACGTTCAAAAAATCCAGTTTGCAGGCATCGAAAAAATAGGTCAACCATACAAAATTTACCCACTTAAAGCAACATTTAATCCTTACATTAAAGTTGCTACGGCTAACTCCACATATGATTCTCGGCAAAAAAACGAGTTTCACTTTCCAGAAAACAGAGAAATGCAAACAAAACTTCTCGCTGAACTTGTGGAAAAGGAGGGTCCGGTTCACTTTGACTATGCTGTTAAACGTTTAGCAGCCGCATGGGGAGTCAAACAGGTAACACCGCAGATAATTCATGCTGTAAAAGAAGCACTCAGCAACTTGCTAAGAGAACAAAAAGTAGTGATCAAAGGCAGTTTTCTTTGGTCGCCTGAACTTAAAGAAACTCATATCCGCGTTCCGGTGCCCGGTGTTCCTGAATCCAAAAGGAAACCTGAGTATATTGTGCCTGAAGAAGTTGAATCCGCTATGAAGCTGGTTGCTCAATATGCTTTAGGCATAAGTGAAGATTCATTGATTGCTGAAACTGCTAAAGTGTTTGGAATTGACCATTTTGGCGAAGGTGATAAAGAAGTGTTCTCTGAAATACTGAAGCGGCTGATAAGAGACAGAAAACTCGTCAGCAAAGACGACGTCGTTACCGCTACTTAGCTTTCATTTATTTTCTTTATTAGAGTAGGCAGGTCACTTAATGAAGTTATAATGTAGTTTGCGCCATTATTCATTAACTGCTCCATTGTGGACATGCCAGTTGGCAAACCTACCGCGATGGCTTTCAGTTCCTTGGCGCTTTGCATGTCCACGACGCTGTCTCCAGCTATTATGGCAGTTTGCGGGCTTGCGCCTAACGCTTTAAGTGCAACTTCAAACTGTTCCGTATGCGGTTTAACGTACTTCACCCTGTCTCTGGCAACTAATATTTGGAAGAAATCTCCTATCTTGAAGCGTTTAAGAATGTAATTTGCAGCTTTTTCACTGCTTGTGGTGCATAAACCCATTTTTACCATCATTCGCTTTAGTTCCTTGAGCGTTTCATTAGCTCCTGGCAGCAGACTTGTGGTAGAGGCGGCTTCCATCTCGTATTTCTCTGCGATAGCCATGACTTGACTGCGAACTTCCCCGAATGCAATAGCAGGTTTACCGTTGTTTTTAACGAAAATTTCTGTTTTTGTCAGCATTTCAAAAATGTTTTCATTAACGTTTATAACTGATGCGGGAACCCCTATTCTCATCAGGTAACTTCTGACTTCAGCGCGAAGAGTCTTGAAGTCCAAGTTGAAATTGGCAAGTGTCCCGTCTAAATCAAAGATTACCGTTTCTATGGGCAAGGGTTATTGGCTCCGTTACTAGCGAAACTGGGTTAACACTAACTCTTATGGAAATATACTTTGCGGTTACGACAGTAGATGCAAACGTTATATTCTAAATTACAACTTAATTATGTGCGGCTGACGGTTTAGCTTCGGTCTAGGACGAGTGTGTAATTAGCTGGGCTTCTGAGCTAAGTAAATTTTATGTAACCCCTTTTCATCAACTGTTATTTAGGATTTTTACGTTTGCAACAGCGTCTTAGGTTTTTTTTGTTAAGCGTAATAATGCGCAATTTATCTATGCAAAATCTATAACGATAGATCATGACAAAAATTGGGGAATGTTCTTTAATGTGGATGGATGCAAAGTAGGTTTTGTCTACGATTGCTATGGTTGGAGGTTAAGATTATTAGGAAAAAGAAAGCGTTGTTCGCTACACTTTGGTTATACACTTTTCTGTTTTGGTTGTATATTGATGCAAGAATAATCATCGATAAAGTTCGGTTAGACAGCTTGTTCCTTAATTATGTTCCGTTTTTCACGTTTATCGGGCTTGGAATGATTGTTTTTGTTTTGAGCATGATATTCATGTATATGTTTCTTACTGAAAATTAGCATTAATACCTTGTGAATATCATATTAAAGCCAATCATTCTTGCTTTTATTTATTATGAGAGATTGTACAATGTGCTTTGGAACACTCAGCTATCTATAATAACTTTCAATGGCTTCTCAGCTGGATTATCAACCGTTTGCAATGCTTTTTCAAAGTCTTCAAGCTTAAACCTATGCGTAATAAGTCCTTTCACGTCCACCAGTTTTCTAGCAATTAACTCAACAGCAGATGGATACTCAACGGGAGAGATGTAAATCGTGAAAAACCAAGCTTCATCAGCATCCTCCAAATTCAAGTAACCCTTCGATTCACCTACTAAAGCCACTTTGCCAGCTTTCTTTACCAAATAGGGTGTCTGCTCCACTGTCCGAGTGGTTCCTGCTGCTTCAATCACTAAGTCAGACCCTATTTTTGTTAATTTTCTTACGGTTTTGATTACGTCTTCATGTTTAGCGTTTATAACTGCATCGGCACCGTACTTCTCGCTAAGTTCAAGCCTATAATCCTCAAGGTCTACTGCGATGACTCGGCATCCCTTTAACTGCGCCACTTGCGTCATAAGCAAGCCGATGGCTCCTTGTCCAATTATGGTTACCCAATCGCCAAGATTAGGCTTCAGGTTATCCAGCACACGAAGCGCCAAAGCAACAGGTTCCACCAAAGCTGCTTCCTCATCAGCGACGTTTGAGGGTATAGGAATTAGGCTTCTAGGCAGCATAGCTTTGAATTCTGCGAAGAAACCGTCCCTTGATAAACCATAAAACTTGCCTCGGACACAATAAGTTGGCAATCCTCGCAGGCAATAGTAGCAGTGACCGCAATTCACTATGGGAACCATAACAACCCGTTCGCCCGTGTCTTCCCGGACTCCCCAAGCGTCATGCCCAAGTATTCTGCCTTTTTTCATCCATTTCCACTCGCCCCTGTAAAAGTGCATGTCAGTGCCGCAGATGCTTCCTGCCTTAAATTTCACAAGTACTTTTCTGCCTGTAACTTGTGCTTCTGGAACTTCTTCAATTATGATGTTGTGAGGTCCCCGATAAACAGCAGCTTTCAAAAATGTTCAACTCTAATATTTCAAGCTGTGACAGCGAGGTATTAAGTTTGTTGTAAGTTTTGCAAATGAATTTGCGGTAAACTAATAACCTTAACAGCGTATTCATGGTTGATGCCTATGGATTTGGGAGGGTACACGAAAGAGAAGCTTTGGCAGTTGCTTGTTGAAGCAGTTCATGCTTCCGTTATGTACCCGACTCATAAGGCTTACACTCGTGATAATATTTTGCCTCAAAAAGCCGATGTTACTGCAAATGAGCTTGCTGAAAGGCTGGGCATGACGCTTGGGGAAGCGCTGGTGATTCTCAGCGAACTGACAGAAGAAAGAAAATGCCCGACTTAGCTGCTTATTTTTAGGGTATTTTTTGTTCAAGCAATATGGAAGTTTCAAGTGCTCAGCAAATGTGTGCATATACATCTTGGCTCACTATAAAAGTTGTGAAATAATGAATGAAAATTGAGTAGAAGAATGAAAAAAATTGACCATAAAGCAGAAACTTCACTCGGGCGCCTAAAGAAACTATATAGTCGTTATGTTTATATAAACAGTTCGAGTTAAATATCATAAATAAGAAAAATTATTGAAGGGAAATAAATGGCAGTAGAAAAACCTAAACGAAGCAATATGATGTACGCGTTCCTTATTATCGGTATATTAATCGGAAGCGCTTTAGGATTTGGATTAGGTTACTTTACTTATCAATCGCAAATCAACTCGCTGAATTCAAAAGTTGCGAACCTTCAAACCTCGTTCTCGAACTCTTTAGTCAATTTAGCTTCTAATGGGAAGCCGTTTGCAGTTGGTGCAGCCGGGACTCTAACATTTGCGTTTGGCTCAGTTCTCAGCACTTTTGAGAAACAGTATCCAAGCATTCCAGTTGCACCTCCTCTATTTGAGGGAAGTGGTTTAGTTGCCCAAGAAGAGAATCTCACACAATCGTTAAGTTTGGAAGCTGCCGCTGACACAACCGCTATGCCCAGTGTCCTCTTTCCTAAACTGGCAAATTACGAAATTGCCTTTGGCCAAACACAAATGGTCATTATTGTCAATCTCCAATCATCTGCGGGAAAAGAACTGTATAACATGTGGACTGCCGCTAAAGGACTTACAGTAAATTCTACTCAGTGGACTCAGGCTTGGAAACAGATGTTTACTTTGATTGCGCTTAACTCAACCACTGTAGTTGGTGTTTCGAATCCTTTCACTGACCCTAGCGGTTTTCAGGCTGCTGGCATGATTCGCTTGGCGGGCTTAACTTTCTTCGGAAATCTAACATACCTTTACGACGCAATATACAACCACGCAAGTAAATACGTCATGACAGACACTGAATCAGATTTAGTTCCGCTTATGCAGACCCAACACATAGATTTCATAACTTCAGCTTACGAGTCCAACGCTATACCACAGACAAATCAAACTACAGGCCTCGCCTGGATCACACTACCCACCTCAGTTAACTTAGGGGTCTTATCGGACACCAGTTACTACAATAAAGCCAACTTCAGCTACACGGAACTGGGAACAACTGAATCATTCATCGTCAATCCCGTCATATATTGTGTCACGATTCCAACAGTCTCCACGAACTCGGCAGCTGCCACCTTATTCATCCAAACCTTATACAGTAAAACTGGTCAGAGCATACTTGAGCAATACGGCATAACTCCCTTTTCGCAGGGCATCGTCTACGGTAACTACGCAAGTGTTCCAAGCCTAATCCAACCATACACTACACCGGTTAACGCAACATATGAATCCCAATTTGCTGGGGCCTGATTGAGTTTAATGGAAAATTCAGAGCCATACTGATCCTTTGCAGTGCAATAACAATCCTTTTTTTTATCTATCCCATCCTACTTATCATAGCACTGGGTGCTAAAAACCTCATTTCTGCACTTTCCACAGGTTCCTTCATCGCTTCAGTTGAGGTTACTTTCGTAATTGCGACAGCCGCAGCGCTCCTCTCTGTGTTAGTAGGTACTCCTTTCGCTTATCTTCTGGCTAGATCCGACTTCAAATTTAAAGAAGTTATCGAAGCAATCATAGACATTCCTATTGTGGTTCCCCATGTCGTAGTTGGCATAATGATTGTGTTAGCTTTCTCCTCTCAATATGGGTTAGGTCCATTTCTGCAAGGACTCGGCATAAACCTGATCGACACGTTGTTAGGCGCCATAATCACAGTTACCTATCTGTCAGCAACTTACTCTATAAGAGTTACTGAGTCCGCGATAAAGACGATTAACCCAGATATCGAGTTGACCGCTCGAACACTTGGATCCACACCAGCATTTACGTTTATCCATGTTATAGTGCCTAGAATCTGGAAGTCAATAGCCAACGGAGCATTACTCACCTGGGCAAGGGCAGTTGCGGAGGTGGGAGCGCTGCTCGTGGTAGCTTATTATGTGTACTTCAACGGTAATGACGTCTATCCAGCTTCAATCTACATTTATGAGGGGTTCGAAGCATTAGGGTTAGGGGGTGTAATAAAGTATTCAGCAGCTCTTCTCTTAATCGTCCTCGCTATATTCATAATTTACAGGTGGATTCTAAGACACATCTGAAAGAGGGGAATGCGTTGCTTCAAATAACTAACGTTAATCTCACGCTGGGCACTTTCAGGCTGAACTCTATCACCCTAAACGTTGATCAACAAGAATACCTGATCATAATCGGACGGACTGCCAGTGGCAAAACCACGATTCTCAAGACAATCGCAGGAGCCTACAAACCATCAAGCGGTAAAATATTAATTGACGGCTCAGATATTACAACCATGCCTCCTGAAAAGCGAAGTATCGCTTACGTATCACAGATTTTCTCCTCATTTGATCCAAAGAATGTCCGAGGCAACATAGAGCTCGGGCTCAGAGCCAGAGGCGTGCCAAAGCCGGAGAGAGAAAAATTGATTGATGGAGTGGTCAAAGACCTCGGCATTGAACATCTGCTTGATAGGATGCCAGCTACGTTAAGCGGTGGGGAACAGCAGCGCGTTTCGTTGGCGAGAGCGTTGGTTACCAGCCCAAAGGTATTACTCTTGGATGAACCTCTCTCAATGATAGACCCCGAGACTAAAGGGTCAATCATACGGCTGCTGAAAGCAATTCCTGAGAAGTACAACATTCCAGTAGTCCATGTTACTCATGAATGGAACGAGGCTTATTCATTAGCAAGTCGAATTGCTGTTATAAATCAGGGCAGAATAATTGAGGTTGGTGACCCTGAACAAATATTTAATGAACCAAGGAGTTATCTTACAGCGAAGCTTGTAGGTTTCTATGATATGCACAGAGGAGAAGCTACTCTTACTAATTCTGGGGCTACAATAAAGTTAGAGAACGGTATAGAACTGAAATCGCGTATGAAAATTAACGGCTCAGTTTACGCCTGTGTGAGACCTGAACGAGTTAAACTAAGCGCTAGTAATGAGTTCAATAAATTTGAAGGTCAAGTCGTAGAAGTGTTCAGAGAGAGATTTGGGTTTCTCATAATTATTAATATAAAAAATATTGAGTTTACAGCTCTTGTTGGAAGCAAGCCTGCAAAGGGAGATGTAGTAACAATTACAATACCAGAAGAAAGTGTATACGTGATACCTGCTACAGAACTTAATGGCGCTCCCCTTTGATTAGCTTTATATGGGCTTTACGACATAACCATATATAGAATGCTTGCCAACAAAAAGCATAAGCTCTCATGCAAGGTCTGGATAGAATACAAAGATAAACCATTAATAGGCAAAGGTGGAGCAGAAATTATAGAAGCTATTGACAAGGAAAACTCGATTTCTAAAGCTGCAGAAACCTTAGGAATGTCGTATCGTTACGTTTGGAATTATCTGCATGATATGCAAAAGACGCTGGAAGAACCGATAGTCGAAACTTTCAAAGGCGGAAAATCCGGAGGCGGAGGCGCAAAGTTAACTGATTTAGGCAGGAGTTTGCTCAGTGAGTATAATCAAGTGGAGAGTTACTTAAGCAAGGTCTTATCGGATTCAGGCAGTTTGGAGGTGAAAGTTTTGAAGTTAAGTGCAAGGAACCGTTTTAAAGGAAAAGTTGTGAGTGTTGAAAAAGGCGTTATTACAGCCAAAGTTAAGGTTGAAGTAAAAGTGCCAGTAACTGTTACGGCGGTTATAACAAAGGAAGCAGTTGAAGATCTAGATATTAAAGTCGGCGACGAAGTCGAAGCAATCATGAAATCAACAGAAGTAATGATTGCCAAATAATTTTTTTCTTGTGTCGATAAGCAGTTATCAAAGCTTTTTTAGAAGCGGTTAACCAAAAAGGAATCTCTCTTTTTGATACCTAACCAATAGCAAAAATACTACCCCTACCCCTTTTTCCCTGCCAATCTTGGTGCTCATTTTTAGACCTATGTTTGCTAGTTAAAAATATCTACCTACTAAAATCGGCTGAAAACACTTATGTTGCAAAAATTTAGGATATTCGTTTTTTTTACTCTACTACGTACCTGTAAGTAATGTGTTCGCCTGCCGTTGCGCTTTTTCTTGTGATTTTCAGTATATCGCCTGGTTTGGCGCCGATTGCTTTCACCGCTGGGTCGCCTGATTCTATCTGCGGCATCTGGTAGGGCTTAACTTTGTATTGGGCGAGAAGGTGGTTCTTTTCTTTTTCGTTTAGGATTTCGTGGAGGGGGACTAGTGCATGCTCGAAAATGTCGAAAACTGGGAAAGACTTGGGAAGTAACTCAACTTGTTTCTTCTTTGCTCCAAGTTTAACGGCGTGTGTGTAGCGTCCTTCGGTGACTACTATTGCGCGGTCGATTTCTTTTTCTTTCATCACTTTGTAAAGTGTATTCATGGCTGCGATGCCGACGGTTGCTTCACCTAAAATGCACCAGACAATTGCTTTCTCTTTGTCCTGTGGAATGTCGATGATGTAGGCTATTTCGCCGTCATGTTTTTCTTTTTCAAGCAGTTTGTATTTTCTGAGTTTGATAAGGACTTCTGCCTTGCGTTCTTCAATTGTTTCTGTTTTCGTGCTCAACATAAACCCTCAGGATGGGAATACGCGAAACCATAACAAACTATTACCCTTAAACTTTTCCCCTTAAAAGGGCGAAGCCAATCTGCTAGGTTTTTTATAAGCCAGTAAATGGCTTAAGTTAATGGTTACGCTCAAAAAACTTTAGACAAAACGGAGACGCTTAGGCTTTTACCAGTTTATAGCCTATTTTTGGTCCCATTCCATAATTGTAGGCTAAGTTAATTATCATTATTCCCATCGCTTCCAGATACCTCGCTGTCTTTAATGATCCACAATCAAGTGGGTCAAAACCGATGTCCCGTGCTATTTGGGCTACAGTTTGTTTAGCTTTTAAATCGTCACCTGCAATGAAAGCCGTTAATTGTTCTTGGTCAACTTTGCCTGTGTCTTGGTTCTGTGCGAATACGGTGTTGAACGCTTTTACTACGTGGGCTTTAGGCAGCTTTTTCTGGGTTTCTTCAGCTGACGATGTTGTGCAGCTTATTCCTAACTCCATATTAGGTCCAATAGCATTAATTACGTCGATCACTATTTTTCCGTCGGCGTATGGTCTTATTTTTTCTATGGCATCGTTTGCGTTGTTGTGTGGAACTGCGAGGATTATGACTTCACCCCATTTTGCAGCTTCAGCCACTGGTTCTGCTGGGTCTCTGTGACCAAACTTTGTTTCATGTTTGATGCTTAAGCCGCTGCTCAGTGCGGTGCCAACTTTGCCTTTTCCTATGATAGCAATTTTCATAATGTTAACCTCAATTAATGAGCATAACAAGGATTATACATAGTTTACCATGCTTTTGTCGGTTAACAACCCGACAAATAGCCGACATTTAAAATTGTGTCACCATTGCTGAAAAGTTTCCAGAATATACCCTTTTTTTAAGCTCCTTTCCTGCACTACGCCGAGATTAGTATGGTGACACAGAGTATATATATACGTGAAACTCAAACGTGACTGTCGGGTTTTTTTCTATGGACTACCGTGGCATGCGTTATACAATAACGTGACACAATGCACTACGCTATGCAAACAGTTTTAAACCTGCACTATCGTTTACATCTACGAGGAAATTGTAAGATGGAGCTAAATGAAAACGTTCCCGTGGAAACAGACTCTAATCAAGCCTTTCCTAAAACAAGGTCTTTCAATATTAGAATCCCTACTCGCTTGTACGATAAGCTAGAGAAGGACGCAAAAGAAAATTATTACGGGCACAAAGTAAGAATCATTATCGAGCTTCTAAAAGGAAAGTATGACGGTACAGTCTCTCAAACTTTCCCTATCTCTCAGTCTACAGAACTACCAACTACCCAGCAAACCGCGAACGCTCAGCCCCAGCCAAGCGTCACTTCAACACCTCAACAGGTAACCGCAATAAGTCAACTTAAAACAGGCATGACAGACCAAACGGTACGAGGCTACATTGCTCGCAAAGAAAAACCTCAAACTGTATCTGGCGGCTATACAAAGTGTGAGTTCCTTCTTGTGGAAGCTAGGGAAGTAACACATACGAATTACATAACGCTTATTCTCTGGGGCTTTGACATTGGTAAAGTTGACATAGGCGACTCCGTGGAAATTAAAAAGGGAAGAGTAACAGAGTTCAGAGGCAGAAAAGAGTTAAGCCCTTGGAAAGGTTCAATACAAAAAATTGAAGGGGTGACATAATGATAGAAGAAAGTTGCGGAGATAAGAAAGCCGAGGCTTCATGTTTAAAGGGAGATGTCTTGAAGGCGTACACGGAAGGCGATGCTGCATTCCAAAAAAAATACGCGGAAGGTAAGGCGATACTTCAAAAGGCGTTGGAGGAAGGCATGCTCGCATTTGAAAAGGCATACCAAGAAGGACAAGCCCCTATCTTGAACGCGTACTTAGAAAGCATAGCTCCGTTCTGTCAAGCCTACGATGAAGGCAAAGCTTCACTTCAAAAAGCCTTTGATGAAGGTATGCTCGCACTTGAAAAAGCATACGCGGAAGGCACCGCTCCACTCTGGAAGGTAACTCTGGAAAGGTTAGCTCCAATTAGAAAAACGTTACAGGAAGGTAGTGCTTCACTTGAAAAGGTGTATGAGGAAGGCGAAGCTGTACTCTGGGAAACATGCCAAAAAGAACTCTGTAAATTGGATGAAGATTTGAGGCGAGCCCCATGACAAAGAAGCATGATTTACATATACGTCCTGACGATTGGCTATGGCAGGCACTAGTAACCTATGCTAACGTCCACAAGTTGACGGACGAATCAGGTGATTTTAATAAGACGGACGCAACCCAAGGGCTAATCGAAGAGTTAATGGAAAAAGCAAAGTCACGCGATACTGCTCTTAATGCCCTTGTTATTGAGAAAGAACGTAATGACACTTTGCAGAAAGGAGCGCAGTCTACATTCTGTCAACCTAGAGGGAAATCAGTGTTAACAATTAACTGTTACTGCTGTCAAGTACAAGTCATGAAAGGACGCAGTTCTACAGACGTGTTTGAATTACAAAAACCGATTAAGGACTGCGTTGAAAGGCGCATGGTAGTTTCGCCTATAGTTTTTTAACAGCTACTTGTCAATTACTCAGCTGATTTACCGGTACCTGATTAACACTTTTCTGTGTACTTCTCTATGAGTAGCAGTATCGTTTCATCTATGCTCTTTTTACCGCTCTTAGCTTTAATCATCAAAAGCTCTCTATGCGTACTCTCCCTGAGTTTTACAGTCTTCGTGGTTTCACCCCTTTGCTTCTTATGGGAATCTGTTGTAAGGGTCTATTCATATACTCTGTCAGTCTAGCGGTCAACGTTAAGACCTGTTTGGTTAGCTCTTCAATTTTTAGGTCGCGCGGGTCTTTTACGATTTCGCCTTTGATAACTCCTAGCTTAATCATGCGCTCGTTTGCTTGAATGAATGCTTTTTCTGTAGCTTCCGATTCTAAGGTTACATAGTACTTCAATAAGATTTGGGGATTGTCCCAACCTACCCCAAAGAACCCGTCGGGGAATTGACCGCATATATCTTGAAGCGGAACCCAAAACTTCACTTCCCACTGTGCGTGGGTCTTTCTTAGAATGTGAGGTTTTAGTGTTTCTTTATTTCCGCTGATTCTACCCTTGCACTTTCTACGTGTATCATGGAAGTGGGTCTGATATGTTTCGTAATGGACGGGAAAAACCCGACCGCTTTCGTGTCAGTCGTTGCTGGGCTCATACCCGCGCGCGCGCTCGGGTCAATGCGGAAACTTCGGTGCTTCAAGGACAACTGGATTGTTTTTAATCACGCCATTTCTCGGCAGCTGTTTTGGGTTGCTTTTTTGAATTTAAGCTTAAATTGTTTGCAGTTGATGCCCATATTTGTCTGGATTTGTATCGATTTGTCGCTATTTGTATGGAATTATCTGTGAAAGACAGGGTTCAGGTTGCCGTTAACTCAAAGAGCTAATTTCAAAACCACATTGAAGAGGGCGAATCTTTTACAGGTTCCAAAGTTAGTTCGATGGGAGTTCAAAATGGAGACGGGTGACGCCTTAAAAGTCGCCATTAACGTAGTCGGTTTGTTCTCTAATACGGAAAATTTTTTGACTAAGATGCGCAAAGACGGGTGGATAGCTGTCCCTAAGTTGGTGCTGGTCTTATTGAAGCATGATGCGTCAAGTCTTGAAGGATACGCCATGGAAGTTACCCTTGAACCAGCATAACACATAGCTTGTAGAGAGAACTTTGACTTCAAGTTTGCTTAATTTCGCCTGCTTTGCTTTCTCCGTTTACTTGGCTGAGACCGCTTCAGCAAGTCACGCTCCATCAGTGTATTCACGCTAGTCGAGCCGTCAACTGAGCTTTGGACTGTGCAATCTTGGTTTGTTGTTGCTCGGTTGCGAAAAACATAAAATCTTATATCTTACTATTGATTATATACTTTCTGAAAGCGAGCTTGCAATGGATAACTTTCCTAATTGCAATCGCCATAACATGGGCAGGAGTGATAAAATGAATAATCAATCTAAGGTCTGCAAGAAAAAACTGAATAGAGGCACCGTTCAAATAGCCAAGTCGCTAAGTAACGTTTCAATAGAAGTGAGAAAAAAAGCTGCCAGCGAACCAATTTACGTTAATCATTTGTAAGCAACTTCCCGCGTTTAACAATGATATGACTACTAAGCATCTACCGAAGCTTCTGCTTTTGTTCTGAACGCTTCAGTCTCTCTTCAAGTTTCCTTTCTCGTTCTTTCTTTTCAAGCGAATAAAGTGGGACCATTGCAAGAGCAAGAAAATTACGTCGGATTTTTTGTAAGGTATTCGTAAAGAGTCACTCTTCCTTCTGAATCAAAAATTAACGCTTCATGTTTTTAAAGCAAGTTTCCAAATTGGAATATTTCGGATTACGTTATAACTCAAATGTGGGTTTTGGTGCGTTAGGGTGATGATCTTACTATATTTCATTTCGTACAGTTCTTCACAGTTCGCTTTAAGTTCTTGATAGCGGTTATTTGAAGAACTAAATAATGCGATTTTTACGAAAAAATCTTCCAGGTTACATGGGCGAACCTGAGACAGTATTTTGTCCGTAATCTCATCCAAGCTTTTATTGCTATTTCCTTCTACATAGTCAACAACAACTTTTACGAAGCCCAAACCTATAGTCATCAATATCGCCTAGTATAT
>Ga0187848_10000292_pt1 | contig 46097 bp, 40 predicted proteins | sample June2016WEW_4_40_FD_132424 | JGI IMG/M metagenome (GOLD analysis project Ga0187848, IMG submission 132424) | Peatland microbial communities from SPRUCE experiment site at the Marcell Experimental Forest, Minnesota, USA - June2016WEW_4_40 | ecosystem: Environmental > Terrestrial > Soil >... | reverse complement strand
GGTGTGGCGATTTCACGCACTCACAGCCCCTGACAGCAATTGGGGCTCCAAAAAATCGTCGCCCCGGACGGAATACGAACAGTGCGGAAGGTTTCTGTTGCGAGTTCTGCAAGTGGGTCACCGGTAGCAGCACGGCGCGCCTTCGCCTCATTCGTGGCCCGTCGACCCTGTTTTTGGAAGTGGAGGATGCCGGCCATGGTATTCGCGAGGATGCCCCTTCGGGTGTTGGCATTGCAAGCATGCGGGAACGGGTACAGCAACTCGATGGCAGGTTGGAAATCGCCTCGCACGCCGGTGGCACGACGGTCAAGGCAACCATCCCGCTTACCATGGTCTCCCCATGAAACCCATGTCCATTCTTATCGCCGACGATCACGAAGTGGTTCGCCGGGGAATTCGCGCGCTGCTTGAAGTTCGGCCGGAGTGGAAGATTTGCGGCGAAGCGGCAACCGGGCGTGAGGCTGCCGAAAAGACCAAAAAGCTCCGCCCGGATCTGGTGCTGTTGGATCTCAGCATGCCGGAAATCGACGGGCTGGAAGCCATTCAAAAGATTCTGGCCGCCCGCCCCGGCACGAAGATCCTGGTGCTCACCATGAACGACTCCGGAGAGATGGCCAGCCGGGTCTTGGCTGCAGGCGCCAGCGGCCTGGTGCTGAAGTCGGACGCCGCCCGCGACCTGGTGCGTGCAGTTCAATCCGTCGAAAGGGACCAGCCCTTTCTGTCGCCTGCAGTCACCAGGCTGATCATCGGCCACCTGGCAAAGTCGAGCGCGCCGGGCCCATCTCCCGTCAATGTCACCCCACGCGAGCTCGAGGTCCTGAATTTACTGGCGCGGGGGCGGAGCAATAAAGAAGTGGCCACGGCCCTCGACATCAGCGTAAAAACGGTGGACGCACACCGGTCCAACATCATGCACAAGCTCAATCTGCGCACGTACAGCGATTTGATTCAGTTTGCCATTCGGCACCAAATCATCGACCTCTAAAAGCGGCGCCGGGCAATAAGCAATACTCTTAGGTAAGTTCGCCTACGGACTCATTCCGATTGCGGCGTTCGCGCAGTTACGTGTAACTTTAAGTAGTATGTCCTGGCTATACAGAAGCCTGCCGCCGGGTACTGCGCGGAGGCACTGGAAGCCGCGGACATTCCTAAACTACCGCGATTCCCCCGTGAGTCTTTAAGAAGCCGGAAGTGCAGCCCTTTTGGAAGAAGGTCATAGGGCCAAGGATCGCGAACGATAGCCCAACTCATGGCCAATGACAATGCTCTGCCCCGCGACGAACTGCTCGCCCTCGCCACGCTGTTGAAAGAGGCGCTATGTATCCAAGCCGATCTTATCGGCAGGCTATTCCAACATCCCAAACACAAATTCCTGCTGAAGCAGCACAAGGAATACCGGCAACTGGTGGACCAGTTAGCCGGGGAACTTGAAAGAGCGCTTGCCAGCCGCTGGGCAAGAATCGAAGCCGCTGATGGGCACGGCGCCCGTATGGCTAAGAGGCCATCCGGCCGCGCTTCTGCCGCTTCCCGGTCCCAAGGAAAAGGCACCCCCGCCCGATGAGCTTGGTGGCCTTGCTGGTGAAGTTGAGACGAATCCGGCTCAGGATTTCGCGCGCATCGGTGCGCCAATTTTGACACCCGTGCCCTCTCGAGTGTTCCACAGGCAACCAGACGGGCAATAGACGGCCTACCGGAAACTGCCCCTCCGCCCTGGCGGCCTCATTTCCCGCCTCTCAGCGCCCTTAGATCGATGCCCAACGCCTGGCACTTCTTATACAAATGACTGCGCTCCAGGCCCAGGGCCTTGGCGGTGTCGGTCATGCGCTGGTTATTCCGCTTCAGCTCGGCAAGGATCTGCTCGCGCTCGAAGGAATCCGTGCGCTCGGAGAGAGTGCCTGTGGCCGCTTCCGAGGGACGCCCGCCGGCCGTCGCCGGGAGCGCCAAGCGCACTGCGGCCGCGTCTACCGGGCCATCGGCCAGCAACAGAAGGCGCTCCACCACGTTGCGCAATTCGCGGATGTTGCCGGGCCAGGCGTATCTTTGCAGCTCGGCGATGGCGTCCGGTTGAAACGGTTTTGGCTTCCAGCCGTTGATCTCAGAGACCTGCGCCGCGAAATGCCGCACCAAAACGGGAATGTCGCCGGTGCGCTCGCGCAAGGGCGGCAACAACAGCGGGAAGACGAAGAGGCGGTGATACAGGTCCTGGCGGAATGCGCCCTTTTGCACCAATTCTTCCAGGTTGCGGTGGGTGGCTACCACCACGCGCACGTCCACGGCGATGCTGCGGTCGCCGCCGATGCGCTCGACTTGCCCCTCTTCCAGCACGCGCAACAACTTGGTCTGCATGAGCACCGGCATATCGCCCACTTCGTCCAGAAAGAGGGTGCCGCGATTGGCTTGCTCGAAGCGGCCGATGTGGCGGGACACCGCGCCCGTGAACGAGCCCTTTTCGTGGCCGAATAATTCGCTTTCGATCAGTTCCCCCGGCACCGCGGCGCAGTTGAGCGTCACGAACGGGCCGCCGCGGCGCGAGCTGTTTTCATGCAGCGCCCGCGCGATGAGCTCCTTTCCGGTTCCGGTCTCGCCCAGAATGCAGATACGCGCTTCGCTCGCGGCTACTCGCTCCACTTGCGCCATGACACGGCGCATGGCTTCGCCGGAATACACAATCTCGTGCTTGCCTACGCGCTGCCGCAGGTCGCGGTTTTCTTCCTCCAAGCGCTTCAGCTTGAGGGTGTTCTCCACCGTAAGCAGCAATTTATCGGTGGAGAGCGGCTTCTCCAAGAAATCCGCCGCGCCAAGCCGCGTGGCGCGCACCGCCATTTCGATATTGGCTTGGCCGGAAATCATCACCACCGGAAGCGAGATCCCCAGTCCGCGTAGTTCTTCGAGCAGCGCGAGACCGTCCTTGCCGGGCATCACCACGTCGGACATCATCATGTCGAACCGTTTGGTCTCGAGGAGTTCCAAGGCGCGCGCCGCATTGTCGCAAACCGTGGCTTCATGGCCGGCCATGCGGAAGGCACGGGCCAGCGAGGCCAGCGTGTTTTGATCGTCGTCTACTATCAGCAGATTCGCCATATCGCCTTTATCGGGTTCAGTTCGCCAAGAGCTATGCCACTCAGGACCCACATAGGAATAACTTCACACTTCCTTGATCTTCGGTGCGCGCGAGCGCTCCTGCCGACGTCCGCTGCCGCAGGGAGCAGAAGCGCCGAGTAGAGACTCCGAACTCCTGATCTCGTGGAATTTGAGTTGAGCCATATGTTTGGGTGACTCAGAGGTGGGACAGACCATCGTTCTTCGTGGTCTGTCAGGCCTTCGCCGAGCCACAACAGCCTGACAGACGACAAAAAACGATCGTCTGTCCCACCTGGTTTTCCGCGCCGATTCCCCTTCAGTTGGGTCACCTTATCTTCCTCACTGCCTGGAAAATGGCCGGCGACATCAGGAGTTCGGAGACTAGACTCGACGCGGCACCGAAGAGTGCGCGCGCCACGGCGGCCGGCATAGCGGGACCAAACAGGAGAATAACCGGCGGGTCCGGCAACCGCTCCCTGACGGTCGCGGCTCTGACTTGAGCTTTCACCTCATTTAGTCCCCCGCTTCCGCCGCGAGATCGATCTGGAAAGTCGCGCCTTTGCCGGGCGCGCTGGCCACGGAAATTCGGCCGTGGTGGTCGCTTACGACCGATTGCACGATGGCCAGGCCCAGACCGGTGCCGTGTGTTTTGGTCGAGTAGTACGGCGTGAACAGACGCCCGCACTCTTCCGGCGTCAGGCCCTGGCCGGTATCGGCTACTTCGAGCCGCAGCCCCGCGCTCATGCGCCGCGTGCGCACGGTCAGCGTGCCGCCTTGGGGCATGGCGTCGATGGCGTTGAGGATCAAGTTCCGGAGCGCGCGGGTCATCTGTTCCGGGTCGGCCATCACGGCCGGCGCCGCGGGGTCCAGCTCTTGGGTTGCCGCGATTCCCGCCTTCGCCAACTGCGGCTCGAACAGCTTCATGGTCTGGCCGACGAGCCGGTTGAAATCCACGGGCTGCATTTCCGGCGCCGGCATTTTGGCGAAGTCGCTGAAGCGCGCCACGATCTGCTTGAGGTTGCCCAACTCGGCCAGCAGGGTCTGGGCGCCTTCGCGAAATACTTCGTCGAACTGTTCCGGATATTGGGAACGGGCGCGCTGCATATTCTCGACCGTGATTTGCAGCGGAAACAGGGGATTTTTCAATTCATGGGCCAGCCGCCGCGCCAGCTCGCGCCAGGCGGCGACGCGCTCGGCCTGCACCAGCCGCTCGCGCTGCGCCGTCAGCTCTTCGGTCATGCGATTAAATGCCAGCGCGAGGCGGCCGATTTCGTCGCCGGAAGTCACTTCCACGGTGGTGTCCCAGTTGCCGGCGGCCACCGCGGTGGCGCTGCGCGCCAGGCGCTCCACCGGCCGCGTGACGCGCGCCGTGGCCCACGCGCCCAGCGCCACGCCCATCAGAATGCCGAAGGCCGCCACTTCGATGCCGTAGCGCAACTGCTTCGATTCGAGCTCCGCCAGGCCGCGCCGCGAGCTCGCGATCAGCAACACGCCCAGCGGCGCACCGTCGTAACCGGCGAGTGGCAGGGCATGAAACGATTCCGCATCGGCGCCCGTGCCGAGCACCCGATACCGCTCGCGTTTGCGCGCCAGCGTATCTTCCACCAGCGCCTGGAGCGACGCCGAGCGGGGCCCCGGCCCCAGCATCTGCTCGGCCGCGAACGCCGGCTGGAGGCTGCGGTACAAGAGCGCTCGCATCCCGTCCGGCAGCACGAGGGTGGAAAGAAATGCCTGGTCGAGCTGCTGCCCGCCCACCACGAACAGCTTGCTATCGCCGGCGGCGACGGTGGAGACCGCGGCCAGCGCCAGGGTAACGCCGTCCGGCAATTCGGCGCGCCGCAGGAAGGCCTGGCCCTCCGCCCAATCGCCGTGCTCCAGCAGCCAGTCTTCGTGGTAACCGAAACGCGCCGGCCACTCGGCCGAGGAGACGATGGCGCCATCCCCGGCCACTAGCTCCAGTAAGTCCAGGCCATGGGCCGCGGCGAGCGCCCCGGCTTCGCTATAGAAAGAGGTGGGATCGGGCGAGATGGCGATGTTCAAAGCGGTATCGGATCGCCCAATGCCTTCCACGGCGCTTACCACCTCCTGGCTGCGACGGTCGAACTCCTTGCGGAATTGCATCACCAGGGCGTCGGAACGGGCTGCGTCCATGCGTTCGAACTCGCGCCGCGTGGCTCCCTGCACCAGCCACTCCACTACGCCTACCGAGGCCACCACCGCGAGCGTGAAAATCAGCAGCAGGCGCGTGCGAAACGTCATGGCCGGCCGCCTTCCAGCCACACGTTTTCAAACTTCCACTGCCCCAACGGAGAAATGCCAGTGGCCCCTCTCACCCGCGGCGCGGCGCCGTACACAGCCGGCAGATGAAACAGCGGAACCACGCGAAACCCGTCCAGCATGGCACGCTCGGCGTTGTACAGGGCTTCCACGCTGTCCATTCGCGGCGGCACGGCCAATCCCAGAGCGGCCGCAATGCCCGCCAGCGCCCGCGCCGGCTCGCTCGAGACAACCTGCACCTCGACCAAGCGGACGTCGGCGGCACTGGCTGGCGCGGCCGCCGTCACCGCCAGTCCGGCATCGCGCGCGTTCAGCGCCACACGGTCCGCCATGGCGCGAAAGCTGGCGTCTTCCACCCCGATCGACAGGTTGCGGGCGGCAGTTGCGGCCGCGGCAATCATGGTCCGCGCCTTGGCCAGATCCGCCGAGGACTGGAAGAGGAACGCGTAGCCGGAAATCCATTGGGGCAGCAGCGCTGCGGAGATTTCGCCCTGCTTTTGCAGCAGCACGTTCAGAATCGCGGTGCGGTCCACCGCCAGCGCCAGGCCTTCGCGAATGCGCGCGTCCTCCACCCGCGGGCCGAACACCAGCGCCACGATCCGGACCGGCGCCGATACCCACATCCTCCGCCCGGCCGCGCCGCGGCGCGCATCGCCCGGCCCGAGCTCGACCACTTCCGCCTTACCCACTTCGAGGTCGATCGACTGGTCGCGCAGGGGACGGCCCATCTGAACCTCCACGGCATCGAGGAACGGCCGCCCGCCCGGAGCGCCGTCGTCGGCCGCATACGACGCGCGGCGCCCCGCTTCCCAGCGGGTGATGGAGAACGCGCCGATCAGATCGGCCAAACCCGGACCGGTGTCGGGAGGGTCCACCGATTCAATGTTCTGCCGCACTTCCACCCGCAGGACGCCGCCGTAATGCGGCCGGGTAGCGGCAGGGGCGGAGGCGGCCAAGGCAAGAAGGATCAGCAGTGGGACAGGCCTCCTGGCCTGTCTTCTTGAAGCAGTGGACAGGCCGGGAGGCCTGTCCCACAGTACGTTGCAATGCTTACTCACCGCAAGCCACCGTGAGCACATAGAGCACGTATTTTCCCGCTTCGAGGTCGCGCGCCACGGCCACCGCTTCGGCGCCCCTGGCCCACAGCGCGGTCACCGGGCCAGGGAAAGTCACCGTCCGCGTAACCGCCGCCATGGAGCGATCTTTCCAGGTATAAGACTGAATCGCGTCGGTTTCGGTGGCGTCCGAAGATTGGGTAGCCAGCACCTGGTTTCCGCTTCCGCAGCGAGTCTCGATCGCGGCGATATCGCTGCCCCACCCGGCTATTTCCGCCAGCACGTTGAATCCGCCGTCCACGACTTGCGTCTTGCCGTTGACCAGAGCCAGCAGCCAGAGGGGCTGGCGCGGATCGCCGGTGGCAGCGGCCGAGTAGAACGGGGGCACGTAACGCAGGGGCGTGTTCCCCACCGAGAGGCGGCCGTCGAAATAATTGCGCTCGGGCGCGAAGTAGGCGGACAGGGCCGCGCCGCCGGCCGATTCCACGCTCCAGGGGTCGTCAGCCGCGCGGCAATCGATAGCCGGCTCGGGTTCCAACGCGCCTTTGCAGGTGACGCCGGGCAGGAAGGCGCGAAACGACGGGCCCTGAAAACTCAAGTGCCCACGCAAGTCGCGGGGCCAGTGGCGCGAGGGCGCAATGCGCAGCACCTGGCGCGGCTCCCACTGGTCGCCTCGTTTGGCGTAAACGCTGACACCGGATGGCGTGAGCAAAACCATCGCATCTCCGGGAAAGGCGGCGTCCAAGACCTGCTCCTCCTGTTCCCAAACTACTTTGCGTTCAATCCAGGCAGCCGAGCCGGCGGGCTTGGCGCCGGGACTGCGCTTCCACGCGGCCATGGCCACTTGGCGGTCGTCGCCCTTGCGCAGGTCCGCGATCAGAAGGTATTGCGATCCGTTTTCGGCGAGCGAGACTTGGGCTTCCACGGCGCCGCCCTGGCCCAACCGCATGCCCACTTGCCGCAGGGCGGCTTCAAAGCTGGCTCGCGCCTGCTCCAGTTGCGCCGGGCCCAGCGGAGAGAGATTGCGATACGAAGTCGAGACGGTGGCGCCCGCGCCGGCGAAAAGCGCCGTTTTCGCCGCCAGCTCGCGCGCGGCCCCGGCCACATCGTCGGCCGCCTGGGCCTTCGCCGGAACCAGGATACACGCCGCGGCGAGTACCGCGTGCCACCCCTTCACGGCTGCGATCATAGCATATCGCGGCGCTGGCTCCCGTTAAGCAGACGCAACAATCCGCGCAGGCATCCCCGCGCCAAATAAAAAGATAGCGGCAACGAAATCGCCGCCATCAGGATGCACCCAAGCGCGCTTTCCAAACCGTTCGACATAGTTCCTTTCCCCGGGGCTGCGATGCCTATTGCACTCCCGGTTCCTTTCCCGGCCCTGCTTGTCATCGTGGCGTCCTCTCTCATGGAGAATCGGCCGATTGCTTTCCGCCCTGTAGACCTGGAGGGGCAAAAGCGCCTGATACCACATAGTTTTCTCAGCCTGGGGAATGTCTCAGAATTCATTCGGCGAATCCCCTTGGGGTAGATCCCCGACTCCGGGCGGATCTGCCAGGAAGTGGCGCCTGACCCCATTTCTTCACTGGGTTCCCGCCGACGCTATTTCCACGCCGAAGATCTCGTCGAGTTCCGCTGTGCGCTGGCCGTACAATTCCACTGCGTCTCCCACAGAAACCATGTCGAACAACTCCTCTACGTCCCGATTGCGCATGCGGATGCAACCGTGCGATGCGTTGTGCCCGATGGAAGCTGGAACGTTGGTGCCATGAATGCCGTAGCCCTGGACGCTCAGGCCCAGCCAGCGCGTTCCCAACGGATTGTTTTTGCCCGGACCCACGATCTTCCCCTTGCCATACCAGGTGGGCTCGGCCAAGCGCGTCACGATGGCGTACTTGCCCGCCGGACTGGGCGAAGCTGGCGCTCCCACGGCGGTGGAATAAATCCGGATCACTTTGCCCGCTTCCAGAATTGCCAATTTGCGATCGGGAATGCTGACCACGATCCGCCGCGGGCCCGCAGTTTGCTTCTCCTGCGCCAAAGCCTCCGCCGCGGCGAGCAGCAACGAGCCGGTGAGGGCGGCCAGTCTTTTGATCTGCCGTTCTGCGATCCGCGAGGTCATCGTTTTGCGTCCTCCGTACGATGGAGACCAATGCAGTGGCGCGACCAAAGTGAAAGTCATTGATTCTATGTGGCTTGACGCGACTTGTGTTCGTGTCAAAATAGACACGCGTGGAAAAGCGGCCTCGCGTCGGCTTGCGCATTCAGTCGATGATGAATGCGTAACCGGCAATTGGCGGTTAAAGTAAAGGTATGGAAGCAGCACCAGACAAGCAGCACGCCCATAAAAGGCATATCGATGGAAGATGTGCTGGCCGGGTTCGATCTCAAGCCGGAAGACTTTCCACCCACGCCGGATGACGTGCGTTGACGCCGCCCTAAGAATCTAATCTCGGCTCAGCAGGCCTGACGGCCCGCGCCACGACTTAAGTTAGGCTTACTTCCCCAGCATATTTTGAATGAAGGATCGTTCGATGGGCCAGTAGCCGTCGACACGCTTTCCATTGGGGCGGAAGGATCCGGAGGTCAGCACGCCGCTCAAATCCGACGGGCTGGGCTTTTGATTCTCGCGGGCGATCATGTCGCGGAGAAGCTGGGTGACGCGGGTAAGCTCTAGCGCCACATCGGCCGCATCCGGCTCATTGCGGCAAGTCACCGTCATGCGGGCGGCGAAGCGGTTACGGTCCGGCGCCAGCGTGAGGGTAAGGGTCTGCGCGTTTCCCAAGCCGCGGGCGAACATTCGCGTTCCTTCAGGCAGGTCTTGGCTGGACCTGAGCACGCTGACCGGCACGGACAGCCAGAGCGGGGCATCCGGCGCCTCCGGTCCTTTGCCGCTGGAAACATTTTGCAGGCGCAGCGCGGCGGTGCTGTCGGGGCTCACTGCCATCCCCATCAGGTTGCGCTGCAGAGGGAAAAACGAGATTTGACGTTCGTCCGTGCTGCCTTTCATGCTGCAAAAGGCGTTGTAGCAATCGCCGCCCTGCTGGGCGACGTAGGATTGCAGGTTGTTCCAATCGAATCGCCCGCGCACCAGCAAATACTTGCCGGTGGGAGCGAAGGCCAGGATGGCGCCATCCAGATCCTGCTTCCAATTGAAGTCGGTCTGGTGGACAAACGCCTGGTAGTCCGGTTCTTCGGCGACCTTCGAATCCTCCAGCGCCTGCAAAATCCCGGAACCGCGCAGGGCCGCGAAATCGATCCCCACCACCAGCGAATCCGCCACGGGAAGCCGGCGCAGCAGAGTGGAATTGCTGAAAGTGCGCTCATGGCGCCACAGCACGCCTCCGATCAGCCCCGCGCAAACCCCCGCTACCGCCAACAACAGGAGCCAAGCCCTGGTATTCGGATTCACGAATCGAGTATCACACAGCCACGGCCCCGCGGGCGAGCGCGGTCTCTTCGGCGCGGGCGGTCTTCCATAATTCGATAAGGGGACCGAGCTGGCGCATCATGGTCCTGAATCCCTCCGGCGTCAGCGACTGGGCGCCATCGCTGACCGCCCTTTCCGGCCATGGGTGCACTTCCACGATCAAACCGTCGGCCCCGATGGCCACGCCGGCGCGAGCCAGGGCGGGGATCAGGCTGCGCTTGCCCGCCGCATGGCTGGGGTCGAGAATCACCGGCAGGTGGGTCAGCTCGTTGAGCACCGGCACGGCCGAGATGTCGCAGGTGTTGCGGGTCGCGGTTTCGAAGGTGCGAATGCCCCGCTCGCACAGAATCACGTTGGGGTTGCCGTGAGCCACGATGTACTCGGCCGACATCAGCAATTCCTTGATGGTGGAGCTCATGCCGCGCTTGAGCAGCACCGGCCGCGGGCAGGAACCCAGCAGCTTGAGCAGAGAAAAATTCTGCATGTTGCGCGCGCCCACCTGCATGCAATCGGCATATTCGGCCACCAGGTCCACGTCGCGATCGCTCATAATTTCGGTTACGATGGCGAGGCCGGTAGCTTGCTTGGCCTTGCGAAGAAGCTTCAGCCCCTCGACTTCGAGGCCCTGAAAATCGTAGGGCGAGGTGCGCGGCTTGAAAGCGCCGCCGCGCAGAACTTTGGCGCCGGCGGCGGCTACCGCTTCGGCCGTCGCCATGATTTGCCTTTCGCTCTCCACCGAACACGGGCCGGCCATCACGACAAACTCGTCGCCGCCAATCTCCAGCCCGTTCAAGCAGATGGCCGAGCGCTCCCGGCGAAACTCCTTGCTCACGAACTTATAAGGGGCCGAAATCCGCACGGCGCTTTCCACGCCAGGCGCGGCTTCGAGCGATTCCAGGCAAGCGGTGACATCCCCGATGCCCACCACTCCGATCACGACCCGCTCCTCGCCTACGATGGAATGCACCTTATAACCGAACTCGGCGATGCGCTCGCAAACGTGATCGATCTCCTCCTTGGTGGCGTGCAGACGCATGGAAATAATCATGCATCCAGTATACACTTGCAAGCCTCACAAAAACAAATTAAGGCCATTTAATTCATATATTTGTGTACACCACTACCTAGCGGTGTTATTGGATCGTTGCCGAGGCTGGCTCGGACGGCGGGCCGGTCTTCCCGTTGACCCCCACGGCGATCGTCCGGTAGCGATACGCCACCCCGCGCCGCACGGCGCGATCGGAGTACGAGGGAACGCCCTGGACCTCGGCGACTTGCGCGAACGGGCCGTCGCCCTCGGCGCGCTCGACCCGGTAGGCGGTAGCGTCTGGGATCGCATCCCAGGAAAGCTCGATCGATTGCGGCGTGGGAACCGCTCGCAATCCTTGCGGGGCCGGCGGGGCGGGCGCTTCGGGAGCGATGCGGACCGGTTCGGAAAGGTCGCTTTGGGCTTCCTTGCCGTTGGCCAGCGGCTCGAAGGTCTGCACCAGGTAGGTATAGGGCGTGCCGAATTCCACGTGAGCGTCCAGCCACTCGGGCGCGCTGAGGGCAGCGACCACCTCATATGCCGGAGGATTGGCGCTGGAGCGTAGCACGCGGAAGTGTGCGCCGCGGGCCTGCCAGGTGAGGCGAACCCCGCTGTCCACGGCTTCGGCCTTCACGTTGGCCGGTTTATCCGGCGGCGCTACCACCTGGACCGTGTCCCAATTCGACCACCCCACGTCTTTGCCGTTGGAGCCGATCACCCGCACGCCCAGAATGACTTCCTTACCGATCCAATCCGTGCAGGGGATTTCGTAGCTGGCAAAGCCATTCTGTTGAACCGGCTGCCCCATGCGGCGGGCATGCGAGGCCCAAACCGCGGCGTCGAAGGGATTGTTTCCCTCGCCCACGCGAAAATCGAAGGTCACGGGCGATTGAATCGCGAGACCCTCCGTGGTCAGTTGCGGGATCGAAAAATGAGCGAGGATCTTCGAGCCGCGCTGAATGGCGGCTAGGTCGTGGACTCGGGCGGGAATGTTGGCGAGCGGCGGCACCGGACCGGCTACGTAACCGCATCCGGAGGCCAGAATCAGGGCGCCCAGCAGCGCGGACCAAGCGATGCGGCCGAAGCTCACCAGTGATTCGCCTTTTGCTCGCGGGCGCCCCGGACCATTCCGATGAACCGGCGCGCCAGCTCGCGAATGCGATCGGGATGCCGGTTTTCGATTGCGTCACGCGGCACCAGCGCGCCGCCCACGCCCAGCGCGACCGCGCCGGCCAGAATGAATTCCACCGCCGTCTGTTGATTGACGCCGCCCGAGGCGATCAGCGGAATCTGCGGAAACGGCGCCTTCAGCGCGCGGATGTAAGCCGCGCCGCCGACTTGCGCGCACGGGAACACCTTGATCAAGTCGCCGCCGGCTTTCCAGGCGGCCATCGCTTCGCCGGGCGTCAGCACGCCGGGAATCGCCAGCACGTCTTCGCGCTTGGCCACCGCGATGATTTCCAGGTCCAAACCCGTGGTGGTGAGGAAACGGGCGCCGGCCTGAATGCACCGTTGCGCCACCCCGGTATCCATGAGCGTGCCGGCGCCGACGATCAGGTCCGGATGGGTGCGCGCCAGTCCCTCGATGACATCGAGCGCCCCGGGCACGGTCATGGTGATTTCGACGATGGGGATGCCGCTCGCCGCCACCGTCTCAGCCGCAAACGCAGCATCTTCCGCGCTCGACACGCGCAAAGCGGGGATCAGGCCGATGTCCTCAATGCACCCGCGGATCTCGTCTTTGGTCATTTGCGTCAGCAGTTCCACCGCCAGTGTAGCGCGCCGCGGGCGGATACCGCCGGGGATGAGGACGCCGGCATGGCGCCGTACTGGCGAGACCCCATATTGGGCCCTCGACTCTCACAACCCGATCATACAGCAGGCTTATAAATCAGGCCGATTACGATGCCGACCACCGTCCACTCCACAAGGTACGCCACGGCTTGTTGCAGCGTGAGTTTCATGCCGATGTTCAGATTCACATAATTGTGAAACACGAACGCGCCCACCGCGAAGATGCCGATCAGTACACCGAAGCGCGCGCCTTCGGCCACTCCGGATCCGCCCCGGTACGCCATGGCGTAGATCACCGCCAGCACCAAAATCGAGAGGAGCATGGCAACCATCCCTGCCGGCATCACAGCTTTGATGCTCTCTTGATTTCGGTACACGGCGGGGTACTTGCGAAATTCGTCCTTGAGTTGCGGGAGAGCGCCGAACGCAATCCCGCCCACGGCGAAGTACGCGACAGTGGCGCCCAACCCCGCCAAAGCGATACGTGAGTAGTTCATGTGCTCTTCCTTCCCAATCAAAGGCGGTTCACGGCGGCTTGTCCGGTTAAGATCATCTCGAGCTTATCCAGCGAAACGGTCTGGCTGTGCACACATCCGGCCGCGCCAGAGCGTCTAATTCAGTTTGCGCGGGCTTGCCTCCGGCACGGGCATCGTCACCGATCCGATGGCGTTCGAGCCGCGGTCGAAAACAATCAAGCGGACGTTCTCCGCGTCGGCCGGGAGGGTCATATCCTGGACCAAGCCGATGCCCTGCGCCAACGCTTTGTCATGATCCTGGGCGTTGAAATACACTTCGAGAGGGGTCACGGGTCCACGCTTGGGCTGGGCGACCGGTGTGTAGACGGCGATCGCGTATCGCAGCTCTCCGCTGTACGCGTCCCCCGCGTGAACCAGAACCACGTCGTGCGCGTCGATGTGCGCGTCGAGCTGCATTGCGTGCGCGTCTTTCGGATCGGGCAACAGCGTGGCGCGCAGCCCGATTTCCGCGGCGTCGAAGGCGGTCGGGATGGCCGCGTCGATCGCCTGCTCGGACTTGGCGCCCGGCGGCTCCTGCCAGGCGTAATAGCCGGTCTTGGCCTGGATACGCACGCCCTTGCGCGTGGTGGCGATGCGCAGCTTGTGAAACTTGTTGTCCCAATTCCCCGCCGGCGGGTAGTATGCAATCTGGTAGCTGGTGCGCGCGTCGGTCATGGCCTGCCGCACCGCGGCGCCGATGTCTTTACCGGCGTCCTGCCGTCCGCCGGTCATCGCCGCGAACTGGTTGAGCGTGTCGAGGCTCCCGACGCCACTCGCGCTCATGGTGGAATCGCCGAGGCCCGCCATCCCGGTCTGGCGAGGATTACCGCCGCCTCCTCCGAGGCCGCTCGTATCGGTGGCACCCATGCTGTCGGGGCTGCCCAACATGACCTGGCGCACCGGATAAATAGCAACGCCGGAACGATCGAACATCTCGCTCAATCTCCGCAGGGCCGGCGTGAAATCCACGAAATCGCCGGTATCGGAGCGCCGCGGCCCCAACTCGATCGGCACGCTGTCGGTAAGCCAAACCAGGCTCTTGCGCCCCGGCACTCTGGACAATTCAGCCCCCACCGCGGTCAGCCCGGCATAGGTCAATCCAACCCGATAATTCCAGTCCTGGTCGTCGACCGGCCGCACCTGCATCAAGCCGCGCATGGCGCCGTCCAACAGGGGTTTGATCTGGCGGGTCCACGGCGGGCCTCCCGGCGGCGGAGGCTCGGTTTCAGGCCCTGGCAAGCCATGGATCGCCGCCAGGCGTCCATCCAGGGTCAAGCAATAAAGGTACAGGTAATCGGCCGATGGCAACGATTCGAGATCGTGAATCAAGCGGTTCGCCACGGTTCCACGCGTGCCGAAGTTCTCGTTCAAAAAATCGAAAAGAATCACCGTGGCGCGCGGCACGTTCGCCCGGCTGCGGTTCGAAACCTCATTCGGTCCCAGCGCCGGGGCCGCGCCGAGTGCGCTGTCGCGGTGGCGGAAAAAGGCGATGGTCTGCGGCTTTCCGTTGTCGGTCACGCGAAGCTCGTCGCGAGTCAAATCGGTTATCGCCTGCCCGTGGTTGTCTAGCGCCACCACGTTCAGGTCCACCATTTGCGGCTCTGGCTGCGGAGGTGCTTCCCCGGAGAGAAGCGCAAGGCCAACGGCTAACCCAACGACCAGCCCGAAGACAGTGCGAAACATCACGCCCCCTTCTACCCCGTACGCATCCCCGCCACGAGTATAGCGCACGGGCGCCTGAGCGGCATTTCCGGGCGCCGGCCGCCGATTGTTAATCGGCGTTCTGCGGGCCGCTGAGAAACTGCCGAAAGCGGTTACCAACCCGCTGCAGGTTACCAACCTGCCCCACAGTCTCCGGCCATCCGTGACTGTAATTTAATTTACGAGCCTCAGTAAGTAGTTCGAAAGTGTCTTACGTGCCGACGGTTGGCACATAATTGACAATATGCCGCTCGCGTCCCGTAAGCGTCCGGGTCCCTATGAAGTAGTTGCGCAGATTGGCGCCGTATCGCTCCGCGTTTCGTTTGAAGATGCAGCTTTAGCCCTGCAAAACCGCTCACCAGCAGGGCAAATCGAGCGATTCAGAGCTAAGAGAGAAGAATCCCGATGAAGAGCGCGCGCGAGCCTGACGCCTCCATTGAGACCAAAAAGTCCCCTTCGCGGGGAACGCTGCGTGGCCTCGATTGGCTCAATTTTCTCCTCGCCGACGTGCAGACGGGGGTGGGGCCGTTCCTCGCGATTTACCTGGCTGGCTACAGGTGGAACGAAGAGCGCGTCGGGCTCGCGCTCACGGTCGGCGGGATCGCAGGAATTCTCACGCAGACGCCGGCTGGCGGGCTGGTTGACTTCCTCCGGTCGAAGCGGGCGCTGGTCGGGGTGGCCGTGGCCGCGCTGGCCGCGGGAGCGGTGCTGATCGCTCTGTTTCCATCGTTCTGGCCCATCATGGGCGCCCAGATCTTGATTGGCGGCACGTCCAGCGTCTTCATCCCAGCCATCTGTGCAATGTCGCTCGGGGTCGTCGGACGTGCCGCATTCGACGTCCGCCAAGGTCGCAACCAGACGTTCAACTCGGCAGGTAACGTGATTGCCGCCGTTTCGATGGGCCTGCTCGGCTACCTGGTTTCCAACCGCAGCATCTTCTTCTTCGTCGTGGTTCTCGCGGTCCCCACGATTCTCGTCCTGCTCACGATCAGACCGGCCGAGATTGACTACGAGCTCGCCCGTGGCGCGAAGGACGGCGAGAAAGGCGGCAAAGTGGAAAGCGTCTGGGTGCTCTTCCGGGATCGCCCACTGGTGCTCTTTCTCGTCTGCGCCGTGATGTTCCATTTTGCGAACGCCGCGATGCTGCCGCTCTTGGGCGAGATGCTGGCTAAGGGTGGCGGCCGAGGCTCGATGATGTTCATGTCGGCGTGCGTGGTAACGACCCAGTTCGTAATCACGCTGATCGCGTCCTGGTCGGGACGGAAGGCCGGGACGTGGGGTCGAAAGCCACTTCTGCTGATCGCGTTCGGCGTGCTTCCGTTTCGTGGCGTTCTCTACACCCTCACGTCCAATACGATATTGCTGGTGGCCATCCAGGTCATGGACGGCATCGGGGCGGGGATCTTCGGCGTTGTGTCCGTGCTCGTGATCGCCGATCTGACGCGCGGTACTGGCCGATTCAACCTCACGCTGGGAGCCATCAACACCGCGGTCGGTATCGGCGCGGCTCTGAGCCAGGTCATCGCCGGCAGTATCGTTCACCGCGTGGGTTCCAGCGCCGGCTTCCTATTCCTGGCCGGGGTGGCGTCGGCAGCGTTCGCTATTCTCTATTTCTTCATGCCCGAGACGCGCAACATACGATTGGCAAAAGACTGACAGGCACAGCGCGCATCGCCGTCACTCTCACCGTTTTCGCGACGATGGCCGTCCTGGTGGCCGTGCGCCCGCGCCGATGGAACGTTGGTGGACGAGGCTCGGAGCCATGTTCGCTTTTCGAGGCCAGTAGCCTATGGGCGGGCACAGCTCAGCCAGACGATTCCCGCGATCATGGTCAAGACCGTCAATGGGGCGCCCACTTTGAAGTACTCCCAAAAGCTGATGGGCGCTTCGTGGCGTGCCCTCTGGACTACGATCAGATTCGCGACGGAACCGAGGATAGTCAGATTGCCAGCCAGCGTGGTGGACATAGCCAGCGTGAGCCAGGACCGTACCGGATCGCCCATATGAGCGATGAAGGGCTTGAAAACCAGCACCGCCGGCACGTTGCTCACGACATTCGAAAGCAGGGCGGCAACCGCGCTGAGCACAGAGACTCGCTCCAGGTGAAATCGTTGGGTGGCGCGGAACAGGTCTCCGGGGAGAGAGGTCTTCTCCACTCCCGCCACCACGATAAAGAGTCCGATAAAGAGAACCAGCAGCGACCAATCGATCTCGCGGTAAATCCTCTCCGGTTTCAGGCGCCGCGTAACCAGCAGCAGCGCGCCAGCCATGAGGGCCACTTTCGGAACCGGCCAGCCGGCGAAGAAAAGAACGATCATGCCAGCGGACACGGCCAGCGACTTCCACATCAGCACGCGGTTGATGCGCACGGGGCGCCGCTCGAGTGCCACCTTTTCTTGAAGCCGGAACTCTCGATGGTAGATGGCGGCGATAACAGCCACCGTCATCGCCAGCCCTACCAACGCGACCGGTGAGAGCGCGGCCGCGAAAGTCCGGTACTGGATCCCCGAAAAGCTGCCTATCATCATGTTCTGCGGGTTGCCCGTGATGGTCGCCACACTCCCGATGTTTGCCGCCATCGCCACGGCAAGCAAGTAAGGCACGGCGTTGCGGCGTAGTTGGCGGGAGATATCGAGCACCAAAGGCGTGAGCACCAGGCACATCGTGTCGTTGACGAAGAAGGCGGAGAAGAATCCGGCCACGAAGACGATAGCGGCCAGCAGGACAATGGGCCGGTGGGCATGTTCCACTACCCACTCCGCCACCGCGCTGAAGAAACCGGAAAGCCGCAGGTTGGCTACCACGATCATCACGCCGAACAATAGGATTATGGTGTCGTAATTGATGGCGGCGTAGGCTTGGCCGAGATCGAGGACACCGAAAGCGATCATGAGGCTGGCGCCGATGATACACGCGCCCGTTCGATCCACGCGAAACCCGGGCAGCCGGCCGATGGCCAGCACCAGATAAACGGCGAGAAAGATGAGGATGGCCGCCAAGAGACAAGCTTACTCCACGCACGCAACAAACGCGGACCAAATGAGGGTCCTGCCAGAGCCGCTCTCTGCCGCGGAGCATACGCAGCTTGGCGTCGCGGAGAGCTTCGGCCGGAGAAAGACCAGTCTTGCGCCGGGCGTAGAGATCCGTCGTTTGCCGCCGCCTTTGCGCAAAGCCGGCCGGGGGCGCTTCCGCCCATGAAATTTTACGGTATCTTAGCCACATGACTTCCATTTCGTTGCGCTCCGTTCGTGCCCCTGCGGGTATCCTCGCCCTGCTCCTGGTTGGTCCACCCCTTGCCGTCGCGCAGGAAAACAAACCTGCCACTCCGCCGGCTGCCGCCGATGCCAAAGATAAAGAGAAAGCGGCGGACAAAGACAAACCGGCTCCCCTGCCCGCCGACGCGCAGGTGGCGCAGAGCATTTCGCTCGATGGCAAGACCCTGCGCTACACCGTAGTCGTCGGCACCCTGCCGGTCAACGACAACGACGGCAAGAAGATTGCCGACGTGGTCTTTACCTCCTACACCATGGAGGGCCAGGACCGGCCCGTTACCTTCGCCATGAACGGCGGTCCCGGCGCGGCTTCCGTCTTCCTCAATTTCGGCGCCATCGGGCCCAAGCACATCCAGTTCGGCGAGGAGGGCGACAGCCCGTCCGATCCGGCCAAGTTGGCCGACAATCCCGGTACCTGGCTCGATTTCACCGACATGGTATTCATCGACCCGGTCGGAACGGGATTCAGCCGGTCGCTGGCTTCCAAGGACGAAACTAAAAAGCAGTTCTACAGCACCGACGCCGACATCCATTACCTCTCGCGCATCATTTACGACTGGCTGGTGAAGAACGGCCGCCTGAGCTCGCGGAAGTACTTTGTCGGAGAAAGCTACGGCGGCTATCGCGGCCCACGCATCACCCATTACCTGCAATCCCAGCTCGGCGTGGCGATGAACGGCGTGGTGCTGGTGTCGCCCTACCTGAATCCGGCGCTGGACGAAAACGAAGACATTTCGCCCGTCCCGTGGATGCTCACGCTGCCGTCGATTACGGCGGCGCACCTCGAGCGCGAGCACAAGCTGACGCCCGAAGCCATGGCCCCGGTGATCGCCTATACGCGCGGCGAGTATGCCAGCGATCTGCTGAAAGGCCGCTCCGATCCGGAAGCCACGCCGCGCATCGTGAAACGCGTCACCGAGATGACCGGCCTCGAGGAGGAATTCGTGCGCCGGTCCGGCGGCCGGTTGGAAATCCGCGCCTATTTGCGCGAAGTCTTCCGCGAGAGCGGAAAAATCGGCAGCGTCTACGATTCCAATGTCACCTCGTACGATCCGTTTCCTTTCGCTCCCGAGCAGCGCGCCAACGATCCGCTCCTCGAGAGCATCATCGCCCCTTGCACCACCGCGATGGTGGATTTTGTGACGCGCGTGGTCGGCTGGAAGACCGATGCGCGCTACAACACGCTTAGCTACGAGGTGGGCTCCCAGTGGGACGGCGACAGCCCCGCCCTGCGCAAGGGCGCGGTCCCCGATCTGCGCGAAGCTGTGGCCGCAGACCCCAAGCTGCGGGTCTTGATTTTGCACGGCTGGAACGACCTCTCGTGCCCCTTCATGGGCTCGCTGCTCACCGTGGACCAGATGCCCGTGATGGGCGACGCGACGCGTGTCGCCGTCGACGAGTTTCCCGGCGGCCACATGTTCTACAGCCGCCACGACAGCCAGATCTCTTTGCGCAAAGACGTGCGCGCCATGTTCGAAAAGCACTGAAGCCCTTCGAGTGCGGCTCGGTCATCCTCAAATCTCCGCGAAATGATTTTGTGGGTGGGGCAGACCATCATGTGGTCTGCCCTGCACCAGACCTTCTCCCTTGGCTGCGGCCCTACCGCACTGTGGGGCAGGATGGTATCCTGCCGCCGATTGTCAATCGCCTAAGCACGCTTGGCTCCGCCGCGATCCATCTGTTACACTCACTTCGGTAGTCGAAAATCTTCGCTGGTGCACGGGAAGCTGGTGAAAATCCAGCACGGCCCCGCCACTGTAGGCGTGGAGGTTCGGTCGCGGCAGTCCACTGTTCCTCGAAGGGAATGGGAAGGCAGACCGAACCGTTGAAGCGCAAGTCAGGAGACCGGCCGGCGAAACCGCAACAATCCGCTCTCGTGGGAGGAGCATGGAATGCTACGTTACGTTTCGCGTTTAGCCTGCAGTCTTCTTTTTTCGGCCGGCCTTGTTACAGCCTCTCCGGCCACAACCATTACAGGAACCGTGGTGGATCCGTCCGGGCTGCCGGTTCCCGGCGCCGAAGTCGCGCTGGTGGACCGCGTCGGCGTGGAGGCTCAGGCGCCGGTGGCCGCCAGCGGAGGGTTCGAACTGAAAACCCCGCCGGCGTTGGCGGCGGACGCCAAGATCGTGATCACCGCGGCAGGGTTTCGCACCGAGGAATTCGCGGCCGGCCGCATTACCGGGCCGCTGGCGGTGAAGCTTCAGTTGGCGCCCATAGTGGATTCGGTGCGCGTAGCCGGATCGGCGCTCGATGTACCGGTCAGCCAGCAGGGCGGCAGCGTCAGCCTCATTCCGCGCGACGAGATTCGATCCAGCGATCAGCCGGTGGCGCTCGATTTGATGCGTACCTTGCCCGGAATGGTCTTCGCCCAGACGGGACCGGCCGGCGCCATCGCGAAGATGTACGCGCGCGGCGGCGATTCCGATTACAACCTGGTGGAGATCGATGGCGTGCCGGTCAACGCGTTCGGCGGCAATTTCGATTTCTCGCACATCCCCACCGAGGAGCTCGACCACGTGGAAGTCGTGACCGGCGCCGAATCGGCGGTCTACGGGGAATATGCCAACAGCAGCGTGGTGAACTTCGTGACTCGCGACCCGAATGCTCCGGCGAATCTGGACGTGGTGGCCGAAGGCGGCAGCTACGGCGAGCGCCGCTTCGGAATTTCGGGCGGTGGCCAGGTGCTGGGTTTCGGCGTGGCCGCTTCGGTTTCGCGCTTGGACGACAACGGGCCGGTTCCCAACAGCGGCTATCGCAACCAAGACGAGCTGCTCAATCTGACCCGGCGAATGGGCCGCCAGACCTTGACCCTGCATGCCGATTTCGATTCCAATAACGTGGGTGAGCCCGGCCCGTACGGATCCGATCCGCTGGGCGATTATACCGGCTACGATTCGATCAGCCGGTCGCGCAATTACTTCGGCGATTACCTGGCGCACTACCAGATTGAAGCCGGCGACCGCGTGAGGGAAGACGTATTCGGCAGCTTCTTTCTGGACAATGCCGGTTACACCAGCCCGTACGGCTTTTCGTTTAACAAAGACCTGCGCGGGCGGGGCGAGGAACGCACCATTGTCAGCGTGACGCGCCATTACACAATGGCGGTGGGGACCAGCGAGACGCTCGAGGAAGTGCGGAACACGTATGTCACCGACGCCAATTTCAATACAATTCCCGTGCGCCGCAACGACACCGCGGTGTACTGGGAGAACCGCTTCCAGCTTGGCGGGCATTTCTTCCTCGATGCCGGCGTGCGCGGCGAATTCGTGCGCACCGGCGCCATCGCGACCGACGATGTTTCGCGTCCTTTTTTCCCGGCGCAGACCATCGACGCTGCCGACCCGAAAGCTTCCGCGGCCTACGTGCGCGGCGGAACGCGCCTGCATGCATCGTTCGGCACCGGCCTGCGGCCACCCGACGTCTACGACATTGCGTTTACCGACAACCCCGCGCTAAAACCGGAACGGACGCGCAGCTTCGAAGCCGGCGTGGAGCAGAAGCTCGCGGGAGACAAGCTGGTGGTGAGCGGGACCTATTTCTATAACCGTTACTACGACCTGATCGTGATTCTGGGCGGCGATCTATCGGTTCTGAGCCATTATGAATCGGACAACATTGCCAATTCCGAGGCGCAGGGCGCGGAGATGAGGGCGGAGTACCGGCCGGCCCGGTGGCTGTTCGTCACCGGGAACTATACCCGCCTGGCAACCGAGATTCTAGCCTTGAACGGAACCAACAACCTGGCGCCGGCTCCCTTCGCGGTGGGGCAGGAGTTGCTGCGGCGGCCGGCGGATTCGGGAGCTGTGACGGCGTCGTTTACGCGCGGGCGCGTTTCGGGGCACGTTACCGCCTACTTTCGGGGGTCGGACCTGGACGTGGAGCCGACTTACGGCGCCACGGCAGGACTCTTCCGCTGCCCCGGCTACTTCAACCTGGGAATCAGCCTGAACTATCGGCTGGGTCATGGGTTGACCGCGTACGGCAACCTGCGCAATGCGCTGGACCGGCACTATGAAGACGCCTTCGGTTATCCCGCGCTGCCCTTGAATTTCGTAAGTGGAGTCAGGTGGACGATTGGGAGTAAGAAGCAGTAACGCAGCCGGCTACTCAAGAATAACTTCACAACCCAGAGGTGGGACAGACCATCGTTTTTCGTGGTCTGTCAGGCTCTGGCCCGGCCGCCACGCTCGACAGACGACAAAAAACGATCGTCTGTCCCACTTGGTTTTCCGCGCGGCACCGCCCTTAACCGAGCCGCGACCGTAAGGGAGCGGTTGCCGCGCCTAAACTGCGATGTTCATCTAAGTGCGTTCCATAGTACTTATTAGTATGTTTTTAAGGAGTTAGAAAACCGGGACGGGTGTACACTGATCATGGAAGGAACCGAAAATATCCGTGCGCGCGCGATTCGGTTTGGCATTTTTGTTGACGGGCGCGGTGTTCGGGACGGCCTTTGCCGGCGCTATCGCGGTGGACACCTCGGCGTATTTAGGCGCTACTACGCTTCAGCCGATTAGTTGCAACACCTCGCAATCGAGTACCGGGAGCGGCTCTGCGTCGGCCGCTTCCAGTTGCGGTAACCCCTGGCTGGTCACTTCCACGGGGTCGGGCAGTTTTTATCCCAATCTGGCTGGATGGTTCTCTAGCATTCAGGCAAGTGCCGGCGTTCAGGCGGTTTGGAGTCCCTTGCTCACGGATACGGGAACCGCCTCGGTGGACGCATCGTACACGGAGGATCTGCTCATCACCGGCGGGACCGGCTCCGGTAGCTTGGTTGTCGATTTTTCCCTCACCGGCCAAGGAAGCGAGAGCGGGCCGGAGACGGGCGGGACCATGAGCGGGAGCATTAGCGGCGGTGGCGCGTCAGTCAACTTCTCCAATCCTTTATGGACCTGTACTGGCGACCAGGTTTGCAGTTGGGCATTGAATGGCTATCCCACCCAATATCTCGCCATTCCCTTCACCTTTGGCGTGCCGTTCAGCTTCAGCGAAGAGCTCAACCTGAATGCCGGGGCGGACGACAACGGTTCGGCGGGCGTGAGTGCCACCTTGGGCATTTTCGGATTCTCCGTTCTGGATTCGGGCGGCAACGCGGTTACCGGCGCTCAGGTGACCGACCCGATCGATGCGCCGGAGCCGGGGTCCTGGATCCTATGCGGGGGAATGTTGGGGCTGGCGGCCGAGTGGGCGCGGCGGCGGGTCTCCCGGCGGGATTAAGCGGCGCAGCCGGCTAATGCGCCGAATACTGCTGCTGCGGCGGGTTGAGGACGATGTCGATGGTCTTCGCGGTTTCCTCCACGTCGAAGGTCTTGCCGTAAGTCTGATAGCCCTTGGCGTTGATCTGAATCAGAATTTCGCCCTGCGGGAGTTCGGGCACGTTGGCTTCCCCTTCCTGGTTCGTCCGCATCTCCCAGGTAGTGTTTATGGCGCGGCCGTAGCGCTCTTGCGGATGCTTGGGGTCGGCGTGCCAGCGCACGATTACCTCGGCGCGATCGATGGGATGGCCGCCCGTGGTTTTCACCACAATCTTGAGTTTGACCACGGGTTCGTCGCCAAAAAGCGCGAGCGCCGCCACCAGTAACGCTGCCAGTGTCCAGATCCGCATATTGAAATTATAGCCCGGTGGTAGAATAAAGATGTCAGACCTGCCACTTAGGCTCGCCAATTGTGGGGGCGCAACGGATTCGACGGGATCGAATCGTGGTGGGGAGGCGTGCCGGGTTCCGAGCTCCCGTAAAACGATCGGGAAACATAACTGCCAACACGCAGTTTGCATACGCTGCCTAATTGATTAGGTAGCCGCTCCAGCCGCTGAGCCCGCGCGGCGGTGAGTGAGCGTCATTTTGCGGGATTGGCCAAAGGCTTCGGTCCGGAGCCGGCGGCTGAAACCCAATCGGACTAGCGTGGCGCCGCGCTTGCCGGTTCTGAAGCGCTAACGCGAACCCATTGAGCCGGATACGCACGTAGTTCTCCTCATGACGGGCTTTCTCGGACGGGGGTTCAACTCCCCCCGCCTCCACCATAATATTTACATTAGAATCAAACGCCCCAGCAGTAATCTTCTACCACGCGCTCGACGGAAGTGTCCTGCTCGGTGAGGCGCATCAGCTCCAGGCGGATGGCGTCTACCAGGGCGATCCAACTGGCTTCGATGACATTATCCGATACGCCCACGGTCGACCAGGATTTGCGGTGATCGCTCCACTCGATCAGCACGCGCACGCTGGCGGCGGTGCCCTTGTGGGAATCGAGCACGCGGACTTTATAATCCGTCAATCGAACCTGGGTGATCTGCGGGTATAACTTCGAGAGACACTTGCGCAGGCAGAGGTGCAGGGCATTGAACGGGCCGTGACCCTGCTCGGTGGCGGAATGCACGCCGTCCTGGGTGCGCAGGCTCACGGTGGCGGTGGTGCGGGAGGAGCCGGCGCCGGCGGCGCGGGTGGCGACTTCGTAGCTTTCCACGTCGAAGAAGTGCGTGCCGGGGCGGAGCGCTTCCCTCACCAGCAGCTCGAACGTGCCTTCGGCGGCTTCGAGCTCATAGCCGTCGTACTCCATTTGCTTGATACGCTCCAACAGCTCTTTGCGGGCTTCATCGTCAAGCCGGCCGGCCAAGCCGTGCTGCTTGAGCTTATAGAGGATGTTGCCGCGCCCGGAAAGATCGCTGACCAGCACGCGCTGGCGGTTGCCGACCGTCTCCGGCCGGACGTGTTCGTAGGTGGCGGAATCCTTCAATACGGCGGCCACATGGACGCCGCCCTTGTGGGCGAAGGCGCTCTTGCCCACGTAAGGTTGGTCGTTGCGCACCGGCAGGTTGGCCAGCTCGGCGATGAAGCGGACGGTGCTGGCGAGGTTGGCCAGCTTCTCCGGGCCCACGGTGGTGTGGCCGAGCTTCAATTCCAGGTTGGCGATGATGGAGGCCAGGTTGGCATTGCCGCAGCGTTCGCCGTAGCCGTTGAGACACCCCTGCACGTGGGTGACGCCGGCTTCGACGGCGGCCAGCGTGTTGGCCACGGCCACGTCGGAATCGTTATGAGTGTGAATGCCCAGGATGCCGTCGAAGCGGCGCCGCACGTCGCCGACGATTTCGGACAGGCGCCCGGTAATGGTGCCGCCATTGGTGTCGCAAAGGCAGAGGACGCTGGCGCCGGCTTGTTTGGCGGCGTCGAGCGTCGCCAGCGCGTAATCCGGATTGGCGCGGTAGCCGTCGAAGAAGTGTTCGGCGTCGTAGATCACTTCCTTGCCGCGCGACACCAGGTAGGCTACCGTCTCGCCAATCAGCTTGAGGTTTTCTTCGAGCGTGATGCCCAAGGCGCGGTGAACATGAAGATCCCACGTTTTCCCGAAAATCGAGACGGCCGGCGTGCCGGCTTCCACCAGCCCGGTCACATTGCGGTCCTCTTCCACCGGGTTCTTGGCGAAGCGCGTGGAGCCGAACGCCGTCAGGCGGGCGTGTTTCAGGTTCAGGTCGCGCGCCCGGCGGAAGAAATCCCGGTCCTTGGGATTGGAACCGGGCCAGCCGCCCTCAATGTAATCGATGCCGAGCTCATCCAGTTTCTGCGCAATGATGAGCTTGTCATCGACGGAGAAGGAGACGGATTCGCCCTGCGTGCCGTCCCGGAGCGTGGTATCGAAGGTGACGATCTTCATGTTCTCTTTTGCGGGCGGGCGCTGGGCGCCTACCCGGCTACCTCTTGCGGTACTCCGGCTTCCTTGCGTTTCTTGAGGAAGGTCATCATTTCCCGCAGTTCTTTGCCCACTACTTCGATCGGTTGATTTCGCGCCGCTTCGCGCATGGCGAGGAAATTCTTGCGGCCGGTCTTATTCTCCTCGATCCAGGCGCGGGCGAATTCGCCCGATTGGATTTCGGAAAGGATCTTTCTCATTTCGGCGCGTGTTTGTTCGTTGACGATGCGCGGCCCGCGGGTATAGTCGCCGTATTCGGCGGTATCGGAGACGGAATAGCGCATGTAGGCCAGGCCGCCTTCCTGGATCAGGTCGACGATCAGCTTCAGCTCGTGGAGGCACTCGAAGTAGGCGATTTCGGGCGCGTAGCCGGCGGCCACCAGGGTTTCGAACCCGGCCCGGATCAGCTCGCTGGCGCCGCCGCACAGCACCGCCTGCTCGCCGAACAGGTCGCTTTCGGTCTCTTCGCGGAACGTGGTTTCGATGACGCCGGCCTTGAGGCAACCGAGCGCGAGAGCGTAGGCCAGGGCGCGCCGGAGAGCCTGGCCGGAGGCGTCCTGATAGATGGCGACGAGCGCGGGGACGCCGACGCCTTCCGTAAACAGCTCGCGGACGCGGTGGCCGGGGGCCTTGGGAGCGATCATCGAGACGTCCACGTCGGCGGGCGGAACGATCTGTTGGAAGTGAATATTGAAACCGTGGGCGAACATGAGCGTCTTGCCGGCGGTCATGTAGGGCTTGATTTCTTCATAGACGCCGTTCTGCTGATGGTCGGCGACGAGCATCATGACGACATCGGCGCGGGAGGCGGCTTCGGCGGCGCTCATGACGGGAAGGCCGGCGGCCTTGGCCTTCTCATAGCTGGGGCTATCGGGCCGCTCGGCGACGACCACGTCGATGCCGGAGTCGCGCAAGTTGAGTGCGTGGGCGTGGCCCTGGCTGCCGTAACCGACGATGGCGACAGTGCGGCCCTCCAGATCTTTCAAGTCTGCGTCTTTTTCGTAATAGCGTTTAGGCATTTGGGTTCTCCATGCGTTAGGTACGGGCCGAGCCTTCCGGCTGGCCGGTAGAGGCTTCGCCGTTCCAGTAATCCAAATTTCCGTCTTTCTCGTAAAAGCGTCTTGCCATTTCAGCTCCCGATCAGATTACTTTCTCTTCCACGCCGGCGGCGCCGGTGGGCACCGGCGGCTGCAGGCGCAGCTTTTTCGCTTCCAAGGCGATCGCCAGGGCGCCGGAGCGGGTCACGTCGACCTCGCCGTAGCTGCCCATGACGTCGATGAACTCGCCCAATTTTTCCGGATCGCCGGTGACTTCGATGGCGAAGCCTTCGGTGGAAGAATCCACCACCCGGCCGCCGAAAATCTCGGCCTCCTTCAATACCGCGGTGCGCGATTCCTGCGGCGTCTTGAGGCGCAAGAGGACCAATTCTCGCACCACCGCCGGAGCGTCGGTCAGGTCGGTGGCCTGCAGCACGTTGATCAGTTTGTTCATCTGCTTGATCACCTGCTGGCGTTGGGTGGAATCCACTTCCACCGCGATGGTCATGCGCGACAGCGAAGGATCGAGCGTGCGCGCCACGGTCAAGCTTTCAATATTGTAGCCGCGCTGCGAAAGCAGCCCGGTGACGCGCATCAAGGCGCCGGGCTTATTTTCGAGGAGCAGAGAAATCACTTGGAGCATGAGTTTTTTCCGCGCTTTACTGCACGGGAACCTCCACGGGTTGGGGCGGGCCGAGCACCATTTCGTTGATGGCGGCGCCGGCGGGCACCATGGGATAGACCGATTCGAAGGGCGTCACCTTGACGTTGAGCAGGTACGGACCGGGTTCGCGCACGGCCTCTTCGAGAGCCGGAGCGAGTTCCCAGGGCTTGTCGACGGTACGGCCCTTGAAGCCATAGGCGGCAGCCAGCTTCTCGGCGTCGGGAAAAGAATCGAGCTCGACCGCGCTCAGGCGATGGTTGTAAAACAGCGTCTGCCACTGGCGCACCATGCCCAGGTAGCCGTTATTCATGATCACGATCTTGATGGGCAAGCCTTGGCTGACAACCGTGGCCAGTTCGGGAAGCGCCATCTGGAAGCCTCCGTCACCGACGATCGAAAACACCAGCTTATCGGGCCGGGACATCTGCGCGCCGATGGCGGAAGGCAGGCCGAAGCCCATGGAGCCCAGGCCGCCGGAGTTGATCCAGAGGCGCGGTTCGGAGAAGCGAATGAGCTGCGCGGCCCACATCTGGTGCTGGCCGACGTCGCTGGTGACGATGGCCTGGCCGCCGGAGAGCCGGTCGATTTCGCGCATCAGGTGCTGCGGCTTGATCTCGGTATCGGAGGGGGCGGAGTCGAATGGATGCTCCTGCTTCCAGGCGCGGATCTGCCGCCACCAGGCCTGGCGCTCGGCAGCCACACTTTCGGAGGGCCTTTTGTCGCGCTCGACGAGCAGCCTGTTGAGGCGGCCCAACACGTGCTTGACGTCGCCCACAATGGGCACGTCGGCGGCGCGGTTTTTGCCGATTTCGGCCGGGTCGATATCCACGTGAATCACCTTGGCGTGGGGCGCGAAGGCGGCCAGGCGGCCGGTCACGCGATCGTCGAAGCGGACGCCCAAAGCCACGATCAGATCGCAGTGGGTGAGGGCCATGTTGGCGGCGTAGCTGCCGTGCATGCCGGGCATGCTGATGAAATTAGGATGCTCGCTCGAAAGCGAGCCCAAGCCCATGAGCGTGACCACGGCCGGCGAATCGGTCACTTCCACGAACTGCCGCAGATCGGCGGCTGCGTTGGCCGCCACGATGCCGCCGCCGGCATACACCAGCGGACGCGACGATTTCTGGATCAATTGCGCGGCGCGGCGGATTTGCCCGGTATGTCCTTCGGTGAATACTTTGTAGCCGGGCAGGTGGATGGCGGTCACCGGCTGATAATGTCCCTGACCCTGAAACACGTCTTTGGGAACATCTACCAGCACCGGGCCGGGGCGGCCGCTGGAGGCGATGTAGAACGCTTCGTGGACGGTTGCGGCAAGGTCCTCGAAGCGCTTCACCAGGTAATTGTGCTTGGTGCAGGAGCGGGTGATGCCGAAGGTATCGGCCTCCTGAAACGCGTCGCTGCCGATGAGCTTGGTGGACACCTGCCCGGTGATGGCCACGATGGGAATCGAATCCATCATGGCGTCCACCAGGCCGGTGGTCAGGTTGGTGGCGCCGGGGCCCGAAGTGGCGCAGCACACTCCTACCTTGCCGGTGGCTCGCGCGTACCCCTCCGCGGCAAAGGCGGCGTCCTCTTCGTGCCGCACCAGAATGTGCCGGATGTGATGGTCGTACAAGACGTCGTAGAAAGGAAGGGTGACGCCGCCCGGGTAGCCGAACATGCAATCCACGCCCTCGCGCGCCAGACATTCCAGCAGCATGCGTGCGCCGCTCATCAAAGTTGCCATATCTCATCCGCCTCGATCCAAAATCGGTCTATAACGAAAAAGGCCATCGGCCGGGTTTGTTCGCCCCGCCGATGGCCTTGGAAACCTGCTTTCCGATGCCTTAAGCGGGGCCGGGTAGGGCCAGGCTAATCGAGCCTACAGGAATACCTACCACGCTGGATACAACGGGGCGGCCTGTGAGGACAAGCGACATCGTAAGCTACATTCTGAGTTTAGCCCGCAAATTTTCTAAATGCAAGAGGGCATGGGGATAAATAAGATTTATGGGGGTATCATGTCGCCGAGGGCTGGGGAACATCGTCTACGTGGCGGGGGCGGAGGTAGACTGAAGTTGTGCCGGACACGGACATCCAGATCGTCTCCAACGAGGCGGGCGAACCGACTGCGGTGATAGTGCCAATCGAACTGTGGCGGGAGATCGCCTCCGAACGGGAAACCGCGTACCTGCTTAAGTCGGAGTCGATGAAGCAGCGCCTGCTGGCGGCGGCCGAGCGCCGGGAGGGGCTCTCTCTCGAGGCCGTAGTTGAGAAGCTTGGAATTTGATTCCGCCGCGTTCGAGGATTTGGCTTGGTGGATTGAGCAAGATCGGGCCCAGGCGCTACGAATTGTCCGCCTTGTTCGCGACGTCCAGCGGGAACCGTTTTCGGGCCTGGGCAAGCCTGAGCCGCTAAGACACGAACTTTCCGGGTGCTGGTCGAGGCGCATCGACCAGGAACACAGGCTGGTTTATCAGGTCTTACCGGACAAGATCCGAATTCTAGCGTGCCGCTTCCACTACTGAGGAAGATGCGCCGGACCTTCTGCTCCGATCATTCGCCGGCATTGCTACCATCGCGCCCGGCGCTCCCTGTTCAAGTATTCGTCCGCGCTGAAGCCCGACGGTTCGGGCCGACGATTGTAAGAAAAGCCGAGAAGAATCTAATCTAATCTAGGCTTGACAGCCCGCGCCACGAGTTAAGTGGACAGTATTGGGCTAGCGAACCTTGCCGGCAGCGTTTTCGAGAACTACGTTCGACAGCACGGCGGTATCGGAAGTGACGGGGAGGTGGGAGCAGAAGCCGATGCCAACGTAGAAGGGCGCGTCCAGATGCAGGTTGATCGGCGGGCGAGTCTCATGGAGAGGCGAACGATATCGATGGCCATAAATAGGTTCATTCCGTCCGGGAGCGCCGGATTCGCGTTGATTGTAACTCGCGAGAGTGCGGCTTGCCGCATGCTACATTCAAGTTTCGTGTTTCAGCGTGTCATCTGGATCGTCTTGGACAGTGTGGGAGTTGGCGCCATGCCGGATGCCGCGGCGTTCGGCGATCCGCCCGGCGCGGACACTTTGGGCAACATCGCGCGCCTCCGCGGGCTCAAGCTGCCTCATTTGGAACGGCTCGGAATCGGCTGTATAAAGCCGCTCGCCGGCATCGCCGCAGTTGAAAAGCCCAAGGCTTCCTACGGCCGCTGCACGCTGGCCTCGCCCGGCAAAGACACTACTACCGGCCACTGGGAAATGGCCGGCATTCATCTGGCCCGGCCGCTGCCGCTCTTTCCGCACGGTTTCCCGCGCGTGATTCTGGATGAGTTCGAACGCCGCATCGGCCGCCGCTCGCTTGGCAACAAAGCCGCATCCGGCACCGAGATCATTGCCGAGTTGGGCGAGGAGCACATGCGCACCGGCTCGCCCATTGTGTACACCTCGGCCGACAGCGTGTTTCAGGTGGCCGCGCACGAAGAGGTGATCCCGCTCTGGGAGCTCTACAAGATCTGCGAGACTGCCCGCGAAATCCTGACCGGCCCGTACGAAGTCGGCCGCGTCATCGCGCGCCCTTTCATCGGTGAACCCGGCAGTTTCACGCGCACCTCCAATCGCCACGATTATGCCGTGCCGCCGCCCAAGGGCATGCTGCTCGATCGACTGGCCGCCCGTGGGGTTCGTGTCGACAGCGTGGGCAAAATATTCGATGTCTTTCTGGGCCGCGGCATCGAGCATTCAACTAAAACGACCGGCAACGCCGACGGCATGGCTAAGACACTCGAGACGATGCGCGACACCGGCGCCGGCCTGATCTTCGTCAACCTGGTGGATTTCGACCAGCAGTACGGCCATCGTAACGACGTCGAAGGCTACGGCCGCGCGCTCGAGGAGTTCGATGCCTGGCTGCCGCAATTTGAAGCCGCGCTCGCCCCCGGCGATCTCGCCATCTTCACGGCCGACCACGGCTGCGACCCCACCGTCCCCGGCACCGACCACACCCGCGAATACGTACCGCTCTTCGCCTTCGGGCCAGGCGCCAAATCCGGACGCGATCTCGGCCTGCGGGCATCGCTTTCCGATATCGGCCAGACCGTGGCCGAAAACTTCGGCGCGCGCATCGAACACGGCGCCAGCTTCCTGAAAGAGATCTTATGAGAAAACCAGTCATGGCGGGCAATTGGAAAATGTACAAGACGCCCGCCGAAACTACGCAATTTTTTGAAAAGTTCCGCCCTCTGGTGGAACGGGCCACGCATTGCGAGGTGGTGATCTGTCCTCCTTTCACCAACCTTTTTGCGGCGGTGGACGCGGTAAAAGGCTCGTCCATCCGCATCGGCGCGCAGAACATCGCCTGGGCCAAGGAAGGCGCCTTCACCGGTGAGATTTCCGGCCCAATGATTCAATCCACCGGCGCCACCCACGCCATCGTCGGCCATAGCGAGCGGCGCCAGTATTTCGGCGAAACCGATCAGACCGTGCTCGATCGGACCAAGGCGGCGCTGTCGTTCTCGCTCACGCCCATCGTCTGCGTGGGCGAGCGCCTGGAAGAGCGCGAGGCCGGCAAGACCGCCGACGTCCTCGCCGCTCAATTCCAGAAAGGCATTGCCCCTCTCCAGCCCGGCCAGTTCGCCGCCATCGTGATCGCCTATGAGCCCGTCTGGGCCATCGGCACCGGCAAGACCGCCACGCCCGAAATCGCCGCCGACGCGCACCGCACCATCCGCGCCCAGGTCCTCTCAGCCTTCGGCAAGGAAGCCGCCGACGCCATCCGCATCCTGTACGGCGGAAGCGTCAAGCCCGATAACGTGAAGAGCCTGATGGCCCAGCCCGAAATCGACGGCGTCCTGGTAGGCGGCGCGAGCCTGGACCCTGTGTCGTTTTCATCCATCGTCAACTTCTGACTTCAGTCACCGGCAACCGCTCCCTGACGGTCGCGGCTCTGACTCGCGCGGGCTCACAATACCGCGAGTCAGAGCCGCGACCGTTAGGGAGCGGTTAGTATTGCCGTACAGGAATCCTGTACAATATTGGTGAGGACGCCCCCGTGGCCACCGAAACCACCTATACCAGCTTGCGCCAGAATCTAGCCAGCCTTCTGGACCAGGTAATCGACCAGCAGGAGCCCGTCATCGTTCGACGCAAAGGGTCGCGAGATGTCGCGCTCATTCCGGCTACCGAACTCGCCGGTTTGATCGAGACCGCCCACTTGCTTCGGTCGCCACGGAATGCGCGCCGCTTGCTCACGGCATTGGGTCGGGCAGAGCGAGGCAAAGGCAGGTCCACGACCGTCGCTCAACTGCGGCAAGAGATCCTCGGTGAAGCGGGAGATTAAACGAGCCGCCGTCTTTCAACCCGAGTTCAGGGATGACCTGAGATACTGGATCAGCTCCGACCGAATTACCGCGATCAGGATCCTCGACCTGGTCGAGGCAATTCTGCGCGATCCATTCCAAGGCCCCGGCAAGCCAGAGCCTCTCCGATATGTGCTCGCGGGCTGCTGGTCAAGACGAATCACGCAGGAACATCGATTGGTCTACCGCGTGAGCGCCGAAAGCGTGGACTTCCTGCAGGCTCGCTACCACTATTGATTGCCGCGCTGCCCCCACCTGCGCTCAAGCTGCCACCGCTCCAGCTCGGCAAGGGTCATGAATGAGATGCCGAGTAACCGACCACTGATGTGAACACGGTACCGCTGAGCGCGGGAGTCGCCCTTGAAGAGCATCGACACAACGTCCGTGTCGACAATCGCGGCATTCATCGCTACGGCGTGGGACCGGCGCCTTCGCGGCGCCATTGGCGAAGCCGCGGCGGCCACTCGCGCACCAGCCCATCGGCCGATTTGCTCTCGGCTTCCTCGAACAGAAAATCCAACTTACCGGCGGAGGAGTCCCGATCCATTTGCTCATCCCAAGACACCGGATCCACCGCTTGGGGTTTTACGTCTTCATGCTCTCCCATAGAAGCTCAGCCCATTGTCCCCCTGCCTCACTACGCGCATCAGCCGCAACCCTCCATAGCTCTCTTCCAACTTCACCCGCACCGAATGTTGCGCGATGACCAATTGCGGCGGGGCTTCGCCCAATCGCTCCAGCGTGGCGGCGTACTCGCCCTCCTGGCTGTAGGGCGGATCGAGGAACACAAGATCGGCCTGGCAGCGCGGCAAGGTCAGCAGCACCGGCCCGGCCAGCACCGTGGCGCGCGAGTCCAGTTCCAGCGTTGCCAGGTTCTCGCGAATCACCTCCAGCGCGGCGCGGCTGCGCTCCAGCAGGTAGACGTGCGCCGCGCCGCGGCTCAAGGCTTCGATTCCTACCGCGCCGGTGCCGGCGTACGCGTCCACGAACACCGCGCCCTCGATGCGCGACGCCAGAATATTGAATAGCGTTTCGCGCAGTTTGTCGGGCGTGGGGCGCGTGTCGTTGCCGGGAAGGCTCTTCAGCCGGCGCGAGCGAAACTCTCCCGCGATTACCCGCATCAGCCCACCATCACCAGGCCGTAGCGCCGCTGCCAATGGTCGCGAATGTAGGCCACCGCGGTGCGCAGTTCGTCGCCGGCCGGGCCGGCCACGAAACTCACCGCTTCGCGCCGTGCGATTTCCAGAATCTCGGCATCGCGCAGGATATTCGCCACGCGCAGCGACGGCAGGCCGGATTGTTTGGTGCCGAAGAATTCGCCCGGCCCGCGCAGTTTCAAATCCATCTCGGCGATATAGAATCCGTCCGTCGAATCCACCAAAGTGCGGATGCGCTCGCGCGCGGCGTCGTTCATTTTCTCAGTCACCAGAATGCAATAGCTCTGCGCGGCGCCTCTGCCCACGCGGCCGCGCAACTGGTGCAGTTGCGCCAGGCCGAAGCGCTCCGCCTGCTCCACCACCATCACCGAAGCGTTCGGCACATCCACGCCCACCTCGACTACCGTGGTGGAAACGAGAATCTGCGTGCGCCCCTCCTTGAAGCTTTGCATCGCGGCTTCTTTTTCGTCGCTGCCCAAGCGCCCGTGCATCAGCCCGATGGCGAGATCCGGGAACACCACCCGCGAAAGATGCTCATACATCTGCTCGGCCGCCTTCATGGCCTGGGTTTCGGATTCCTCGATCACCGGATAGACCACGTACGCCTGGCGGCCTTCGGCAACCTGCCGCTTCAGAAAGCTGTAGACCTGTTCCACGCGGTCGGCCGTGGCATGCTTGGTAATAATCGGCTTGCGTCCGGGCGGCAGCTCGTCGATCACCGAAGAATCCAGGTCGCCGTATATGGTCATCGAGAGCGTGCGCGGAATCGGGGTGGCCGTCATCACCAGCACGTCCGGGTGCACGCCCTTTTGCACGATCCGCAGGCGCTGCAACACTCCGAAACGATGCTGTTCGTCGATGATGGCCAAGCCTAGCTTGTGAAACTCCACGTCTTTTTCGAGCAGCGCGTGCGTGCCCACGGCAACGTGCGCCAGCCCTTCGGCCAGCAATTTCTTGAGCTGCGTCTTCTCGCGGCCGGTGAAGGAGCCCGTCAGCAGCACGGTTACATAATCCAGTTTCGAAAGAATCTGTTTGAAGTAGACCGCGTGCTGCGCAGCCAGGATTTCCGTCGGCGCCAACACCGCCACCTGATAGCCGTTTTCGATGGCAATCACCGCCGCTTCCGCCGCCACTATAGTCTTGCCGCTGCCGACGTCGCCTTGCAGCAGGCGGTTCATCGGCCGCGGCTGCTTCATGTCGTCAGCGATTTCCTGGATCACCCGCCTTTGCGCGCCGGTCGGCTTGAACGGCAACATGGCTTTGATGCGCTCGCGCACGCGGTCGTCGAGGGTGAAGGCAATGCCCGGCAGCGTGCGTGCCTTGGCGCGTTTCAAGGCGACACCGCATTCGAGCCAAAAGAACTCTTCGAAGATCAGCCGGAATTGTGCCTGCGAGCGAAAACTGTTGAGCAGGCGCAGGTCGCTATCGGGCGGAGGGAAATGGGTCTCGCAGATGGCCGTCCAGCGGTCGGGCATTTTGAGCCGCTCCAGCAGAAACCGTGGCAGCGGGTCCTCTAGCGGCTCCAGCTCTGCCAACAGCCGGTGCGTCAGGGTGCGCAGAAAACGCGCGGTAAGCTTGCCGGTGCCTTCATAGATCGGAACCACGCGGCCCACGTGCAGGGCCGCTTCGCCGGCTTCCCCTCCCTCGCCGTCGTCCGATAGGATCTCCATTTCCGGATGCAGCATTTGCAGCTCGCCGGTATAGCTGTCGAACTCCACCTTGCCGAATAAGGCCACGCGCAGCCCATCGCTCAGCACTTTGGCCAGATAGTCGCCATGGAACCACTTGCCCACCAGGATGGCGCGCGAGGCGTCGGAAAAACGGGCTTCGAAGAGGCCCAGCTTGCGGCGCTTGAATCCCGAGACCATCGACGAGCGCACTTCGGCCATCACCGTCGCCATTTCGCCCGGCGCCAATTCGGCGATGGTCTTGACATTGCTGCGGTCTTCGTAACGAAACGGAACGTAGCCCAGCAGGTCTTCGACCACGGTGAGACCTTTGGCTTCGAGCATGGCCCCACGGGCCGGCCCGACGCCCTTCAAATAAGTCAGCGGAGTGGAAAGGTCCATGCGGGGATATTCGTGTGGGGCAGGATGGCATCCTGCCGCCGATTGTCAATCGGCGCGGGTGGGTCGCCTCTAGGCGGCTAGGGGCGGGTTGCCAACCCGCCGCAGGTTACCAACCTGCCCCACAACTTACTGCATCGCCATTTCGGCCGGCTGCTCGAGCGCGGGCTGTTTGTGCTTGCACTCCGGGTTGGGGCACTGCCATACGGTGCCCGATTTCAGCCACTTCTCGGTCATATAGGGGCTGCCGCATTCGGGGCATTTTTCCGCGATCGGCTTGGCCCAGGCCACGAAATTGCAATCGGGCCAGCGGTTGCAGCCATAGAAGGTCTTGCCGCGCTTCGAGCGCCGTTCCACCACCTCGCCCTCGCTGCACTCCGGGCACTTTACCCCAATGGTTTTCTGCTTTACGTACTTGCAGGCCGGGTAATTGCTGCAGGCGGTGAATTCGCCATAGCGTCCGTGCTTCAGCACCAGGTGGTTGCCGCATTGCGGGCACTTTTCGTCGAGCGGCTGGTCGGGCTTTTTCTGTTCTCCGCCGATCTGCTTGGTGGTCTTGCAGTCCGGGTATCCGGTGCAGGCCAGGAAGGTTCCGAAGCGGCCCTTCTTGAGCACCATGGGGCGGCCGCAGTTTTCACAATATTCTTCGTCGCCCTGCTCGGCCAGGTCCACCTTGTCCACGTCCGGCAGGTCCACCGTAAGCTCGCGCGTGTAGGTGCACTCGGGGTAGCCGGTGCAGGCGATGAAACTGCCGTGCTTTCCCCACTTGATCACCAGCGGTTTGCCGCACTTCTCGCAGATCAAGTCGGTGGGTTTTTCCATCCGCTTGATGTCGGTCATGTGCTCTTCGGCGTGCTTCAGGTCTTTGTCGAAGCGCTGATAGAAATCCTGCATGGCCGCGCGCCAGTCGAGCTTGCCATCCTCGATCTCGTCCAGCTCTTCTTCCATCCGCGCCGTGTACTTCACTTCGAAGATGTCGTCGAAGCTCTCGAGAAGCAGATCCGTCACCACCATGCCCAGCTCGGTGGGAGAGAAGCGGCCGCCTTCTTTCTTGACGTACTCGCGCTCCTGAATGGTGGAAAGAATCGAGGCGTAGGTGGAAGGCCGGCCCACCCCATCGGCTTCCAGGCGTTTCACCAGGGTCGCTTCGTTGTAGCGCGGCGGAGGCTCGGTGAAATGTTGCTCCGGCCGCAGCGCCCTGAGGCGCAGCCGCTCGCCTTCGGCCACCAACGGCATCCGATGCTCGGTGTCTTCGTCGTCGGCCTCGTCCTTGCTCTCCTTGTAGACTTTCAGGAACCCGTCAAACTTCAGCACGGAGCCGGTGGCGCGGAAGGTGTACTCCACCTCGTTCTTGCCCCTGGCAACCACATCGATGGTGGTTTGGTCAAATAGCGCCGGCACCATCTGGCAGGCCACAAAACGGTTCCAGATCAGCCGGTAGAGCTTCATTTCGTCTTCCGCCAGATACTTTTCGAGCATCTCCGGCGTGAATGCCATGGACGTGGGCCGGATGGCCTCGTGGGCATCCTGGGCGTCCTTTTTGGATTTGTAGAAGTTGGAGCTCTCGGGCAGATACTGCTTGCCGTAGCGCTCGCCGATGTAATCGCGCACGTCGCGAATGGCGTCGTCGGAAATCCGCGTGGAGTCGGTGCGCATGTAGGTGATCAGACCTACCGTTTCCTTGCCGACCTCGGCGCCTTCATACAGCCGCTGCGCCAGCATCATGGTGCGCTTCACGCTGAAGCGCAGCTTGCGCGAAGCCTCCTGCTGCAACGTGGAGGTGATGAACGGCGCCACCGGATAGCGCTTTTTCTTGCGCGTGCCTACCGATTTGACGACATACGCCGCGCCGTCGAGCTGCGCCACCACCTCGCCCGAAGTCTCGGCGGATCCGAGCTCGGCCGCTTGATCGCCGATACGCGTGAGCCGCGCCGTCAGCACCGGCGGCTTCTTCGCGGCCAGATCGGCATCGATGGTCCAGTATTCCCTGGGTACGAAGGCGCGGATCTCGCGCTCCCGCTCCACGATCAGCCGCAGCGCCACGGTCTGCACACGCCCCGCCGATAAGCCGCGGCGCACTTTGTCCCACAGCAGCGGCGAAATCTTGTAGCCCACCAGCCGGTCCAGCACGCGCCGCGCCTGTTGCGCATCCACCAGGTTTACGTTTACCTGGCCCGGCGTTTCCATCGCTTTGCCGATGGCTTTCTTGGTGATCTCGTTGAACATCACCCGGTAGATTTGCGGGCCGTTCTTCCCGTTCTTTTTATCTCTGAGCTCTTCCTGCAGGTGATAGCAGATCGCTTCCCCTTCGCGGTCCGGGTCGGCCGCGAGATACACGAAATCGACTTTCTTGGCGGCTTGTTTCAACTCCGCGATGAGCTTTTTCTTGCCTTCGATGACCTCATAATGCGGTTCGAAACCCGCCTCCACGTCCACCGCGAGGTCGCGTTTGGGGAGATCTTTAATATGACCGAGCGAAGCCTTCACTACGAACTGCTTGCCCAGGTATTTATTGATGGTTTTCGCCTTTGCAGGCGATTCCACGATTACCAGAGCTTTTGCCATATAGTATGAATTTTTCTTCTCGCCGCACGGGTGAGTGCCGCCCCGGCGTCCAGGGATGGCGAGTTATGGTTCGACGTTACCACACTTTCACAAAGTTCTTGCCTGGCAATTGCTTCGCCAGACCCAGCATTTCCAATTCAAAGAGTGCGGCAATCAGTTCCGAAGCCGACGTATCTCCTATCTTTTCAATCAAATCGTCCAAATGAATCGGAACATCCACGGTAAGTTCTTCCAGCACCCGGCGGGCAGTGGCATCCAGTTCCGGTCCGGCCGGCCCGGGCGTTTCACCGGTCTCCGCCAGAATCTTCTGCTTCCCCTGTTCAATTAGATGACGGCGGGATTCGGGCGGTAGTTCCGTCACCACGTCATTCCAGTCCTGAACCAGGTGAGCCCCCTGCTTTATCAACAAGTTAGGTCCCCAACTGGCCTTTGAGGTGACATTTCCTGGGACCGCGAATAGCTCCCTCCCTTGGTCCAATGCCAGCTTGGCCGTGATGGCCGAGCCGGAATACTGCGCGCCTTCCACCACCAACACTCCCAGGCTCAAGCCGCTGATGATCCGGTTGCGGATAGGGAAATTTTGCGGGAACGCCGTCGCGCCCATGGGAAATTCCGACACAATCAGCCCCTTGGCCGCGATTTCGGTCGCAAGCTTTCTGTTTTCTGAAGGATAGACGACGTCTACGCCGGACCCCAGCACCGCTACCGTCTGCCCGCCGGCGGCTAGCGCGCCGCGATGCGCCGCCGTGTCGATGCCGCGAGCCATCCCGCTGGTAATCGCAAGCCCCGCGTGCGCCAGGTCGCCCGAAAACCGCTCCGCCACCGCCAGCCCGTAGGCCGAAGGACGGCGCGTGCCCACGACTGCCACCTGGTGGGAGCACAGCAGTTCCGTCCGGCCCCGGACATAGAGCACCACCGGCGGATCGAAGATCCCGCGCAGGAGCGCCGGGTAGCGTGGGTCGTTCCAGGTCACCAGTTCCGCCCCCGCCTCCGCCATCTTGTTCTGCTCGTTGGCCGCGTCCTCAAAAGTGCAGCCGCTCGCGATCGATTGCGCCGCCGCGCCGCTCAGCCCGGCGGCTTCCAGTTCCGTGCGCGAGGCCCGGAATATGGCCCGCGGCGTGCGGAATCGCTCCAGCAGCTTGCCGCTCGAGCGTGGGCCCAGCCCCGGCGCCAGCCTCAAGGCCAGCCAGTAAAGCTCCTCTTCGCGGCTTGTGGTGGGAGTAGCCGTTTCCATTCGTCTGCGATCCTTACCCTATCAACCGGACAACCTCATTGGCAACTCGCTACACTCGGATGACGCACCCATGAAACAGGACGCATCCTATTTTAGTGACAAGTCGCCCGAGCTTATCTACATCGCCAAAAAGCTGCGTGACGCCCTCCGCCTGGAATCCGTTTTCACCCAAGCCGGCATCGACTACGGCGTCGAGACCGACGAATACAAAGGTGGCATCGTTTTTAGTAGTGTCCGCACTGGGGCTTTTTTCTACGTTTTACCTGAAAGTTTGCCTGCGGCGCGGGAGATCATGCTCCGGAACCGGTTTAAACCGTTTGAAATGTGAGGTTTCAAGGGACAGACCTACGCTCCTGACGCGATCGCCGCCCTGACATCCTTGAGCGACAGCATCAAGTGCAGCGTGCCCGCCGGGAACTCGTCAAAGTTGAAATGCTCGTAGAACGCTTTCGCCTCCGCATCGATCGCATGGACCAGAATGGCGCGCGCTCCGACAATCTCGGCAGCCGAGGCGACTCGGTAGAACGCGTCTTTCAGGAGGGCGCCGCCCAGACCACAGCCTTGTTCGGTTCGATCGACGGCCAAACGCGCCAGCAGGATCACCGGGATCGGATAGTCAGGCGGCATTTCGGCGATAATGCCCGGCGGGCAGTCTCGCCTGTCCACGGAGCCTACGGTCAGCGAGTAGTAACCGGCCACAGATCCGTGCCGGTGCACGACGTAGGTTTGGGAGGAATCAGCCTCCTGATTCTTCAGTGCATGCCGCTTGAGAAACAGATCGAGCGGGTGCTTGCCGGATTTGAAGGTCTTCGACCGATGGGCGGCTGTGAGCTTTTCAACTTGCGATAGAGGCTCTGCGGGAGGCATGGAACCGGCGGTTTCCGGCATGTTGGTCTGGCGACAACGAGGCTAGCACAAATTCGCCCTAGCCTGGACTTGCCAAGAACTGCCGATCTGGCGTACAATGTACGTACAGGTCAATGCCAATGCCTTCAACCTTGAAAGAACCACGCTCGCGACGCCTGAATCTTAGGACTTCGGCGCAACAGGAGGAACTCATGCGTCGCGCCGCCGAGACGCGCGGTGAAAGCTTGACCAGCTTCATCATTCACAGCGCGTGTGCGGAGGCCGAACAGACGCTTGCCGACCAGCGCCACTTTTCCTTGGATCCGGATCAGTGGACCGCTTTTGTGGCCGCTCTAGAGCGCCCGGTCCAGGCGAAGCCACGGTTACGGCGCCTGTTTTCCGAGCCCAGCGTCCTCGAACGGCAGCCTTCGTAATTTTCGATCGCCGAATTTCCAAGAACGGCTCCTCCGCGACCGTAGGAACGCACCCTCAGCGTGTCATGGCGTATCATGAAACGTCAAGTTGCTTTGGCTCCTGGCCTTTGCGCGCTAAGATTGTCCTCAAATGAGGCTTGTAGGTCTGAAGGCTGCGGCGATCGAGATCCGTCAAGCCATCGATCAGTGCCGGAGTCAGGGTCTCCCCTCTCCCTTTTTCTTCATGGTCGGCGCCGGCATCTCTCACCCGCCCCTGCCTCTCGCCGCCGAAATTCAGGCCAGATGCAAAGAAAAAGCCCATGAATACGGTAAGGACGCGCCCCCGCCCTCGAGTGCTCCTATCGATGCCTACTCTTACTGGTTCGAACAGGCCTATCCTCACCCCGAGCATCGCCAGAGGTTCCTCCGCGGTTTGATGGAGAAAAGCCCCATATCCCCCGCCAATTTCCGGCTGGCGTATTTGCTGCTCGAAAGCACCGTCGCCAACCTGGTCGTGACCACGAATTTCGACGACTTTCTGTCCCGCGCGCTCACCCTCTTCGGCCGCCGCCACATCGTCTGCGACCATCCCCAAACGCTGGAGAGGATCGACCTCCGGTCCGAAGACGTTCAGATCCTCCAGATCCATGGCTCCTACTGGTTCTACGATTGTTGCAACTTGAGGGGAGAGATTTCGGACCGGGCCAGGAGCTCTCCGTCTACATCCTTCACGACCCCGTCCATGCTGGACGCTATTCTCCAAGCCCATTCGCCGCTCGTGGTCGGCTACAGCGGATGGGAGGGCGACGTTTTCATGACCGCCCTCCAGCGCCGCCTCGCTGCCGCTCTGCGTACCAACCTCTATTGGTTCTGCTACAGAAGGCGCGACGCCGATGCACTCCCCGCGTGGCTCAGGGCGAGTCCGAATGTCTGCGCCGTTGTGCCGGAGGAACGGGCTCCAGCCGGCGCCGTGGGAAAACCGCTCCCGGCGCCGGAGGAAGCCGCTTCCTACGCGAGCTCGGCCGTTTAGCGGCACGACCCTGTCCTGAGCGCCACGGTCGTTTTCGACGAGCTGATCCTCCGTTTCGGCCTGGAGGTTCCTCAACTTATCGGAGACCCGTTAGGGTTCTTCGCGGACCAATTGAGGACCTCCCTGTTGGGAGCCGATGCGGACGAGCCGGAAAACGACGTCTATGCCATTCGCTCCGTTATCGAGCGCCTCGGCAGATTGAAGGGGCAGGCGATAGAACTATCGAAGTCGGAGCTAAAGCTCGAGTCCTTTCGCAATGCGGTCCGCCAGTCGGATCATCGCCAGGCGATCCGCCTGGCGAACTGGATCCCCCTGCGGCATCTTGCGGTCGAAGAGCTTCGGGAACTGACTTCCGCTCTCGCAGACGAGGCGTCCGCTCTCAGCGACAACTCCGAAGACGAGTTGAAGCGCTACGACCGGATCGTCGCAGCCGTGGAGCGGCTTGAGCAATTGGGCCAGAACGACCCCACAATGCGACACCGGGCCGCGAGGGCCCTGTTCTACAAAGGCTTCACGCTGGGGATCTTGAAGCGTAGCGAGGAAGAAATCGGCGTGTACGACGAGGTCGTGCGCCGGTTTGGCGAGGATACCCAGCCGGGAGTGCGCGAACTGGTCGCGAAGGCCCTGGTCAGCAAGGGCTTCGCGCTCGCGGCCTCGAACCGTAGCGAGGACGCCATCGGTGCGTACGATGAGGTGGTCCGCCGGTTCGGCGAGGATACCCAGCCGGGAGTGCGCCAGGAGGTCACGATTGCCCTGTTCAACAAAGGCAACAGGCTACGGGCCCTGAAGCGTAGCCCGGGCGCGATCGGCATCTACGACGAAGCGGTCCGCCGCTTCGGCGATGCCACCGAGCCGGCGTTGCCCGAGCCGGTTGCGAAGGCCCTGGTCAACAAAGGCGTCGCGTTGGGGGCCTTGAACCGTAGCGAGGACGCTATCCGCGTGTACGATCAGGTCGTACGCCGGCTTGGCGACGCTCGCGAGCCGGCGTGGCGCGAACTGGTCGCGAGTGCCCTGCTCAACAAAGGCGTCGCGCTGGGGGACCTGAACCGTAACGAGGACGCGATCAGCACCTACGACGAAGTGATCCGCCGCTTCGGCGATGTCACCGAGCCGTGGTTACGGGAACAGGTCGCGAAAGCCAAAGCCGCGAAAAAAATGCTTAGCCGGAAGCCCCGTAAAGTTTGAGGCCTCACGCTTTCACCTGTCCCTCCCGAGCCCGCTCGGAGTCTCGATATTTTCGATCAGCAGACTTCGCCAAATCCTAACTAACCGCTTAAATTGCAAAGAGTTATCCTTTAGCAGGCGCAAAGTCCCTCCTTCCGCCATGCTAAATAGGAATCGTGGAGTACCAAGCTCGACAACCGCGGCGCACCCTCACTCATGCACAAAAATGCACAACACCGAGCCCAACCCGTCCTTACGAAGCGAACCCACCGGTCCCCGTAAGCGATTGAACAGCATGAGTTTACTGTGGGGCAGGTTGCCAACCTGCGCGCTGATCGCCAATCGGCGCAAAGTTGACCTAGGCCCGAGCCCAGGCCGTGTGCACGCGCACACCATCCGGCGTACGCAACCATGCACAACAGGAACCCAAGCCGCCGTCACCAAACGCACCAAAGCTCTGGCGCAACCACAAGAAACAAAAGTTCTACGCCTCCGGCCGGTCGTACCCGTTCAATCGCCGCACCCAGACGTTCCGATAGCGGACGGGGTCGTGGTGGGCCTGCAGCATGAGCGGTTCTTCGGGGGCGTGGGCGGTGTAGGTGGCGACCTTGCGGTAGACCATGGCGCCGCGAATTTCTTTGTGGTGATGGACCACCACGTCATTATAGAAGACGGTGACGTACCCCGGACGCACCAGTTTTTGGCCGTCGAAGCGGGGCGCGTCGAAGACGATGTCGTAGGTGTTCCACTCGCCGGGGCGGCGGGCCGGGTTTACCAGGGGTGGCCACTGGCCGTAGATGGCGCCGGCCTGCCCATCGGCGTAGGTGGGGTTCTGCCAGGCGTCCAGCACCTGGATCTCGTAACGGCTCATGATCAGCACGCCGCTATTGCCGCGCGCCTGGCTGTTGGCGTGAATCTCGGTGGGCGAAGACCATTCCACGTGGATCTGGCAATCGCCGAACTTCTCGCGGCTGAGCAGATCGCCCGTTTCCGGCGCGACCTCGAACCAGCCGTCGCCCACTTTCCAGCGAGCGTCGACGAGCTTGCCGGCGTCCGCGCCCTTGCCGCGCTGCACCCAGCGGGAAAGATCGCCGCCGTCGAACAGGACCACGGCATCCGACGGTGGGCCGCCGGGAGTATTGGCGGGCTGAATGTGTTCGGGATGCGGCCGGTTGGGGTCGTGCACGTGCCAGGGCAGGCCCGGCAGCATGGGCGTATCGGTGAAACCAAGGTCGCGATTGGTCTGCGGGGCCGCGGCTTGCTGCGCGCGGAGAGCCGCGGCGGGAATCCCGGCGGCGGCCAGTTTGAGAAAAGTCTGGCGAGTCATGGAAGGCTTCGAGACGATCTTACCGCAGGCGTGGTGGCACAAGCTTTAGCCTGCCCTAAATGTCTTTCCTAGCGCCGGCGCCCTGCCCGTAGCGCCGGCGATCTCGTTCGCCGGTGCTTTTGGAGTACTCGTGAAAGCTCAGTCCAAGAGGCCAATTTCCGAAGCCGAGACTCGCTGCCAGCAGGGATTGGCGGCTGGGCTGCTTGTGAAGCCGGCGGATTGGGTCCGCGGTTGAAAAAACAAAATTACGGCATAGGTAAACCTATTAATTTCTGTTGGTTAGGACCAGTTTTGGCCTCGCTCATTGGAGGGTGTCTTCTTGTGCAATTTGTGCATTTTATGGTGAAATCCGGTCTGTCGCCGTCCGCCGCCCCGTGGCAACCCCGCTCCACTCCCATTCCGGATGAACAAGGACGAGCCGCTCCGTGCATGAGGACGCGAATTACGTATATGTCGATTAAGATACGCTCGGGCTCTGATTTTGTGCATTTTCCTGCATTTACGCCTCTTTTGGCGCGGCAACGTGCCCGGATAGTCCCGACAACGGCAGGCACGGGAGCCCGCACCACTTTGTTTACCCTGACTGGCGAGTTTCCTCCCTCGACCATGATAGAACGGCGGGAAGAGGCTGTTTTTGGCTAGCGTTTTGTTTTCAGTAGGTTACGGGATTAAATGGGGCGTGACTCAGCGCTGCCGCGGTGGACCTTTATCGGAGCCGCGCCGACAAAAACTGGGGCTTGACGGATTGCCTCTCGTTCGTGATCATGAAGCAGCACGCTCTGACGGAGGCGCTCACCACCGATCGCCACTTCGAGCAGGCGGGCTTCAGAGCCAAGATGCTCGATCAGCCCTGAGCGTTGTGGGCAGCCTGGCCGTCCCCGTCGCAAAGGCTGTTTGCGATGCCCCCACGATGCCCAGGTCCCACGATCCCCGTCACAGAAGTACGCAGAAAAACACAGAAGTACGCAGAAAAACAGCGCAGTTCAGGCTGTTTGAATGTATAAGGGCTGAGATGGAAAAGGGTTCTCCTGAGCGCTACAATTTCAACGCCGGTTTAGCAGAACCGGCGCAGAAAGGACAAACAGGAGAACCCAATGACCATCAGTCACTATATCGGATTCGATGTACACAAGAAAAGCGTCAGTTACTGCGTGAAGACCGCCGACGGGCGGATCGTCGAAGAAGGCAGGCTGCGGGCGACCGGTGGCATTGCTGCGCAGCATCCGCGGGGTGGGCGCGGTGACGGCGCTGACTTGGGCGCTGGAAATCTGCGATCCGCAGCGGTTCGCGTCGATCGGCGACGCGGTGAGTTACTGCGGGCTGACCTCGGCGCTGGTGGAATCGGCGGACAAGCAGCAGCGGGGGCCGATCTCGAAACAGCGCAACGCGCATCTGCAAACGGTGCTGATCGAAGCGGCCAAGCTGGCGCCGCG
>Ga0187848_10000282_pt1 | contig 46778 bp, 50 predicted proteins | sample June2016WEW_4_40_FD_132424 | JGI IMG/M metagenome (GOLD analysis project Ga0187848, IMG submission 132424) | Peatland microbial communities from SPRUCE experiment site at the Marcell Experimental Forest, Minnesota, USA - June2016WEW_4_40 | ecosystem: Environmental > Terrestrial > Soil >... | reverse complement strand
TCTGCCTTCAGACCTCAAAACTAAAATGAAAGGTTCATGGCCTTCCCTCTCCGAGACTTTATAATAAACAAGTATGCCTTTGACCTGGACAGCGTCCGTTTCGACTATGACATCGCGGTTTAGGAAAGGCTCAAAAATGTTCCCTTCCAACTTATTGAACCTCCAAAAAAGAAAAAGGGAATTTGCGCGGGTGACATTCACCTAATAGGTTTTTTCTAAATCAAAGATAAATAGTGCTAGTGCAATCTCGTTACTTTAAAGGAGAAATAAACTTGTCTGTAGCGCAAAGAAAGTATTTCACCGAAGTCGCAGCTTTAGCAGATAAAACCGTATCAGTATTAACAACTAATGGAAAAACATTCAACGGCACACTCATCGGCATCAACCAGGACAACATGAGTCTATGTCTATCTGACGCCAAAGATGAATCTGGAAACTTGCTTCACAGAGTTTTCCTAAACGGAAACGTGGTTGCCCAAATATCAAGCGCAGAAAAACCCTTCGACCTTAAAGCTTTAGCTACGAGACTTGAAAAAGTCTTCCCAACCATGGTTAAACTTTACGATGACAAGGGCTTCATCTGGGTCATGGATAAAGTGAAACTAACAGAAAAAGGCGTTGTTGAAGGTTCAGGTCCAGCCGCCGACCGAGTGCAAAAAGTATACGAGCAATTCATGAGCGAAGTCAAACCCTAAATAAACCATCGCAGTTGTTCTTCCTCTTTCTTCTTTTCTTCTGTTATGGTTCTAACAATGCCAAAGGACTCTAAAACTTTCTTTATCTCGCCACTGCTTTCTTCAAGCTTTGACAAGTCAATGTTAAGCTTCAAGTATTTACCAAGCATAGTTAACGCGTACCGTGCAGCGTTCACGTCAGGATCCATACCGGGTGTGTCAACCAGCAAAGAGAAACCTTTCAAGTCCCTAACGCTTGCTAAACCAATGGATAAGCCAGCGATACCGAAAACGTGCCCAACCATCACTTTAGTCCCCAAATCAAGAGCCTCCTGCATCGTATCTAAATCCGTGGCTGTACTGTAAATTCCTGGTATAGGCTGTGTTTCCTCTTTCTTGAAGCCGCCGATGGATATTACAAAGCGGCAGCCAAACTCCTGAGCTAAATCAAGCACTTTACCAACTAGTTCGTATTGCCCGACCGTTGTCAGCGCCTGTGTGTTACCATACCAAATAATCAAGTCGCGCCCACCATCCTCCCGCTTCGCATAGTAGAGCTCATTTATAGGCGAAAGCGCACCGCCATCTTCAGTGGTTACCGCAAAATCCTGAAATGACGAAGAAAAAATCTGGACAAACCGTTTAGCTTTTAACTCCTTAATCAAATGCAATGCTGCAATATTAGCTACAAACCCTATACCCGGTAATCCTTCAATAAGAATCGGATCGTTTAGTTTCGGTTTTTCACTTATGTCTATTGAGCAAACCATGGGTTTAGCACTCTTCTCGTATTAGACAAATTATAGCGATATAAGGTTGCCTAATCCAAATCCAAAAGGCTTTCACCCGCACGCTTTGAAGAAATATTTTGAATCCAAAATATTCTATTTTCTCTCCCACTAAAACGTCTCAATAAACGCCTGCTTTAACACCAAAAACAACCAGGCTAGGATTGTTTGTAAACACAGAGATTGTTGATGGTAACAGAATTTACTGCAACCTCATACGTTCACATATGGCATTAAATGGATTGACACCAACCTTAAAAGAAGCGGAAAACAATGAAGATGTGGGAATATGTTTTGGTCGAAGAGCAAAGAAATAAGAAACCTAAACTTCCAAAGAAGCGCCTCAATAAAATCTTGAAAAAGGCAGGCCGTCCTTGAAACACCTTAAGTAATAAAATTCAAAGCAAACTTCACTCGCTTCTAATTACTATCGGAAATGCGGTTTTCTAGTGTAGAGTGCTTACCCAGTTTCGGATGCTCTGGAGACCAATGATAGTAGCTCTGCCAAATTGTCACAAATAAAATATGGACCTCGGGTAGTTGATTTTTCTGCTCTCAGGATTAACTTGTGGGAACCATGACAGATATACTGTGTCGGCTGGTAAACTTTCGAATAATCAATTTTTAGGCACATAAATTAGTAGGTTAGTTAGCTAAGTTTGAAGTTATGAATCCCTTTTTAAGTGTTTTACTCCAAACTCTTTTTCGTCTAAACACCAATTTCAGAAAAGCCCACCCAGCGATACACATCTGAATAAGCCAATAAACGTAAATTGCAGGAACCCAGAGCAGATTTCGAAGCTTAACAGGCTTCTCAGATACAGTTAACCCAATACCAAGTGAAACTAATGAAACAGCCGTTAAAGCTATCACTAGCCCCGTAAAGTTTACTATTGGGTCGCTTTCCGAGAGGAATAACGCGACAAAAAACCAGTTTAAGTAGCTGAGCAATGATACAACCATCATAAAGGGTGCAGCTAGGGAGATTTCGGCATCCACAGTTTTCCTATTAAGGTGATCAAGAAGGCGCCCATACTTTAGGGCTACATCCATGTTTCCCCTATACCAGCGAACCCGTTGCTTGACTAGGTCTCTTAAACCGCTCGGTGTTTCCTGCCCTGAGATAACGTCAGGAGCATATTTTATCAGATGGTTTTTTTCAACGAGCCTTACTGCTAATTCAACATCTTCTGTAAGACATGTTTCATCCCAGCCGCCTAACTCTTCTAGCACGTTGCGCCTTATGAACTGGCAAGTTCCGTTTAATGGAACGAATAAATGCAGTTTTTCTCTTCCGCTAAGTAAAGCTTGGTACCAAGCTTTCTCTTCCATCGCTGCAACCCTTGTTAGAATGTTACTTTTTTCATTTAGTGAGGTAGTTCTGCCTTGCACAGCCTTTACTTGCTTATCGTTGAAGTATGATGTTGCTTTTCTTAGCACTTCTTTATCCGGAAGACTATCAGCATCAAAAGTCCCCACGATTTCTCCAGTTACATAGGGCAAGGCAAGGTTAAGAGCTGATGGCTTACCTTTAGTCTTTTTTTCACTTATAAATTTGAAAATCTGAGGGTATTTTGCAGAAAACTCCGAGCATACTTTGCCTGTGGAGTCAGTGGAATTTCCATCAACGATTATTATTTCTATTTTATCTTTTGGATAATCTAAATCCAGAAGACCACTTAAACAGCGGCCAATAACTGCTTCTTCATTCTTGGTCGGAACTATAATTGAGAATTTTGGAAATTCCTCGTTTTCAACATTATTTAGGCGGCGTTTGCGTTTACTCCTTATCCCGGCGTATATGATTGAGCCATTGTATGCAGTCCAAAAAAGCAGCACAGAAAGCAGAATAATTGAAAATATATCAAAAATTATCATTTCAAACCTCATTATCACGATAGGGCTACCACTACGATAATATTACACGTGAGCAATGTAGCCTGACGTTCCTTCTTTTTTCATTTTCACGTTTCACGCTTTTTATGTCCGACAGTTTTTGTAGAAGAGAAAAACCGGTCAAATGAACTTCACTTGTACACTTGTTACAGCGAATCACCAGTTCCTCCAAACTCTGATTACTAACTTTTGCTTCTAGAATGGAATAAGCCTCTTTGGTGCAATCATCAGGAGATATTGCAGTTCCACATCTTGGGCATGAGAAGCTTCCGCTTCCATCTATTTTGGTCAAATCCAATACGTACACCTGTATTTGTTTCATTCTTTACGCCTCCTTTGTTAGTTTTGAAGTTTTCAACTTCTCCTAAGCAAAGAGATTATTAATCGATTTCCCAAATTTCCGCACAAATCTTTACCAAATTCTTGCGCGCCAACATATTGAGACTGATGGTCTGGGAAGTGTTATCAGGGCGTAGGGACAGTTCATTACGTTGTGGAGGTAAATATTCTTTGCGTTGGGGCTGCTTTACAATCACGGAAGACTTTATAACCACCCAGCAATTCGGAACAACCAGTTCATTCTGAAGAAAACGGATTAAACTCAAATCTGCACAGCAACAGAGGACGAATCATAAGTTCATATACTTCATGTACTTTAATCTAATATAATCTAACCCGAAATAGACATAAAGAAGTTGATATAGCAACGGACTATATTGCGCTACCCTTTTTAAAATAATTCGGGAAAAGTGCGTGCCCTTTCATTGGGTAGGTAACTTCAAATTAGGCGCGCTTGTTGTACTGGATTTTTTTCTTCTTTTAACGTTAGTAACAATTATATGGAATGTTTGAGATTCTCTACATAATGTCTGCTCCTAATTGTCCTTGCCCTAAAAAGGACTGCTTGCACCATAGCAACTGTGAAGAATGCGTCAAGCATCATAAGGAGAAGAGTGAATGGCCTTTTTGCGCAAGAGAAAGTTAAATTTGGAATTTTTAGCACCCGCAAAGTTGATATCATTCGGTTTCTAAAGCGTTTCCAACGATTATAATGACCGCTCATTCAGAAAAGGAAGCGTTAAAGAAAAGAGAAAAAATACAAGAACACTTTTGGAGCATAGTTGGCTCTGTTGAACATATTTCATTGCCCAAGCTGGAAGACGCAATTCGAAAAGAGTTTAACTGCAATGACGACCGATTTATCCAAGCTCAAATCAAACTGATGCAAACAGAGGCAAGGATAAGAGTGCAAAGCAGAGTCAAAGTGTGGATTAAACAGCCAAACGCAATCTCACAAGCTTAATGGTGACTGTGAAATTGAATGAAAGATTTGGGTTTGACAAAATTTTTTTGTTGAATGTTTGGAAAACATTTTTAAGAGACTAAATAATTAGCTTTCCTAATTATTAGAAAAGGCAATTAATATGACAGTTGCAACAGACGAGGCAGCCCGTGAGTTGCTTGAAGTAGTTCCAGTCATCGTGAAGGACATAAGATCTCAGATGCGCAATCGAAGGTCACCTGATTTAACTGTTCCTCAGTTCCGCACCTTAGCCTTTGTGGACCGCAATAAAGGCGCTTCGCTCTCGGCAGTAGCAAACCACATGGGATTAACCCTGCCCTCAACATCTAGGCTTGTGGATGGCCTTATCGCCCGCGGCATGATAACAAGAGAAGATAATCCAGCTGACCGACGACGTGTCAAATTAGACGTTACGAATCATGGATTAACGATTTTGGAGACCTCCCGCCGAGGAACTCTGACCTATTTGGCAGACAAAATAGCCAGCCTCAGTGTTGAGGACAGGGAAGTTATTGTCAAAGCCATGAAAGCTATGCGCTCGGTCTTCATAAACGGCACACAAACAAAAGCAGTGATGAAGTAATATATGCCTATCCTCACAACAGAGCACCTCACTCGTCGTTTCAAAGAGCTAACAGCAGTTGATGACCTGACCATGTCGGTGAATGAAGGTGAAATCTTCGGTCTTCTCGGTCCCAACGGTGCAGGCAAATCAACAGCCATCAAAATGATAATTACCCTCCTTCCTCCGACTAATGGAAGTGCAAGTGTTGGAGGCTTCGACGTTGTGCATGACGCAGGCAACGTAAGAAGACTGATTGGTTACGTTCCTCAAATCCTCTCCGCCGACGGCACCCTTACAGGCCGCGAGAACCTCATGATATTTGCAAAACTTTATGATATACCCAAAAGTGAACGCGCCACAAGAATTGAAGATTCACTGGAATTCATGGGTCTCACCGATGCTTGCGACAAGCTTGTGAAAAATTATTCTGGCGGCATGATTAGACGCTTGGAGATAGCTCAATCTATGCTGCATCGCCCAAAGGTTTTGTTCTTAGACGAACCCACCATCGGTCTTGATCCAGTTGGACGCAAAGCAGTCTGGGATCACATCCAAAAACTGTGCTCTGAATACAATACAACCATCTTTCTTACTACGCATTACATGGAAGAAGCAGACAAACTGTGCTCCAGAGTGGCGATCATGAATCTAGGAAAACTGGCCGTGATTGGTGCACCTGCCGATTTGAAGGCATCTATAAACGGGGGCTGCGTAACGCTTGAGGACGTATTCACCAGTTACACTGGGGGATCCCTCGAGAGAGGCGAGAACTATAGAGAAACTGGTATGACAAGAAAAACGGCGAGCAGGCTCGGTTAAAATGGTCCAGGAAAAAAAGACAAATGCGGCAAATTGGGTTATTCGTTTCTTCGATAAAACGTTAAGCATAGCCGAAATGGAGGTACGCAAACTTCGTCATGACCCCACAGAACTGATCACCCGTGCTGTGCAACCCGCGCTCTGGTTACTTATCTTTGGCGAAGTCTTTACAAGAATACATATAATCTCGACTGGTAACCTGCCCTACCTATCCTTCATTGCGCCCGGAATTCTGGCTCAAAGCGTGCTCTTCATCGCCATCTTCTACGGCATAGCTGTCATCTGGGAACGGGACCTAGGTATTCTCCATAAATTCCTAGTCAGCCCCACACCGCGGCAAGCGTTGGTCCTTGGTAAGGCATTATCCGCAGGGGTCCGGGCACTTTCTCAAGTTGTAATAATCTATATACTCGCAGTATTGATTGGAGTAGGCATCAACTGGAATCCCATAAACCTAACATTGGTAGCAGTCGTCGCAATATTGGCTTCGGCTTTGTTCTCAACGTTTTCACTCATTATAGCTTCGCTGGTGAAGACACGTGAACGCTTCATGGGCATAGGTCAAATATTGACTATGCCTTTGTTCTTTGCAAGCAACGCCATTTACCCGCTATCCATGATGCCTGGCTGGTTACAAGCAGTTGCGCAAGTTAATCCTCTCACTTATGCTGTGGATGCCTTGCGCGGACTCATGATCACAGGAGGAGTAAGCACCTATGGGGTTGGCTTGGACTTGCTTGTGCTTTTCTTAGTCACGATAGCTTTGGTGCTAATCGGAGCTAAACTCTACCCAAGAGTGGTCATTTAAAGCAAAAACTGGGGTTTCTAACCCAAACTGAACAACAACATTGGTGAAAATAAAAATTAACCAAATAGGAAAAAAGGCGTTAAATGAATGTTTATAGTCCCAAAATCGGTAGCTTAAGTGTAGAATCTATTTTTCGCGACAGCTTCTGGGTCTTATTTTATCAATCTACCCGATTTTGCAGTACGCTGACTGTTCCGGTTTTTCCTAGACGCAGTTGTCTTTCACCTTTAAATGTGGAAACTGAAGCGTTCTTAATCTGAACGGTGTCGCCCACAGAAACAAAGTCTACCTGTTCATTCCAGAGGCAAAGCTTAATTTTTCCTGTCTCGTCCGCTATCCAGGCATTGGTCACTTTGGCGCTGTTTCCGTACCGTGTTTGGACTGTTGAGGGCATTGGAGTCTCGAGAACTTTAGCTTGAATGTTAACTTTTTTCATTCCGTGTCGCAGGTCTTGGACCAGACTGGATTGTTTTGGTGATGTATTTTGTTTGTTCATTTGTCTGCGGATTTTGTCGGTGTCCATCCAGTTTTCGAAGCAGATGTCTTTTCTTCGGAGAAGTTCTTCAGCAACTCGAAACTGCACTATTACTTTGGTGTCTTTGGTAATTAGAAAGACGGCTTCGTCTTTTAGGCTGCAACGATATTCAACTAGTAGATTTTGGCAGGTGGTTTTTCCTTTTTCTCTAGCTCCGACCAGAGCTTGATAAAGTTCTGAAAGGTAGATACCTTGTTTCACGGAAAGAAAAGCGAGGTACTCCATTATCGTTGTCTTTTTTTGGTTCAAATTTTCCCCTTCTGATGTTGTTTGCCAGAAATTGTCTCGAAAAAGTGTGTTCTTGGGCGCAGGCAGTACTCTTTCTTGAATAATCCCGACAATCATATACTAATGCACTGCTACCTATATAGGCTAGGCACCCCAAGAAAAGGCGTTTTCTCCATGCAGTTTCTATCTTTAGAAGCCCTCTGGCGTGGCTGGGCGTCGGTTAGAAATGGCTTGCTTGTGCTGCTATATTCTTTTTTTCCTTTACAAATATAACAGGGCTTTCAATAAATAACATGACAAGTCTACTGTATGTTTTTATTTGATGCGCCATTTAGACTTAATACAATTGGAATTGAACGACATGAGAACTATTGCTCTTGTAGCACATGATAACAAGAAAAAGGATATTGTTGAGTGGTGTGATTTCAACAAAGGAACATTATCTCAATTTTACCTGTGCGCAACAGGAAGCACCGGTGAGCAGATAATTGAGAAAACAGGATTGCCGATAAATCTGCTAAAGAGCGGACCTTATGGTGGAGATATGGAGCTTGGAGCTTTGATTGCCAATAAGAAACTGGATATTCTGATATTCTTTTGGGATCCTTTGGAGTCTCAGCCTCATGATGTTGATGTTAAAGCTCTTCTTAGAATGGCAGTGCTGTACAATATTCCAACTGCCTGTAACAGAGCAACAGCAGACATGATAATCTCAAGTCCCATGTTCCACACGCAGCAATAAACTATTCCTAAGCCAGAACCTCAATTTTCATTTCACGGACATCTACCCTGGGGAATCCTTGGAATGTTTTCGGGTTTGACCTCTGTTTTCTTGATGTATTATTTCTTTGGTGTTAGAATTGCTGTTGAGTAGTTTTTGTCTTGGAAATATTTGTTTGCTACTTCTGTCACGTCTATTTTTGTTAATGCATTTATTTTGTTAGTGTAGTCTATTAGGGAGTTCTGGTTTTCAAAGTGGATTTCTTCATAGGAAAATAGCCGGGGTAATTCATGAAAATTATCCATTATCCTGAATATGTTTCCAAGCAGCAAGTTTTTACTTTTGTCTAATTCGTTTTTTAGCGGTGGATGGTTTTTGATTTTTTGTAGCTCATCTCGAATCAGCGTTTGGGTACGATTAAGTGACTTGGTTCCAACTGGACAGTTTAGAGAGAAATAGCCGTAATTCAAACCCGACACGTTCGCTGAGTCAAAATCATATGTTAGGGCTCTTTTCTCGCGTAATTCCACAAATAACCTAGAGCTTTCGCCCATTCCCAAGAGCGATTCGATTAGGTCCAATGATGGCGTATCAATATCTCTGGCTGGAGCTGTTCTAAGACCAAAACTCAGGTACGCTTGAGTTAAGCCAGTTTTTTTGATTGTTATTTCTTTTTTGGGTTTACTTTCTTCAAGCTTGCGGTTTCTTCTTGAGATTGAGCCATTGTTTTCTCTATCTTGAGAGTCTTGGAGCACGGTTTCTCTATCTTTATTTGAAAAATTTCCAGTTAGTATCAGTATCATATTTTGTGGAACATAATAATTTCGATGAGCTTTCTCTATGCTGTCGATTGTAAACTGATTTATGGTCTTTTTTAAACCTAGAACTGGGTTTTTTAATGGGTGGTGTTTGAAGAGGCATTTGATTAGTGTTTCTCCAATTAGGTCTTGAGGATCGTCATGAGCTTCAGCAATCTCATTCAGTATTATCTTACGTTCCAGCTCAAGTTTGTCTTTTTCAAACGTAGAATCAAAAAGAAGCCCTGAAAGAATCTTTGAAGCGTCAACAATTTTTCCGGATAAAACATCCATCGCGCTGAAAGTGAATTCGTCAGAGGTTTCAAAATGTGAGCATCCGCCTAATTTTTCTATTTCATGATGGAGCTTTACTCTTTTTTGGGAGCCACCTACTAACATGTGCTCAAGAAAATGTGCATTCCCAGATTTTTCATCGGCGTCATCATTTGATCCATATTTAACCGCAACAGACAATTGCGCTGTCAACCCAGACAAACGTGGATACAACAATACTGTTAACCCGTTTGAAAGGACTTTTCTTTCCCACGACAGTCTGCGGTTCATGTTAGCAAAATAGCTTAAGAGCCTAAAAAGTTTGATTCTGCCAAAACTAAGATATGGCGGTGCACACACATAGAAACGACGAAACTAATTTTCTATTTCTCTGGCAGGTCCACGCTAAATCAAAAAGGTTACGAAACTTCTATATGTTAGGTGTTTAAGCTTGAATAGCGGAGATCGAATATGAACCCTGAAAATTATAAAACGAAAAGAAAAGGACAACCCAAACGAAATAGTGCTATTAATCGATCCAAACGTCGTATGCTTGCAAAAGCTAAAGAACCCAATACTTCTCCAAAACTGCGCGAAATCTACTCCACTAAAATTGAATGGGCAATTAAGACAATGCCCAAATTAAAAGAGTAGATTCGTAAAATCTTTAAGGTATTTAGCATTTTCCTCTGATGGCAACCTTAAAAGTGCGCTTGACCCAATTTTTATTCCTTTCTTAAGGTCACCATTTTTTTCAATGACTTTTGCGGTGTTTCCCATCTTTTCTTACGCGAACCCTTAAGTGTGCTCGTGCTAATATAGTAGTAACCAAGTTTGGAACCACTTGTCCAGATATTTTTGGCTAATGTGAGCGACTAAATTTGGATAGGTGAGGACACGATTGAAAATATTTGAGGCAATGGTATTTAAAAGAGCAATTGGAGCAAGCTGTAGTTTTAATGTGAAGATGCTTGATACCATAAATGATGGCATTGTTTTAAGCATTGAGCAAAACTTAGTCAACAGCAACGAACTTTTATTTATAACAGATTTTGTCAATCAACATAAACTAAGTTTGCTACTAGACAGCGAGCGCTATTTTATTTCTACAAATGCCCTAATCCCATCCAGCCAATCTATTTGGGAAAGCTAGAAACTATTGAAGCCCGAAAACCTATAGAACTCAAAGAAGGGAGTTATTTTCTTGCCTCAATCATTTTCATGTAGGCAAAAGTTTTTACTATTTTTTTCTGTAGGATGGGTTTAGTCAAGTATCTATAGAGCTGATGTCTATAGACTGCGTGTTGTTGATCAATTGGTCATTTTTATGGTCTTAGCTTACTTGCTGCTAATGATAAGGGTATGATCAAGAAAGAGAGGAAGACATCTTAGAAACCTGAAAGAAAGGAAGATAATTGTGAGTACTAGTTGTGGCTGTTATTTACTGTTTATAGAGCATACAATGATAACTCTATCTGAGATGAATTGCATTATATATCGCATATTGCAAAAATTAAGCATATTCAGAGCATATTCACTTTATTCACTTCTTACTCAAGTTTTCCCTAACTCTAAACTTTATCATTTCCTTAATCAAGTCAAATGGAATTGGCTCATTTATGGGAAATTTAACTGTACCTTTGCTTATTTCGTAAGCAGACAATTTATCTCGGAATGCCTCAATAGCTGAAACTCTAGGATAAAACCCAATATGATTTTTAAACGCAGCAAACCACACCAAGTTGCCATTTAATTTGAAAACAGGAATTTGATAGCTAATTCCTTCTTTGGCTTCAGGTGTAGCATCTCTGATGGTTTGCCTCAGCTCTTGTAAAATGCTTTGTACATTCATAGGAAAAGTTGCTATGTATTCATCTATGGTTTCAAAGGTTTTCTTAGGCACCATGGTCCTCCTCTAAAAGATATGTTAATTACCTATTCTAATTATTACGCTCCCTGATTTAGTCTTTAACGGTCTTTATAAGCAAAGTTGATCAGTCTAGCGTGCACTAAGGCTAATCTGTTGTTTATAGGATGTATTATCCTTAAGAGTTGAGTAATAAAGCAGTATTATTGTATATTCTGCGATTGTATATTCTACGTTCATAATATTCATATTCTTAGTGCATCCAAAGAGAAAGATTGATGCTCAATGGCTCACTGTCCTAGCTGTGGTAAAGAAGTTCACAAACCTTCAACGGAACTGAAAAACTATAGTTTTGCTATTCAAGCCTATAATTGTCCAAAATGCCACCATAACTTCAAAGTTACAATTAATCAATCAATGTATATGTAATATACTCTCCAAAACTAGTTCTTAGGTGTCTTAATAAGCAGAGTTGACCAGTCTGGTCAGCTACAAGCTAAAGGAAGTGGTAAAATGAAAATCAAAGGTTATAGGTTCCCTTGTGAAGTATGTGGAAGTAATACGGTTGTTTCTATCATCCAAGTTTTCTTCAGAAAGAATGGAGTAGTATCCTCTGCAAGGCAAGGCATCTTGGATCAGATAAGAAGTTCTATTATCATCAACAAAGCCTAGAATATACCAATAGAAAACTTAGAGAATTAGCTAACATTGACCCTTGTCAAGTATTTGATAGTGAATCCATTGGTCAAACTGTAATAGAATCAAGCCCAAAATTAAAAACAATGGTGGGGCTGCCCGGATTTGAACCGGAGTCTATAGAGCCCAAGTCTGACAAGTCCATTAACTGGCAGGAATTCAAGCAATATGCAGATAACAAGTATGCTGAAGGTTATGCAAGGTCGATATTTGAGCACTCAAGAAAGTATTGCCATCTCTTAAACAACGTTAATGGCATATTGTCGATTAAGCCAACGGCAAGAAACAACACAATTAATGCGTTGACAGCTCTAAGCAGATTTTTAGGTACATATGATACTTTCATGACTGAACTAAAGAGGCATGGAGTTAAACGCTATAAACCAGATGCAATTCAATCTTTCACTCGAATTTTCAACAGCGAAGCGCATAAAGGACTTGGCGAATGGTATAAAGAAGCTACAGCACTGTTGAATGATTGTGAAAAGCTCTATCTAAAATTCGTACTTCTTAGTGGAGTCAGAGCAATGGAAGGCGTCAAATCATTCAACTTAATTGTTGAGTTAGGCTCAAAATATAGTCAAGAATACTATAACGAAAAAACGCTGTTTCTTGAGCACTTTAGATTTCCAAAGTTGTTTCTGCGGAATAGCAAAAACGTCTATGTTAGCGCTGTTCCCAGAGTGCTTCTTGATGAAATCTCTAATGCATCAAACGTTTCTTACAATGCAATTGATAAAAAACTAAACAAAGCTAATCTTAGCATGAGAGTAAAACAACTGCGCTCTTTTTATGCAACAACAATGAGAGAAAAAGGCTTGCTCTCGGAACAAATTGACTTAATGCAAGGCAGAGTAGGCAAGAGCATTTTCCTGCATCATTATTTCAAAGCTGACCCCTTACCGTTAAGCAAAAAAATTCTCGAATTACTGCCAAAAATTCAAGAATCAATCTCTGGTTTGTGAAAAAATGCCGAATCATGAAGAGCATTGTGCTGACAGCTTAAAGAGATACGGCAAAACGTTTTCTGAAATGCATCGTTGGATGGATGAGCCAAGCTTGATTCTTGGCGCAGCGCATCGAAAGTATAGGCATGACCCAAATGTTACTCCTGCAGAAGCAAAATCAATCTTCGGCGAGAACGCTGATAACGCTTGCTTAGACCATATTCGTCTGGATGTGCTTGAAGCTCACAGAAGTACAACAACTGTTTGGTCGCCAAATACAGACTATGATGAAATAGAGAGCGTGTTGCCAGTGGTCAGATTTACAATTACATCGCCTGCGGGAGCTTGGCACTTTGAAAGCAAAGCCATTAGCTTTAGCAAAGATGGCAAAACACACTATTGCTTTCGTTCAAGCAGCTTGTCACAGAAATCAATTCAAGAACCAGAGGAAGTCAACAATGCAATCGAAGAAGAGGATGAAGATGAAGAATGGGAAGATGACCCAGATAACCCTGAAGGCGAACCGTAGAAGCTGATTTTTGCTAAAACTTTTTTTTACGTTTCAATAATTTAGTGCGTGCTACTTAACGAAGACTACGCTTTTGTTGGCGCAGACTCTACGATAGCCATGACCACTTTTCCTTGGGGAGCGGGCGTCGATTGAGGCAAAACCGCTATGACTCCGAGATTTTCGGCTGCTGTGGCGTTTGTACTAATCCGGATAACTATATCATTGTTAGACACAATTGCTCACATTAGAAATATCTATCCATCTTCCCATATTATACTTTACTACCGATGGAACTGTTGAAGGGTGCGGCGTTAGAATAGATGGTACAGGCATACCAGGAAGCTGTAGCTGAATAGGTTGAATGTTAGGCTTTGCTATCGTTATTCCTCTTACATAACACTCACACGAAGCTGAGCTTTCAATTATTGCATGTTTAACGTTTACATTTATCGGTTGATTTGAAGAACCAAGAATGGCGTCAGGGTCAAAGGGATCGTCGACCTTTAGGTCAGTCATATAATCATCCCAAAGCTCCAAAATAAGCTTCTCAAGTTCAGGGTCTGCACGGCTAACTTTTAAACCAATTTCCTTGGCTTTGGCAAAATCCAGTGTGTAAAAATGGCTATAAACTTCTGTTAATTCATGCTTGATTCTTGCGATTTTAGTTGCGTCTTTCAGACCGTCCATATGCATAAGTAATAATTCCTCGACAAGCAAACGGATTTCATTGTAGACCCTATTAACGTTGCCAAGAGCGAGTGGCTTTGCATTTTCACTCATTAGGCGAAATACTTCAAGTTTACTTGCTTCGCTTATCAGACCCGCTCTTTTCTCTGCCAGTTGCAAATAAGCCCCAACATCTTCGACACTTATCTCTTGTGGTATACCTGCTTTGTTTTCTGGATTAAATGGACTATTTGTGCGAGGGTCGACGGGGCTTAGTTCTCCCATATGAGACATTATCACCTCATCAGCACCCAGGCATATCAACGTTCCAGCGCTGTGAGCACGATGGGGGACAATAGCGCCAAATGACTTTCCGAAAGCACGAAATAGTTTTGCTATTTTAAAGGCGGTCGGAGTAGCGCCTCCTCTTGTATATATGAAAAGGTCAATTTTGTCGACGTTGACCATTGGGTTGAGTTGTCGGAATAGTGGTCTAATTGCGTCGTCAGCAATCATAAACGGGGGTAAATTACCTTCTCGGTCAGCTGTAATGAATGAAACTACTTTTGAGCCTCTTTTCTTCTCAATTTCGTTAATTAGCTTTACTCTCTCAGTATGACCCATTATAAATCATCTTTAGTGTTTAACTAATATTGATAACTTTATATGCTTTTTTAGAATTCAATGCTTGCTGACGTAGTGACCAATAAGTTGTCAGCACATAAACAAAGCACTCTATTTTTGAAATATGACACATTTGTGGTCAAATTTTTGAGATTCTGCGCTGGTTCACTTTTTGTCAAACCTGGGTAGAGCGATGCAATTACTTAGAGGCATGTCGGGGTATCGATATTCGTCAGGCTCAAAAGTCTAATAGGATAAATCTTGGAACCAGAATTATTTGATTTTTTAAAGCTCTCCTAAAGACTTCCCCCAATTTTGGGGTGCATTTAAAAATAAGCTGAAGGCAGATAATGATGTTCTATTAAATCATACGTAACATTTTTTGCATTGCATTTCTCAATCTCTGTTGATGTTATTTTTAAAACTCCGTTAATTTTAAATTCTAATTTGCATCTATCAACTTATCAATACTAATTAAGCGGAAGCTTAACCACATTGGATATCGATTTTGAACCTCCGCTTCCTGAAGATGAGCCTCCTGAAGATGAATATTTTGAGGCTGCCAAGGAAGCTATTGAAGGGTTAATCGCTGAACATCGAGTTGTTACTGAGAGAGAATTGAAAGTAAGGTTGGAGGACAAGTTCTTTCCATGGCTTACAAAGCGTGCGCTTGATGATTTAGTTGAATCAGGACGTGTTGTACCTCAGGGGCTTTCTGGTAGACCTGGAAGGATGGAAACAAAAAAGTTTTTTTCCCTGCCCAACTTTTCTTACGATGAAATCATTGGTGAAATGCGGGAGAAAAAGGCAATTTCTAAGGAAGTCAATGCTCAGCTTACTGGTCAAGCTCCCGCAACTTACTATGCTGAAGATATTTTTGAGAGTGCGTTTAATGCTCTCGATTTTGAAATTATTGATAGAAACGCCTCATCATACAAAGATAAGAAGGTTCAGGGAATTACTGGGAAAGAACCCCCAAATCTCGACTTTATTCTTAAGCGAGATAAGGTAGTTTATGGGGTCGATATTAAAAACTGGATTAGATACGAGTACATTACCAGAAAACAGGTCATGTTTAAATTTGATTTGGCTAAACAATTAGGAATTACTCCCTTTATCATTGCAAGATATATTGATAACTCTCTTATTTTCAAGGGGATAATTGAACAAGGTGGCATATGCTATCGGTATAAAGACTTAATACTTTCGCCCAATGTTGACACACTTGCTCGTAAGGCTAATCAGGTATTGGGTTATCCAACAATCGCTTTAGATAGGTTACCGACATATAAAATAGAACGTATTCTCTTCATACATAAACGCTTTCTTGAAAAACTTAAATCTTGATTGTTTGGGTTTATTTTAATTAAATGAGTGTTTTTTGTTTCTATTTTCTTTAGAGAGCTACGGAAAATGCTGTAACGCTATGAATACTAATACTCACTTGTTTTACCAGTTTTGTTTTGGCGTAGTTTAAGGAGTTAAGTACTTTAGACGTAGGGTCATCGTTTTTCGCCAGCCTAAAAATGTGTATACAGAAAATCTTTGGGAGTGAACTTTTAGTTTTTTAAAAATCGTTTAAAAGTTTGAGGGAGTTAACTTTGTGGGTGTTCGCTGGTCGAGCCTTTGCAAATTTTCATCAATCTGCTTTTTGAGCTTTGTACTTTTCCCAGCGAGCTTTAGACGCTTCTGCTTCTTTGAAATCTTTGATGGAAATGTGGTAATTTAAGTGATTTGAGAATATTGTATAAGTTCAAATTTGGAATAAAGCTTCCGTAGGCTTCGATGATTCTTTTGTATGAATAGCCGTCGAAGAGATATAGTTGGAGAATCGCTGGTGCAAGCTCATGGTTGCAGATTTTACATAATTTTTGATGTTTCTTCAAATTTTTTTCACCTCTATTGACATTGTAAAAACTATTGCTTAGAGAGATTTGTTGAGTCGACCAAAAACTCCTAAGCCTAAACTTCTGGGATGCAATCTGTTGGTGTGACTGAATATTTTTTCTGCAAAGCTGACAAAAGTTTCGCATCGTTGATAAGTACCGTACCTTCGGCGGCTCTTTTTGTTTCAAATCCCATGTCACGAAGTTTGAAACAGATTGCTTTATTGCTCCATTCTTCTCTTGTTGATTTACCCAAGTTGAAAGAGTTGGAAATATCATCAATCAGTATTCTGCTCTGCGCCATTGTTTTACTGCATTCAGTTATGCAATGCGTAAGCTCTGCTTCTGGACGCAACTGTTCTTCATTTATTCTTAATTGATTTCTATGTCGGATGTATTCTAAAAGCGCATCTTCAATGCTTCGGGGAGGTGTACTTAATGTACATAATGTAGCAGAATTGGGGACTATACTTAACAGGGGTAAAAAGAGTTCTCTGATTCTGCCATCCATTGTAATAGTCTTTATTTTTTCCTCGTATGTCTTAGCTTTTTCTTCATTACCTACATTACCTACATAGTGAAATCTGTATAATAACAATTTATTGCGTATCTCCGTAGATTTCTTTTCATTTAAGATTGATGAAATTTCAGTTCTTGTGTTTGTCCGCATGTTAAAAATTATGCACCTTGAAGCCAATGAAGACGCTGGTCTGTCAATGCTTGCTATCGCTTTTGGTGAATAAATCTTGAAATATTCAGTTTCATATTTATTTGTTGATGGATTCATGTATTCCCTGCTCACTTGACCGCCTTTGCGATATCCATTGTTGAAAATCTGCAACATTGCTCCATATTCTGGACTGTTGGCGAAGCCTTCACCTTGGTCGAAGAAAATGCTCATGCCAAATTCGTTGATTCCTCTAAATATTGATGCGGTGCTCATATTGCATCCTAAGTATCCTCTGTAGCTTAGCTGATGTAATGTTTCTAAAAGGCGAGTCTTGCCGCTGTCAGATGGACCTAAAGCACAAATATATGGAAAGCTCTGGAATTCTTGATATCGCCATGATGCTAAAATCCAACATGTTAACACTTCATAATCAAGTTCGCTTGGCATTTCAACCTGTTCATAGATGTACTGGCGTATGCCTTTGTAAAGTTCCTCTTCATTAATTTCATCATTAAGAGATTCATTGCTTGAAAAGTTTGCTATTAACCACGGAAGTTTTTCATACACAATCAGCTTGCCTACGTCAGTCGTTTGTTCTGAAAATCTTAAGCTTCCGCTGTTGTAAATTGCAAAACCAAGTTTGCCACCGTATTTTATTTCTTCAGTAGTGAAACCATCACCGACGCTGTAAATAAATTCTGGTTTAACTTGTTTCGTCAAATTTCTTCACCTCTCTCTTCACAGTTAGTTTTACGCCGTCTGGTGCTTTTTGCACAAAAATGAGCTTAGAATTTTCATTCAAGAACTGCTCGATTTTATGCCATTTTTCATCAGTTTCAACGTGCAGCACCACTGCAACATTGAAGCTTTCTTTATTTTGGTTCTTCATACTTTTTTCACTTGTTTGATTCTTTACTCGTTAAAAACGAGGGTTTGGGAGCCCCGGTTTAGGAGCTCTTCAATAGGACAGTGTTCAATTCTTCAGAGCTGTCGCTACGTCATTTTTTGTCAAAATGCTTGTGTTTTTAGCTGAGTAGACCTTTTAGTTTTCTTCGATTAAATCTAAGAAATGCACTTTTACTTGAGTAACAAAAAAATCGCTCTTGCCAATAAGCGAACGCTCGACTTTGATTTCAGCTATGAAAAGTCCTTCCAATTCGGCTTCCGCTACTACATCGGAAATTTGTTGTATAACAGTGTCTTCCTTGTTTTTAGTAGTCAATAAATTTCACCCCCTAATGATTTCTCGAAACTTCTTCTTTCTTTACAATATGCGAAAGCGCATCATATGCTATTAGCTTGCAAAAAATCACAGTCACCTTTCATTTTATATGGGAAATGATGTATAGTTTTGAGTGGAAATCGAGCGAATTGATGGAAAATGTCAGAACCATATGACCAAGAAGTAATTAAGAAAATTAAGCTGCTTCCCGGAACGCCTTTTCTTAGAAATAGTGACATATGGATTTTGTATTTCATTTATCATGTAATGAATGAACGGGGGACTACCTGGACGGAATTGGAACAATCTAAATTGATGTCTACTTCTTCTTTGCATAGACACGTCGAATATTTGGGTATCATGAACGAGTATTTAGTGGCTCGTCGTGTAACGCCCTATGGTCCTTTTGGATATTTTCTATCAGCGAAAGCCAAAAAACTGATGGAGAAACTTTATCCAAAGACTGACGTTGAAAAATCTAATGCAAAAAGCTCAGATTCTGGCTGCAAAGGTACTGATGAATTTGATACAATCAATAACATAGAGAAACAATGCGCACACATCAGCGAAACTCTAAAGAAGCTCTCAAACTCGTTTGATTCTCTCATGGCTGAAATTCAAAAATGCAAGCAGGATGTTGCGAAAAAAGGCGAAAAAAATGCCCAAGATAGCAAATCCCAAGGCTGAGACTTTCGAGAAACCATACAAGATTACTATTGCATTAAAGTTGCTTTAGTTGTTCCTTGAAAATTCCTCTGCTATTCTCAATAACGCTTTTATCAGTCTCAAGGCCCATTTTATCTATACTGCCCATAAGCTCAGCAATGTTAACTTTAAAGTTGATGTCGTTAGCCAAGTTTTGCAAAACAACTTCAAGCTGACTATTCTCTTTCTTGTTTTCTTTATCTCCAACCACCTTGCCGAGTAAAACATCATTTAACGTATAATACGCCAAAATCACAGCCTTCGCATCGTGAAAGTTCGGGTGATTCTCTTTAAATTCATCATTAACGCTTAAGCCGCTAAAGTATCCATATGTCGATTTTAAGATGTTATAGGCTTCCTTTGATGTTTCTTTGGGAATCTGCATTTTTAAGGCTGATGATACCTTTGAAAAATCTAAATTCAATGGGGGTATCGTTTGCCCTGTGAAACTCAAGTTTTTCCCAAAACTGCTGGAGTATTCTTCTAAACTTTGCCAATTAATTCGCTTCTCCTGCAAGCCAATCAGAATATCAAACGATAAATCAACTATGTCTATTGAAGCATTAATTACCCCTAACAGTTCCTTCCTTCTTAGAGCAACTTTCCCTTTGTTCCCTAACGATTTCCGCTGTTCCTGCATCCAGTTAACTTCATTACGCAATTTACCCAATGACTCAGCATTACTCTCCATAAAAAACGTGTCAGTAACACCCTTCCATGTTACTCTTAACTTATTCCCAAAAGTCTCAATGCTTGTTATCTCATAAACAGGAATCTCCTTAACGACAACCCACCGCTTTTTAGGGAACCCTATTACTACAAAAAACGTTACCGTATCATTAATAACCTCAACTTTCGCTACAGGAAGCCCATAGTATCCATATTCCAACATAGCGGGCGTGCCAATGGTTTGAATGTTCATTTTATTTTTCACCAATCCAATAATCAAGCTTAAAAATAGAATCATCAAATACATAATGCTCTAATCTTTTAAGAGAAAAAACAGTATAATATTCACTTTTTACATTTTTTTTACAGAAAGGACACATACACGAATATCTCTCTATTGTTATTATTTTTGGGACAACCATTAAATCTTTAAGTTTTTTTGTTGTCATTTTTTTACCTTTTAAAGCGCGCGCGCCCCTTAGTTTTCTCTGACTTGTTATTCAGAGAATACAATATAAGCCATGTTTCAAACTTGGAATATATCAGAAAATAATAGTGCGCTTCTTCGTTGATTAGTGTCTCAATTTCCTATTTTTCGATTATGTCTTACTCTAAGATTTCAAAGTTCATTTTGTAGGTTGAAAAGCCTTTTAAGCCCAAATTGCCATTGTTTTCTACCAACGGAGACTGAAATTAAGTTGCTTAGCCAAAAAGAAATTGAGTATTTGCAGTCGCCCCAGAGCTTTAGTCCTGATTATTCATATGTTCTTAAACATAAGATAAAGAACAAAGTCAAATTGTTGAATGAAGAGCTGGAGCTACTTCAACGGGCAGGTCTTATTGATTTTAGTAAGATTACGGAAAACCGTAAGATTTATTCAAGTGATAAAAAGCTCGAAAATCGCTTTTTTTCTCAAAAGAACAATAATTTGTTGGTGGGGCTGCCCGGATTTGAACCGGAGTCTATAGAGCCCAAGTCTACAAGCCTAGACCAAGCTAGCCGACAGCCCCAAAGTGTTGCAGGGAAGACAATTTCCGATGCATCATAAAAACCTTAGCCAAAGTGTTGTGTGTTTAGTGGTAAACTAAGCATTAACTTTTCTAATGTACCCTGAAGCTCGCATTGCAGCCATGGCGCTTTCTCCTGCAGCCGTGATCACTTGCATTCCGCCACAAGTGCAATCTCCAGCTGCGAAGACTCCTTCTACGCTTGTTTTTTGCTGGTGATCAACAGTTAAGCAGCCATTCCTGTCAGTGGTTACTCCAGCGTTTTTTACTATAGCAGTCAAAGGAACGCCTCCCAAAGAAACAAAAACCCCTTTAACCTCTCTTTCCCCCTCAAGCTGAGTGCCAAAATCAAGTATTTTTATTGCTTTAACAATTTGTTCGCCAACAATCTTGGTTATCTTGCCTTTTACGATTTATATGTTAGGTTTATTTCGAAGCCTGTCTGTCAGTGTGCCTGAGATATCTAATTCTGGTTCATTAGTAACTAACATAACATTGTTTGCTATGTCAGATAGAAACAAAGCGTCAATTGCAGCTTCCTCCCCGTTGCCGACAACTGCCACCTTTACATGTTTGAAAAAAGGGCCATCGCAAGTAACACAGTAGCTGACCCCTCGCCCTATAAAGTCGGTTTCGCCGGGAACTAGCAGCTTTCTTCTCTGTGTTCCAGTCGCAATAATCACAGCATGCGCCTCATAGGTTTGCTTTCGCGAAACAACACGTTTAACCTCGCCCTTCAGGTCTAAACCGATAACCTCTTCATCATCCCTAATTTCCGCACGAAAACGTAAAGCTTGCAAACGCATCTTATCAACCAGTTCACTGCCTTTAATGCCAAACTCGAATCCTGGAAAATTCTCTATTTGCGGAGCTAACCCTGCTCTTCCACCAACGATTCCTGTTTCTAAAACAACGGTTTTTAAACCAAGCCATGACGTGTAAATAGCTGCGGTTAACCCGGCTGGTCCACCACCAATAATTAAAACATCAATTTTCTGATTTTGTTCTACCATTTCATGTTCACCAAAATTTGATTAAAAGTATCATTTAATTGAATTCTCAGCAAGGATTAATATCTTTTTGATTGGATGGGAAATGAGCGGTTTCTTGAGTTTAGTGGCTTGGTTTAATAAGCCAGACATGCTAATTGGTTGAAGGGTGCCTGTTATCTTGGAGCCCGAGGAAGAACTTAACGCAACAACTTTTCAAACGTACTTGTATCTTGTTAAAGTTGGGAAACCTGTTGGACCGAGAGATGTAATGCGTGGAGCTAACCTTAGCAGCCCAAGCGTCGCATACAGAAACCTTCAGAAACTTGTAGATTTAGGCTTGGTAGTAAAAGATAACTACAGCAATTACACGGTTAAGGAAAAAGTAAGCATGAAGGGATATGTTTGGGTCGGAAAAACTCTCATGCCTAGCTTTGTTATCTTCGGATTTATCTTCATAGGTGTGTTAATCGCCGAGATTGCAATATTGGTTCCTCATTTGCTTTTGGGATCCTCTATTGAGGGGGCATTCTGGCTTTTAATTGTGGTGACGGTTGTTGCTGCATCGATTTTCCTATTTGAAGCTTTACGGTTTAGGAAGAAGCCAAAACAGTAGCCTTAACTATTTGATGTTCTGTAAGTGTTCCAGCTTTGGAACATTCTGTTCCATGAGTAGAACTAAAAGTCAATGCTGGATAACTGATGATTGCAAGGTGTAGGGGATGAGAAAGGCAATCATTCTATTGTCAGTGCTTGTTTTAGTACTTTTAACTTTAAGCGTCACCGAAATAGCGCCTGCTGTTTTAGAACCAGCGATTTCCGTCGCGTTGTCTTCCCCCGTTGTGCCGCAAACTAGTTTGATGGGTAAAACGGGATACTCGGTTTTTCAGCTTGCGGACGGAAGTTTGGTTCTGAACACCGCCAACCAATCCTGCACTTTTCTCATAAAACTCGACTCTTCGAACCATCTGTTATGGACGAAGACAGTTCGAATCGATCAAGAAAACACGAATCTCACTCGTCTTTTGCCTACAAGCGATGGAGGCTACGTTTTGGCGGGGCTCGTGGACAACATGTACGTGTTAGTGAAAACCGATTCGCAGGGCAACGTTCAATGGACCAAAATGTATAGCTCGGGAGCGCCAATAAACTACTTTATGTCGATTATTCAAACCCGCGACGGCGGTTTTGCAATTGCTGGTTTCGGCGAGAAAGTTGAAGAAGGCTTGGGCTGGATTTGGTTTGCAAAAACCGATTCATCAGGAAACATGGAGTGGAATGAAACGCTTTCGGGGCCCGCAGCTGATTGCCCATCGACCATCATCCAAACTTCCGACGGCGGATACGTTATGTCCGTTGTCAGCTATTCTTTTGTTCCAAATCAGGCAAACTTCACACTCATCAAAATGAACGCGAATGGAAACGTACTTGGGAACACAAGTTACGGCGGCGAAGGCTACTACTTTCAAACTGAATGCAACTGCGCCATACCCACAACAGACGGTGGGTACTTAATGGCGGGTTACCTTTGGGACAAGGGCGCGTGGATAGTCAAAATCGACGCGGAAGGCAATATGCAGTGGAACCAAACATACGGCGCCAAAGACAGCTCAATAACCTGTGCCCTCGAAACGCAAAGCGGCGGGTACCTTCTCATGACCATTTCAAACCTAACGGATGCCGGGTTAATCATGACTGATAAGGCAGGCAACCAACTTTGGAACATGACCTTTCCGGGAGTCACCTTGCCTTGGGGGTTGGAGGGAAACTTTAATTCCATTATTCCCGCAAAAGACGGTGGATTTATCGCGGTAGGTTCAAAAAATCAGTCCGTATGGCTTGCAAAACTTAACTATCAGCATAACGGGTTGACTGCGTTTCAAGTGCTATTGATTGCGGCTGTAGCGTTGGCTGTCGCTGCGATTGCGGCGCTTTTGATTGCGCAGAGAAAAGAAAGAGTAGGCAAGGCTAAGAAAGCAGTCCAAGACATGCAAATTGTGGTCGAAGTAAGGTATCTCGCGCCATTTTGGACATAAAACTAACGTCACTGGTAACCTTTTCCCTTTTTTGTCCAATCTATAATTGTTCATGCAAGTTCCCAACAGTTCAATAGGCATTTAGCTACACTTTCTGCTTTCTGCAATGGAAAACAACCAGCAAAGATTTTCAGAAAGAAAAAGGAGTAGTTTGTGTTTGGGATAAAAATTATCCAAGAAGCTGTTTCTGGAACAGTACATTTTAGCGTAGGTGTGCCGTTTACAACAAAGCAGTCAACTGTAAGCCACTAAAGTGGAAGTTGGGGCTTCAGCATTAGTGGCTGTTTTGGCAATATTATTGGTTGCCTTTTTCAAAAAACGAAGTAATTAGTAACTGTTTCCCATTGATATATCAAACGAAAAGCAAGCTAAGAGATTAAAAAAAAAGAAAAATTAGAAGGTGGTTTTATTCTTCGCCTTCAGGACCGCCAGGCATTCCACCTGCGCCACCCGGACCGCCTTTTGGTGATTTGGCTGTTATGACATCGTCTATGCGCAGTATCATGGCTGCTGCTTCGGCTGCGGATTTGATGGCTTGTTCTTTGACTACGAGTGGTTCTATAACTCCTTCTTCGACGCTGTTTTGCAGTTTGCCTGTGAAAACGTTGATGCCTATGTTTTTGCCTTCAGCTGTGTCGTGTTTTGAGCGTAATTCGACAAGGATATCTATTGGCTGGAGACCTGCGTTTTCTGCGAGTGTACGTGGAATTACTTCCATTGCGTCTGCGAATGCTTCAACTGCTAATTGTTCTCTTCCACCGACTTTGGTTGCGTACTTACGTAGTTCTTTGGCTACTTCGATTTCTACTGCTCCGCCGCCTGCAACGATTTTGTTGTTCTCGATTACGTCTGAGACTACTGATAGTGAGTCGGTTATGGCTCTTTCTGCTTCGTCAACCATGCGTTCGAGTCCCGCGCGGATGAGTATGGCTACGCTGTGGGGGTCTTTGCATTTTTCGACGAATATCATTTTGTCGTCGCCGATTTTGCGCTCATCCACTAAGCCTGCCAAGCCAAGATCTGCTGGTTTAAGGTCATCTAAGTCGCTGATTATTCTTCCTCCAGTTGCTCTTGCGAGTTTTTCCATGTCTGACTCTTTCACACGCCTTGCTGCCATTATCCCTGCTTTGGCTAGAAAGTGTTGGACCATGTCGTCAATGCCTTTTTGACAGAAAACTATGTCTGCACCTGAAGCTTTGACTTTTTTAACCATGTTCTGCATCATGTCATTTTCTTGGTCTAGGAATGCTTTCATTTGTGATGGGTCTTTGATGCGGATTTCAGCGCTCATTTCTGTTTTCTCTATTTCCAGTGCTACATCTAAGAGAAGGATCTTTGCGTTTTCTTTTGTCTTAGGCATTCCTGGATTAACAACTTCTTTGTCAATGATTATTCCTCGGATAAGTTGGGTTTCAAGGAGACTTTTGCCTGTTTTCTTGATGAGTTGAATGTTGTCTATGTCAGCTATGGTTTTGTCGCCGCGTTGCTCTGAAATTTGCTTGACTGCATCAATGGATATTTCTGCTAGGTGCTCTCTTGCTGAGCCTACTGATTTGCTGCTCATTGAAGTTAATGCGACTTTGAGAAGCGTTTTGCGGTCATTTATGTCAAGGGGAATAGCTATCTTGTTTATGACTTCGATTGCTTTTTGCGATGCTTTCCGGTAGCCGCTTACTAAAATTATTGGGTGAATGTTTTGATCAAGCAGTTCTTCAGCTTTTTTGAGCAATTCGCTTGCTAGCACGACTGCGGTTGTAGTTCCGTCGCCTACCATGTCGTCTTGTGTTTTGGCGATTTCAACCATCATTTTTGCTGCTGGATGTTCAACGTCAATTTCTTTTAGGATTGCTGCGCCGTCGTTTGTTATTGTTATGTCGCCTAGGCTGTCGACGAGCATTTTGTCCATGCCCCTTGGGCCTAGTGTGGTTTTGAGTACTTCGCCAATTACTTGTGCGGCCATTATATTGTTTCTTTGGGCTTCTTTACCCCTACTTCGGGTTGTTCCTTCTTTGAGAATCAACACCGGCTGTCCTGAACCTGTTGTTGTTAAATACGCCATATATTATCCCTACTTTACTAGAACTTTATCTATTTCGGAAATAAGCAAAAAACGCACGGAAATATAAACTTTTACCCTTAAAGTTTAGCTGGTTATGGTATCCTATTTAATGATTATAAAGGTGTTTAGAGTTTGATTAAGCAAGAGGGCGGCTTATTCTTCTTTATGTCTGAGCTTATCAAGCGACTAAAAATGACGAGCGTTCATGCGAATCTACGGAGACTTCACCGAACACGAGTATCAAATGCAGGTCGCCGGGGTTGCGGTTGCTTTTGTTCACAAGAAATGGCTATCTGTAAGAGACCAACTTGGAGTATCAATAACTGGAGATGTCGATCACCGAGTAGTTATTGGAGCGTTTATTGTGATAGAACACGTAGAAGTCACAAAGAAACAATCCTCATCAGGCCCAATGAACATAAATCTATAACTATACCAAGCTAGCCGACGGAAACCAAAAAACCGAAAAGAGCAAGCGCGCCTATTTTTTGCGTTTGTCGCATTGGAGGACTTTTGGGCAGATTAGGCATTCGTCTTGTGTTAGCATGGTTTCTCCTGGTGCGTGTAGGAGTCCGCTGAAGTGTGCGCATTTGGCTGGTGAGTCAAAGACTATGGGGTATTCGGTTGGTTTGACGCTGATTATTTTTTCGTTTTGGGTTGCTATTTCGAGTTTTGACATGCAGTAGGGGCAAGCGTAATGGGTTTGTCTGGGAATCACAGATGTATCTGTTAATACGGTTGGCTTATCAAATTGTTTTTCGCATCCCTTGTATGGGCATTTGAGTTTTTCATCGTTATGTCCATGGAAAAGCTGCATGTCATTCGCCTCCTGGCTTTATTCAACATCGAGTATAGCAATATTTAATAAACGTTTCCACGGAACACCGTGCGTTGAATGACAGCACAACACAAATACACCAAGCAGCAAAGACACATTCGCCAAACGTTCATAAACTAAGCTAATACCAGCACGCTCACACACTTATACAATCTAAAAACATGCTGCTTATTCAACTTTTCATAATAATTATGAACAAATCTCAAACACCCTTATATGTGTTAACGATTGATTAATATCAAAAAAGCGTGGTGGAAAAATGGAAAAAACTTCCTCCAAGAAAACAACTCCGAAAGATATACTGTACTTCCCGCACGTATAGGCGATAAAAAATGATTGCAGCAACAGAGATACCTCTATTTGTGCTTTGCACAAGCTCGTTAACGGCAGCCTTTGTATACTATAATACAAAATACCGAAAATTCATGAAAGCAAACGCAGCCTAACCAAAACCCAACCAAACAAGAGGAGATGACCCAACAAAAAACAGACTTTAATGACATCAAGGCAAACTCCGTCTTTCAAGGAGCCGATTCCTCCCCTCCTTTTTTTAACCAAAAATATGGTTCATCTAAGTCGCCTTCTAGGCTCCTTTAAATTCAAAAAACGGCTTTCTCTTCCACTTAGTCGCTGTCATGCATTATATCATGTGACAGCCAGCAAAAATTATTGCTTTCAGAATGAGAACTCGGCAAGCTTATATCTTTTAGACAAGGACTTTATGGCGAGTAAAGCTTATGGTGGAAATCAAGGGTAGAGAGTTCACAATAAGGGAACTCATGCGGAGAAAAACGCTAAGCCCAGAAGCGTGCAAAGGAGCTTCAAAGCTTAATGAATGTCACTGCAGAGGAATGGGTAGAGGACATCAAAGCGACAAGGCATGGTCTCTAAGGGCTCTGCGCATTTGTGGGAAACACCTAAGCACACCATTAGTTATGGGCGAACTGCAAAGAATCCCTCGCTAACACGAAAGAAGCCCTCGAAAGGCTACCTTGAAGTGTTCCCCGAAGAACTTGACCAGCTTAAACGAAAAAGAGAACTGATAGAGATAACTATCTGAAAAGTAAATGGAGCCTCGAGCGGGCTTTGATCCCGCGGCCTGCTGCTTACGAGGCAGCCGCTCTACCAGGCTGAGCCATCGGGGCATCCATTTGCTAATCAGTGAAAGCCAAGTTTTTAAATGTTAAGTTAACAAGTTTGCTTACATTTCTACATGTAATTTTAACGATTCTGCATGCAAAGTGCGCGGTCTTCTTTCTATGCACATCTATGTTAAATCTTGTTTGGAGCCTATTAGAAGCATCTATTAGACCTGGAGGTAGGCTTGTGCCCACACACAAATGCCTAGGGCCAAAAAGCCAAGAGCTAAACGATCACGTAAGCATCAATTTTAAAAGGCTTAGGTAACCTAAATGATTTGAATGATTTTCAATAGAAGAGTGAAAGCATGAGAAACAATAAAACTGGAAACATTAGCTCGAATAAAACACGCACAGACATAGGTGAACGAAAAATAATCGAAATCATCGCCAACTACCTTGAAGCCATGCCCTATTCCCCCGTGCCCTTCGGAGACGATGTTGCCGCCGTTAACATTGATCAAAACCAAGTTGCCGTACTGAAAACTGACATGCTTGTAGGCAAAACCGACATACCCCCAAATATGAGTCTATGGCAAGCCGCGCGCAAAGCAATAGTCATGAACATCAGCGATTTTGCCTCTAAAGGCGTCCAACCCACGGCCGCTCTTGTGTCGCTCGGGTTACCCAGAGGTCTTATGCGAAAAGACATCGAAGAAATCGCCCGTGGACTCAATGCGGGAGCACGAGAATACGACGCTTACATAATTGGAGGAGACACAGGTGAAGCCTCAGACTTTATCATTTCAGTTTCCCTCTACGGCACAGCCGAAAAAGCAGCACTAATGCTACGTAATGGAGCTAAGCCAGGCGATATCTTGGCTGTTACAGGTTTCTTCGGCAAATCCGCTGCTGGTTTACGCTTGCTTTTGGATAACTATTCAGCTTCAACGGACCTTCGTAATGTGCTGTCGGGTGCAGTTTGCATGCCTAAAGCTAGGCTAAAGGAAGGCTTAGCACTCAGTCGCTCAGGCGTAGTGTCGGCTTCTATTGATTCCAGTGATGGTTTAGCTTGGAGTCTGCATGAAATTGGGAAAATAAGTGGCGTCGGCTTCCTAGTTCACAGTGTTCCTGTTGCTGATGAAGTTAGACGATTTGCAGAGTTTAATCATCTTGATTCTTTAGAGCTGGCGCTCTATGGCGGAGAAGAATACGAGCTTGTGGTAACAATTAAGCCTAAAGGGTGGGTTGATGCCGAAGCTGCGGTTGAAGCAGTAGGCGGGCGCCTTTTGCCCATTGGGAAAGTTACAAGAAATAAGCAAATGCTTCTGGACGTTGATGGAAAGAAACGTGCTATTGAAGCTCGAGGCTGGGAGCATTTCAAGAGTAAGGTTTAGCTTTGCAGTCCAACAGGTAATTGATTATTGTTATGCATGAAGCCGCTAAGTAGGGTTGTTTGCCTAAACTGATTTTTTCGCCGTATCTAAGAGCAAACATTTCTGCTTTTATAGGTAAACCAACATGGTCGCCGAGCACGAAGATAGCATTGTCAGCAAGTTCTGTTTCAGCTATGTTTTTTCCGCCTTCTTCCAAAACGTAAACGTAGTGGCTTCGGGCTTCTTTTCTAAGTAAGGCTTCAAAACCTGTTTTGTCTACGCTGATGCCCGGGTGGGACTTGCCCGAGATGACTTTTCTTAGAATTTGTTGCCATGTATCCACGTCCGTTCGCACGTCAAAGAGTGTGTAGCCGTCAATTTGTATGTGTAAAGGCGGATTTGGCGGACCGTTCAATACGGCATGAAAAGTTACGTCTCTGCGTATGCCATGTGAAAGGAAAAGGCTGGTGACTACGCATTCATAGACAATGTCTAATCTTCCTGCATCATGCAGGTTGCTAAATGCTGAGTTGGTTTTTCCCAAACGTGAGAACAAGATGAATTCTCTAGGCAAGACGATCACAGCTTAGTGCTATGCAAACTTACCTTAAAGCGCTTTCCAGTTAAACAAGGCTCAAGCGGAAAATTTTTTGCAATAGAATGTTGAGTAGAATCAAGAGGTTGTTTGTCACGACTATGGCAAGGAACAGTATTATGCTAAAATAGGCAATTTTCAGTATTTGAAGCGCAATTTTGAATTATGCGAGGTTTGAGCTAACTAAGCCTGCTAATATAGGAGTTGAGCTCCCTTATGCCATAGTACAAGGTTCCTGTAATCGTGGTTAAGCAATCCATGGAGCCCCTAAAGATTAGAAACAAACTTGGAAGGGTTTGTATACTTTGCAAAAATGGTTTTTCTCCTTTCTCTTTGAGAAACTGTTTTTTAGTTGCCACGTTACGAACGCGACTTAATCGGCTTCTTCGTTTCTTAGAACGATTTTTTAGGTTTGCGCCAGAGTTCGTTGCAGCTTTTTTGGCAACTATAAGATGTTAAAATGTATTTTTATGTATTCACTGGTCCGAGTGAGGTACTATTAGAGAACGGGTAGCTTGAAAACTACCTAAGCTTAAGCTTAATTTTTTAAATTAAAATTCTTTTAATTATCCATGAGTGAGTGGCGTTTTTTTCCATGAATACGCTTATATTGTTTTCGCCAATGCTCATGCATAGCACTTTAATATTTTCGCCTTCGACAAGCACGCTTTCCATTTCGCCAAGATTGAATTGTTTTGTGATTTCCTGGCAAGAATCGTGGATTTGAGACGTTAGGATAGCATTTTCAGTAATTTTGTTTGGTTCGGTAAAGTCTAGTATGGCTGAGGTGTTGCTTCTGAGAATGTAGCCTATTACACCTTTGAGTTTACGTATTTCAGCAAGGCTTGCGCTTAGGCTCGCGAAAGCAGAGTTTTCATCCTCAATGGTTGTTGTTATGGCAACTTGGTTGGTCAATGCTGTTTCAGCTTCGTCGGCGCTTGTTTTTTGCTTCAACATTTGTTTTCTCCTTGGCGCGTGATTTCTGGTTTAACTATTACGAGTTTGCCTTTGCTAGTTTGCAGGGCTTGCAGTACTTTTTCTGGAAATTGTATTATGCCTTTGGCGTTACAGCTTGTTTCTTTGATAGGTTTGAATCCGCATATGATTGCTTTGCCTTCTAAGGTTTCGATATGCACCTGTGTGATTTCCTTGTCACCGTAGATATCGTGCCATTTTGCGATTACTTCTCTGTCTACTCGCACAATGTCACAGGGAACTAGTAAGCCTCCGATTTTTTCTATCATGAACTGATTCACGGGCGGTTCTGGAAGCATCGGCTCAGAACTAAACGATGCTGACATTTCGGGGATTGGTTCACTTTGCGTTGTTTGCTTATCTGGCAGACCTATTTCTTCAATCGGTTTAAGTTCGGGGTTTTTGGCTTGGGGTAACTCGTTGCCTGATAGTTCAGAAATTTGATCTACAAGCTTTACGACGGTTGGAACAATGACGCTGGTTAACGTTTTAACCATTTTTTCGTCTGTCACACGTGAAGAAACATTTACCAAGTAACGATTGTTCATCGATGTAATGCTTAATTGGCTATCTGCGCCTTGGATAGTTAAGGTTTCTATGCCGCCGAGGGTTTCAGCCTGGTCAGCTATGTCGTTGAAGGCGGTGATCAGTTTTTTGTTTTGGTCTTCACTGGTGGTTTCAGTGCTGGCTATGATTTCGCCGTCTTTCTTGAACATGAAGGTGTTTGTTATTTCTGGGGTTATGTTTTTGAATTCATTTATTATTGTTTGCAGTGCGGTTGAATAGTTTTCAGTCACTTTTTGCTCCTGCCAGCTAGGCGGTTTAGGATATTTTGAATAGGATGCGCTCTGGGATGCCCTCGTCTTCCAGCACTAAGTACTTGAGGCCTTCAGTGTCGCCAAGTTGGTCTAACCATTTTAATGCGTCGCGCACCTTCTGTAAAACCAACAGCCGTTCCTGGTGGCTACGCACGACCGATTCTATAGCTGTTAACTCGTGGAACGCATTAGCGTCTAAAATAATGTTTAGTGTACCCACTGTTATTTCGCCTGGACTGTCTGTCGCGTTGGTTTTTTTCCCTGCAAGCTTCATAATAACTTCGCGGACTTTTTTTGATTTCTCCGCTAAAGTGCGAATCTCATCTAAACGACGCAGATATTCGCCCAGCAAGCTTTTAGTTTCGGATAAATCCTTATCTAGAGCATCAGCTATTGCCTGCGCCGATGTATATTCTTTTAATTGGACAACCATGATTTTTTACCTTCTATGTTTGAAATAAGAAAAAGGAAAGATTGGTGGTTCGTTTTACGCCTTACCCCCGAATTTCAAAGTCTACAGATTGTGGAAACTGAGTTTATGGTCCGCTGTATGTCGCTTGGTTGGTTTCTGTATTGCCTTTTGCAGTCATCAGTTTTATTGTATATTGTGCGCTGTTACTAAATTGTGCCGGTGCGGCCACGGTACCTTTGATTGTGAGAGTAATAGTTACTGTATTACCTTTACCTATTGGTACTTGTTGACCTGACACCCAAGTAGCGAATGATTGTGTACCAGTTACAACAGTAGGTGCGCTTATGGTCGCGGTGTTTCCATCTATGGTTGCTGACGTTATGGACACTGTAGAAGAACCTGTGTTTTGAATGGTGCAGACAGCTTGTTCGGCGGTGGCGTTACTGTTAGTTAATACAACGTTTGTTATTGATGCTTGTTCTGCGTTTCCCATGAATCCTATGGTGAGGGCTCCCATCCATGCGGCTACGACGACGCTGACTGCGACTGTGACGGCTATTAGTATGATTGTTGCGATTACGGGGCTTAGGGCTTTTGCGTTTTTCTTAAATTTTCTAAATTTTCTGAAGTTCATTTATTTTTTTTCTCTCCATTTTGGTTTGCTGAATGTATTTCTGATTCTGTGCCTTAATAAATATTATGACTCAATATACAATACTATGTGTCCGTCCAACACAAATACAACAAAGACGTAACCCTAACACAATTCAGCAAAATAAGGCAAAAACTTGTCCAAATCAAATGCGAATTAAAAAATAAAGAAGCGAAAATAAAAAACTGTTGAAACGAGGTTTTTAAGCTTCAAGCTCATCGAAGAGCCCGAGAAGAAGCTTTGCTAGTTTTTCGCCGGCCTCAGTCTTGAGGTAGTATTTCTTGAGCGGATCAATACGTTCGCTTTTAGCTAAGCCTAAAGATTCAATCTCGATCATTCTAGCTCTGAAAGTGCCATCGCTTAGCGTAAGTTTGTTTTTGCGCATAAAATCTTTGGCTTCTTTCCACTTGCCGCGGCCAACATAAAGCAGCAACAAGCAATCGATAGCATGGTCTTTCTCAAGCATCGCTTTAATAGCAGATAACTTTGGGTCAGTCAGCACGTGCTTAATCTTCTCGTCGTTATTTTTTGCCATTTTTTTTAAACATCCTTCATTTGTTGTTAAACCAAAATTGGCGTCTTAAGCTTTTAAACCATATTACGAATCACGAAACATATCTGCAGACGCCTATCTCCCGAAATCAATTATTAACAACTCCTTTATAAATTATACCGAGCAAGCGATAAAAGGATTAGAAAAATAAACAATATGCCTTAAAAATGGTTTTAAAATCAATAAAGCTATAAAATTTTTAGAGTTAAATGGTTAAAGTCAAATAAAACTAAGGCTGGTTTTCTGGACAAGGTGCCTTAAAGTCGCTGTTGTATTGCCGAAAACAAAAGACTTAACAAACCTAAACTTAACTATTAAAACCTAACAAATCACCAATCTAAAAGAGGCAAAAAAGTGGCTGCAAACACCCAATATGAAGTCCCAACATGGAACCAAATATACGACATGCTGCTTGCCCAAGCCCAAAAAATCCAAAGCGACGGCTATAAACCAGACATTATTGTCGGCATTGCACGAGGCGGGTTAGTTCCATCACGCATCTTGGCAGACCTTTTGGAAACCAGGGATTTCGCAATAATCACCATAGAATATTACGTTGGTATCGCCCAGAAAAGCAAAGAGCCAGTTTTAAAGCAATGCCTCCATACACAGTTGCCGGACAAAAAAGTCCTATTGGTAGATGATGTTTCTGACGGTGGCAGGAGCTTGCAGCTTGCGAAAAAACACTTGCAAGAGCAGGGTGCACAGGAAATCAGAATAGCTACTGTGTACTGCAAACCCGGGACCATAACCACGCCGGATTATTTTGAAAAAGAAACAAGTCACTGGATAGTTTTTCCGTGGGAAGCTAAAGAAACGATTGCAAAAATAATGCAAAAAGAGGAAGGCAAACGTGTCACGAGCAAGGAAATCGCAAATCTTATAAAAGCGGGCTTGCCAAGCCAGTTGGCTGAAAAATTACTAAACGGTGGCAATAGGCGCCAATAATGCTGTATCACCTAAAAGAATACGGTAAATACGCGGAAATAACAGGCTACAGAAACACAAAATTTGGTAAGGCAGAAGCGTTCCTCAAAGCAAACCGAAAAGAAACCCAAGCAAACGTTGATTTGCAATTCTTTGACGCCAGCTTAATCGCTACACAAGAGCACCTGTACTTCGCAGCCCTAAACGCATTGATAGCTTTTCAAAACAAGACAAGTATTGCTAAAAGCTTAGCCATGGAAACAATGCTTTATGCTTCCGCGCAGCGGCAAATACAAAAAGCCATCCAACGATGTGGCATTAAGCCCGAAACCACAAGCATGGCAGTTATAATAATCGGCGAAGACCCAACCCAACTTAAAACAATGCTTGAGGCAATCAGCATGTGTATTGGCACGGAACCCGACGAGAAAGTACTAGAAATCTCAAAGTTTAAGGAACGTAAAATTACGGAAACCTTCCAGATTACAGACGAAGAGCTGAAGACTGTCATGAAGAATGAAAAGCGTGAAGAGGCAGTGGCTAACTTGGTTATCGAGCGAGTAGCGCTGCTGGCAACTCAACTCTGAGCCTAAAGCATCTTTTCTTTAACAACCGCCAAAATATCGCTGGGTTTAAGCAGTGACAAGCCCGTTAAAGCTCCTAGAACTTCAATAAGCAAGACTTTGTCTGGATTTTCAAGGTCTGCTTTGCGTTTAATGTCTCCTGCCGCTGCCTCGATGAGGTCTTTTGAGTGTAGTGTTGTGAAGCGTTTTTCAACCGTAACCCTGAAAGTTTCGTTCTCGCCGATTCTGGCGGCTAGCTCCGCAGTTACGCGTTTTATTTCTTCCAAATCCGTTGGTACAACGCGTTCTATGGGCAAGATGCGAAGGGCGTAGCGAAACTCGTATGGGCGTTCTTTGAGGATAGCGCGGAATTTTTCCATAACTACGCAGGGGTCCAGTGTTGTTTTGCCGACAATTAAGCCTCTGATTTTGGTCTTGCTAACTTGCGCTTCAGCATCACCTAACTGTTCCTTGAGCAGGTAATGGAGTTCGTTGCACATTGGACGTTCGTTTCCCCGCGAAGTTGTGGCTAAAAGGTTAAAGTCATTAATCATGCCAAGTTCTCTCAGAAGGGTAGATGCAGATTGGTTATTTTTGCTTTACCTTGCCGAGCAGTTAAAACATAAGTACTGTTTAGATTTTCGCTTTTTGCCCCCGGCGTTTGTGTGTTTTGCAGAAGCTACCTCCTCGGTCTACTATATGCTTCTAGCCTCCTTCAAATATGATTCAACGTAGTTCAACATAGACTCAAATACCCGCACTTTCCATGTAGATCAATTCTTTTTCAACATACTGAGAATAGCACAATACACTGTTTAATCATAATATACCATCGCAGAAACGACATTTTCAATTAGTGGTCATTGTTCCTTAAAACCACTGAGATAGTGGTATTAGTAAAATAGACTGGTGTGTTGGTTATAACTTTCGTTCTGTTATTGTGGCATTCGGCTAATCAGGCTGACTTCACCTGAGTAAGAAATTTATTTCTCTGATTAAATATTTGTCTGATGGCGAAAAAACTTGTCTGTAAAAGTAATAGTTGGCATGCGCGGACAAGTAGTTATTCCAAAAAAAGCTTCGCAAGAAATTCAATGTTGAAACTGGAATCATTATAGAAATTAACAAAACAGATGAAGGCTTGCTTTTAAAGCCATTTAATCCAATAGCTGAGATGGAGGAGCTTGGAAAAGGCGTCTTCAGAGACCCCGTTAAATATCAGAAAAAACTCAGAAGAATAAAAATTAAGGCTTGAGAAATTGCGGGTTTTTGTGGGTCAGCGATATTTGACGATTTCTCACAGCTTAGGGCTCGAAGCCGTCGCCTCACATCATCCCGAGACTTAAATGGGTCTTTGGAGAATTTATCTATTTTGTTGGGTAACGCCACCTATTCCTGTCTGTTTCCTTATAATCGGAACCTACAATAGTTTTAGGCTCCAAAATTTTAGGTCCGAACTGTACAATAACGGGTGAACTAGCTTTTATTGTGCACAGGCAAATTAGTAGAAAAAAGGTGCACGCTGCATGTTTGATTCCCAATAATTTGCTCAAGATTAACGACACTTGACGAATCTAAATGTTTAAACTGCCGCAGGGATAGGGTAATTTTATCCGTCTTATGTGAGGTGAAAAAGATATGACATTCGAAGAAGAAGATGAATGGGAAGAAGGCGAAGATGAAGAATGGGAAGAAGAAGAATGGTAAACACATCCCTCACTTAAAATTTTAATCTTTCTTTTAAGTTAAATTTGGTCTGATTTTCGAGGTTAATTTTTTGAAAAACCGATGAAAAATTCCCACACAACCTAAATTACCCGTATTTTAGCACTGTTTTTTTCAGGTTTACATTTATAACTTACGTCTTGACTTCATTTATGCGCGTTTAAACCATGACACGACTTGCCGTACTTAATGAAGATAAGTGCAGGGTTAAAAAATGCAACCAAGTCTGCGTTAGCTTCTGCCCTATGGTTCGCAGCAGAGTAGAAGCTATCAGAGTTGAAGGAAACAAAGCAGTCATATCGGAAACGCTCTGCAGCGGATGTGGCATATGCGTCAAAAAATGCCCCTTTAAAGCCATCAGCATAGTCAACCTGCCAGACGAGCTGGAGAAAGATTGCAGCCACCGTTTCAGTGCAAACAGCTTCAAACTTTTCCGTTTACCTATGCCTTCGCCGGGAACGGTGCTGGGTTTAATTGGGCAAAACGGCATCGGCAAAACAACTACCCTTAAGGTTTTTTCAGGTGAAATCAAACCCAACCTTGGCACGTATGATAATCCACCTGATTGGCCTGAGATCATCCAGTACTATCGAGGGTCAAGCCTTCAAGATTACTTCCAAAAAATGAGCGAAAAAAAACTCAAAGTCAGTAGCAAACCGCAGTATGTTGATAAGATTCCAAAAGCTGTCAGTGGAAAAGTCGGCGATTTACTAGAAAATGTTGATGAGAGAGGGCAGCTTGATGCGCTTTCGGAGGAGCTTGAGCTCAAAACGGTTTGGGATAGACCTTTAGAAGTGCTTAGCGGCGGAGAACTTCAGCGTGTCGCGGTTGCTGCAGCGCTCAGCCGCGAAGCAGATGTTTACCTTTTCGACGAGCCATCAAGCTACTTGGATGTCAAGCAGCGGCTTGTTGTTGCAAAAACCATACGCAGCCTCAAAGAACAGCAAAAAACCATAATCGTAGCCGAACACGACTTAGCCATCATTGATTACCTCTCAGACCAAATCTGCCTCTTCTATGGTGAACCCGGAGTCTACGGTGTTGTCTCACATGTGCATGGCGTTCGAACAGGCATTAACATTTACCTGCAAGGCTACATCCCCGACGAGAACATAATGTTCCGCAAAGAATCCATCGTTTTCCACGAGAAACCGCCGACCGCAGGCACCAACCTAAGCGCTCCACTGTTGAAATGGGACAGCATGACGAAAACTTTTAAAGGCTTCAAACTTACCATTGAATCAGGCGAGATTAAGATAGGCGAAATCGTCGGTATCCTAGGAGCAAACGGTATCGGAAAAACCACTTTCGTAAAAATTCTTGCTGGAGTTGAAGAGACTGATGAGAAACAGAAGCTTGGCGAGTTGACCGTCAGCTACAAACCCCAGTATATTGCACCTGACTACACTGGTACGGTTCAAGAACTGCTTATGAACGTGGCTAAAGAAAACTTTACATCAAGCTGGTACAAAACCGAGATTGCCCAGCCACTACGGCTTCAGGTTTTGATGGACCGAAACGTGATGGAGCTCAGCGGTGGAGAACTGCAAAAAGTCGCCATCGCCGCATGCCTAAGCCGCAAACCCGATCTGTATCTTCTTGATGAACCAAGCGCGTACCTAGATGTTGAAGAACGCCTCAACATGGCTAAAACACTGCGGCGTGTCGTTGAAGCACACGGCATACCAGCATTCGTAGTTGAACACGACGTTGTCACCCAAGACTTCATAGCCGACCGCCTCATGGTCTTCAACGGCGAACCAGGCGTAAGCGGCTTAGCTAATCCGCCAACCAGTCTAAGAAAAGGCATGAACACCTTCCTCAAGGAAATGAACATCACCTTCCGCAGAGATTCAATCACCATGCGGCCCAGAGTAAACAAAGAAGCGTCACAAATGGACAAGTTCCAAAAAGGAATCGGCGAATACTACTACACAAAAACCAAGCCCGAAACAGCCAAAAAATAAATCAAACTTATTTCCAATCCCCAGAAATCCAATCTCTTCTATTTATACAAGTTTAAAGCAAAAGTCACCATTTCCCGAGCCACAGCCCGTTCCAGAATCAAAGTTTTCCCCACAGAGTGCAGTTAACTTAAAGAACAAGCAGCAAATATACTAAACAATCGCAATATAAAACAAAGAAAAGAGTGGTGTAAGCGGGAAGTGGCTCAAGCAACCTTTGAAGAGATTAGTGCGTCTGATTTTTTCTATCGCAATAGAGACATTGCAGGCTTCACTAACCCGTCCAGGGCAATATTCGCGGCAATCCGTGAGCTAGTGGAAAACTCTTTGGATGCTGCCGAGAGCCAAAAAATCGTGCCGGAAATTTATGTACGCTTATCTTTCGAGGGGGAAGCTAGCAAGGATACACAAATCTACAAGCTCCGCGTAGAAGACAACGGCAGCGGAATTCAGCCTCGGTTTATTCCCTCAGCTTTCGGGCAAGTGCTCTTCGGCAGCAAATACAAGCTAAAGCAGACAAGGGGCACCTTCGGTTTAGGCGGAAAAATGGCTGTTCTTTACGGGCAAATCACTACGCATCAGCCAGCCTTCGTAACCTCGTGTACGGGGCAAGCGAAAATTTACAGCTTCAAATTAATGATTGATATCCAAAGGAATCGTCCAATAATTTTAGACCGCAAAGTTCTGATTAACAAGGATAATTGGCGTGGAACCATCGTCGAGTTTACCCTGGAAGGCGATTATCTTAGGGCAATGCCGAAAATTCTTGATTACTTCAAGCAAACCGCCATGGTCAACCCGTACTCTAATTTAACGTTTGTTGACCCGAAAGGCAGGCTCTACAAGTTTGTCCGCGGCACCACCGATATGCCTGAACCACCCAAAGAAACGTGTCCACATCCATACGGCGTAGACGTGGAACTGCTGCAACGCCTAATCCAAATTACAACTTACAACAACATGGCTGAATTTTTGAAGGGACATTTTCACCGCGTTGGCGAAATTACAGCCCAAAAATTCCTAGAATTCAGCCAATTAAGCCCAAGCAAGAACCCAAAGAAGCTTTCTCACGAAGAGATTGTGCGGTTGATGCAGAACCTCAAGAAGTACAAGGATTTCTTACCCCCAGACGCCAGCTGTCTCTCACCCTTAGGCGAAGAACTGCTTAAAGCGGGCATCATGAAGGAGTTAAACCCTGAGTACCTTGTAGTTCACCAGCGTAAACCATCCACTTACGCGGGTCACCCCTTCATAATTGAAATGGCAATCGCATATGGCGGCGGAGTCCCCAAGCGCGGCTGCTTTGTCATTTACCGCTTCGCCAACAAAATCCCCCTGTTATATGATGAGGCAAGCGACGTTTCCTACCGAGTAATCTCAGCCATGAACTGGCGACGCTACAAAGTGGCACCTGACATGCCCATCGCAATTGTCGTGCACATTTGTAGCACAAAAGTGCCCTACAAAACGGTTGGAAAAGAATTCATCGCCGACCGCCCCGAAGTACGCCGTGAAGTGGCAAATGCTCTGCGTGAGGTCTCCCGTCAATTGCAGCATTTTCTTTCTCGACAAGAACACGTGCATATGGAGAAGAAGCGTCTGGGAATTTTCAGCAAGTATCTGCCCAAAATCGCTCAGTTCTCAACAACCTTAGCTGGGCAAGAACGTGTGCCAGATATAGATAAGTTATTAAAGAGTGTGCAGAAGTATGGAGCAGAAGAAAGTTAAGATACTAGAGAAAAAGAACGAAGTTATCAAAGGTCTTCATGCTTTTGGCACCCAAATCTACAATCAGCTAGACCAAGGCGTTTTCCCAACCATTAACATGCCAAGCCGTTCCACTGAAAACATTAACTACGACCCTACGCTTCGCCAGTTCATCCTTGGAGAGAAAAGCGTCATCCGCAGCGCCCGCAACATCCGACACATCAAACCGTTCACGCAGCTTGCTTGGGCAGCAATGTTTAGCAACGAACTCACAAGCCAACGCAAAACCAGCACGCTCAGAGATGTTTACTACTCGGCGCAAGCATACGAGATGACCTTCACAGATCAGCAGGAAAGCAACAACATCATCACCGATCTAGAAACATTAACAGGGTTTGCCCGAGAAGACTTCAACATTTTCCCAGAAGAACGTAGCGCAATTTTTGGCGACTTAACCATCGGCTACACCGTTCCCGGTTATGAAGGTAAAACATTGAATTTAACCAGCCACCCAGACGGCGTGTTGATTGGTCCAGCTCTTACTTCAGCCGAATTCATAAACACAAAAGCCGACAAAGTCATAGCCATAGAGAAAGGTGCCCTGTTTACAAGATTCATCGAAGAAAACGTGCACAACAAGCATAAAGCTTTGTTGATTTCGTGCGGTGGACAAGCGCCAAGACAAACCCGAAGTTTCATCCGTCGCCTGCATGACGAGTTAGGTTTGCCAGTCTACATTTTGACTGATGGTGACCCATGGGGAATGCACATCGCTCAAGTCATTATTTCGGGCTCGGCGAATGCTGCGCACCTGAGAGAACTAAACACGCCTGACGCTGTTTGGAGCGGAGTCTGGGCAAGCGACATTATTGAGTACAAGTTACCGACTGACCCGTTGGACGAAGTGGACATTAAACGCTTATACGAGTTGCAGAAGGATCCAAGGTACCAAAATGACCCTCTGTGGCAGAGAGAGATAAAGCTATTTCTAAAAATAAAGAGGAAGGCTGAGCAAGAGGCTTTCAGCCGATATGGTTTAACATACATTGTTGATGAATATTTGCCTACGAAGCTCAAAAGTTAAGTAACTACATCATTGGCGCTGTAGCTGTCGCCTGTTTTTCTGGGTAAATTTTTATTGTTGCTTCATTGTTTTTCATGTCAGTCATGCCTTCAACTTTGGCTTTAGTGTTGTTTAGCCAACTGAGCCTTGGTGAGTTTGTCATGTATGTGACTTCGCCCATGAAGCTGCTTTGCTGTCCGGTGCCTTTGCCAGTTAACATGATTACATCGCCTTCTTTGGTCATTTCCATGGCGCGACTTTCCCACTCGTTTGTTCCATCCATCTTCATTCTGACATCAGTCGTTTCAACGTGATTTGCATGATATTTTCCTTTAACTTCACCAATAGAATTGTACTGTATGATTGCGCCATCTTGGCTGAATTCTTTTATGATTATAACAATTGTTTTCTCTTTTATTTCAGCTAACATTTCTTTCTTTTCCATTAAAAACACCATTCCATAAAAACCGATAAAACGATTTATGTCTATGTGACTGTACCGTTACAGCAACATATTTTTTAGCGGGGAAAATTAAGCCCTTGCATCTGAAAAAGTGCACGAATGCCTTATCCTGCTATTATGAAAACCGAGAGGTAATGGACCAAAAAAATGAAAGAAGACAAGCATTTAATCGAAGAACTTGATAGTTAAGATATTACTGAGCAGAACAATTTTTACCATGATTTACCATGCTTTTGTCGGTTAGATAGCTAGCGCGCGCAAAACCGCATCTTTTCCCCTAAACGGGCAAACACCCCTAAACAATCAACAAGACAAGCTAACTTAACTTTTTTGCTCTCCAAAGCTGAACTAGAAAAACTTGGCTGGATGTCTATGGGTCAGCGCTCGAGCAGAACCCTATCCCCTGCAAGAACATCATAAACAAGTACAACGTGCGCATGATTACCCAAGCGGTCAGTAACTAGTATAGACTCAGACCGTTGCACGCTCGGACAAAAACAATTTTTGCATTTGGGCTGATTCCTTGCTTCGTTTATATGTACATGGTGCTTTACCATTTTATTCGCGCCCCTCTGTTTTTCCCTCGTTTTTGTAGGCTTTTCATTGAACCGCTGGGACGACATTCAAAGGTTCCTCGCTTTCTGTTGGCTCTGTTGGTGTGGCTTGTTTCTCCATTTCTTCCCAATCTTCAAGCGGTTTGCCTTCCATGCTTTTTATAAACATGTTAAGAGCCTTCTTGATTTCTCTCTTGACTTCCATATCAAAATGTAGTCCCGTTTCGTGCTCTATGTCCTTGTAGTTTTTGCCTTCCCTCGCGTAAAGAATAGCCACTTGCAATGTACGCGGTAAAACCTTTGTATCGCTTAGACCTGTTAACGCAAAATGAGCGGGTGTGTCTTTATCAAAGGGAACCGATGTACGCGGTATGTTCCTTAAACGGAAACCTTCTATTTCGTAGAACGCGCTTTTGAAAAGAGCCATATCCCGCCTTTCCTTATACCACAAGCCACGGATATAGACGGGGTCTAGGAATACACTTTCGTAGTATCGCTTTCCCCCTTTCTCTTCTTGTACTATGGCTAAGATGTGCATGTGTGCCTTGCTGATTTGTGGTAGGTATTGGACCCAGCCGACGTTTAGGTCTGTCATGGCGCGTCTGTTGGTTGTGCTTTCTATGACCTCATCAAAAATAAAGAGCTTGCTTTCCCTGTTGTTATAGCCCCATGCTTTTAACAGGTTCAAAGCGTCTATGTATTGAATCCAATCGCATCCTTTGGTTTCAGCGTTAGAAGCGAAGTTCTTGATTAGTCCCATTGCCTTTAGAATTTCCGCGATATGAAGCGCAAAGTCTGTTTTGCCCGACTTAGGCACTCCCTTGATAACTACTAAGCTCATGGGCTTCTTGTAGATGCGCGTAAGAATCTTTCTGAATTCTAAGGGTACGTCGTCCACGTTTACGGTCACGGCTCTGTTACCTCATCGTCCTTGTCTTTACCGCGTTTGTAACTAGCGCCTTTGGTTGTGTCGCCTTTTTTGATTGCCATGTCAGTCACTACATCCCTTTGCCATTTAGCAAAACCTTCATTTTCAATGAAAGGCTTGATTATCTTATCTATTAATTCGGGTATGTCCATGTTTCCTACATCGTCAAGCAACGGGTAAACCTTCTTAATTGCTTCCATATCTGCTAACATCAAGCGTTCTTCTATTCCCATGCAAGCCGTCTGTTTCAATATACCTTTAGAAATTCGGAAGTGTTGACCCAAATAAGTAGCCGCTTGATAAAACCCTTTACCGTCTTGACTCATAACTGTCTCAACTCTATCTAGCGTTAGACTATTGAAACACTGTTAAAAGCCTTACTACAAACGATTCCCATAGATGCATGAGACTGTAACGTGATTCATATAGTTGACCTATGGGTGTTACGCGCTTCGCGCACTAACACACTAACTAGTCGAACGGAAGGATAGTAATCTCTGTGATTCTGTTAGCTTTTGGTGTTTGCGCCAAGAATGTCGGTTAATTGGTATGAGCAACATTAATCCTCCTTGAGACATGTAGAGATAATTATAGCTAGCAGTTAGTCACATAAACATCCGCGGCAACAATCCACTTATCAAATCTATGATAACAGCACCCGAATCATGTTCAAGAACAAATAATTTAAAATAACCCCTCTTGTTTAATGTAGCCATTAAAACGGAGAGACAGGGCGTAAACAGCTATGAGTGAAGAAGGAGACACATTCTTTGTATCCCTTGCCGAGAAATTATTAGGATTAATCTTAATTATAATCGGGGCAATAATGATTTACCTTACAGCAAGCACGAGCGAACTTGGTGATTTCACCTTTTTCTTCGGCATCCTGAGCTTCATCATGCTGATCATCGGCCTCTTCCTACTCCTCGTTAGACCATCTGAATAGCGCTTTATTTCCCTTCTATCAACAATAGCAATTTTTAATTAAACTTAAAGCCTTGGCAGATAGGACGAAATAAACCAAGTAGAAAAGCTCCCATTAGCATTTATAAACCAAAAAACCATTACACACATAAACAACTTATAACGGAAGCGAATCAAATATGCCCACACGCCAACCAATAGTATGCGTATTAGGACACGTAGACGCAGGAAAAACCTCGCTCCTTGACGAGCTGAGAAAAACCAGCGTGCAAGCACGAGAAGCAGGAGGAATGACGCAACATATAGGCGCAAGCTTCTTTCCAGTTGAAACACTCAAAGAACTCATCGGACCGTTGCTATCCAACTTCAAATCCGGAATAGAAATTCCCGGCTTACTAATCGTAGATACACCTGGTCATGAAGCCTTCACTAACCTTCGGCGCAGAGGAGGAAGCGTTGCCGACATAGCTATTCTTGTAGTTGATGTTCTGAAGGGTTTTGAAGCACAAACTTTTGAGTGCATCGAAATTTTGAAAGCTCGCAAAACCCCATTTATAGTGGCGGTTAACAAGATTGATCGCATTCCAGGATGGACGGCTCAGCGGGGAACGCCTTTTTTGCAGTCTTATGCTTCCCAGTCTAGTTTTGTGCGTGAAGAGTTAGATAACCGTTTATACCACGTTATGGGCGAGTTCAGCCGATTAGGTTTTAAAACTGACCGGTTTGATCATATTCGAGATTTCACTGTCAACGTGGCTTTGGTGCCGACTAGTGCAAAAACCGGCGAGGGCTTATCGGAACTGGTTATGGTTTTGGTTGGGTTAAGCCAGCAGTTTCTTAAGAAACGTTTGCAGACAACGGAAGGTGCGGCTAAGGGCTCGGTGCTAGAGGTGAAGGAGGAGCCTGGTTTAGGTTTAACATTGAACACGATTATTTATGACGGCACGTTGCATAAGGACGATTTGATTGTCGTCGGTGGACGCAATGGGGCAATTTCGGCTCGAGTACGAGCAATTTTGGTGCCTAAGCCATTAGATGAGATGAGGGATCCGCGGGACAAGTTTACTTTGGTTGATTGTGTCTTTGCCAGTGCAGGTGTTAAGGTGGTTGCGCCTGATTTAGAGGGTGCTTTAGCTGGTGCGCCGTTGTTCGCTGTGCCCTCCGGTGAAGGCCCTGCAAAATACTGTAAGCTTATCACTGAAGAGATAGGCAGAATCAGGATTGCTAAGGAGATTGAGGGTGTTATTGTTAAGGCTGACACGCTTGGTTCGTTGGAGGCGATGGCTGAAATTTTGAAGGCTAACAATGTGCAGGTGCGTATCGCTGACGTTGGTGACATTAGTAAGCGTGACGTGATTGAGGCATCGGTCGTGAAGACGCGTGAGCCTTTAGTTGGCGCTATCTTGGCGTTTGGGGTGAAGACGTTGCCTGATGCCGCGGAAGAAGCTGCAGCTAACGGTATCCCGATTTTCAACCAGCCAATCATTTACAATCTTATTGACGCGTATTTGCAGTGGGCTAAAAACAAGCGTGAAACGAAGAGTGAAGCGGAATTTGAGGCGTTGGTTAAGCCTGGGAAAATTACGGTTTTGCCCAATTGTATTTTCCGCAGGGCTAAACCAGCGATTTTCGGTGTAGAAGTGTTGGGCGGCCGATTAAAGCCAAAGTATGGGCTTATGCGAGCCATTGACGGTAGCGATTTAGGCGAAGTTGACCAGATTCAGGATCAGGGCAAAGCCTTACCAGAAGCTAAAGTTGGCATGCAGGTGGCAATTTCGATGGATAAGCCGATTGCAGGCAGACACGTGTTTGAGAAGGACGTGTTATTTGTAAAAGTGCCTGAAAAGGATGCGAAAGCACTGTTGACGGCGCATTCAGATGATTTAACGGCTGAAGAGCAAGAAGTCCTAAAAGAATACATAGCGCTTATGCGTAAGAAGACGCTGTTTTGGGGCGGGGTTTAGCAGGTTTCATTAGCCTCCACCTACAGGCGGAAGAATAGCTAGTACATTGCCATCCTTAAGCTCTGTTTCCAACCCGTTTAGTGTTGATGTGCTTGTTCCGTTAACCAGGAACTGAAGAAAATTTTTGGGTTTTCCTGTTTTGCCATAGTAAACGTAGTCTATGAAAACTTTTCCGTATTTTTGAGAGAGCGTTTTAAGAGCCAAATCAACAGTAACCTTTTCGTTTGCAGGAAAGATTAGGGTTTCTTCTCTTTTGTTTACGATTTCCCGTAGATTAGTGAAGAAGCGAACTTTAACTTGCACTCTCTCGCCCAGCATGATATTGAACACTGTAGAAATTAACTATTACTGAGCCTGATGTAAAAACAGTGTGATACAACAAAAGCTTATGCCAAGCAAACCATTGTGACTCTATTATTACTCCAAAAGAAAAGAAAGATTATAAAAAACACTCCTTTAGGCTCACGATTGATGAAGCTAGCAGTTCAATGTGTGATGAGCATGTGAAGCAAATTCGACAGTAAGAAAAAAATCTAACCATTTCGTTAGAATTACCTTTCACGTATCCTTCTTTCCCTCTTATAAAAAGCAGGCTTTCAAATACCATACCATTCTGTAAAGTCAACTTGCTAACGTTACACTCTTATTCTTAGTGCATGCATAATTGTTTGTTTGGTGATGTTGTGAGGCTATCTCCTGACATTAGGGGAGCCTTCAGAAAGCTTGCCAAGACGGA